>SMVB01282866.1_pt1 | contig 16094 bp, 14 predicted proteins | sample 2456461 | NCBI WGS metagenome assembly SMVB01 (sample SAMN11095934, study PRJNA526329) | marine sediment metagenome | biome: Marine sediment; feature: Surficial sediment; material: Deep marine sediment; isolation source: Hadal surficial sediment | place: Pacific Ocean | collected 2014-05 | depth...
CATGTACAGGCGTTGGGACAATTCAAGTTGTATGGCGTGCACACCCTGCCCCGGATCACCGTAGGCACGGGTAATATAACCACCCTTGAAACGCTGATTAAACACACAGCTGTACTCTTGTTGATCGCGTAGCAACGCCTCTACCACAGCCAACATGGTGCGGGCACAGCTATTACCCGAGGCAGTACCTATATTGAGATCTGGCAGCCGCCCCTCGAATAGCCGCGGCACCAGCGAGCGAATGGAGTGGGCTTCAAACAATATGGCGCAACCGTGCACTGACTTGATGCGTTGTAACTCAGCTTGTAACTGCTGGTGATAGGGCTGCCACCAGCTTTGCAGGCGTTGTTCAATGTCTGCCGCAGAGGGCTGCCGGCCCTCTTTATAGAGCGGCTCATCGGCGAAGGTACTGGTAGGACACAGCTCGGTACCGTTGGCACCGGGATACAGCTCGGCATTATCCGGCGGCCGGTTCAGGTCAATGACATAACGCGACGCTTTGGGCCGGATCACACTCGCCCCCAATTCCCCTGCGAAATCGTAGAGTTTTTCCACATGCCAGTCGGTATCCGCCAGCTCGTAAGCCACGTCCGTCATGTCAACCAACAGCTCCGCGGGCAGCTCCAAACCGCTGTGGGGCAGGCTCACCAGTAAGGGCGCTGAGCCCTGTGTAAATTCGAATGTTTGCATAGCTGGCAAACTATACTTGTATATACAGGTATATACAACTAGAATGGCCGCCTTCATCAACTACCAGGCCGCCTGGCAATGAGCAAAGCCCGCTTCGCTGTCATCAAGGAACACATCATCCGCCGCATTGAGCAACACCAGTGGCAGGCGGGCGATCGCGTGCCCTCAGAAAATAACCTGGCGACAGAATTCTCCGTCAGCCGCATGACCGCGCGCCGGGCGTTGCAGGAACTGGGTGAAGAAGGCATCCTGGTGCGCACCCAGGGCCTGGGTAGTTTTGTAGCCGACGCGCGGCCGCGCAGCTCGATCCTGGAGATTCACAGTATCGACAAGGAAATCCGCGACCGGGGCCACGTCCACAAAGCCCGCTTGTTACAGCTGGCCGAAGTAAAAGCCGGCCGCACTACCGCCCTGATGCTGGGTCTGGATAAAGGCAGCCCGGTCTATCACAGCATTGTGGTACACCACGAGAACGATATTCCCCTGCAGTATGAAGAGCGCTTCGTAAACCCGCGTTTCGGACCCGATTACCTGCAGCAGGATTTTACCCACATCACACCCAGCAGTTATCTGTCACGGATTTCACCACTGACGGAAGCTGACCAGACGGTGGAAGCTGTCACCGTCAGCGACGCCGTGGCCCAGGTGCTGGACATTGACATCAACGAACCCTGTCTCAAGGTAAGTCGCCGCACCTGGTGCCAACAGGGCATCGTTAATATCGCCAATTTATATTACCCAGGCAGCCGCTATCGACTTGGCGGCCACCTGACAGCCGAGGTATAACCATGAACGATTCTCACAACGATAACCGCACAAGCGACCCCAGTACCGAGAGAGTCATTCACGCACCCACCGGCACCGAGCTCAGCGCCAAAAGCTGGCTGACTGAAGCGCCGCTGCGCATGTTAATGAACAATCTCGATCCCGCCGTGGCCGAGCACCCCCAGTCACTGGTGGTGTACGGTGGCATCGGCCGTGCGGCGCGCAACTGGGAGTGTTATGACAAGATCGTTGAAACCCTCAAACGCCTGGGTGATGACGAGACATTATTGATCCAGAGCGGCAAGCCGGTTGGCGTGTTTCGCACCCACAGCGAAGCGCCGCGGGTGTTAATCGCCAACAGCAATATCGTTCCGCACTGGGCCAACTGGGAGCACTTCAACGAACTCGATAAGCTGGGCCTGATGATGTACGGCCAGATGACCGCCGGTTCCTGGATATACATTGGTAGCCAGGGCATTGTGCAGGGCACCTACGAAACCTTTGCCGCCATCGCCAAACAACATTTCGACGGCATCGCCACGGGTCGCTGGATTCTCACCGCCGGTCTGGGTGGTATGGGCGGCGCACAACCAATGGCGGCCACCATGGCAGGTTTTTGTATGCTGGCGGTCGAGTGCGATGAAAGCCGTATCGATTTTCGCATCGGCAATGGCTACCTGGACAAGAAAGCCACCACCCTCGACCAGGCGCTGGAAATGGTTAATGAAGCCACCGCCGCCGGCGAGGCTATCAGCATCGGTCTTTTGGCCAACGCGGCAGACATCTTCCCGGCCATGGTTAAGCGCGGCGTTATCCCCGATTGCGTGACTGACCAGACCAGCGCCCACGATCCGCTCAATGGCTACTTGCCCCGGGGCTGGAGCATGAAAAAGGCCGCTGAAAGGCGCATCAGCAATCCCGCTGCCGTGGTAGAAGCTGCCAAGCAATCCATGGCCGTACAGGTACAGGCCATGCTGGATTTCCAAACCGCTGGCGCCGCCACCCTGGACTACGGCAACAATATTCGCCAGATGGCACTGGAAGAAGGCGTCAAAAACGCCTTCGATTTCCCGGGTTTTGTACCCGCCTATGTGCGGCCCCTGTTCTGCGAGGGCATCGGCCCCTTCCGCTGGGTGGCCCTGTCCGGTGATCCGGAGGATATCTACAAGACCGACGCCAAGGTAAAGGAATTGATCCCCGATAATCCGCAGTTACACAACTGGCTGGATATGGCCCGCGAACGCATCCCGTTTCAGGGTTTACCAGCCCGTATTTGTTGGGTGGGATTGAAAGATCGCGCCCGCCTGGGCCAGGCCTTTAACGACATGGTCGCCAGCGGCGAACTCAAAGCGCCAATCGTAATTGGTCGTGATCACCTGGATTCAGGCTCAGTTGCCTCCCCCAACCGGGAAACTGAAGCCATGATGGATGGCTCCGATGCGGTCAGCGACTGGCCATTTCTAAATGCCCTGCTCAATTGCGCCAGTGGTGCCACCTGGGTGAGCATTCATCACGGTGGCGGTGTTGGCATGGGCTTTAGCCAACACTCCGGTGTGGTAATTGTGTGTGATGGCAGCGATGCCGCCCGCGAGCGGGTTGGCCGGGTGCTGTGGAACGACCCCGCTACCGGGGTAATGCGTCACGCTGATGCGGGTTACCCGGTTGCCAAAAACTCAGCTCGTGAAAACGGTCTCGATTTACCTATGCTGGAAGAGGATTAACACTATGCTTGAGCTTCATTTGACACCCGGTCAATTAAACCTGGCCGACCTCAAGACCATATTGGAACAGCCGGTACGGGTCAGCCTGGATGAGGGCTGCCTGCCCGGCATTGAAGCGGCCGCCAAAATCGTCGCCGATGTGATGATAGAAGGCCGTACGGTTTACGGTATTAACACCGGGTTTGGCTTACTCGCCAACACCCGCATTGAAGCGGACGAGTTGGAGACACTGCAACGCAGTATCGTGCTCAGCCATGCGGCCGGTGTCGGCGAGTTCTTGCCGGAGTCTACCGTGCGCCTGTTGATGGTGCTCAAAATTAACTCGCTGGCACGGGGCTTTTCCGGCATCCGCTTGCGGGTGATCCAGGCGCTGATCACACTGCTGGAGAAAGAGGTCTATCCCTGTATTCCCGCCAAGGGCTCGGTGGGTGCTTCCGGTGATTTGGCACCACTGGCGCATATGAGTGCACCATTACTGGGCGAAGGCGAAATTTTTCACGCTGGCCAGCGTCTGCCTGCCAGCGAAGGCCTGAAAATTGCCGGGCTGGAGCCGCTGGTACTGGCGCCCAAGGAAGGTTTGGCATTATTAAACGGCACCCAGGTTTCCACCGCACTGGCGGTTGAGGGCTTGCTCGCCGCCGAGAACTTATTGGCCGCCGCCACCGTTATCGGCTCACTCACGGTTGAAGCCGCCAGGGGTTCGCGCGCACCTTTTGACGTGCGCATTCACGCCGCTCGCGGTCATCCATCGCAAATCGATATGGCGGCAGCCTACCGTGAATTGTTGGATCACTCCGAGATTGAAAACTCCCACGACGATTGTCACAAGGTACAAGATCCCTACTCCCTGCGCTGCCAGCCCCAGGTGATGGGCGCCTGCCTGCAGCAACTGCGTAATTCCGCAGACGCAATCGTGATAGAAGCCAACGCGGTTTCCGACAACCCGCTGGTATTCGTCGAAGAAGGCGACATTATTTCCGGGGGTAACTTTCACGCCGAACCCATCGCCATGGCGGCGGACAATATTGCCCTGGCCATTGCGGAGATCGGTGCCCTGTCGGAGCGTCGCATGGCATTACTTATCGATTCACAACTGAGCGGCTTGCCGCCGTTCCTGGTCGATAACGGCGGCGTCAACTCCGGCTTTATGATCGCCCAGGTTACCAGCGCGGCCCTGGCCAGTGAAAACAAATCCCTGGCCCATCCGGCCTCGGTCGACAGCCTGCCCACTTCGGCCAACCAGGAAGACCATGTGTCCATGGCCACCTTTGCCGCCAGACGCTTGAGGGATATGAACGAAAATACCTGCGGCGTGATAGCTATCGAATGGCTGGCCGCCTGCCAGGGCCTGGATTTTTTGGCGCCACTAAAAACTTCTGCCCCGCTGGAGAGCGCCAAGGCGATATTGCGCGCCCGCGTGCCCTTCTATGACAAAGACCGCTATTTCGCACCGGATATCGAGAAATCGATGGCAGCTGTGAGAGAAGGGACGCTGCTGGACAGTCTGTCTGCAGACTGCCGTATTAGCCTGTAAGGCCGAATCATCACAATAAAGGGGGTCAGGTCGCCCATTGCCCATCGTAATGGGCAATGGGCGACCTGACCCCATCTATTTGACTGTGGTGAGGCCGAGTATCTCCCAGTCCTGCATGCCACCCCGGTACCACTTGATCTTGTGGGCAGGATAGCCAAACTTCAGCAGGGTCATGATGTTGCGCGGTGACTGGCCGCACCACATGCCGTTGCAGAACATCACCAGTGTCTTCGCGCCGGAGAAATCCCACAGATCATCATCAAAACTGGCGCCGAATTGATCCGATAGAATTTCTGCGATGGTTATGGGGTCCGATGTATCTTCCTTGAGAAGGGTCCAGGGAATATTAATAGAGCCCGGAATGGTGCCTTTGGCAACCCAGTCGGGGGTACGGGAATCTATTACCAGGATATCGCTGCCCGATTTCTCTTTCGCCACCAGGTAATCGAGCATTTCCAGCTCGCCGATGGTTTCAATACCGGGCGCCAGCACAATCGGCCGGATACAGAAAGGCGGGCAGGGACGCGAGGTGATGGCGTAATCCGCTTTCACCGTATTCTTGTTGTCCTGGTTGCGCTGTATCTTTACGGTCTTGCCCTTGTGAGTCACCTCGATAAAGGTCAGGCTCGGGGTGATTCCCACTGGCTTGGTGTGCGCGGCGCCACTAATCCCTATCAGCAGCACCAGCAGGGCACGTAGTATTGTTGTCATTTTCATCTCCCGTCTCGCGATTGTTAGCTAAGCATAGGACATTCTTCTGATTTCGCATAAGCGCCCTAAGTAGGGCTGACAAATTCGGCTGTGCCCCGGCCGACTGCACCGTTGGTGGATGGCGCCGCGTCGAAGATGCACGCGGTAAGCGCACAGGCATCGAATTGAATATCTGCTCAACTGAACTATAACTATGGGAGTGCACACCGGGTTACTTTGGAGCGATCACATGAGAAGAATGGGAGGCGCGGATGCATTTATGCTGGCGATGGAAACGCCAAAAGCCTATATGCATACCTTCAAAGTAGCCATATTGGATCCCTCCACCGATCCGGAGGGTTGGTCCTATAACAAGTTTCGCCAGGATTTCGAAAATCGAATACATCTTGTCCCCTACCTTCGCTGGAAATACGCCCCCGCACCATTGGCCCTCAACCACCCTTTGTGGATAGAAGACCCGGATTTTAACCTCGACTTCCACTTAAGACGTATTGCCTGCCCGACTCCGGGTGATCACAAGACCCTGTGTGAATTCATGTCGTCCGCCTACGCCTACCAGTTGGATCGCAGTCGCCCACTGTGGAAATGCTGGGTCGTTGAAGGCCTGGAAAATGGCAAGGTGGCGATAGTAACCATGCTACATCACGCCTATGTAGATGGCGTAGGCGCCTCCTGGGGACTGGAGCAGCTGTTCGTAGATAGCCCCGGCTATCCACCTGAAGATGTGCCGCATTGGGTCGCTCGCCCAACACCCTCATGGTTTCGGCAGTTGTGGCTCGCCCTGGTTGATTGGCCCGCCGTCGTGCTCAAGAACCTGCCCAAAGTAATCTCTGGCCTCAAGCAGAGGAAGGCCCTGGAAAAACAATACCAGAGATCGGGAAAGCCACCCCATCCCAGCCCGGGAATGATGCAGAAAACGCCCATTAACGAGGTACTGAGTTATGGGCGAACCTTTGTCTGCGAGAGCATGCCCCTCGAAAATTTCAAAAAAATCAGCAAGGGTCTGGACGCCACAATAAATGACGTTTTCCTCTGCTGTGCTGCCGGAGCCATCAGGCGCTTGTTCCTGGAGGGCAGCTACAATCCGGACCAGAGCCCCTTGATCGCTGCAGTACCTTTCGCAGGCGAGCGACCCGAGGGCATGGAAGGATTGGGGAACTTTGTCACCCTTGATTATTGTTGGTTGCACACAGACATTAGTGATCCCTTACAGCGGCTGCACGCCAGTCACAAGGCGGCAAAAGAAATGAAAGAGCACCTGCGACAAATGGTGGATATGGATGCAGATTTCGGCGCAGTGATGAAAATACTCCCGCCCTGGGCTGTCAAGGCGCTCAGCTGGTGGTTGCGCGAAAAAAAGAGAGGCAGCCTGAGCCTGTTTGGCAATGTCGCCTTATCGAATGTGCCCGGCCCTCGCAAGCCGCTCTACCTGGATAAGTACAAGCTGGACAATTGGTTTTCTACCGGTCAAATCGTTGACGGAACCTGCCTCAATATGACCATGTGGAGTTATTGCCAGAATGTCAATTTGTGCATTCTGGCCGACAAAAAGGTTCTTCCCGATGGGTGGAATCTCTTCGACTACTTCGTTGAGGAACTGGAGAAACTCGTCTCCCTGATTCCGGAAACGGACCCACAGATAGAGGCTGCATCATGAGTAGCTTGAAACCCATGGATCTGGCGTTTCTACTGCTGGAAAACAGCAGCCGCCAGATGCACATGACAGCGTATCAAATGTTTAAAGTACCCGCCCGTCAGAAACACAGCTTCGTAGCCAGGGTAATGGATACCTGCCGCAACAGTGAAGTCATTGCACCCTTCAATCAGAAGCTCAAGTGGCTGGGAAAAAATGTGGCGTCCTGGCAGACTGTTGAGCCAGACCTGGACTATCATGTCAGGCACGTGGCGGTGCCGGCTCCCGGCTCGCTAAAGCAATTTTATGAGCTCATCTCCTTCCTGAACACACCCCTGCTGGACCGGGACCAGCCGCTCTGGGAGTGCTATATCATCGATGCTATTGAAGACAACCATATCGCCATCATGATCAAGGTCCATCACGCGCTGATAGATGGCGGGGGCGCACTCAAGATGTTCCGCAATGCAATGAACGATTCGGCCCAGGATAAATCCATTCGTACCATCTGGATGCCTTCCGACAAGGAGACGCCAAAACGAAAGCGCTCCCGGGCGAGTGCGGCACAGACAAATAAATGGCTCTCGAAACTGGGCAAGCTGCCCGCGAACGTTATGGGTGCCGGCACAGAGTTTGCGAAAATGGGAGCGCAAACCCTGGGGCTCAAACCCAAGCAGTCCGCGGTTCCCTTCGGCGCAGCAAAGACGATATTCAATAATATACCGCAATCCTCAGCGCGGCGTTACGCCAATTGCGAACTCTCGCTGACCCAGATAAAAGCGATCGGGAAAAAGACTGAAACCACCGTCAATGACGTGGTAACAACGATTATTGACGACGCCCTGCATCATTACCTGCGGGATCACAATGCCAGCATTAATGTGCCGCTGGTCTGTCTTATGGCCATGTCCATTCGTACGCCCGACCAAAAATCCGCCGGCAACCAGGCCACCGTCGAACTGGTGCCTATGGGCCAGCCGAGCGCCACCATCAGCGCGCGACTACAGCAGATTCATAACTCCATTCAGCAAGTGAAAGATAAGAGCAGGAAGTTACCCTCGTCAGTGCGGCAGCTTTATTCCTTGTTTATCTTTGGCAGCGCCACGCTGTCTGACTTCTCATCGGCCTTTGAGGCAATACCCAGCGCTAATCTGGTGATCTCCAATATGGTTGGGCCCCAGGAGCAGTTGTATATGGGCGGAATGCCAATGGTCGCTTTTCAGGGTCTTCCCATCGTCCCGCCCGGCGCCGGCTTGAATGTCACCTTTGCCAGCTTTAACCAGAAGATTTGCCTGGCGATTGGGGCGGCACCCGAGGCGGTCAATGAGCCCTACAAATTGATCAAGTTTATACAGAAAAGTTTCGACAAGTTGCAAAAAGTCAGCCTCAGGGGCAAGCCGGCAGCAAAACCAAAACCGACCAAAAGGTAAGACAGTTACCAGCACCCGGGAGAAGTACCAGTGATAAATGTAGGATCAATGCTTAAACAACGGTCTGTTGTTGCCAACAATCTGGAAGCTTTTGTGGAGCCCTCCACCAATATTCGCGCGACCTACGCAGATTTAAACAAGCTCGCCAATAAATGTGCCAGCACCATGGCAGCGCTGGGTGCTAAAAAAGGCGACCGTGTTGCATTGCTGATGAACAACAGTATTAAATTTGTGGCACTTTTCTACGGGGCCGCCAAACTGGGCCTGGTGGTGGTGCCGTTGAATACGCGTCTAACTGCCAGCGAACTAACGTTTATCCTGTCTGACAGCGGCACAAATATTCTGTTTTTTGATGCGGCGTTTGCCGAGACGGTGGCCACTATCAAAGCCAGTGAGGAACACCCGCTGACGATAGGCGAATATATACAGACCACAGATGCGGGCCTGGCCGGGGAAGATTGTCTGCAGTCGTTGCTGACCGACGCATCTGAGGAAGAACCCGAAATAGGCGGTGGTGACCAGGACAACCTGTTCATCATGTACACATCCGGCACCACCGGTCTGCCCAAGGGTGTAGTCCATAGCCATGAATCCATAATGTGGGCTGGACTGTGCTGGGCGAGCACGGTCGAGGTTCGCTACCGGGACCGCCTGTTACTGCCCTTGCCGATGTTTCACGTGGCTGCACTGACCGCCGTATTGTTCTGTGCCGTGCGCGGGGTCACGCTGGTATCCATGCCGGATTTCGATCCATCCAGGGTCTGGTCACTCATTGTAGAAGAGAAAATATGTATCGGCGCTTCCGTTCCGGCCATCCTCAACTTTATGCGACAGGTGCCGGAGTTTGCCGAACTCGATGCACCAGATTTCCGCTTTTTCATAACCGGGGCAGCCCCAATGCCGGAAACCCTGACCCGCATATACAACGAAAAAAATATAGAAGTTATCCAGGGCTATGCCCTCACCGAGTCCGGCGGGGGCGGCTGCATGCTGATGAATGAAGACGCTCTGCGCAAGATAGGTTCTGCGGGTAAACCCACCATGTTTACCGAATTGTGTATCCGTGATGCCCAGGGCAAACGTTCCAACGTCGGCACCGGTGAAATTCTTCTCAAAGCACCCCACATGATGAAGGAATACTGGAACCGTCCAGAAGCTACAGAGGAAGCCCATGACGATGGCTGGTTCTGCACCGGCGACATTGCGGAAATAGATGAAGAAGGCTTCATTTTCATCAAGGATCGCATCAAGGACATGATTATTTCCGGCGGCGAGAATATCTATCCCGCGGAAGTCGAGAACGTGATCCTGGCGCATCCCGCGGTGACCGAGGTTGCGGTGATAGGCCTGCCCGACGAAAAGTGGGGTGAAAGGACCTGCGCTATCGTCGTGATTACTGATGATGCAGTCGATGAACAGGCTATCATCCATTGCTGCGAGGAGAAGTTGTCGCGCTACAAACTGCCCCGCAAAGTCATCTTCGTTGAAAGTATTCCGCGCAACCCGTCAGGGAAAATATTGAAGCGGGTGTTACGGGAGCAGTTCGCCTGATTCCTCGCCATCACGGTTACCAGAGATGTACCACATCAATCGCCCAGGGCGGGAGCGCAGGAATTGTTGATTGAAATTAATTCACTCTCCTCGTTGCACCTATAGGGTAGTTATTCGTCGGGCGCGGGCCTGGCGTATTGGCCACTTCTTCGCCGCTCCAGGCGATTAGGGATGAAATGCCACAGGTGATTCTGTGGTGTCGTAGTGTTTCAAGATTCATATTCACCACAAAATCATTATTAGTTCATTGAAATAATGAGGTGTACTTGTGGAAAAGAGATCCTGGGCAGAACCCTACAAAATCAAAATGGTTGAACTCTTGAAGATGACAACCGAAGAGCAACGCAAGACCGCGATTGTCGAAGCAGGCTTTAATACTTTCCTGCTGAAATCTGAAGATGTCTACATAGACCTGTTGACTGACTCCGGTGTTGGCGCCATGAGCGACCATCAGTGGGCTGGCATTATGCTGGGCGATGAATCATACGCCGGCAGTCGTAACTACTATCATATGCGGGACACGATAGAGGAGTATTACAGTTACAAATATACCGTACCCACTCACCAGGGCCGTGGTGCTGAACACATACTCAGTCAAATTCTTATCAAGGATGGCGACTATATTCCAGGCAACATGTACTTCACCACCACTCGCTTACACCAGGAATTAGCCGGTGGCACTTTCGTTGACATCATCATTGATGAGGCTCACGACCCCGCCTCCACACATCCCTTTAAGGGCAATGTTGATCTTAACAAGCTGAACAAATTGGTGGCCGACGTCGGTGCCGAGAAAATCCCCTATATCTGCATAGCTACCTGCGTCAACATGGCCGGTGGACAGCCGATATCTCTAGCCAACCTGCGCGAATTGAGGGCATGGTGCGACCAGCACGACACTTTGTTTGTGCACGACATGACTCGCGTGGCAGAGAATGCCTATTTTATTCAGCAGCGAGAAACCGGCTACCAGAACAAAAGCGTCAGGGAAATTGTGTATGAAATTTGTGCCCTGACGGATGTAGCAACCATGTCAGCAAAAAAAGATGCCATGGTTAACATCGGCAGGTTCCTCGCCATGAATAACGACGAACTCTATGCCAAAGCCTGTGAACTGGTGGTAGTTTACGAGGGTCTGCACACTTACGGAGGCATGGCGGGCCGGGATATGGAAGCCCTGGCCATTGGCATAAAAGAAAGCGTACAGGATGATCATATGCGCGCCCGTGTCGGTCAGGTTGAATACCTGGGCGCACAACTGGAAGCCGAAGGCGTGCCTATTGTAAAACCCTGTGGCGGTCACGCCATATTCCTGGATGCCAGGGCCATGTTGCCTCACCTGCCACAGGAACAATACCCGGCACAGGCACTGGCGGCTGCTATCTACGTTGAATCGGGTATTCGCGCCATGGAACGTGGCGTGGTGTCGGCCGGGCGCAATCGGGAGACTGGAGAAAACCTAATGCCAAAGCTGGAGTTGGTTCGCCTCACCATTCCTCGCCGCGTCTATACCCAAGCGCATATGGGTGTAACCGCAGAGAGCGTGGCTCGCGTCATGAAAGATGCACACAAGGTTAAGGGCCTACGCTTTACCTACGAGCCCGACATGCTGCGCTTTTTCCAGGGCCGCTTTGAGGAAATCACCTAACGGGCCCATAGCGCAGGTTCAGGCGTTGTGCACATACTTTCAATAACGTACTATTGTATATACATACGGAGGGCCGGTTATGAAAGTGTCAATGGCAGATGTGAACAAGAAGGGCAACATGATCATTAACCAGGTGGTTGATACTGGCGAGCCCGCCATCATCATGAAGCACGGAAAACCGATTGCCGAAATTCGGCCTCTGCCGGTGAATGGTGAGCGGGATAAGGCAATAGCCTATCTGTCCGCACTAGAGCCCGTACCGGTTAGTACGCCACTGGATCAGGTTATAGACGACGGGCGTGAGCGTGGGTTTTGAAGTCAAGGAACCCGGCAAGATCTATTCCCAGGTAGGGGTAGTACTCGATAACAGCGTGGCGATGCGTTGGCTTGTTGCCAGTGGCAAGAAAGTGGATCAACGCTACGCCCTGAGCGTTCGAGATTTTATCCAGGAAGAACGTCCGCGGGTCATGGTACCGTACCTGTGGACCTACGAAGCGGCCAATGTTGTTGCCTACTACGTCCGTCAGGGAGAGCTTGAGTATAGCGTGGCGATCAACACACTTCTGGCACTCCATGACCTGTGTTCTATCGCCATTGATCGGGGAGAAACACCCATAGCGCTTTTTGAGGCGGCCGAGGCACACGGGGTGACAGCATACGATGCCGCCTATCTGCTGCTGGCACGCAGCGAAGGCCTGCCGCTTGCCACCTTAGACAGGAAAATGCGCAAGGTAGCCAAGGGCATGGGTATTGACGTATTTGGGCTATGACAACTCAACTTAGTCAGACCAGCCGGCCCTCCCGATAATCCTCAATGGCCTGCTCGATTTCTTCGCGGGTGTTCATCACGAAGGGACCCCAGTTTGCTATAGGTTCACCGATGGGAATACCGGCCAGTAACAGCAAGGCGCTATCTTCGGAGGCGCTCAGGCTGACCTGGTCACCGTCACCCAGCATGCCCAGCTGCTGCTGGCTGAGGGGTCGGCCATCTATCTCGACGGCACCGCGATAAACATACAGCAACACGCGCTTGTCAGGATCGATCGGCAGGGCCAGCGTTTCACCGGCGGCCAGTTCAATATCGAAATAGTCCGGCCGGGTAGTGACATCGGCGACCGGGCCGGCCACAGATTTTCCATCCACTTCCAGCGCACCGGCAATCACCTTGATGCGACTACCATTACCAAGATTCAGCGTCGGAATCTGCTCGGGCCCGTATTCACGATAGGCAGGCTCCTGCATTTTCTCAGCGGCGGGCAAGTTGATCCACAACTGAAACCCGTGCAGGCGGCCCTCATCCTGTTGCGGCATCTCCGAATGTAAAACCCCGCGACCGGCGGTCATCCACTGCACGCCGCCGCTGACCAGCAAGCCTTCATTGCCGAGGTGGTCACGGTGCGCCATGGTGCCTTCCAGCATGTACGTCACGGTTTCAAAGCCGCGATGCGGATGCTCCGGAAAACCGCCGATGTAATCCGCCGCCTCATCCGAGGCCATTTCGTCCAACAACAGGAAGGGGTCAAAGGCCTGCAGCGCGCCCCGCACCACCGAGCGCTGAATTTTCACGCCGTCGCCGTCGGTAACCGCCTCGCTATCGAAAACCTGCATCAATTGTCGTGTACTCATAACTTGTCTCCTTTAGGCCGCTACTTTGAAGCGTTGGCGATCGTGCGGCCGGGTGTAGTCGATGTCAGGTCCTAGCGGCACCACACGGCTTGGATTGATGGTGTCGTGGCTGTAGTAATAGTGCGTTTTTATGTGCTCAAAATTCACCGTCTCGGCCACACCGGCGTGCTGATACAGCTCCCGCACATAATTGGAAATGTTCGGGTAGGCCTCGATCTGGCGAAGATTGGTCTTGAAGTGCCCAAAGTACACCGAGTCAAAACGGATTAAGGTCGTGAACAAGCGCCAGTCGGCCTCGGTCACCTGATCACCCAACAGGTAAGCTTGTCTGCCCAAAATTTCCTCCACCTTGTCCAAGGCCTCGAACAATTGATGAAATGCCTTTTCATAGGCCGCCTGGGTGGTGGCAAAGCCGGCCCGGTACACGCCGTTGTTGATGTGCTGGTAGACATAGTCATTGAGTTTATCGATCTCGACAGCCAGGGCCTGCGGGTAGTAATCGGCCCGGTCCTCGGTGAATTCCTCAAAGGCACTGTTCAACATGCGAATGATGTCGGCCGATTCATTGCTGACAATGGTGTAGGTGTGCGTATCCCACAGCACCGGCACAGTCACCCGGCCGCTATAGCTTGAGTCAGCTTTGGTGTAAAGCTGCGCCAGGGTGGCAATGCCCGCTACCGGGCTGGCATCGTAGCCAGCGGCAACACTCACCGCATCGGAAATTTCCCAGCCCTTGTTCAGCATCTCCGCCTTTACTACCGTCACACCAATCACCTGCTCCAGCTTTTTCAGCTTGCGGAAGATGAGGGTGCGATGTGCCCAGGGGCAGGCCAGTGAAACAAACAAATGGTAACGGCCCGCTGCTGCCGGATAAGCATCCGACCCGATCCAGTTTCTATATTGAGAGTCCTTGCGTACAAACTCGCCATTGTTGGACTCGGTGTCGTACCAGTCGGTGTGCCACTTACCTTCAATTAGTAAACCCATGATAAATCTCCTTTACTCGCAATAGTCTGGTGCCTGCCTAGCGCAGCAGGCGATTGTTGATGCGGGAGTCAACGGAAACCGAACCGCCTCCCATGAAGGCCAGCGCCGTGGTTACCGCCAACAGGGTCAGCGCGTATTCATAGCCGTTATTGCTGAGGAACATGCCGTTGCCCAGGTGAACAGTCATCGCCATGAGCATGGCGAAGGCCACGACAATGGCGGCTGGACGGGTCAGCAGGCCCAGCACCAGGGCGATACCGCCAAAGAACTCCGCACTTCCTGCCAGCAGGGCCATCAGGTAGCCCGGCTCGAAGCCAATAGAGGCCATCCACTGACCGGTACCTTCCAGCCCGTAGCCGCCGAACAGCTTCTGTGCACCGTGGCTGGCCAGCACCACACCCACCGGAACCCGCAGCGCCAGGGCGCCGATACCAGCATCACTGGACAGGGTTTTATTGAGTATATTTTGAGTATTTACATTCATGATTTTGCCTCTCGTCAGTTTTTGCTTCAATAAATATGAATTATTTGAAACGTTAGAGACATTGTATTCATTGGCGCGAGAGAAAAAATCGGAATATAATGGACTAATTATTCAATTATATTGAATATTAAACATGAACCGACCGACCCCGGCCCGAAACGCATCCGGGTCGAGGCGTCAGCAGGTTTTAGGCGTCCGAGTAGCCGTTCCCCTTGGCCTCGATGAAATGGGCTTCACCCAGACCCTGCTCCACTGACGCGACTTTCACCGCCTCGGCTATCCAGCCCGCATCCAGGATGCCAACCAGGTTGTCATCCTCGTCGTAGTTCACGTTGCTGCCGGTGACCACCATAAAGGTATCCGTGGGCTCGGTGTTGTCAGCTGGCGTGTGAAAGGTATGGATCGAACCGCCCGGCTCAAACAGGTAGCAGCCCGCCGTTTGCTTCTGGTCGGGATACTCAAGGTAGTGCCAGCAGCCCGAGATTGTCCACAGGTGCACGGTACCCGTGTGGAAGTGCTTGGGCAGGGTCACACCGGGGGCAAAAATCACTCGCAGCACCCAGATACCAACCTCCGCATCGAGGTACAGGGGCTGCACGTCGACACCCTCCGTGAGGACGTCCTTGATAAAGGGCACGTCGTTGGTATTGATGGTCAGAAGCTGGCCTTGAACGGTAATCGTAGTTGGAAGTGCCATGGTTTTTTCCTCTCGTGGATAAACGGGGTTTTGCTTTGCTTACAGTAATATAGTCGCTCCGGCGCCAGCCCACGGCTTTTCCGATCTTCTCTGCCGCGTGAGTTCTCTTCGGCGCCTTTTATTTCAATAAATGTGAATTAATTAATGCCTTGGAGACCCTGTATTTACTGGCTTGAAAGAGAAAATCGAAATATGATGGACTAATTATTCGACTATTTTGCATATTGAATATGAGCCGATTGACGCTGGAAGGATTGGAAGTACTCGATGCCATCGACCGCAAGGGCAGCTTTGCGGCGGCGGCCGCCGCGCTGTACCGGGTGCCCTCCAAAATCACCTATACCATCAACAAAATGGAAGAGGAGTTGGGCGTCAGCCTGTTTCGCAAGGAGGGACGTCGCTCGGTGCTCACGCCGGCGGGTCGCTTGTTACTGGAGCAGGGCCGCGAGTTGCTCGACGCTGCCGAGCGGCTGGTTGAAAACACCCGCCAGCTCGACCGCGGCTGGGAATCCAGCCTCAGTATTGCCCTGGACAGTGTGCTGGAATTCGACTGCCTGGAGCCGCACCTGCACGCCCTGTATGAATTGCAGCCCGACATTGAAATCAATCTTTACGAG
>SMVB01453795.1_pt1 | contig 16086 bp, 11 predicted proteins | sample 2456461 | NCBI WGS metagenome assembly SMVB01 (sample SAMN11095934, study PRJNA526329) | marine sediment metagenome | biome: Marine sediment; feature: Surficial sediment; material: Deep marine sediment; isolation source: Hadal surficial sediment | place: Pacific Ocean | collected 2014-05 | depth...
CCGCGGTGCTCAATACAGCGTCCAACTCGAAGCCCGAACTGGTCCTTTCGAATTCGGGTCGGATGGCCGCGATCGGATCGCGACCCCCGTCGATGAATCCGAGGCTGTAACTAGCGTGTGTATATCCGATGAGTCGCAACAGATCTTCCGGCAGCGTCTGCAAAACATCCGCAGGCACGCTCAGGTACTGGTTCTCTTCCTGGCGAAGCCAGCCGAGTGTGTAGTGGACGCTGAGCCCCGAGCGAGTTGCGTCGCTCCGGTTGGCGCCGCCGCCGTGGTACAGCGATCCCGTGTAGAGCAGGACGGAACCGGCATCCATCACCGCCGGCTCGGTGTCGGCCTCGCTGAATTCAAGTCGGTCTTCCAGCTTGTGGGAACCCGGGATGACCCGGGTCGCGCCGTTTTCTTCTGTGAAGTCCGTGAGCGCCCACATCGTCGCGAAAGTCGAATCGTGGCCCATGGGAAACGGAAAGAAATCAAAGGCCCACTGGTCGCGGTGAATGGGTTGGGCTGCGGACTCGGGACCGAGATCGATGATCTGGGTGCAGTGCAGTTGGAAAGACGAGGCGTGGGAGAGTGCTTTGGCCGCAACCTCGAGTACGGTGCCGTGCATGATGATTTTACGTGACTTCGGCGAGCGCGCCACCAGCATGCCGGTTCGCTTGGTCTCGAAGCCGTCGAACTCGTCGGTGCACTTGGCCTGGGCCTCGACATAGGGAGCCATCTCGCTCTGCACCGTGGCAATCGTCGCGCGATCCAAAACATGATCGATCACGACACATCCGTCGCGTTTCAAGACTTCGTGTACTTCGTCGCTCTTGGCGTCGGCCGGTACGTGAGTAAGTGACATGTCTACTCCTCTTTCGTTTCTCGCGCAGGGGTCCGCTGCAACGCCTTGACGAGTTCGTGTGCAGTGCGTCGAGCTGCTCGCAGTCGGTCGTCCGGAAAGCCCAGCGCATGCAGGAGATACGCGCCTTCGATCAGCGCGTACACCGTGTAGGCGGTTTCGCGCACGCGTTCTGCCTCGACGTCGGGCACCGCCTTCAAGAGCAGCGAAACCGTGAACTCCTCGAGGGTCACGAACAGGCGTCGCAACTGCTTCCGCACCTCGGCGTCCTCGTAGGAGGCGGCGCTGAATTCGTCTACCAGCCGGTCATAGTGGGGACGGGCGAAATCGGGGCTCAGCAGGAAATCGAGGATCTCCGACACATCGGCGTTCGACCCGCGCTCGGCCTGGACCTCGCGGACTTCGGCCAGGTACCCGTCGACGATGCGTTCGACCAGCCCGGCGAGCAGGTCGGACCGGGTGCGGAAGTAGTGATGAAGTGTGGTGCGGTCGAGTCCAACTTTGCCGGCCACTCGCGCCGGCGAGGCAGACGAGAGCCCCTCTTCGAGCACAATCTCCTCGCAGGCATCCAGGATCTGGCTGCGGCGCACGGCTTGAAGACTCTTGCGGCCCATGGAGGCCTCCCGGGGTAGTTCCACACCAAGTGGAGATACTCCGAGATGTCGATCCATTTGTCAACGCTGCGTGGAAATATAACGATCGGCTGTCAATGAGCGATCAATTAGCGATCAAACGGCGATCAGAAGAGCCCGGTGATGCGCCCGTTTTCGTCGACGTCGATGAATTCTGCGGAGGGCCTTTTGGGCAATCCCGGCATTGTCATGATGTCCCCGCAATAGACGATCACGAATTCGGCGCCTGCCGCGAGTCGTACATCTCGCACCGTGAGGTCGAAGTTGTCCGGGGCCCCGAGGAGTTTCGGATCCGACGAGAACGAGTACTGGGTTTTCGCCATGCAGACGGGCAGGTGGCCGTAGCCGTCTTTTTCGAGCTTCCGCAGCTTGTTCCGGACCCGCTTGTCCGCCTCGAGATCCCGGGCGCCATAGATCTTCTGCGCCACGGTTTCGATTTTCTTCCAGAGCGAGAGCGAGTCCGGGTAGAGGAATTTGAAATCCGAAGGAACCCGGTCGATGATGTCGAGGACCGTGTCGGCGAGTTTGAGCCCGCCCTTCGAGCCGTGTTCCCAGACCGTGCTCTCGATCACCTCCACGCCGAGGTGAGCGCACTTCTCCATCGCGAGTGAGACCTCTTTGGGTGTGTCGGCGGTGAAGCGATTCAAGGCGACGACCACCGGCAGCCCGAAGGAGCGAATGTTGCTGATGTGCCGCTTGAGGTTGCCGAGGCCGGCGATCAGCGCTGTGAGGTTCTCTTCGGTGAGATTGTTTTTGGGCACGCCGCCGTTCATCTTGAGCGATCGAACCGTCGCCACGATCACCACTGCATCGGGCTTGAAACCGGCCTTGCGACAGACGAGATTCATGAACTTCTCGGCGCCGAGATCCGCACCGAAGCCCGCTTCGGTGACCACGTAGTCGGCCATCTTCAGGGCGGCGCGGGTTGCGATGATCGAGTTGGCGCCGTGGGCGATGTTCGCGAACGGGCCCCCGTGCACGAACGTCGGCGTGTGTTCGATCGTCTGCACCAGGTTCGGGCGCAGGGCGTCTTTCAGCAGGGCCGTCATGGCTCCATCGACTTTGAGATCACGAACGCATACGGGCTGTCGATCGTAAGTATGGCCCACAACGATGTTTCCGAGCCGACGCTTGAGGTCGTTGAGATCGTCGCACAGACAGAAACAAGCCATCACCTCTGAAGCGACCGTGATCTGGAACTCATCCTGACGCGGAATCGAATTGTTCACGCCCCCCATGCCGATCGCAATATTCCGCAGCGCGCGATCGTTCATGTCGACGACCCGTGACCAGGTGATGCGCCGCGGATCGATCCCCAGTTCATTGCCGTGGTGGATATGGTTGTCGAGCACGGCAGACAGCAGGTTGTTCGCCAGACCGATGGCGTGAAAATCTCCGGTGAAGTGGAGGTTGATCTCCTCCATCGGGAGCACCTGGGCGTACCCACCCCCAGCCGCGCCACCCTTCATGCCAAAGCACGGACCGAGCGAGGGTTCGCGCAGACACAGCATTGTTTTCTTGCCTCTCGCCTGGAGCGCGTCGGCGAGCCCGACGGAGGTGGTGGTCTTGCCCTCGCCTGCCGGGGTGGGGCTCATCGCAGTAACGAGAATCAGTTTGCCGGAGCTGGTGTTGTTCTGCTGCAGATCGATGCACTTTTCCCGGGTGAGCTTGGCGATGTAGCGACCGTAATTGTCGAAGTCGTCTTCATTTAGTCCCGCCAGCGCGGCGATCTCGCCAATTGGCTTGGGGGTTGCGCTCTGCGCAATTTCGATATCGGAGGGGATGACTGCTTTCGGCATGGGGTTTCTCTTTCGGCGGGGCTTGTGATTGGGAGCCCGACGGGCTGGGGTAAAGCGTGAAGTAGGTGTTGCGAATTCTTAACAGACGCGGGGCATACCCGTCAATCCACCCGCCCCGGCTCGGAGACTACGCGATCGGTAGATCCAATTCAATCGAATTATCAACAGGTTAGGCCCAGCCTAGGGTTCGTACGCGCGACCGTCCTTATGAGCTGGGTGCCAGCCGGCTTCGGTATAGACCCACAACATGTCGTCGTCGGGGTAGAAACAATCGTCTCCGTCGATGCGGCTTCCGATCTCGAGATAGCGAGCCGGCTTTCCGGATCGGTTGATCAGGTGATGTGCATCGCGTTCGCCGGCCCCGAAACCGGCACACATTCCCCCCACCAGGAGTTGCTCTCCGGCGTTGGTCACCAGTGTAATTTCGCCTTCGAGCACGTACACGAACTCGTCCTCCAAAGTGTGCCAGTGGCGCAGCGCCGACTGGGCATCGGGCTCTAGCACGACCAGATTCACCCCGAGCTTCCCCATCCCGCAGGCATCGCCCAGGGCTCGACGCTGCTTGTCTCCCATGCGCGACTGGAAGGGCTCGGGATAATCGTTCGTCGGGGACAGCGCAACACTCTCGGGATCGAGCGCGGGTAGCTGATATGGCTTTCGATCGGGCATGGGTCTCCTTCGCGGTTACGTGGCGCCCCTCAATATTTGCGACACAGTGCCGGGAGGTCAATGGTAAACTGCCTGGATGACTCCTATTCAAACTCGATCGGTTTTCGGCCTTCGCAGGTATGGTACTGCCAGCCCATCCTCGCATGGGCGAGGAGCGCTCAGAGGCGCTTTCGTTCTGGCTCTCGGCTGCGGTCTCGTCGCGACATCCTGCACCGTGCCGCCGATTCACCCATACGAGCTTGCGCCCGGTCAGGCCTACGATTCTAGCCTCGAGACGGTCCTCCTGTTTCCGATCAACGAACTGGTGACGATTCCCGACTATCTCGTGAAGGGCCAAGAAGATGTATCGCGCATCGTTGGCCAGCACTTGCAGGCCCAGGGATTGAAGGTTGAGAGGCCCGAAGCCGAAGCGTTTCGACGCGCCGCCAGAAGAGCCTATGATTCCGCGCGACGCAAGTCGATGTCGCTATCAGGGGACAACGTGATCAGCGAGCCCACTCTGTCGGACATTGTCCCCGGGATCGTTGAGATTCTGAAATCGACGGCCGACCTCGTGGTGTTACAGAACATGACCGTCCGTTCGGGCGAGGCTATCGGTCACTCCCTGCGTTGGGACGGCGTCAGTCGCAAGATTCCGTCCACTCAGCGTATGGGGAGCTGGTCAGGAACGTTTGAGGCCGCTTCCCTCCACTTGGAAGTTTTCAAGGCCGACGGCACCAAGGTCTTCGCCGGCTATGGGGGACTTGACCTTCTTTGGGGTGCCAACATACGTGCCTCCAGGATGGTATTGATGGACGATCGCCTGGAGGACGAAGCGAATCTTCGCGAGGGCGTGTGTGTCGCCTTTTATCCCTACTTCGGCGAGGGAAGGGTCTGTCGAGGGATTCCGCTACTGGGAAACGAGAGGGATGTCGGCGTCGTCGACAAAGGAACCTGACGGGAACAGGTGCCGGGTAAGGAATCGCCTAACCGAGCGGGCAATCACGATCGACTCTCGCCGGTCGGGGGAGTGCTTCCCGCCCTTGATCTCGAGGGATTCGTGTTCTTTACCCAGAAGATCGAGCATCAGTAGCAGGCGGTGCGAGTGCTCGGGATCGACGCGACGATCCTCCGTTCCGTAGATGACGTACACCGGCGTCTGCATTCGCCGGACCTGGTAGACGGGTGATATTTCGAGCAGACGAGGTCGTTCGGTCTCGACGTCCCCCACGACCTCGGCGAATTGACGAAGAACGTATTCATAGTCGGCGAAGTCACTGCTCTCGAACATGAACGGAATATCGGTCACGCCGTTGATCGTGACCGAGCAGCGATAGCGCTTTGGGTGCCGCACGATGCTGGCCAGGGCGGAGAAGCCGCCGTAGCTAAAGCCCATGATGCAGACGCGATCGTCATCGATATCGGGCCTCGCAACGATCAACGCAACGGCAGCATCGATGTCGTCCTCGATTCCCCCTGCCCACTCCTTCTTTCCAGCCTCTTCGAATTTGCGTCCGTATCCGGATGATCCGCGGTAGTTGACCTGAAGAACCGCAAACCCCCAGCTGGCGAAGTACTGAACCCATGGGTCGTAGACCTTGTTGTCCCGCGCTCCGATCGGGCCGCCGTGCGGGAAGACGACCAGGGGTGCGGCCTCACCGCTCCGGTCGCGAGGGACGGTCAGGAATGCCTCGACACGCGTTCCGTCCTGGGACGTCACTGCGATGCTCTGAAGCTCGGAGAGCCGGCCCGCTTCAAGGTCTTCAGCGACCCTTGCAACGACTGCCGTTGACCCGGTCGATACATCGCAGAGATACCAGGTTCCGGGGTTTGTCGGACCCGAGGTGAAGACGGAGTAGATTTGTCGGTCTGCGCTTCGGCTGTAGATCCTCAGCGGGTCCGAACTGTTGTCACCGCACATGCCCTCAACATCCCGGTCAAGGTAGTGATAGCGCCGATTCTCTCCGTCCTCGTAGACGGCTGCGATCAGGTCCCCATGGATCGGATCGATCAGCACGTCGGTCACGTCCACATCATCGCGACCGAAGATCCTCGCTCCGAGTGTTCCCGACTCCGGTTCGAACTCGTGGATCCCCACCGTGTCATGCCCGCCGTACGCGAGCACGATCAACGCTTCACCACTCGGAGTTACGCTGATCAGCTTGATCTCGTTCTCGCTCGACTCCTCGAATGTGTAAACAACTCGAAAGGACTCTGCATTTGCGGCGCGAGTCAAGATCTCGTACGTCCCGTCGTCCCAGCGCAGTGCCGCACGCGGGCGTCCATTTCGGTCGACAACCCATCTATGGACTCTCCCTCGGATCGTGCCGAGGGTCTTGCCGAGCTGTGACGCTTTCCGACCATTCCAGTCTAGGTCTTTGCGGTAGTCGACGAGGTCCTGCAATCGAATCCGTTGAATCGATGTCCTGCTCACTTGTCCGACGGACCAGAGCACGAAGTCGTCGACGAGCGGAAGGGCGTCGACCAACCCGCCCCACGCTCGGATCGTGCGCTGCTCGATTCGAGCCTCGCCGTCCTGTTCGTGAATACGCGCGACTAGCACGGAATCAACGTCCGCGAAGAGGATGACGAAGCTATCCTCGCCAACCCAGTGGACGCCGAAAATTTCGTTTTCGGTGCTGTAGATCGCTGTGGTTTTCTTAGTACCCAACTTCTGCGCGAGCAGACCGTGCCTTCTTCCATGGATCGCGTGGGCGAGAGCCCAGTCTCCGCCGGGACTGATTGTGACGCTGTTGATACTCAGGCCGGGAAAGATGATCTCGGCGGAGAGCCCGGTCGCCGACGCCGGCAACCCGGTCGCGATCATCGCAGCCGCGCAGGCGAGCAGGCCCTGGAGCGCGAGCACGTGACAACGCCGCCTCAAGGTTCATTCTCGATCACTGCACTGCGTTCCCGACTGTAGTAGTCGAGAAACCCATCCTCGCTGAGTCCGCCGTACCGGAGGGGATGACTTGCCACGAGGTCCGCATCGCGCCCACTCAGCATTCGGATCGCCATCGCAACGTGATTGCGGCAGCGCACTTCGATAGCCCCGGAATTCCCTCGGACCACCAAAGCCCCGCCGTAGTTGACGCTGCCCGGCTCGACTATGAAACGAAACTCGTCTTCAGACCCGAGGTGAAGTGTTTGCTGCTGCTTGGTGGACTGCAGCGGTCGGAAAAGATAATCCCAATTCGACTCCTGGTGGCGTCGTCTCTGATGCCCGGGCAGGTTCAGGAATCTCAGGCTGGTAAAGCGATAGGAACCGGCACCCGCCCGCACCACCCACGCGAAGTGCCCCGGCGCAACTCCGCTGGCGATCGTTTTCCCGTTCAGCTCGATCGCGGAGATTGGAATGTCGGTGTCCACATGCAGGATCAGCAGACCCTCGTTCCCCTCCAGGGTCACCGCCCCGGACGGGCCGAGCGGCCGGATCCCGGTGGCACAACTCGCCAACAGAAGCGGAATCGCCGTGGCCAACAGAAGTCTCGCGAAATCGGTCAGAGCCCACTCCAATACGCGGTTTCAACTGCGAGTATTAGCACGCTATCGCGTGGAGCTACCGATCGAGGCCCGCCAGCAGCTTCTGCGCCCAGAGGCGTTGGAAGCGTCGGTTGGTCTGGTCCCAGGCCCGGGTGAGGTGGCCTTTGTCGCCGACGTCCATGGCCCGGGTGGGTTGCAGGCGGGCGAGCAGGCTGGCGTCCTGGTCGTTGACCTCGATCGACTGTCGATAATACTCGTCGCGCTCTTTCGCGAGATCCTGCGTCTGAGACGCATCGGAAACCAGATAGTTTGCGAAGGTTTCGTGGGTGACTTCCGGGGACTGGGGGCGCAGCACGATGACCTGCTGAGTGTCCGGCTCGACCAGGATCATCGTGTTGGGGAACACCCCGTACACCTCGACGCTTACCGAGTCTTCCTCCAAAAGGCCGGAGAATCTCGGCAGCGAGGACTCATGTTGTTCCGAGTCTGCTGCGTAGATCCGGGGCAGGATGACGCCGACGATGTCCGGTGAAACTTCGACGTCTTCCATGTCGAGGATCGAATCGAAGCCGTCGATGAGTTCCGCGTGCACGACGGGCAAGTGGTAGACGTCGAGAAAATTTTCGGCCGCGAGTTTCCAGTTCGCCTGGATCTCGTACTCGTCTGAACCCGCCGGTCGGAGTTCGTCGGCCGTCCACCTGGCGAGTCGTTCGTCCAGCGGGCGAATGAAGTCCTCGAAGGGCTGTGCATCCGAGGAGAGGTTGACGAAAACAATGTCGCGCCAGACCGCGCTCCGCACCGGGAGCAGGCCGAGGTCTGCGCGCTGCTCGTTTGACGGTTGGCCGTTGTCCCGATCGCGCTGAAAGTGAGGCGCCGCGACGAGCCCGCCGTCGAGCCCGTAGCTCCAGGCGTGGTATGGACACGTGATGCGTCCTCCCTGGGCGCGGCACTTGGCGTCGGCCAGCGGTGCTCCCCGGTGACGGCACAGGTTGTAGAACACTCGAACCTGCCCGGCGCCGTCGCGCAGTACGAGCAGGGATTGGCCCGCGATCCGCACCGGAAGCAGGTCTCCGGGCTCGGCCACATTTTGGCCGCACGCGATACTGGTCCAGCTGTCGCGCAGCAGGGTTTCGCACTCAAGCGCGAAGATGTCCGCATCCCGATACGCGACGCCCGGCAAGGGGCGCTCGTTGCGATGGCATTCTCGGATCTGCTCGAATGGATTCGACTTCATGGCGTTCGCGCCGTTTTTCCTGCGAAGTTGGCGCCCAGCCTACCTTGGCGGCGTGGTACTGTCATCGGCAGGATCCACTGGGAGAACGTCATGACGGCAGATCGCGCTCGCTTGCACGGGCCCGAGGTGATGCAAAACGAAGCGAGGTCGTGGTGGCTGCGCGAGGCGCTGGCCGCGGACCCCGGAGTGCCGTGTCCGCCGCTTTCGGGTCGGGTTCGCGCCGATGTTGCCATCGTGGGCGGGGGTTACACAGGAATGTGGACCGCCTTCCAACTCAAGCAGGCCGACCCCAGTGTAGACGTCGTACTGCTCGAGGCCGACATCTGCGGCGGCGGTCCGAGCGGCCGCAACGGCGGCTTCATGGAAGCGCTGTGGGATGACTTTTCGGTCTTGGCGGATCTGTTTGGAAACCAGGAGGCGGCCAGAATTGGTCAGGCCTCCGAGCGGGCCATCGATTTCGCGGTAGAACTCTTCCGCAAGGCCGACATCGACATCTGGTTCCGGCGCGGCGGCAGTCTCAACGTCTCCACGTCTCCGCTGTTTGATTCGGCGCTCGACGAATACCTCGAAGTTCAGTCCCAGGACGGATTTCCGGCCGATTTCTATCAGATCCTCTCGCCATCCGAGGTGGCCGACCGCTGTCGCTCGCCGAAGTTTCGCGCCGGTGTGCTGGGGACCCGCGGAGCCACGGTGCAACCCGCGCGCCTGGCCCGGGGACTGCGGGCCCTGATCCTCAACGCGGGCGTGCGGATCTACGAGGGGACGCCGGTCGAACAACTTCAGGGCGGTACCACGGTCGAGATCGTCACGCGAGATGGCGCAGTCAGCGCCGACCAGGTGGTGCTCGGCCTGAACGCCTGGTCGAACCAACTGCCCGGCTTTGAGCGGAGCATCATCCCGCGGGCGAGCCATATCATCCTGACCGAGCCCGCCCCCGAGAAACTGAAGGAGATCGGTTGGACCGGAGGCGAGGGGCTCGGCGATTTTCGGGCGACGCTCAATTACGTTCGCACGACTCCGGACGGTCGTATCGCGTTCGGTGCCGCCACGGCGACTCCCGGTCGCGGCGCCGAGGGCCGCATGTCGCAAGATGACGGCTGGTACCGGCGCATTGAAGCAACGCTGCATCGCTGGTTCCCGGAGTTTCGCGACGTCCGAATCGATTCGGTGTGGGGTGGTCCAATCGACGTCAGCGCCCATCACGTTCCGTTCTTCGGCTCGATGTGGGGCGGAAACGTTCACTTCGGCATGGGGTTCACCGGCGGTGGCGTGGGTCCCTGCATCCTCGGCGGCCAGATCTTGTGCTCTCTAGCCCTCGGCAGGCAGGACGAGTTCACCTCGTTGCCGCTTGTGGGCTTGCGATCGAAGAAGTTCCCGCCGGAACCGCTCCTCCGTATTGGAGCGAGACTCACCCTCGAAGCGATCCTGCGCACGGACGATGCGTGGGAGGCCGGGAAGAATGGAAATCCGTTGCTCAAGGCGATGGCGAAGCTACCGCGGCGCCTGGGCTACAACTTGGGACACTAGTTCGTGTCACGAGCTGAGTGCCTGCGACGGAGCCCTACCCAAAGCACTGGACCCAAAGAGCCCTATGCCCCACCCTATGCCAATAGGCGCTCGTTCTTCGGGTCATACAGCGGCTGTTCGACCACTTTCGCCGCCCGACGCACCCCTAGCATCGTCACCTCGAGCTCCGTTCCAGGCTCGGCATACGGGGTGGGGAGATAAGCCAAAGCGATCGTCTTCTCGACGATATGACCGTAGCCCCCCGCCGCGACGTATCCGATCACTTCGTCGCCCGACATAACGGGTTCGTAGCCGTGGGGATCTGCGTCGTCGACTTCGATCACGAGGCAGGCGAGCTTGTGCTTGACGCCGCGCTCCTGTTCGCGCAGCAGTGCGTCGCGGCCGATGAAGTCGCCCTTGTCCAAAGCGACGAAGCGCTCCATGCCGGCTTGCAGTGGCGACCAGTCGGCGGTCATGTCGACGCCCCAAAGCCGGTAGGCCTTCTCGAGTCGCATCGAATCCAGCGCCCGGTAGCCCCAGTCGACGATCTCGAACTGCGCGCCGGCCTCCATCACGAGATCGTAGAGGTAGCGCTGGTACTCGATCGGATGGTGGAGTTCGTAGCCGAGTTCGCCCACGTACGAGAGCCTGAGCGCGCGAATCGGCGCCATGCCGACGTGGAGTTCCTGGCAGCGGAAGAACCGGAAGCCCTTATGGGAACAGTCGTGGTCCGTGAGACTCTGGAGCACTTCGCGGGAGCGCGGCCCCGCCAGGGTCAGGACCCCGTAGCGACTGGTGACGTTGTCGAGGCGGACGCTGCCGTCGTCGGGCAAGTGACGCGCGATCCACTCGTAGTCGTGGCGCTCGGTCGCCGCCGCCGAAACCACGTAGAAGCGATCTTCGCCGAGCCGCGTCACGGTGACGTCACACTCCACGCCTCCTTTCGGAGTGCACATCTGCGCCAGCACGATGCGACCCAGGCGGCTCGGGAGCTTGTTGGCGCAGAGTCGGTCGAGGAAGCGCTCGGCGCCGGGTCCAGAAACCTCGTACTTCGCGAAGCTGGTTTGATCGAGCACCCCGACTCTGGACCGTACGGCTCGGCACTCCTCGCCAACCGTCGCGTGCCAGTTGCCGCGCCGAAACGAGTACTCGTCCTCGGTCGGGCCACCCGGCTTGGCGAACCAGAGCGGCCGTTCCCAGCCGAAGCGAGCGCCGAAGACGCCCCCCTTCGCGCGCAAGTGATCGTACAGGGGGCTCGTCTTCAGGGGCCGCCCCGCCGGTCGTTCCTGCTCGGGATAGTGGATCGCGTACTCGTGCTCGTAGACTTCGCAGGCCCGGTCGGCGACATACTTCTGTGAGTTCGCGTAGTCGTCGAAGCGCCTGACATCGACCTCCCACATATTGTCGCTCGGCTGCCCTTCCACCATCCATTCCGCGGCGTACTTCCCGGCTCCCCCGCCGAACACGATGCCGAAGATGCTGAACCCGGCGAGCACGTGGAAGTTGGGCAGGCCCGGCACCGGGCCCATCAAGCAGCGGCCGTCCGGGGTGTAGCCGTCGGGCCCGTTCACGACACCCTTGATCCCCGCGTCGGCGAAGGCCGGCACCCGGTTGGCGACGTCGATCAGCACGTCTTCGAGTCGATCCAGGTTGGGGGCGAGAAGACTGCTGTGAAAGTTTTCGGGAATCCCGTCGAGTGCCCAGGGCACGGTGTCGCGTTCGAAGGGTCCGATGAGCAGCGCGCCGCCCTCCTCGCGAACGTAGAACGAGGCGTCCGGATCTCGCAAGATCGGCAGCTCGGTCTCGAGCGAGGTGACTGCTTCCAGGGGTTCGGTCAGCAGGTAATGATGCTCCAGCGGTACGATCGGCAGGTCCAGGCCCACCAGCTGTCCGACCTGCCGCGCCCACTGACCCGCGGCATTGACCACGATATCCGCTCGAATTTCGCCCTGGTTCGTCTCCAGCCGCCAGCCGTTTCCGTCGCGTTCGATCGCCGTCACTCCAGTATGGCGAAGAATCTGTGCACCCTTGGCGGTCGCGCCCTTCGCCAGCGCATGCGTCAGCCCAGTCGGATCGATATAGCCATCGCTCGGAAGATAGGCGCTGGCAAGAACCCCCTCGAGGTTGACCAGTGGAAAAAGTTCCAGCGTCCGCTCGGGCGAGATGATCTCAAACGGAACACCCAGCTGATCCGCAATCCCCTTCCGATGCGCAAACTCATCCAATCGATCCTGGCTCATCGCAAGCCGCACACTCCCACACCGATGCAAATCAACCGCCTGCCCAGTCTCGGCCTCGAGCGTCTCATACAAGTCAAGGCTGTACTTGAGCAACTTCATCAAGTTATAACTCGGAGTAAACTGAGTACAGAGCCCCGCCGCATGCCAAGTCGACCCACTAGTCAACTTGTCCTGCTCGAGCAACAACACATCACTCCACCCCAGCCTCGTCAGGTGATAAAGCAGACTACACCCCACCACCCCCCCACCAATCACGACGACCTTCGCTTCCCTCTGCATCACTCCAACTCCTACCCCATGCCCTTCAAACTCGACCTAATTCAACCTAACCGTGGGATATCCAATCCAACTCCGCCACACCCCCCAAGAAAACACCCCGCGTCCACCGATCTCCCTCGCGCGAGACGGTCGATAGTGCGGCAGCTTCGCGGCCCGCGGAGTGGAGGGGCGCGGAGGCGTACTCCTGTACGCCGAGCACCCCGGAGCGAGCAGGTCGCGAAGATGTCGTGCTAGCGGCCGTCTCGGTTTGCGGCCCGCGGAATGGAGGAGCGCGGAGGCGTACTTTTGTACGCCGAGCACCCCGGAGTGAGCAGGTCGGAAAGATGCCGTGCTAGCGGCCGTCGTCTACCTAGAAACTAGGTGGGCTGCAGGCGCTCACGACCTCGCAGCATCCACTGCCGACGTTGCGGAAGTGATGCGGCCGCGAACTATCGAAGTAGTACGCGTCGCCAGGCCCAAGCACATGGCGCTCGCCACCGACTGTCAGCTCCAAGCGCCCGCGAATCACAACACCACCTTCCTCACCTGTATGTTCGAGGGCTAGCTTTCCGGTGTCGGCCCCGGGTTCGTAGCGCTCGTGCAGGATCTGGATGGCGCGTCCGGCGAGGTGGCTGCCCACCTGTCGGTACGAAACTTTGCCACCTCCGATCTCCACGAGATCGGTTGCGCGGTAGACGACCGGCGCAGTTTCCCCGGGTTCGTCCGCGAAGAACGCCGCGAGATGCATTGGAATCCCATCGAGGATGCGCTTCAGTACTGCAACCGATGGGTTAAGCTTGCTGGATTCAATCAGCGAGATCGTGGCGTTGCTGATGCCCGAACTCTTGGCGAGGGAGCGTTGGGACAGGGCGTTCGCTTCTCGTACTTGGCGAAGACGCGTCCCGATGTCGTGGTCCATAGTGACTCTCCGTTAATTCGTTGAGGATCCTCAATATACCACGGCTAGAGGCCAACGATATCCACTATTTACAGCTGGACAAAATAACTCTTGTTGATTTATCTGAACAGCGAGACACTGGGACCACCCAGGGGAACCACGAGGAGCAGCCATGGCGGAGATCATCTCCCACTGGATTGACGGAAAACGACAGGATGGCGTCTCAGGCGCCACGGGACCCGTGTTCGACCCAGCGACCGGTCAAGAGCGAGCCCGAGTTGCGTTCGCCAGCGCCGAAGAGGTGGACATGGCTGTCCTGGCAGCGAAAAACGCCTTCGCGAGCTGGCGAGACACGTCTCTCACCAAGCGCGCCCAGATCATGTTCAACTACCGCAGCCTGCTCAACGAGGCCAAGAACGAGTTGGCGGAGATCATCGCGAGTGAGCACGGCAAGACCAAGCCGGACGCCCGGGGCGAGGTGCAACGAGGCCTCGAGACGGTGGAGTTCGCCTGCGGGATTCCGCAGCTGCTCAAGGGCGACAATTCGACCCAGGTCTCGACGGGGATCGATCTGACCTCGGTGCGCGAGCCACTCGGCGTAGTGGGTTGCATTACACCCTTCAACTTTCCGGCGATGGTGCCGCTCTGGATGATCCCGATCGCGATCGCATGCGGGAACACTGTGGTGTTGAAGCCCTCCGAGAAAGACCCGTCGACCGCAAACCGGCTGGCCGAACTCTTTGCCAAGGCCGGGTTGCCGAACGGTGTGCTCAATGTGATCCACGGTGACCGCATCGCAGTGGAGCGTTTGATCGAGCACCCCGACGTGGTAGCGCTGAGCTTTGTGGGATCTACCCCGGTCGCCAAGGCGATCTACGAGGGAGGCAGTCGCCACGGCAAGCGCGTGCAGGCGCTGGGCGGCGCAAAGAACCACATGCTGGTGCTTCCCGACGCCGACATGGACCTCGCCGCCGACGGCGCGGTGTCGGCCGCCTTCGGTTCAGCCGGCGAACGCTGCATGGCGATCTCCGTGGTGGTGACGGTGGGGGACGCCGCCGAACGTCTGCTGCCGAAGATCGTGGAGCGAATGGCCAAGCTCAAGGTCGGCTCGGCAGAGGACCCGGATGCCGAGATGGGTCCCCTGATCACTTCCGAGCACAGAGACAAGGTCGTCGCCCTGATCGACTCGGGCGTCGAGCAGGGAGCCGAACTCGTCTGCGACGGGCGCGGGCTCGAGGTTCCCGATTGCGAAAATGGTTACTTCGTCGGCCCAACGCTCTTCGATCGCGTGACGCCGGACATGAAAATCTACACCGAAGAGATCTTTGGCCCGGTGCTTTCGGTCGTGCGGGCCGACAACTACCACGACGCCGTGAATCTCGTAAATGAAAACCCCTATGCCAATGGTACGGCGATCTTTACCAACGACGGCGGGGCGGCCCGGCGGTTCCAGCGTGAGATTCAGGTGGGGATGGTGGGGATCAACGTGCCCATTCCAGTGCCGCTGGGTTTCTATTCCTTTGGTGGCTGGAAAAGCTCGCGCTTTGGTGCCCATTCGATCTACGGTCCCGAAGGCGTGAACTTCTACACCCGAGCCAAGGTCGTGACGACGCGTTGGCCAGAGCCAGAACATCGTGGAGTCGATCTCGGCTTCCCGCGCAGCCGTTAGCAACGAGGAACCCCCAGCTCATGCAGACCCAAAAACTCTACGACGAATACATGATCACCAGCATGGTGCCGGGCTTCGAGCCCATCGAAATCGAATCGGCCCAAGGCACTCGGATTCGATCCAGCACTGGCGAGGAGTTTCTCGACTGCTTCAGCGGGATCTCGGTCGTCAATGTGGGGCATGGACACCCGAAGGTGGTTGCCGCCGCGAAGGCCCAGATGGATCTGTTGATCCACTGCTGCACCTACGTCTACTACAACCCGAGCGCCGGCCGCCTGGTCGAGGCGCTGGCCCGCATCACTCCGGGCGCGCTGCGCAAGAGCTTTTTGGGTAACTCGGGCGCCGAGGCCCTCGAAGGCGCAATGCGGCTGTCCCGGCATTTCACGGGTCGCGACGAGTTTGTGGCCCTTACCCACAGCTTTCACGGCCGCACGTACGCCACGCTCTCGATCACCGGAAACAGCTCGCGCAAGCATTCCGGCGGTCCCTTCATGCCGGGCGTCACCTTCGCCCCGGCCCCGTACTTCTACCGCTGCCCGTTCGGTTCGACGACCGACGCCGAATGCGCCGAGCGCTCGGCCGAGGCGCTGGCCCGGGCGATCCAGTTCCAGACCTCGGGCAACGTCGCGGCATTCGTGGCCGAGCCCCTGCTCGGCGAGGGCGGGATCATCGTGCCCCACGAGAGCTACTTCAAACTGGTGAAGGAGATCCTCGACGAACAGGACATCCTCTTCATCTGCGACGAGGTCCAGACCGGTTTCGGTCGCACGGGCAAGCTCTTCGCCATCGAGCACTACGACGTCGAGCCCGAGATCATGACCTTGGCCAAGGGGATCGCAGACGGTTTCCCACTGGGGGCCTTCATCGCCCGG
>SMVB01381244.1_pt1 | contig 16084 bp, 10 predicted proteins | sample 2456461 | NCBI WGS metagenome assembly SMVB01 (sample SAMN11095934, study PRJNA526329) | marine sediment metagenome | biome: Marine sediment; feature: Surficial sediment; material: Deep marine sediment; isolation source: Hadal surficial sediment | place: Pacific Ocean | collected 2014-05 | depth...
CTGGTCGATTCCCGGTCAACAAAATTTGCGAATGTCAGGAGAAACGCATGGCGAAATGGCCGGATGTTTTAGCGTGTCCGTGGATTGTTCAGTATCCCGGGCTAACCCAAACCCAAAATCCGGTTTAGTCTTTCCAGCATTTGTCGTGCCATCACAAGTTGAGGCTGTATTTTCAGGGCTTGTTCAAGGTGTCCTTTTGCTTTGAGTAAGTGGGTTCGATCAGATGGGTACAGTTTACTTAGCATCTCAGCCTGTCGATATTCTTGCATGGCGGGGTTTCTTTCTTTTTCTATTGCCAATTCAAACTGCATTTGAGCATCACTTTTACGACCTAAATCAAGATACATACCGGCCAGACCGGCATAGGCCGAAGCAGCAATCTTTTTGTCCCGTGTTGCAATCATAAATGCCCGTTCAGCATCCTCCACTCGTCCGGACATTCCGAAAGAAAAGGCGCAACGATGGCTGAATGAATGCCCCTTCTCCAATTCAGCTGTATGCTGATCACAAATTTCAGTTGCCCGGGAAAAATTCTTTTCTCTGAGATGGGCCCCCACCAACAACGGGAGTATGTACTCATTTGGTTTATGCTCACCGTAGTTACTTTCATACAAAAGTACATCGCTGGCCCATTGTGCGTTACGTGCCCAAGTGAGTGGAGTCAAGATCATCAGAGCAAGCAATACGGGCGTCATGGCCGCGCGGAAATTGAACCGCAGGGCCAGCCATCTCAAACTGAAAGCCAAAGCAATCACCAGACCGACTGACGGTAGATAAAGATAGCGTTCCGCAACATGGGGGACTATTCCGGGTTCCGCAATGAGGCGGCTGGCCGGCAAAATAGCAATATAGAAAAAGGCCAATCCTGCTATGAGTCCATATCGCTTTTTCCGCAAACCCATAATGGCAAAACCAAGCAATACCAGTTGCAGCGCAAGGGCAACATCACCTCTTATGGATATTAATCGAGAGTAGATTTCCAGTGGATGCGGCCAAAGTAATTTCTTGAAAGATTGTAACCATGTTACGGAGGCAGGAAGTATTCGTCCTATATCGAAATCCAGTTGGACTGTATCGGCAGAATCAGGTTCTTTTTTCTCAATTAGCTCCCTGGTATCAGGCAAACTGGAAACGCTCAACTCTTTACTCTGGCTTTGAGCACTCGTCGCTTCGGGCAAACTTGGCGATTCCAGCGCATTGGCACGCAGGGTAAGGAAGATACCCAGGGGAATTAACAAGACGAGCACAGGCAGACTCTTTCGCAAATGAACACGCCAGGTGCCGGGAGTAAAAATCCATAGCAGGGCAACGGCCAATGCCGGCAGGACGGCACTGCTTTCCTTACAAAAAAGAACCAGTAGGTAGCACAGGGCCAATCCACCCCAGGCTTTGAACGAACTGGACTCCAGGTTCCGCAGGAACCACCAAAGCCCACCGATTACACCGACAGCAACCAGGGCGTCGGAACGATTAAAAATTGAGTTGACGACCTCGGTATTTATGGGATGCACACCGTAAACAAGGGCTGAAAGCAACGCAATGGAAGCGGAAAGAGGAGCCTGGCCGCCGCTGGCTAACAATAAATGCCGGATAAATCCGAAGACCAGGACCGTTACCAGCAAATGCAGAAGTATGTTGCTCAGGTGGTAACCTGGCATCCAATCGCCATAAACATAGGCATCTGTTGCTATCGTCACCAGAAGCAACGGCCGGTATAGCCCGGACGACGAACCGCTTGCTGCCCACAAATCTTCCGTAAAGAAATGCATGAAACCGGACAGGCCGATGTCGGTGTAACGCCCGCTGGCTGCAAACACCTTGTCATCCAAAACCAGGTTATCTGTCCAGGCATTCAAATATGCTGTCAGGGTAACGAGTACCAGGATAAGAATCGGTACGAATTCATGGCGGAATCGCTTGCTGTTTGCCTGCTTACCGGTTCTTCCGGGCCGGCTTGATGCGGTCTTGTTTTTCCCAAGCCTCGCTCGACTTCTGCGTTGCTGAGCTGATAACCGATTCCCTTGCTTGCTTTTTTCCCCGGACATTGCCGAAGTCTACGAATATTGCACGAGCACATCAAGATTTAGCCGAGGCAAGTTTAAGCCGGATTTTTGTCTTTCAAACCCTCCAGCATGGTTGATGTGACGGCATCGGTGAGTTGACGGACGTCGATGGGTATTGAAAGAATCTCGGGCAAATTACCGCCTATTAATAGTAAGGCCAGTCCATGAATGCTTGACCAGATAGCCAGTGCCAGTGTTTCCACGTCTCCTTGTTTAAAAACACCGCTGGCCTGGCCCTCCTCTATGATGGTTTTCAGCCCGTTAAAAGCAGCATCGCCTAAGGACCTCAGCTCCGGATAGGTGTCGTCGCAGGGAAGGATTCCACTGAACATCAGCTGAGTACATTGCGGATTATTCATCGCCATGCGTACATATCCGTGGCCGGCTTGCTGTAATTGAGCGGCGGGATCATTGGCATGTGATGCAACCACTTCTGCCAATTGCTTACTTAACTGGCTGAACCCCACACCGGCGATGCCGGCCAGAAGACTCTCCTTGTCCTTGAAATGACGGTACGGAGCGGCGTGGCTTACACCAACTTTCTTGGCAATTTCCCTGAGGCTCAAAGAGGCAATATTCGTTTTTTCTATCAATTCACAGGCGGCACACAGTATCTGATCGTGTAGGTCACCATGATGATAGGGTTTTGGCGATGGCTGCTTGCTTGTTTTTTGCTTTGTGGCTGTTTGTTGGGTCGTCATTCATCCATCATACAACATTTATGTTGACACTGACAACATCAATGTATACAGTGTCAACATGAGCCCGTTAATGATACTAGTGAATAATATGAAATATCCATCCGGAATGTTGTTGAGAGTCGCGACGTTTGCCTTGTTTTTCCCGGCAGTTTTACTTTTTCCTGAACCTGCAATGGCTAACTCCCGCGATGTGGTGGCAGTCACTGTCGCACAGGTAAAACACGAGCAGCGCAGCCAGCCGATCAGAAACAGCGGACGCATCAGTCATAAAAATGAAATGCGCCTGTCTTTCAAAACCGGTGGCCTGATTGAGCAGATCAATGCTGAAGAAGGCGATGAGGTTGAAGCCGGCCAAATACTGGCATCACTTGATCTCGAAGAAATCAACGCGCGGCAGCAACGGGCTGCGTCGAATCATAAAAATACCGCGGCAGACCTTGAAAGATTCAGCAAGCTGCATGAGGATGCGCTGGTCTCCTTGCAAATCAAGCAGAATGCGCAGTTGGCATTTGATAATGCCGCAGCGGAATTACAGATCGCCAACTTCAACAAGAAATTATCGGTGATACGCGCGCCGGTTAATGGCCGCATCCTGAAGCGTTTCGGTGAGTCGAATGAGTTAATCGAGCCGGGCCAGCCCGTATTTTTACTGGCGGCCAGCAAGCAGGGCTCGGTTGTGCGGGTCGGGCTGATTGATCAGGATATCGTTAAGGTCGCGATCGGTGATCCCGCTGAAATATTTTTGGACGCGTATCCAGGCCGCTCATTCACTGGTGTGGTTTCGGAAGTTGCGATCAGCACCGATTCAAATACCGGAACCTTTGAAGTGGAAATCCTGATTGATGACCAGGGTTTTACATTGCGTTCCGGTTTGATAGCACGGGTGGAAATAACGCCTGTATCGGGCAATCTGCAGTACTACATCCCAATAGAATCGATATTTAAGGCAGATAATGGCCAGGCCAGGGTTTTTGTCCTCAATGAACAGACGCTACAGGTAAACGAGGTTAGTGTAGAGATTGTTGAATTCCTGAGCGATGAAGTGGCGGTTCGTGGCAGCCTTAAAGTGTCAGACAAAGTGATCAAACTCGGCGCGCCGTATCTGACCGATGGCAATGCTGTCACCGTGGTTGACGACAGCTAAGCGTTTACCGGCTCCGTCATGAAATTACCGGTTTATGCCATCCATAACTACCAGTTTACCCTGATCGTTGTCGCACTTTTGACTCTTCTGGGCGTGCTGTCGTTCCAGACCATGCCTCGTTCCGAAGACCCGCAGTTTGATTTTCCCATGGTGATCGTCACCGTGGCCTATCCCGGCACCAGCCCGCAGGATATGGAAAAACTGGTTGCTGATCCGATCGAAGAGGAAATCAACGAACTGGAGGATATCAAGGAAATCAAGACCAGTATTATCGATGGCATCACCACCGTCGAGGTCGAGTTCAACTACGGAGTCGACCCGGATGAGAAATATGATGATGTCACCCAGGTAATGTCCCGGGTCCGGCCCGGGTTACCCGCACAAATTCACAGTGTTGAGATCAAGCAGGTATCTCCGACCGATGTAAACGTATTGCAAGTGGCTTTGTTGTCCGAGACCGCCAGCTACCGTGAAATGCGTTACCAGGCCGAACGCCTGGAGAAAATCTTTACCCGGGTTGCCGGAGTGAAACGGGCCCGCGCACTGGCACTTCCGGATCAGCAGGTACAGGTCGTCGCTGACATGACCGTGATGCGTGAATTAGGCGTAGGCCTGCAGGCTTTGAGAAACAGCCTGCTGGGCGCGGCGGCCAACATACCTGGCGGCTTTATCGATGCCGGCAGCAAACGCTTCTCGGTCAGGACTTCAGGCGACTATCAATCGCTGGATGAAATCAGACGTACCGTTCTGAATCTGCCGGATGGAACGGTTATTCATGTTGAGGACATTGCGCATGTCCAACTGGTCGATGCCGAGCCCAGATATCTGGGCCTGTACAACGGCAAGCGAGCCGGTTTTATCGCAGTCGAGCAACGAAGCGGCACCAATATATTTGATGTGCTGGATGGTTTGAAAGACGAACTGGAATCATTCAATGCCACATTGCCTGCCGGCATCGCCACGGAGATCATTTTTGATCAGTCCGTCAGCGTCAGAAAACAGGTAAATGGGTTTTTTACCAACCTGGCACAAGGACTTTTACTGGTCGGCATTATCATCATTTTTTCCCTGGGGCTCCGCTCTGCAAGCATCGTCCTGATGGCGATTCCCGTTTCCATGTTAATCGGCATTGCGGGCCTGGATTTTCTCGGCTTCGGCCTGCAACAAATGTCTATTGTCGGGCTGGTCATTGCGCTTGGATTACTGGTTGATAATGCGATAGTGGTCACCGAATCGATTGGCCGGAAGCTGAAGGCAGGCCTGGCACCGCTCGAAGCGGCGGTCAGTGGCACCGGTCAAGTGGGCTGGGCCATTGCGAGCGGTACGGCTACCACGGTTCTGGCGTTCGTACCGATGTTGATGATGCCCAGTAATGTGGGCAGCTTTATGCGTTCGATGCCGGTAACGGTTGTGTTGGTTTTGACGGCATCATTCTTAATTGCAGTAACGCTCGCACCTTTGATGGCCAGCCGGATTTTCAGGCAACGCAAGGCCGGTGAGATCAGCGGTGAGCGCAACATCGTGCAGAAACAACTGGAAAAGCTCTCTTGCCAGCATTACAGGACGGCCCTGAACTCAGCCCTCAGGCATCCATTATGGGTAATCGGGATTTCTGTGCTGCTGTTTGCCGGCAGTTTGGCCTTGTTTCCCAGTGTGGGTGTCAGCCTGTTCCCCAAGGCAGAGAAACCGCAAATTCTGTTGAATATTGAGTTGCCTGAAAGCAGCAGTTTTTATGCGACCCAGGAATTGGCCGAACGAATTGATGCACAGGTACGAAAGTATTCACAGGTGAAAGCGGTGGCCACCAATATCGGCAGGGAAAACCCGAGCATCTACTACAACGAGTTTCCGGGTGGTGAATCGCCCAACAAGGGCCAGTTGTTTGTCATCCTTGAGGAACTGGACCGGCCGGAGCTACAGCAGTTGGTGATGAGTCTGCGCCGTGACTTTGCGGAGATTCCGGGCGCCAGGGTGCAGGTCAAGGAATTTCAGCAAGGGCCACCGGTTGATGCACCCATTGCCATACGGGTGTTGGGCGATGACCTCAAATCGCTGCAACAGGCTGCTGCGGTTGTTGAATCGTTGATGCTTGCCACGCCCGGTACGGTCAATGTCGATAACCCGATGGGCCGGCCCAAACTTGATCTGGAAATAAACATTCACCGCGACAAAGCCGCCCTGTTGAATGTTTCTGTCAGTAGCATCGATGAAACCATTCGCACCAGCCTGGTGGGCAGTAGTGTGGGTAGTTTTCGTGATCAAAACGGTGATGACTACGACATCGTATTGCGCCTGGACAGCGCAGATACACCCGACATCAATAATTTGAATGAATTGCTGGTGATGTCCCGTGATGGTGCTTTTGTACCTCTGAAACAGTTAATCAGCGCGCAATTGCAAACGGTCCCCTCCCGTTTGCAACATTTTTATCTTGAACGAAGCGCCCTGATAACCGCCGACACAGGCATCGGATACCTGACCGCAGATGTCACCGCACAAGTGCTGGACAAACTGGATGAGATTCAATTGCCGCCGGGCATTCGTTTTACCGTAAGCGGGGAGCAGGAGTCCAGAAACGAGTCATTTTCAGGATTGTTAAAAGCCCTGGCGATTTCCCTGTTCGGAATATTCGCGGTACTGGTGCTGCAATTCCGTTCTTTCGCTCAGCCTGCCATCGTTTTCGCATCCATCCCCTTTGCGTTTTCCGGCGCAATTCTTGCCTTACTCACATTCGGTTTCTCGTTTTCGGTGATGGCATTTGTCGGGCTGACCAGCCTCATGGGTATCGTTGTAAATAATTCCATTATCCTGGTTGATACTGCCAATCAGCTCGCGCGCAATGGGCAGGGAATACGGGATGCGATAGCTGCTGCAGCCCAGACGCGCCTGACACCGATCGTTTTGACCACGCTGACAACGATTGGTGGTTTGTTACCGTTGACACTGACGGACAGCACCATGTGGACGCCATTGGGTCTGGTGATTATTGGCGGGATGTTGGTTTCGACTGTGGTTACACTGTTTATTGTGCCGGTTTTGTATTTGTTGATAACCCGCAGTCAAGTTGATTCGCCACTGTAACTCAATCCAATTCCTGCCTCCGAGTCGAAGCAGCCCAAGACGCTTCTGGGTCAGGAGCGGTTGGATTCCTCATTGCAGGTAACTAGTAAAAGGGGCCGGACGAACGCAGACTGCCTGACTAGGGAATGAAGACCAGGTGCGCCGTATATGTATCTTCCGGGCCGGGTTCTGGGCCCCAGGAACGGTTGTCAATGTGGTAGACAACGACGAACAGGGCGCCCGAGGGATCGCTCGACGCCAGGCTGGGCACGCACACTCCGACACTACCGCTTAAGGTCATCGTACCGGCCGTTCCGATCACCGAGAATGTCGTCGTCCCGGTGGCAGCCGCGGCAAAAATATTGTTGATGTCATTCACGTGCGAAGCCAGAGCACCGCCGCCGGTGGTTGGGAAATGCCAAATTGTGTAGACGCCGTTGGGCACTAGCCCTTCGAAGCGGAAGTCGTATCGCGTGCCCCTCCTTTCACTGACAGCTACCTGCCAGCTGTAAACAGTCTTACCAAAAGTGGAACGAGCTTACTATAATGGAGTATTTGCACCGAATAGCCACTACCAGGCAATGGTGACACACGCAAAACGGGGTAAAGGCAAAAAGACCAAGGCAGTAAACGACAAACAAGATCAAACCTCGGCCGGGCACCAACACCCACGGAACTGTTTGCCTGAATGGAAGAAATCCTACCTCATCAAGCTACAACCGTAACTGGACTTGAATTTATTGCATCAACTGATAGAGACGTAAGGTGTCCATATACTCTTTTACATTTGTCATCATCCCCTTATTGATGGTGATGTCCAATGATGGCGCTTTTGTACCCCTGAAACAGTTAATCAGCGCGCAATTGCAAACCGTCCCCTCCCGTTTGCAACATTTTTATCTTGAACGAAGCGCGCTGGTTACCGCCAACACAGGCATCGGATACCTGACCGCAGATGTCACCGCACAAGTGCTGGGCAAACTGGAGGAGATTCAATTGCCACCGGGCATTCGTTTTACCGTGAGCGGGGAGCAGGAGTCCAGAAACGAGTCATTTTCAGGATTGTTAAAAGCCCTGGTGATTTCCCTGTTCGGAATATTCGCGGTGCTGGTGCTGCAGTTCCGTTCCTTTGCTCAGCCAGCCATCGTTTTTGCATCCATCCCCTTTGCGTTTTCCGGCACGATTGTGGCCTTACTCAATCCTCACTACTCAAATGGCCCCTTTTCGAAGGGGCCATTTGTTTTTAAGAACCCGGCTGCCCTCTCAAATTCTCACCTATAGCCAATTTTCTGCCAGGATTGAGTGTAGATAGTAAAAAAGACCCTTTCATTCTTTTTGCATTAAGCTGGTCGTATCAGGTGATAACCCCGGTGACCCTATTTGAGTGGTCGTAAGAATCAGGATGCACCAAGCAATGCGCGAGATATCGTTCCCCGAAAAAGACCAGGCTCTGCGCGAGGATGTTCACGTGCTGGGTACCCTGGTCGGTGAAATGCTGGCGGAACAACAGGGTGTGGAATTTCTGCAACAAGTCGAAGCCGTTCGACGCGCTGCAATCAGGCGGCGTGAACATTATGCGGATGCGACGGCGGAGTTGGATGCATTGCTCAACGGCATGGATGTAGCAGACGCGGGACTGTTGGTGCGTGCTTTTACGACCTATTTTCAGGTGGTAAACCTGGCAGAAAAGGTCCACCGCATACGCCGTCGCCGTGATTACCTGAGAAGGGGCGAAAAGGCCCAGCCCGGAGGGTTGCTGGCGGTGCTGCAAGAACTTAAATCCTGTTCACTCGATGAGGTGATGGAGGTGCTGGACGGGCTGAGCATTGAACCGGTGATGACGGCGCACCCGACGGAATCCACGCGGCGTACCTTGCTGGAAAAAGAGCAAATGATCCTGCGCATGCTGGTCGCCCGGCTGGATCCTTCAAGAACGCCTGAAGAAGAATTCGCTGCACTGGAGCGCGTGCGTGCGGCGGTGACCAGTAACTGGCAGACCGAAATGTATCCCGAACAACGTCTGTCGGTTCGCAACGAGATGGAGCACGTGCTGTTCTATCTCACCGATGTGCTTTATCGGGTGGTGCCACCCTTTTATGAGAGCCTGCGCCAGGCCCTGGAATCCAACTGGCAGGGCGCTCAAGACCTGTCCTTGCCTGCATTTCTGCGCTTCGGCTCCTGGGTGGGCGGTGATATGGATGGTAATCCCAACGTCGATGCGGACACCATCCGGCAGTCTCTGGAATATCATCGTCGCGAGATCATTAAAAAATATTTGCCTGAAATGGGTTCTCTGTCCCGTTTTCTGAGTCAGTCGCTGACGGAGGTGGATGTCAGCACGGCGGTGATGAGCCGGCTGGAACAATACCGGAAATTGCTGCCTGACGATGCCGCTCAAATTGGCCGGCGCATCCGTAATATGCCGTACCGCTGCCTGCTCAAATTAATGATGGCCCGTATGCGTGGGGTACTTGACAATTCAGCGGGTGCTTATCGCAATTCGCAGGAGTTTCGTGCCGATCTCGAATTGATCCATCAGTCGATGAAAATGAACAGAGGCCAGCATGCCGGCATATTTGCGCTCAGTCGTTTGCAAATACGTGAAAAGACGTTCGGCTTTCATCTGGCCACGCTTGATATTCGTCAGGATGCACTGGTACATCGACAGGTAATTGCACAAATACTGGCCGACGATAACTGGATCAATCTCGAAGCCGGCAAAAGAGCCGCCCGCTTAAGCGAATTCCTCCTGTCTGATGAACTGCCCGCATTACCGGATGACGATTTCGTGGCAAAAACCATCGCGGTTTTTCGCAGCATTGCCTGGGGTCATGAACATTTTGGCCGGCATGCAGTCGGGCCGTTCATCATCAGCATGACCCAGGGCGCGGATGATGTCTTGAGTGTTCTGTTTCTGGCACGATTGGCCGGCTTGCTCGATGAAGATGGCCATGTCCCTCTGGATGTCACCCCATTGCTGGAAACGGTGGATGATTTACAGCATGGCGAAGCCATCCTGGAGCGCTTGTTCACTGATCCGGCCTATCAGGCTCATCTTGCAGCACGCGATAAACGCCAGATCATTATGGTGGGTTATTCCGATTCCAATAAGGATGGCGGTTTGATTTCTGCCCGTTGGGCCCTCGCCACAGCACAGGCACAACTGGCACAGGTGGCAAGGAAACATGCCGTGCGTCCCGGATTTTTTCATGGCCGGGGCGGCACAGTCAGTCGCGGAGGAGGCAATATTGTTGCCGGAATCCTGGGTGCACCCGCGGGCACGGTGAACGGCTTTTTGCGGGTAACGGAACAAGGTGAGGTGATCAACCAGAAGTATGGAAATCGGGCCCTGGCTGAACGAAACCTCGAACTGGCAACTGCCGCCACCATAAAAAGCAGCCTGACTGTGGCGCCCGTACCGGAAGCTCCGTGGCTGGAAATTATGACATTTATGGCCCGTATTTCCAGACAAAGCTACCGCCAACTGGTTTATGAGCACCCGCAGTTTGTTGACTATTTCCGCCAGGCCACTCCCATTGATGTCATTGAACGCATGGGTATAGGATCCCGCCCGGCGTCACGCCGCTCGGGTGTTGGAGTCGAGAGCCTGCGCGCTATCCCCTGGGTCTTTTCCTGGGCGCAGACCCGCATCAGCCTGCCGGCTGCTTACGGAATGGGTACCGCCCTGTCTGCGGCCCTAGAGAAATATGGGCTCGATACCTTGCAAGCCATGACCCGCGGCTGGCTGTTTTTCGGCAGCATGTTGTCGGATGTTGAGATGGCCCTGGCAAAATCAGACCTCGATATCGGCAGGCATTACCGTGCATTGGCGCCTGAACCCAGCCGGGTGGTTTTTGAATTGATTGAAACCGAGCTCAAGCTTACCCGCTCCATGATCCTCAGCTTAAAGGATCAGGATGAACTGCTTGATGGTGAGCCGGCATTGCAGCGATCCATTCGTTTACGAAATCCCTATGTAGACCCCATGAGCCTGCTGCAGGTTGATTTGTTGAAACGCTGGCGGGCAGAGGGTCGGCGTGATGATGAGTTACTTGGGGCTTTGCTGGTAACCGTGAACGGTATCGCCCGCGGAATTCAAAATACCGGCTAAATGGGCTTCAGTTTCCAGCTCTTCTCCCGTTTTGATTCTTATTTGTGACTTGCAAGCAACCGTTCACCTCATTCGGATTTCCGCTTCCAGTTTCCGGGCAGAAGCATATTCGAGGTATTCAGGATCCGCATCTTTCCAAATCGCCAGCGCGTAATTAACCGAGGCGTGCGCCAGTTGCGGCAAGCCGGAGGCCAGCTGGAAGTCAGCCCTTGCTACCCAAAGTAATGGATCTGAAGGATCCAGCCGGAATCCCGAACCGAGTGCTTCTTCTGCCATTTCCAGGTCTCCGCTCATAACCCAGGAACGCGCCATTTCGGCATGAAGCATCGAGATCAGCATTCCAAACTCAAATCCACCCGTCACAGCACGCTCAATCCTTTGACTGGCCACCAGAAATGACTCCGCGGAACCAGCATGGTCGCCACGTTTGCGCTTTATGAAGCCTTCCAGGAGGTCCACCTGGAAGCGCAAATCCTCGAGCCTGAACTGATCGATAATGGCAACACCCCTGATCAGGGCAGCATCGGCACCATCATAATCGCCCTTGCTCATCAGCAAAATGGATTCACTGAAAGCCAGGAACTTGTCCAGGGGTGGATGAAGCATTTCCATGCCCTTTACAAGGGCCTCTTCGGCTTTGACGGTGTCACCCACTTCACAATAGCTCCGAACCATGGATGCATAAATTGAAATTGCAATTTCAAATGGAGGCAACGACTGGCTGAAAAACTCTTCCTGCTGTTGTAACTGCCCAATGGCCGCATGGATTTTTCCCAGCCGGGTTTCCAATTGGTAAACGCCCTGACTAACCCGGCCTTTGTCCAGTGGTGTCTGCGCCATTTCGCCGGCCTCTTCCAGTAGTTCACGGGCCGAGTTTGCATCACCTTTCCTAAGCGAAATTTCAGCGAGTCTCAGCATCGGCTGAATCGGCTGATTCTCGAGCAGGGACGCTTGCAGGTAATTTTCTTCTGCCGCATCCAATTCGCCGTCATCTCTTAAAAAATCACCCAGTACCAGGTAGGCCTCCATGTCTTCGGGCTTTTCTGCGAGATACTTACGCGCATATTCAATGGCTGCGTCCATGTTACCGGTGGCGCGTTCCAGCCGTGAAAGCTGGAGATAAATGCCCAGATTGAGGGCATCTTTAGCCAGCGATGCCTTGAATTCTTCCTTCGCTTTTTCCAGCTCTCCGGTAACCATGAGCATTGAGGCTAATCTGTAATAGGAAGACGCATCATCGTTCAACTTGATCTGCAGCCGGAGAAAAGCAATCAGCTTGTCATTCTGGCCAGAAAGGCGGTAATTCATCTGTTTTAATAGCGCGCGATCCCCTGCTGGCAGCCGGTAGTCAAGTTTCTGCGCCCTTTTTATGGCTTCCTGGGCGGCCGGCAAGTCGCCTGCTTCGAAATGATTTATGGTAGATACAAACAAGGCAAGAACAAATCCTGGATCTTCCTGCAGTGCGGCGTCCAGAAAATCATTTGATGCCTCGATATCGTTATCGAATAACCTCGCGTTGAGACCAGCCAGATAGTTCCTGAACGCTTTCTGCGATTCACCGTAAGTTTCGGCCAGGGGCAGATCAGTAGCGTACCGGCCACCGGACTGTGGAATATCCAAAACATCCCGAAGCTCCTGTGATAAATCATCGATGGTTTGATATAAATCTCCGCCCGATGCAGTTACTTGTGCCAACAGGTTCAGGGTCATCGTTTCCCAGATTCTTGCCGTCACCCGGTATTCATTGGCAACCCAATCGACAGAACCCTCGACGAAATATTGCCGGTTGGCATCGTCAGCGATCTCCCTCATGAGCGATTTCGGCACATCCAGGCCGTCTTCGAATCCGGCCTGACGCATACGGGAATAAAATCCATTGCCGTAGTTGGACCAGGGCGAATTGGCCAGAATAAAGGGATTCTGCTGCAGGTCCTGTACCAGCAACTCGGTGATTCCGTATTGCAGATAATCCAGCTCAGGATCACCGGATTCATTCTCAAAAAAGAACACGGCCATGCGGCGCCGGAATGATTCGCTGGGAATGTAATGTGTTTCCTGCACACCATCTTCGTTTGCCAGTGTGATCATGTTGGCTGCAACGCCCAGGTCTTTGTCAGCGAATAGGGTGATCAACAAACCCAGAGTGGCTATGATATTGATTGGAACACCCACCTTCTCGGCGACGGTTGCTTTGTCTCTGCCACGCTTGCCGTGTGACCAGGACACCAGAATGACCGCGGGGACAAGAGAGTAAAGCCCCCAGAATGCTGCATCGGTGATATAGGGTGAAAGCAGGTATCGCTCGACCAGCCGGTCGAGTATTTCGATCAGCAGCCAGCTACCGGCAACATAAACGCCCACTGCAGGCAATATCCGCCGTTCACTGATTTCATGAATAAAATCGCTCATAATTCAAACAGTGTAAAGGAGTACGATCAGAATATGAAACGCGAATACCATGTGCTGAAGCTGAGTTTTTATCTGACCGGCCTCGCGCTGCTCATGATGTTCTTCCAAGTCGAGGCAGATACCGCACTGCAGCCCGGGCAAGGCTCTGGTTCAAATCAACGACCCGTGAGTAGTCCCATCTGGATTCAGGATCCCTATACGAGTGATAGCGTACTTACCTACATCGGTGAGCCGGACACGTCCTTGTGGAATGCCACGCGAATCACGGATTACGAAGAAAGCCTGAAAGTTAAAACTGCACCGCCACTGGGGATATTCACAATTGAAAAACTGAATATCCAGGTTCCCATATATAACGGCACGGACGAGTTCATCCTCAATCGCGGTCTCGGGCGTATCAAGGGAATGGCGAAAATGGACGAGGATGGCAACCTCGGAATTTCCGGTCATCGCGATGGATTTTTCAGGGGCCTCAAAGACATTCAGATAGGCGATGATATTGAGATACAAACGACTCGCGGGCTTGAAAGCTATTGGGTTACATCAATCACCATAATCGATAAGAGCGATATCTCCATATTGGAGCCGACAACAGAAAAGACCTTAACCATAGTCACCTGTTACCCTTTTTACTTTGTTGGGCATGCGCCGAAACGTTATATTGTGAAGGCAAGCGCCAGAAATACTCAGGCAGAATGACGCTTGGCCAAGGGTGACTATTCCTGACTCAAATCAGCTACACCTGGTTTTACTCCGCCCGGGGCTCGCTATCGGGGTGCTCTGATTTCCACAACATCGACATGTACACCCGGTCACGTCCACTGGGGTGATCATAGAAAAGGAAGCGCTCCAGGGCGCCCGGGCTGATCTTGCGATATTCACTCAGTCGCATCGCCACCCGTGCAAAACCATCCGGCTGACCGGAAACATTGATGCCATAGTTATCCGCCTCTGCTTCATGCACGCGAATAATGCTGTTGGTAACCGGCGTTGCAACAAAAAAATAGATCGATAACAACGCAGCAAACAAGGGCAGACCTGCTGTATCGCCAACATTCTGTACGTCCCAGTTTTTACCCCAACGGCGCAAAGCCCGGTTGAAGCCCCAGGCCACAAAAGCAAATCCGAATGCCAATACCAGGCCAAAATTAATGATCAACTTGCTGCTGTGATTCAGAACGTAATGCCCCATTTCATGCGCCATCACGGCCTCAACTTCTTCAGGAGATGTGCGATTGAGCAGGTTGTCGTTGAGGCTGATGCGGGTGGTGCCAAAAAAGCCACTCACGTTGGCGCTGATCCGGGTCGTCTGGCGGGACGCGTCGAACCAGTAGACATCGTCACCGGGAATGCCGTTGGCACGCGCCATTGACATGATCGAGGTTCTCAGCGCCCCATCCTCCAGGGTTTTGTAATCGTTGAACAAGGGGCTGATGTAGACCGGTGCAATGAAAGCCACAAACATCAGCATCAGCACCGACACGCCGGATCCCCACACCCACCATGTATTACTCGCCTTGCGTATGACCCCGTAGATCAGTGTCAGCGCGATGCTGCCAATAATGACTCCAACCATCAGCCCGGTGAACTGGTCACCCATCCAGGCGCCGAACGTTTGTGTTGCCAGGTCATAGCTGTGCTCGCGGATGAAGCCCTGATACACCGTCAGCGGGAAGGACAACACCGTGCCAATTACGATGTACTGCACGCTATAGACCAGCGTGTGCAGCCATGGCCAGCGACCCACGCGCTGCGAAATGTTACGCATCCGGGCAGAAATCCGGGTTCCCAGCAGTAGCCAGGCCACCCCCAGGCCATATAAGAAACCCCACAGTTGCAACCAGTAGCCACCTTCCATATAAGAATCTGAGCGTGCGCGATCTTCTTCGCTGAGTAGATTGATATAGGCATCGGTCGCTTCATCGACATCAAAATCCGGGCCCGCCCTGGCACCATCGGGTATTTCCAGGCTAATTCCGGCCGTGCTCGAAGTTTCCTGTGCATTTGCCACCGACGGTGCAAGCACAATGATGATGGCTAATGTGAAACCAGCCAAAATACTTGTCCATTTTTTCTTCATTTCATTTTTCTCCAATAATCTCAAAGCTACTTGCCACTTCAGGAGGAATCCTGGTCGGTGCTTGTTTCTCGTAGTTAACAAAGGCCCAATTGGTTTCAGCTGTTGCAAGAACCTTTCCCGCTTCACTGAGAATTTCATAACGCCGAAGAGAAGTTGCAGACCTCATATCAGCGACCCAGGTTTTAATCACGATGGAGTCACCTTCGAAGGCTGGTTTCAAATAGGTAATCCTGTGAGACCGCACAACCCAGCCGGCCCCCAGTTCGTTGTATTTCTGTGGTGGCCACCCATTAGCGGAAGAATGTGCAATGGCTGCATGTTGCATCCACTTTATGTAGAAGAAATTGCCGGCATGACCCAGTTCATCGATGTCTCGTTCTGTCACCGTGTGAGAATATTCAAAATACGCAGTCATAAATGCAGTTTTCGCAATGAACCCCCTGCAAATGACGGAACAGTTACATTATTTTTGCAAGATAACAAATCCAAAATATTGGCCGCGCATTCTCAAGTTCA
>SMVB01281807.1_pt1 | contig 16083 bp, 18 predicted proteins | sample 2456461 | NCBI WGS metagenome assembly SMVB01 (sample SAMN11095934, study PRJNA526329) | marine sediment metagenome | biome: Marine sediment; feature: Surficial sediment; material: Deep marine sediment; isolation source: Hadal surficial sediment | place: Pacific Ocean | collected 2014-05 | depth...
GGCGTCGTGGGCTGTGTAGGGCAGGTCGACTCCGCGGTTCGCAGCGATGACTCGCCCGTAGGCGCGGGCGGCGCGCAAAGCACCGTAGTACTCGAGGAGATCGTCGTCGAGCGGGCGTTGTGTTCTGTACGCGGCCAGGTACTCGGCCATCGCCCATTCGACCGCTTTTCGAAGATCCTCGCGCGGGGGCAATTTACCGTCGAGGTCAATCGGGCCGATCGACATGATCATGTGGCTAATCGCCACGTCGTATTCGGGATGCGTGAACATCACGTTGCCCCAGTCGATCAGGCCGGTCACCTGACCATCGGCAACAAGAATATTGGCCGGGTGAAAGTCGCCGTGACAGACAACCGGGTCAACAGGCTGGGTCGGCCAGCGTTCGGTAAGCCATTGGCGGATGGCGGTAAGCTCGGCGACACCGCTCGCCTCGGCCAGCTTTGAAACCCGGTCGAGCATGCTTTCGGGCGTCATACCCTGGATATCAACCCCGGCATCGACCAGTCGTGTTCGCAACTCTGCCGAATCCGTTTCATGAATTCCGACCTGCAAATTGGCCATTAGGCCCGGCAATTTCTGGAAAAGCGACTGCTCTTCCAATCCGCTTGCAAGAGTCGAACCCTCAAGTCGCTCCATCACCAGGAACGGTCGTCCGATTAGAGAATGCCTGCCAGAATCTATGGGCACCCGGGGAGCCGGGTGGCCGGCGGCGTGGACTGTGTTCTGGACCGTCGATTCGACAACGACACGGCTCGATTCTCCGGAGCTACGGAACAACCGCAGGACGAGTTTGTCCGGGAAGCCTGGCGGTACCTTCTGAACGTCGAACGCGAATGTATCGGTGTCGAACCCGCCCTGGAGGCGTCTAAGTCCATCGGATACGGAATCACTGTCGCCCAGTTTCAGGATTAGAAACGCATCAAGTAGCTCTGGGAGTTCCGTTATGTCTTCGTGCTGTGAACTCAATTACCACCATGTTCTGCCCGTCAGAACCCGGCAATCGCGCCGTTATGAAGGTAAACCAGCGATTTGACGACCGAGAGTCGAAGAAATTTCCCGGTTGATATTAGCGCGCCCGGCTGAGCGTCACGGTCAATTCTTCTGGTTACGTTGCGTGCGTGCTTTAGGGTCGTGAGGCGCTGACCGAAAGCCACACCCTGGGAATGGTCTTCAAATTCATTTCTTCCCAGATCTGTCCCAGTCCCTTTTGCAGTGCTTCCCTGCCCGCGTCCAGCGGCACGCCGGGCATTACGCCTTCGATCCAGTCAGAGAAACCGGATATGTGGTGCCATCCCTCGTGCGGAACTTCGACCCGATTCAAATCGTTCACTCGAATTCTGAACCCTGCATTTTCGACAAATTCGATGTACTGGTCCGCGGTGAGCTGGACTCGTGATTCGACTTTCGCCGCCTTGTTGGCAGAGAGGCCATGTTCGCGCTTGAGGATGCGGAGCGAACGCATCATCCACTTACGGAAGAACTCATGGCTGTCGGGCGGGTGAGAACCATCGAAGAACGAGGTATTAAAGGCGAAGATGCCGTTTGGCGAGAGTTTTCCTTTTATCTGCGCCAGCAGCTTTGGCTTATCGGGTACGTAGTGGATCGAGTTGCAGTAGACGATTGCGTCGACGCGCTCTTTCACGGCGTCGGTAAGGTTCTGGACTTCCGCGTGGACATAGTTGATCGCAACGTCTTTGCGTTCGCCAATCTCTTCGGCTGCCGCTTTCAGAGCAGTAGCTGAATGGTCGACGGCGTAGATCACCGAGTCTTTCGCCGATTGGAGACGCTCTAGAATGAGCTTGGTCACCCCGCCGGTGCCACAACCGAGATCGACAATCCTGCGTTGCTTGCCCACCTGTGCCAGGTCGAGCAAACGGGCGTTAACCTTTGTGTAAAACGGGAGGTTGGAGAAGCTTGTGAAGGAGTATTCTTCGCTCGCTGTGACCAAAATTGTGCCTCATGCCCCACCGCGCCCGCGGTGCTGACTAAAACCCGGTCCAGCCGGACCAGTTACTTCGGAAGACCGTAACCACTGAATTCTAACAGAGCCAGAATGTGTCACCAGCCGGATATTCAACGAGCGACCAGTCGTTGTTTTGTTCAGATCGCTCTCCTGATGGCGATCGCAATGCTGGCGGTATCGTGTGGTGGGGACGGCGACAACCCTGGAAAAACCGATCGCGGTGTGCCGTTGATATTCGCTGCCGCTTCCCTGGCCGACGTGCTCGGCGAGGCTGCCAGCCTGTACGAGGCTGAAACGGGAAAACGCGTCGATTTCAGCTTTGGCGGGTCGATAGCGCTGGCGAACCAGATTGCTCTTTTCGGCGCACCGGCAGACGGCGTTTTCTTCGTTGGAGAAGTACCTGCCGAAGTGATCGCGGACGCCGGTCTGGTGCCCGCATCCGGCTATCCCAATATTTTCTCAAATAGCCTTGTAGTAATAGGTCCGAGCGATGCGGCCCGGCTTGGTTCGCTGGGAGATATTGCCTCAAACGAGGTTCGGTTCGCCATTGCCGATCCGCTGCTGGCCCCGGCTGGCGTGTATGCGCGGCAAGCTCTTGAAACGATTGGCATATGGGACGAGATATCCGATCGGGCGATTGTCATGCTGGACGTTCGGGCGGCAATGGCGGCAGTTGAGTCGGGAAACGTCCGGTTTGGAATTGTTTACAAGACGGATGCTGTAACGTCAGACGATATTTCGGTTGTCTACGAAATTGAAGATGGCCATTCGCCGATCAGCTATATGGCTATTCCGCTTGAGGGTGCCTCGAACAAAGATGGCGCGGCGGAATTTCTGCAGTACATCGTATTTGAACAGGAGGCCCGCAACCTGTTTGAGCTGGCAGGTTTTACGATAGTGGGAGTCCCGGGTCAACCTGATCCAGGCAAATGATAAGAACCGCGCTCAGACAAGCAGTCGCTCACTCATGAATTCCGATATCTCAATAGTCGCCCTGTCTTTGCAGACCGCCATTGTGGCCACTGCGGTGACGCTGCCTCTCGGGATGTTTTTTGCCTGGCTGCTTGTGCGGAAGGAATTTCGGGGTAAATTCGCCCTCGACGTCCTGGTCTCGCTCCCGCTCGCGCTGCCCCCGGTAGTCATTGGATACGCATTGCTCTGGGCTCTGGGAAACAACGCCTGGCTGGGTCAACTTAGCGTATCGGTGTTCGGATCGACAATTGCGTTCACCTGGTTCGCCGCTGCCCTCGCCGCCGCCGTGGTATCGCTTCCGCTGGTTGTCCGGTCGTTTGCCGCTGCACTCGCCGGGGTCGACCCGAAGCTCGAAACAGCCGCACGCGGGCTGGGGGCCGGCCCGGCGCGCACGTTCTTCACGGTCACCATGCCGCTTGCATACCGCGGGGTGGTTGCGGGAGTGCTGCTCGGTTTTGTGCGCGCGTTTTCCGAGTTCGGGGCAACCATCATTGTTGCCGGCAATATTCCAGGTCGCACACAGACCGTTCCGTCGGCGATCTTTACGCGTATTTCAACCGGGGACACGGAAGCTGCGTGGCGCCTGGCACTTGTTTCAGTGGTTATCGGAATTGCCGCCCTCGCAGTCCACAACTGGTTGCTGAAGCGATCGTCTTCCGGGCAGGCACGCGCCAGTGGGTCAAACTGATGATTTCATTCGATCTGCAACTGAAGCGCTCCGGCTTTTCGCTCGATGTCAGCGGGGAGTTCGACGATGGGATAACCGCGATTTTCGGACCATCGGGTGCCGGTAAGTCGACCCTTCTGAACTGCATTGCTGGCTCGCTCCGCCCTGATAGCGGAATTATCCGACTTGACGACAGCGTGGTGTTTTCGAGCGCCGAAGCCATCTGGACCGCACCCGAAAAACGCCGAATTGGCACCGTTTACCAGGACGGGGCCCTGTTTCCGCATCTCGATGTCCAACGCAATATCGAGTTCGGGTACCGGTTGATCCCGCAGGCAAGTCGCAGGTTCGATCCACTTGAACTCGCCGAATTCCTGGGCCTGTCGAGCCTTTTGACCAGAAAACCGGGCGATCTCTCCGGCGGCGAGCGTCAACGGGTGGCAATCGCTCGTGCACTGGCGATATCGCCGAGACTGCTGCTGCTTGATGAGCCCCTTGCCTCGCTCGATGCGGCTCGTCGGGGATCCGTTCTCAACTACCTGAAGCGGGTGCATGTCGAGTTCGAAATTCCGATGATCTATGTGTCCCATTCGATAACCGAAGTTGTGTCGGTCGCATCAAGGGCGATGCTGCTCCGCAACGGAAAAGTTGTCGGATTCGACCGACCCTCTGCACTGCTCCTGCGTGCTGCGGCAATGGGCAGTGTTGACGACTCGGACCCCGCGACCGAATATGCGTGGACCGATCGCTTTGAAAACATTCTCGACGGTGTAGTTGGAGAATCGACCGAACATTCGACGACCGTGCGTATCGGCGATCTCGAAATATCGACCCGTCGGCAAAATCGAAACCCTGGCGAAGAAGTCGTCGTTTCACTTGGTGCGAGTCAGATAATCCTGGCATCGTCCAGACCTACAAATATCTCAGCCCGGAACATCGTAAAGGGCACGGTGGCAGAGGTCTGGTCAAACGACGGACTGGTGTTCACCCAGGTCGATGCAGGTCCGAAATTTATCGTTGAAATAACTGAAAATGCCATGAATGACCTTGGAATCACCGTTGGTAACGACGTATTTTTAGTATTCAAATCAAGCAGCGTCGACGTGTTCGATGCATGAAAATCGGATGTTCGAAACCCATCACATGAAACGAAACACAACACTCGCCGTGCTGGTCGGTGCGCTGGTAATTGTCATCGCGGCATGTTCAACCGGTCCTGAGCCGACCGCCACGGTCGCGCCTACCCGAACGCCCGCTCCAACGATCAGCCCCGACCTGCCGGCCGCTATCCCCGCAGACTCCGAAGTCGACCGCGAGACGGCGATGAAGCTTGGCATTGATCTGCACCGGCAACTGTGGGCCACGAGACCCACGAGTAATTACAAATTCGGATTTCAGTGGACCGTTGGCGAATTCGCCTATCAACGGGCGAATGTTGAGGTCCGGGTACTCAAGGGCGATATATCGGAGGTCCTGTGGGCCGACAATGCGGTTAAGACCGATGGAACTGAACCTGACGGTTTTGTAGTACCTGACGAACCGGATATCAACGACTACTACAGCATTGATGGTCTTTTCAAGGTGATATCGGCAGCTATCGATAGCGGGCCGGGTCGAGTTTCCCTGGGGTTCGATTCCGTTTTCGGGTTCCCGACTAACGTGTCCATCGAGTTCGCCCCCGGTAGCGAGCAAAAAGACGTTGCGTTTTTCGCGGCACAGCTGGTGCCGATCGCGGGTCCACCCGAGTGATTTTCAGGTGCCCTGCTGCCACGCGGAGCTCGCGCGTCGCCCTAGTGCGGCCTCGGCACGCCCGGCGACTAACGCGTATTTCGTAGCCCGGTCGGACAGATGTCCAGCAGCACACAGTCGTGGCAACGGGGGTGTAGCTTCCGGCACACCCGCGCCGCGTGCCCATCGAGTTGCGCATGGAGTTCGCCCCACAACTCGACATCCGGTTCGAGTCGGCTACTGAAAAATCGCTGGTAGTCGGAATACCGATTGCCGTCGACATGCCATCCCAGGCGGTCGACAATCCTGCGCGTGTAGGCGTCAATTACGAAACTGGGCTTTTTTGCGGCATAAAGAATGATGTCGTCGGCCGTTTCCTCGCCGATCCCGTAGATGTTGAGCAACCGGTCGCGCAGATCAACCAGATCGAGATCGAAGAGATTTGCATCGCGCCCTCCGTACTCCTGCACGATCACAGTTGCGAACGCCCTGAGTTTTTTGGTTTTGGTGTTGTAGTAGCCCGATGACCGGATCGTCTCGACAAGAGCGGATTCCGGTGTTTCATAAACGGCCCGATATCCCCAGATTCCTGCTTCGTGCATATTGCGAAGGGCGCGTTCCGCGTTCTTCCATGTCGTGTTCTGGACGAGAATCGCCCCCGCGACGATCTCGAAACCGCCGTTGCCGGTCGCGGCAGGACCGCTCTGGTCGAACGTTGTCGGCCACCAGTTGCGACGGCCATTTTTTTGAATCAGGCGGTCGAATATTTCCAGCAGGTCGGCTTGTCCAGGAGCGGTGAGATTTGATGGCATGTTGTAATGGCCAGATCCAGGGCCGAACGATTTTCAGCCGCGTACCAGTATGCGATAATTGTGGAGGATTTCAGACTCGCACCAGAGAAGTAGGCCGCCTTGCAGACAATGTTCGAAATGCTCGACGCAGCAGCGGCAAAAATGAACAGCCGGGTCTGCGTGGGTCTCGACCCAACGCCAGATCGTGTGCCGATCAGCGATATCGGGGCGTTCAATCGCTCGATCATCGACGCCACGAAGGACGTCGCATCCGCCTTCAAACTCCAGTTCGCCTACTACGAAGCGATGGGCGTGAAGGGCATGATAATCCTCGAAAAGACTATCCAGTACATTCGGAAAGTCGCCCCGGACCACGTGGTTATCGGTGATGGCAAACGCGGCGACATACTGATGACCGCCACTGCTTATGCGACGGCCATGTTTGAAGTGTGGGACGTCGATATCGCCACTATTTATGCCTACCAGGGCAGCGATACGGTCGAGCCGTTCCTGCAGTATCCCGGGCGGGGCGTATACATCGTGTGTCGCACCACCAACCCGAGTTCAAGGGATATCCAGGACCTGGTCATTGACGGCACCGACGGCAAGGCCCAGGTTTTTGACAGGGTGGCAGATCTGGCCGACCGCTGGGCGGGAACCGAAAACGTCGGGCTCGTTGTCGGTGCGACATTTCCCGACGACCTGAGGTCACTGCGCTCTCGTCACCCAAAACCGCACTTCCTCATCCCGGGGGTTGGAGCGCAGGGCGGAAAAGCTGAGGAAACCGCCCGCGCCGGAGCCGATGAAAATGGTGGCGGGTTCGTCATCAATTCGTCGAGGGGAATTATCTACGCGTCGCGCAATCCGGAGGATTTCGATTTCGAGGCCGGTAAGGCAGCGCAGCTGCTGCGTGACCAGATAAACAACGCCCTGAAACCAAACGGGTTCAACCCACAGATAGTTTCGCTGGAATAGATGGCGGGTAACGGGTTATGACTCACGATTTGGAGTACGCCGCGGAGCTGCACAACTTGACCACATCAGCCACGGACGCCCGGAGCTGACCCGTGGCTGGAACTCCATTTTCGGTCGGCGACCGTATAACCCTTAAGAAGCAGCACCCCTGCGGCGGGCGCGAGTGGGTTGTGTACCGGATCGGGGCCGATATCCGCCTGAAGTGCCTGAACTGTGAACGGCGAGTGATGCTGACCAGGAAAGAAACCGATCGACGCATGGTCGCTCTGATCCCGGCTTCTGCAGACACGGGTGAGAATCGGCAAACGCGGTGAACTCAGAAACCCGGCTGACGACTACCGGTTGAGTGCCGCCGTAGACGTTCTGTCCGGCTTTGCCCGGTGTAAGCTTGAATTCGGCCAGAAACGGTCCAGCTACTGACACGTCGACTGCGGTTGACGCACAGCGCCGCAACTGGGCGGCGCAGAATTCTGACTGGCGCGGTGATGGAGGCTCGTAACATGATGGAGCTCGTGATAGACAGCATTCGGGTCAGTCTGCTCAATCATCAACGCGTCGTGATACTGAAGCAGAAAGACACCGAACGTTACCTGCCGATTTGGATCGGACCGCCCGAGGCAGATGCCATAGCCGTCCGCCTGCAGGAAGTATCGGTGCCGCGACCACTTACGCACGACCTGCTCGACAACTCGATAAAAGCCCTCGGCGGCGAGATCGACCGCATTGTCATCTCGAGCATGGAGAACGATACCTACTTCGCCACCATCGTAGTCAGACAGGGCGATAAGGTCGTCGAAATTGATTCACGTCCGTCAGACGCGCTTGCCCTGGCCGTGCGCGCGGGCGTCCAGATATTTGCTGCGCCAGAGGTGATGGAGAAGTGCGGAGTCCGGCTTGACAAGGACAGCGGACTTGCCACGGTCGGTGAAGGTGACGATGGCGATGGCGATGTGCAGAGACAAACGCACGGGGGAGAGGGGATGGGCCCTGTGGGTGAAGAGGAACGAGAGAAACTTTCGGCATTTGCGGACTTTATCGAATCGCTTGACCTGGGCGATCTCGATGCGGGCGGCGGTTCCAGCGACAAGCCCGATTCGGGTGGCGATAAGCCAGCCCCGGGAAAATAACCCGGTACTTTTCTGATCGTCTCCGATTCCCCGTTGCGGTTGAATCGGCACCGTCGACGGTTCCGCTTAACCGTCCAGCAACGTCCCGGTAGTGCAGCTGGCCAGACCAGAAATGAAGTGACACAAATCGGGCTCGTTATGTTAAAAGTTTGTTACGAGTTCAGACCGCTTGTGATAGCATGCACAATCGGTCATTGAAGCAGGGGATTACCTGTGCCGAGCACGCCAGAGCCGCCAAAATCAACGGGCGAAAATGGCAGTTCACAGGAACGCGCTGAAGGTGGCTGGCCCGCAACAATGGCGTTGCTGGGGAAAGTGGGTGGAATCGGCTGGTTTGTCGGTGCGTCCATTGCCCTGGGGGCGTATGGCGGGTACTGGCTCGACAGACATTTTGACACGGCACCTGTCCTCATGATATCGGGGCTAGCGCTGGGCGTGGCGACGGCATTCGTCGGCATGATCCGGCTTCTAGGCGCGATACGAAGAGGTCGATAACAGCCACATAAAACGAAAGAGAACCAGGTACAAGTCGGTTGGGGAAGCTCTTCTCTAGTCCCAAACTCCTTGCCATCGCCATTGCCGCAGTAGCGGCGCTTCTGGTCTCCGTTGCCGGTGGCGCCCTGGGTGCTTCTTTCGGGTTCGGCTTTCTGGGCGGCCCCATACCCTTCATTTCGGTCCCGGCCGAGCGTGTCGCGTCCATTGGCGGCTACCCGCTGCTGAACTCGACGATCATGTTCTGGTTTGCCGGTGTAATCCTGGTCGTTTTCGCCTGGCGGGCCACCCGAAGAATGTCGGACGTGCCGACCGGCGCACAAAACCTGCTCGAATCGATCTACCAGTTCTTCGATGGGACGGCCGATGGTGTTGCCGGGGGCGAGCCGAAGTCAGGCCGCCGGTTCCTGCCACTGATAACCACGATTTTCTTAGTTGTATTGATGGCGAACTGGGTGGGTGTGCTCCCAGGAGTGGGTTCGATCGGTCGGGTGGAAACGATCGAGGAATGGGTTGAGCACCACGCGGAGGCACTTGTTGGCGAGGTGGAGGAAGATCATCCCGGCTACAGCGCCGAACAGGTCGAGGTTATAGCACTTGTACGGCTCCTTGATGAGGCCGCTAACGAAACGTTCGTCGTGTTCGATGGCGTGTTCGTCCCACTCGGGCGCGGCGAGCAGGCCCGCGCACCGCTAAACACGATAATCAGCTACACCTCCGCTGATCTCGCCGCCATTGAAGCAGCCGTCGAGGCTGGCGAAGACCCGGCTCATATCGAGGTGCTCGAAAGCATTCACGAAGATCTCGAAGCTGGCGTGGTGAAGGTTCCGTACACCTTCAATGAGGGCGGTAAAAACGAAAGCAGCTACAACTTCGTGGGTCAGAAGGCCGGACTGCTGGTGCCGTACCTGCGTGGAGCGAGCACCGATATCAACACCACCCTCGCCATCGCCATAGTGGCGATGTTCACGGTTCAGATATGGGGATTCCGTGCACTTGGAGTTCGTGGATACGGCGGCAAGTTCCTGGTCAACCCGATCAAGAAAGGGCCGATCGCCACGTTCGTAGGCGTGCTCGAAGGATTTGGTGAACTCACCCGTATGGTCAGCTTCACCTTCCGGCTGTTCGGAAACATGTTCGCGGGCGAAATTCTGCTTATATCAATGGCGTTCCTGCTCCCGTTAATTGGGATCATACCGTTCATGGGCCTGGAGTTGTTTGTGGGCGTTATCCAGGCGTTTATTTTCGCAATGCTCACACTTGTATTTGGCGTCATGGCAATCGCGAGTCACGGTGATCACGATAGCCACGCGGAGGACCACTGAAACGGGCCCTCTTAATTAAGGCGTGGTGGCGGCATGCAATATTGTCGTGATTGCCACCGACGCACAGTTTGAAGCTACTAGGAGAAATCAGTTGGAAGACGCAGTAATCGACCTGAAGCCCCTCGGCGCGGCGTTAGCTATTGGTCTGGGTGCGCTGGGTCCTGGGCTCGGCATCGGTCTGCTTGCAGGCAAGGCTATGGAAGCGCTGGGACGAAACCCGGAGGCGACCGGCCCGGTGCAGCAGAACATGATTCTGGGCCTGGCATTCGCAGAGGCCATCGCTATTTACGCCCTCGTTATCGCAATCCTCATCCTGTTCGTCTAAGAAAATCGGCAATGTGGCGTTGGTCAACAACCATCGCACAGCCTTTCAAAAGGAACGACTATGGATGCACTTGGAATAACACTTCAGCAACTGCTAACCCAGTTAATCAGTTTCCTGATCCTGTTCTTCCTGCTCTACAAGCTGGCGTACGGCCCGATAGTGGGCATGCTCGACAGCCGGACGCAGAAGATCAAGGAAAGCCTGGAAGCTGCCGAGACGGCGCGCCTCGAAGCGGCTTCATCGGCCGAGAAAGTAGAGGCAGAAATTGCCTCTGCCCGGGTGGACGGTCAGAAGTTCGTCGCAGAAGCCCGCGATGCTGCATCGAAGTTTCGTGAACAGGAACAGGGACGTGCACGCGCAGAGGTCGAGACGATGCTCGAGCGCGCACGGACCGAGATCGCACGAGAGAAGGATGCCGCTGCTGAAGAGGTCCGCAAAGAATTTGCTGCCCTCGCAATCGCTGCGGCTGAACGGATCGTTGAAGGATCGCTTGATGCGAAGGCCCATTCCACCCTTATAGACAGGGTTCTGGAAGAAGGCCTTAGCGAGAGGAAGAACTAGGGTCTTTCCGTTACAGGTAAGACTCTGAGCAGATATGGCAGCAACCGGACGAAGATACGCACAGGCGGCTTTCGAGCTGGCCAGGGAACACAACAACCTGGACCGCTGGGAGGACGACCTTGCGCGGGCCGGGGAAGTGCTTGGCGATTCCGACGTGATGGGCTTTCTCGATGCTCCACAGGTGTCGGATAGTGTGAAGCTCGAAGGTATCGGAAAGCTTCTTGCGGATGTTGAAGTGATGGTAAGAAACACGGTAAACCTGATGACGGTGAACCGTGACATAACCAAATTCCCGGATATGCACCGGGTCTTCGGTGAAATGGCAGATGAGCACCGCGGCATCGCAAGGGCCAAAGTGACGACCGCCGTTCCCCTTGACGACAACCGCCGCGGCAAGTTGGCCGCGGGGTTGGCGAAGTTGGTGGGGCGAGACGAAGTAATAATTACAGAAAGCGTGGATCCCGAGATCATCGGCGGTGTCGTGGCGAGAGTCGGCGACCGGCTGATCGACGGGAGCACGCGAACACAGTTACAGGCGATGCGCGATAGTTTGGCCGAGCGGCCGATCACATAGGCCAGTAGAACAACACGGGTGAATCCCGGAGAAAGAGTCCAATGGCAGTAAGAGGTCAGGACATAGCCTCGGTAATCAAGAGGCAAATCGAAGAATTCGGCGGCGACATAACGCAGGTCGATGTCGGTACCGTGATTGAAGCTGCGGACGGGGTGGCCCGTGTGCACGGTCTCGCAGGAGTCCGGTACAGCGAGTTGCTGCAGTTCCCCGGCGATATCCTGGGCCTGGCGCTGAACCTCGAAGAGGATAGCGTCGGTGTCGTGATCCTCGGCGACTACCTCAAGATCAAAGAAGGCGACGAGGTCCACAGTACCGGCCGAATTATCGAAGTTCCGGTCGGTGAAGCGATGATGGGCAGGGTGGTCGACCCGCTCGGTCGCCCGGTCGATGGCAAGGGACCTATCGCAACCTCCGAATCTTACCCGGTCGAGAAAATAGCTCCCGGTGTCATCTCCCGGCAGTCAGTGGACCAGCCAGTGATGTTCGGCCTGAAGATCGTGGACGCCATGGTCCCGGTCGGTCGGGGACAGCGAGAGCTGATCATCGGCGATCGCGCCACGGGCAAGACATCGGTCTGCATCGATGCTCTTATCAACCAGAAGGACAGCGGAATTATCGGCGTTTACGTTGCCATCGGGCAGCGTGCATCGAAGGTTTCGCAGGTCGTTGCCAGGCTCGAAGAGAACGGTGCGCTGGATAACACGGTCGTCGTTACATCCAGCGCTGCCGATCCGGCACCACTGCAGTACCTGGCCCCGTACGCAGGCTGCGCGTTGGCCGAGTATTTCATGGCGCAGGGCAAGGACGTACTGATCGTTTATGACGATCTCACGAAGCACGCCTGGGCCTACCGGCAGATGTCACTTCTGCTCAGGCGGCCACCGGGTCGTGAAGCTTACCCGGGCGATGTGTTTTATCTCCACTCCCGGCTGCTCGAACGGGCCGCACGTCTGAACGAGGAAGCCGGTGGTGGTTCGATCACCGCTCTGCCGATCATCGAGACGCAGGCGGGTGATGTGTCGGCCTATGTCCCGACCAACGTCATCTCTATCACCGACGGCCAGCTTTACCTCGAACCAGAGCTGTTCAACTCCGGGGTACGTCCGGCAGTGAACTCGGGTCTTTCGGTGACCCGCGTGGGTTCTGCCGCCCAGTTGAAGGGCATGAAGTCGGTTACGGCATCACTCAAGTCCGAAATGGCCCAGTATGCGTCTCTCGCGACATTCGCACAGTTCGGCACCGACGACCTCGATGCCATCACCCGCCGTCAGCTTGAGCGTGGCGCAAGGATTACCGAGTTGTTGAAGCAGGACGAAAATTCGCCAATGTCGTTCGAAAGCCAGGTTGCCGTGATTTACATTGCCAACCAGGGCGCGCTCGACGATGTGGCGGTAGACAAGGTTCGAGATTTCGAGGCCCAGTGGCACGACTACGCCGCTGCAAACATTCCTGACGTGTTGAAATCCATGGCTGAGTCGGGCGATATCACCGACGACAACAAAGCGAAGCTTGACGAAGCGGCTATTGCTTTCAAGCAAGCGGTGAACCTGTAAAAGACCCAGGGACCCAGATCGGGAACTGACCAGCAAGAGGCCATAATTGCCGAGTACCAAGGACCTGCGAGACCGAATTAAGTCGGTTTCGAACACAGCGAAAGTCACCGGCGCCATGCAGATGATTGCGGCGTCGAAAATGACCCGTGCACAGAACATGGTGCGCGCTGGCCGTCCTTATGCCGACCGAATTCGCGACGTGCTTGGCGACCTCGCCGCGCTCGCGGCAAAAGAAGATGACGAATCGTCGGTTGACCTTTTGAAAATACGGCCGGTGCAAAAAACGCTGTTAGTTCTGATAACTCCCGATCGCGGGCTTGCGGGCGCTCTCGTGGGCAATCTCCAGCGCGCAGCCGGAAGCTTCATTGGAGAGACCGAAGGCAAGGTTTCAGTGATGGTCGTTGGCCGCAAGGGTGAACGATTTATCACGCGGATTGGCAAGGACCTTAAGGCTGCGTTTTCCGTTCCAGACCGTCCGCGACTGGACGACACTGTGGCGATTTCCCGAATGCTGATCGACGAGTACGCCTCAGAGCGTGTCGACAGGGTCGTGCTGATCTACGCCAGGTTCGTCAACACAGCGGTCCAGCGGGTGACGGTGCGACAACTTCTTCCCGTCGAGCCGCCAGAGCGCGCCGAGGGTGAGACAGCAAAGCTGCAACAACTTGATTACATTTACGAGCCGAGCATTGCAGATGTTCTTGCCTCGCTCGTACCCAGGTACATCGAAACACAGGTGTACCACGGAATTCTTGAAGCGATTGCCAGTGAACACTCGGCACGCATGATTGCGATGCAAAACGCAACGGATAACGCGAACGAAATCGTCGAGGATTTGACCCTCGACCTGAACAAGGCTCGGCAGGAATCGATTACTGCCGAACTTCTCGACATCGTGGGTGGCGTCGCCGCCCTGGAAGGCTAAGTAAAAGCCGTCCGGGTAGGGCGGGTATGTAGACCAGGAGAGCCGCACAAATGGCTAAGGGCAGCAAGGGAAAAGTAGTACAGGTAATTGGAACGGTTGTGGACGTTGAGTTCCCGGCCGACGAGTTGCCTGCAATTTATTCAGCCGTCGAACTTGATAACAGCGGCGCAAAGCTGGTGCTCGAAGTAGAACAGCACGTCGGAAACAGCTGGGCGCGATGCCTGGCACTCGGTGCGACCGAGGGTCTGGCGCGCGGCACCGAGGTGATCGACACAGGTGCTCCGGTATCAGTACCGGTCGGCAAGGCATCGCTCGGCAGGTTGATGAACGTGCTGGGCGAACCTATCGACGGCGGGGAGCCGATTCCGGCCGATGTCGAACGATGGCCGATTCACCGCAAGCCACCGGCTTTCGATCAACAATCAGGCACCACCGAGGTACTCGAAACGGGCATCAAGGTAATGGACCTGATTACGCCTTTCGCAAAAGGTGGCAAGATCGGTGCGTACGGCGGTGCCGGCGTCGGCAAGACGGTCATCATCACCGAGCTAATCAGGAACATTGCACAGGAACACTCGGGCGTTTCCGTTTTTGCCGGGGTGGGCGAGCGGTCTCGTGAAGGTAACGACCTCTGGCACGAGATGATCGAATACGGAGTCATGGACTCGACCGCGCTGGTGTTCGGCCAAATGAACGAGCCACCCGGGACCCGGGCCAGGATCGCCCTGACGGGCCTGACGATGGCAGAGTATTTCCGTGACGTTGAGAAGCAGGACGTGCTCCTGTTCGTCGACAACATTTACCGGTACATTCTTGCCGGGATGGAAGTTTCGGCACTGCTGGGCCGGATGCCTTCGGCCGTGGGTTACCAGCCGACTCTGTCGACTGAAATCGGCGACCTCCAGGAACGAATTACGTCGACCAAAGACGGTTCGATCACATCATTTCAGGCGGTGTACGTACCGGCCGACGACTACACCGACCCCGGGATTGTCACGACATTCGGTCACCTCGATGCCAACGTGTCGCTCGACCGTGCGCTTGCCGCGCAGTTCCTGTTCCCGGCTGTCGACCCGCTCGCTTCCAACTCACGAATTCTCGAACCCGGCATTGTCGGACAGGAGCATTACGACGCTGCCCAGTCTGTGCGCAAGGTGTTGCAGCGTTACAAGGACCTCCAGGATGTCATCGCGATCCTGGGAATCGAAGAACTCTCCGAGGAGGACCAGGTCACGGTCGGGCGTGCCCGCCGCATCCAGCGGTTCCTCACGCAACCGTTCTTCGTCGGCGAGGTCTTCACCGGCATTCCTGGCCGATACGTCCCGATTAACGAGACGGTACGAGGTTTCCAGGAAATTCTCGATGGCAAGCACGACGATTTGCCCGAACAGGCTTTCTACATGGTCGGCACGATCGACGAGGCAGTGGAGAAGGGCAAGAAGATGCAGGAAGAGGCCGCAGCCGCGAGCTAGGCTTTCGAGTCCGCGCTCGCGACACGGTCACTGAGGACATCAAGTAAAAGATATGGCCAAACTGCATTTAGCTGTTGTTACCGCCGAGGGCGAAAGCTTCTCGGGCGAAGTCGACATGGTCGTTGCGCCCGGCGAAGTCGGCGAGTTCACGGTGCTGCCGTCACATGCGCGGCTAATATCGACGCTTGTGGCTGGAGAACTGCGGTTTACCCAGGGTGGTGAGTCGATATCGCTGGCGTTGACGGGCGGATTTCTTGAGGTGGCAGACAACCGGGTGACTATTCTCGCTGATGCCGCCGAACGGGATGACGCGATCGATCTCGACCGCGCGGAGGTTGCGCTGGCCCGCGCGCAAGCGCAAGTCGATTCCGAACCGGGCAGTGTCAATCTCGAACGAGCTATGACCTCACTGCGCCGGGCGCGTGTGAGGGTGAACCTGGGCAGGCGGCGTCGAGACCGCCGTTAGCGCCAGTGCCCAGGTGCGGCCTCGGCACAGCCCGGCACTAGACTGCCCCGCGGAGCTTGCGCCGGTGCCCAGGTGCGGCCTCGGCACGCCCCGGCACTAGACTGCCCCGCGGAGCTTGCGCCGGTGCCCAGGTGCGGCTTCGGCACGCCCTGGCACTAGACTGCCCC
>SMVB01208294.1_pt1 | contig 16077 bp, 11 predicted proteins | sample 2456461 | NCBI WGS metagenome assembly SMVB01 (sample SAMN11095934, study PRJNA526329) | marine sediment metagenome | biome: Marine sediment; feature: Surficial sediment; material: Deep marine sediment; isolation source: Hadal surficial sediment | place: Pacific Ocean | collected 2014-05 | depth...
GACCGGTTGAGGCTCCGCGTCGCGCATCAGATAGGCGTTTTCGTAGGGCATGAAGGTCATGAAGAGCGTGGCGCCTCCGGCCGCAATCGTCTCGAAGAGAATCTTGGGTAGCGCCTTCCCTGTGAAGTTCACGGCATCCGCCCCGCGCTCCAGCGCAAAGAGCGCCGTCGCAGCACTCCAGGTATCAACGGAAATCCGGTACGGGGAGTGCACGGAGCCCGGTGTTTTCAACAGGTCGATTGCCGGGCCGAGCCGCCGCTGTTCCTCGGCGTCGTCGATCATCGGCACGTCGGGGGTGATCGATCGGCCGCCGAGGTCGATCCAATTCGCACCGGTTCTTGTGAGGGTCGCGGCGCGTTCGCGAATGGCCGCCGGGCCGACCGCGATCGATTCTTCGACCATCGATTCCGGGGAGAGATTCAAGACACCCAGGATTTCGGGAATGCTCTGGCCAGCCATGGCCGAGAGAATCCGCGCTCGGAACACGCCGGTCAAGCCCGCGTCCACGCTTCCGAGAGCCTATACTCTCCGAATGCCGACCGAACGCTGGGCCATTCACATGCACAAGGAGTATTTCAAGTTCTCCTGCGCACATTTCCTGATCTTCCCCGACGGCTCGAAGGAACGACTCCACGGCCACAACTATCACGTCGATGCCGAGATCGAGGGGGAACTGACCGACAAGGGAATCGTGATCGACTTCATTCTGGTGAAGCCGGTGATTCGCGAACTCTGCGACGGGCTCGACGAGCATTGGTTGATCCCGGGTGAGCACCCGGAACTCGTTGTGGAGCCGCAGGATAATGGGCACACTCGCGTCCGATACCGTGATGCCGAGTATCTCGCGCCGACCGAAGAGATCATCGTTCTTCCGATCAACAACACCTCCGCCGAGAATCTGGCGACCTGGATCGGGCGCGAACTCGTGAAGCGAATCGGCGATCGCTTCGGTCGGGCCCAGATCCAGCGACTCAAGCTCGCGGTCTCGGAGACCTCGGGGCAATGGGGCGTTTATCACTACTCGGACAACGAGCGGAGTGACGTTGGCTCGTAGAGCGGCGGAACGATTGGGCGAGAGGGCTGGATGAAGCTGGATATTTTTTCCGAGATGCAGAGCGCCCTTCCCGCGCGGGAGATCGACGCGAGCGAGATCGTTCGCCACATGATCGAGCAGGCCCAGGCCGCCGATCGGGCAGGCTTCGATTGTTGGTGGCAAGTGGAACACCACAGTGCGGCGACGTTCAGTGTGAGTTCTGCTCCCGAGATGATGTTGGCCGTGCTTGCGCAACACACAGACAACATCCGATTGGGAACGGCGGGAATTCTGGCTCCATTCGCGATTCACCACCCGGTCCGGATCGCCGAACGTGCGGCGTGGATCGATGTTCTGAGCGGGGGGCGGCTCGAACTCGGACTCGCGCGATCCGGTGGCGCCGAGTGGGAGACCTTCGGCACCGACCCCGATCGGTCGCGACCGGAACTGGTCGAGGCGATGCGCATGATCCCCAAGATCTGGACTCAGGAACTCTTTTCTTGGGACAGCGATCTGATCCGTGTGCCCGAGCGGGAGTTCATGCCCAAGCCGGTGCAGTCGCCCCATCCGCGACTCTGGCAGACGGTGACCGGGCCGGAGTCGTGTCGGCAAGCGGGTCGACTCGGCGTTGGGATGCTGGGATCCGCCATCTTCTCGCCCCTTGATTTCATTCGTCGCGCGATCGGATTCTACGAAGAAGGGCTCGCAGAGGTCGAGCCTGCGGGCTCTTTTGTGAACAGCCAGAAGGGTGTGTTCACATTGGTTCACTGTGCGGAGACCCGGACCGAAGCGATCGAAAGTGGTGCGGCGGAGGCGGCTCTCTGGTTCATGAACGAGGCCCCCAACGTGTTCAAGGTCGGGCGCGAGGGATGGCTGAACATTATTCGTGGCGTGATGGTCGAGAGTGCCGCGGAGTTTCCCCTCCTCGAGGGCCCCGAGCCGGGGCCGACCGAGGCCGAGCTGAATGATCCGGTTCCTGTGATCGCGCTGATGAATCGGCAGCGTGTAGGGGAGACGCTCGACCCGGAAGAAGTCTTCGAGGCGGTCGAACCCTTCGACACCTGCGTAATCGGGGACGTCGACAGCTGCCGACGCAAGTTCCGGTCCTTCGAGTCGACTGGCCTCGACCGACTCCTTTGTCTGATGCAGTTTGGCCAACTCTCACACGAAGTCGTGCTGCGCAGCATCGAATTGACCGGGAAATTTCTCATTCCCGAGCTTGATTCCGCCGAATAGCGAAGTCGCTCGTCGCGTCCCGATCGGGATTGGGATGACATCGAGATGACGTAGAGTCGAGGCCTGGTTCTTTCCCCGCCGTGATGGACTTTCATGAACTGTGTACGTTTCGCATGCGATGAAAGGTGGCAGGGATCTCCGTCGGCTTGGCTCTTTGCCGTTGTCTTGTTCGCCCTGGTGGCCTTGCCGCCAGAGGCTGTGAGCGCGCCGCCGGACGCGGCTGAGACCACGACGAGCGGAGCCAGGGCGACGTGGGATACCGAAGGCCGTCGTGAGGGATATCTCGCGCTTCCGCGCGGTGTACTTTTCAAACCCCTGGTCGCCGACGTGCGATGGCCCCGGTTTTCGGCCGAGCATCAATGGCGACTCGGCACGGACGAGTTCAATCGCGTGGCGGCCGTGAGTTTCGGGGAGAGCTTCGGCCTCGTGAGAAGCCCACAATACGACTGGGGCGAATGGGAATTCGGCTTGCAGGCCATGGCCGACGCACTCTTCGACCTGGGAACGAGTTCCTTCGACCTTTCGAACGAGGACTATTTTGTCGCACTGACGGGAAGCGTCCTTACGCACGGGGTGACGATGCTGTTCCGTCTCTATCATACCAGCTCACATCTCGGCGACGAGTATCTGCTGGCGAATGGAGGCCCGCGCGACCACGTTTCCTTCGAGGTAATCGATTTCCTCGCGTCCTACGAACCCAGGGATTGGATGCGCGTGTACGGGGGCGGTGGAGCCTTGATCAACACGACTTCGGGCTACGATCCGATCGTGACGCAATTCGGTATCGAATTGACGAGCCCGATGACCTTCGCCTCGGGATTTTTGACGCCGATCTTCGGAACCGATCTCCAACTCCGGCAGGAGAACGATTGGATTCCGGATGTTGCAGCACTCGTGGGTCTTCGGCTCGCCGACCCGGCCGACGATGTGCGCCGGCTCGAATTCTACGCTCGCTATTACCACGGGCGATCGCCGGATGGTCAATTCTTCGAGCAGACGATCGACTCGATCGGACTGGGATTCCGACTCGGCTTCTAGAACGAGCGAGTGCTTGCGCGCACGCGCTCCGAACCCGAGTGGAGGCTCCGCGCGACGATGCCAGCCGGGTTGCCCTCAGCTCTTCGGCTTGCGGAAGGGGTTCGGGTAGACGACCGCTTCCTTGAACGCGGTATTCATCTCCTCGAATGCAACGTCCATGTCCCAGACGCCCGGGGTCGTGACCTCCCGCTCGACGGCGGGCTCGTTGATCAGGCCGATGCGTCCATTGCCGCATTGAATGATCCGACCGTTCATCCAGGCGCTTTCCTCTGCGGCGAGCCAGACGACCGGTGGGACAACGTTCTTGGTGGAGATCTTTTCGTTGCTGGCGCTGTAGTTCATGACCGTCGATTTGCCTTCGAGGGCTGCGGTCATGCGGGTGAAGGCGACGGGCGCGATACAATTCGAGGTGACGCCGTAGCCGTTCAGCGCGGTGGCGCAGCTATTCGAGAGACCGACGATTCCCATCTTGGCGGCCGCGTAGTTCGGCTGTGCCGGCGCGCCCCAAAGACCCGAGCCCGAAATGAAGTTGATGATCCGGTACTCGCCGCCGCGATTGCCGCGCCAATATTCCGAGGCATGGCGGATGGTGTTGAAGGTGCCCTTGAGATGGACGGCGATGACCGCATCCCATTGTCTCTCTTCCATCTTGAAGATCATGCCGTCGCGCAGAATACCGGCGACGTTCACGACGATGTCGAGCTTGCCGAATTCGTCGATGGCCTGGCCGATCAGTCCCTTGACCGCCTCGTAGTCCGTGACGTCACAGTTGTTCGCGGCGGCTTTGCCCCCTGCGGCCACGATTTCCCGGGCAACTTCTTCCGCCGGTGTGCCTTCGTTGTCGCTGCCGTCGAGGCTCGCGCCGAGATCGTTCACGACGACGCATGCGCCCTCCGCGGCAAAGGTTCGTGCGACTTCCGCGCCGATTCCCTGTCCAGCACCCGTCACGACTGCGACGCGTCCATCGAGCTTACCCATCTCGGTCTCCTGTCCTGATTTTCCGGCCTGCCGCGAGGCAGTTGTCCGGTTCATCCGATTCGATTTTTCCGGGCAGCAGCTTACCCGTTCTGGGGGCGTTTGCTGCCCTCCCGAGGAGAGAGGAATGAGAGAAAGAAGAGAGGAGCGCCGGGCTCAGTGCCGATCGAGGAGTAGGCAGGCCTGCACCTGCGCGATCGGGCCCTCGAGGTCGTGGATGGTGGCTTGACTCTGGCCCATGCCGTCTCCGGTTCGAAAGGTCACGCCGCGCAGGGCGAGCCAGTCGGAGCGGGGCTCGCGCAGCACATGGATCGAGAGATCCGGGTTGATCGCGCTGTACTTCGTATAGTCCATCGGGTTTCCGGTCCCGCTGACGAAGTCGACGAGTGCGGCCAGCCGGACGATGGGGGCGGTTTCCTCGCCTTCGACTACGCCACAACGCAGTCGAGTCCAGGTTGTCGCGACGTCTCCACATTCACGGGGACGGCCCGGGACGAGCTCGACGGCGCGTACGAAAGACGGGATCTCCCCGAGGCCCGCGCGGAGGTTGAAGTCCGGCACGACTTCGGGTGGAGAACCGAGCTCCGGATCCAACCCGGGGAGCGCCTCGAGCTCGGGGACGGAATCATCGTTCCGGATCCGCAAGCCCGTCGCGCGGGCGACCTGCGTGTCGCCATCGAAGAGGCCGGCCTCGACCGACTGGATTCGCCGCCCTCCGCGGACGATGCGCGTTTCGATCCGGAGTGGTGTCAGGGGGACGCCCCGAAACATATCGATCGTGATGCGGGCGAGCCGCATCTTCGTCGGCGCCTCGATCCGCTCGAGCGAGCGGGTGAGCAGCGCAGAGACGGCACCGCCGTGTTGATGCGCAGCATTCCAGGGCCCGCCGGTATAGGGCGAGGGCTGGACGTCGGCTCCGCCCTCACGGTCGGTGATGCGAAAAAGGGAGTCATCGGGTCGAGCATTCTTCATGGCGCGCAGAACGTAGGGCTTTTCGATCGCGGCGGTCGAGCGATTCGGGAACATCCGGTGCGGAGCCAAGAACCGATCGCGAAGGGGTAGAATACGATTTTCCGGCGTCGAGCCGGAGGTAGAGGCCGATGGAGTTTCGTCTTGAGTGAAATCGTTCCCGCGCTGCTCGCATTGCAGGAAGAGGAGGGCTGGCTCTCCCCTTCGAGCCTCGAGGCGCTCGCCGCTCGCCTGAAGCTCCCGCTCCATCGACTCGAGAGCGTGTCCACCTTCTATACGCACTTCAAGCGCGAGAAACCCGCGGCCGTCGAGGTCGAAGTCTGTCGCGACCTCGCCTGTCACCTGGCGGGAGCTGAATTGGCCTGTTCGCGGTTGAGGGATCGCGCCGCCGCAGCCGCCACGGAAGGCGGAATCGAGATCAAGTGGGTTTCGTGCCTCGGGCGCTGTGATCAGGCCCCCGCCGCCGCGATCGGGGATCGGGTGTTCGCGGCGTCGGAATCGGAGACGATCCTCGCGGCGGCAGCCGACAGGGTCGAGGGGGCCGACGGCGCGGGCGTGCTTCTTCCGCGCCCGGTTCGGACCTGGGCCGCGGCAGATCCCTACGCGCGCGGCGTGGGGGATGTCGAGGGCGCCGAGGCCGACGGCACCAATCGCGCCGATCCCGGCGAGGGAGCGGAGGCGAACGCCTACCAGATCCTGCGGTCGATTCTCTCGGGATCGCGCGAGGCCCCGATCGAACGACTCGAAGCCGCCGGCCTTCGCGGCATGGGCGGCGCCGGATTTCCGACGGCACGCAAATGGTCGCTCGTCGCGGCGGAGCCCGCAGCCCCTAAATACGTCGTGTGCAACGCCGACGAGAGTGAACCCGGAACCTTCAAGGATCGGGAGATCCTGCACGACCTGCCGCACCTCGTGATCGAGGGGATGGCGATCGCCGCCTACTGTGTGGGCGCGGAACGAGGCACCGTCTTCATCCGCCACGAGTACGGTCCGGAGCGCAAGCGTCTCGAAACAGAGATCTCCCGGGCGCGCGACGTGGGCGCGTTGGGCCAGAATATTTTCGGAACGGATTTTTCGTTCGAGATCGACATTTTCGTTTCCCCTGGCGGTTATATCCTGGGTGAGGAGACGGCCTTGCTCGAGTGCATGGAGGGGCGTCGTGGGGAACCGCGAAACAAGCCGCCCTTTCCCGGGAGTGTCGGGCTCCATGGTCAGCCGACCCTGATCAATAACGTCGAGACCCTCGCGCACGCGGTGTCGATCGTGCATCACGGCGCCGACTGGTGGCATGGGCTCGGGCTCGAGGGATTTTCGGGCCACAAGTTCATCTCGGTCAGCGGCGATGTCGTGGAGCCGGGCGTTTCCCTGTTTCCCGTCGGGATCCCCCTCTCGGAGGTGCTCGCTGCGCATGGAGGCATGCAGGACGGCAAGCGGGTCGGTGCGGTCGCGCCGGGTGGGGCTTCGAGTAATTTTCTCGGACCCGAGGCGCTCGATCTGGCGCTCGACTTCGATGCGCTCGCGGCGGCGGGGACCATGCTCGGCTCCGGCGCAGCGGTCTTTGTCGCCGAAGGGGTGGATCTACTCGACGTTGCTTTATCGATTACGCGTTTCTTTCGGAACGAGAGCTGCGGAAAATGTGTGCCCTGTCGTGTGGGATCGGAGAAGGCCGTAGTCATGATCGACGAGGCGGGAGCCGAGATCGACGAGCAGCTGATCCGGTCACTCGCGGAGACGATGCAGCAGACGAGTATCTGCGGTCTCGGACAGGTGGCGCTCGGCCCGTTGCTCTCGATCCTTTCGCGTTTTCCCGATCGGGTGCTTCGTGCCGAGTCGGACTGAGTCGATCGAGGGGGGCGTATGAGTCGCGCAGCCATCGTGTTATGTGGAGGACGTTCATCCCGAATGGGTCGGGCGAAGGCGTGGCTTCCCTGGTTTGGCCGTACGATGATCGAGCACGTGGTCGCACAGCTCGCTTCGGCGGTCGAAGAAGTCGTGGTGGTCACCTCGGAGACCGTCGATCTGCCCCCGCTGCCTGCCCGCATCGTTCGGGATCGCGATTCCGAGCGCGGGCCGCTCGCGGGCATTCGGGACGGCTTGGCGGCCGTCGATTCCGAGTACGCCTTCGTGACGAGCACCGACGCGCCCTTCCTGACCGACTCGTTCGTATCGCGAATCCTGGATGTCGGGAAACCGTGTGCCCCGAAGAGCGAGGGTCATGTCCAGGTGCTCTGCGCGGTTTATCCCAGCGCGGGCTGGAAAGAGGCGGAGCGGTTGCTCGAAGCCGGTGTCGGTCGCCCGCTGCGTCTGCTCGAATCGCTCGGCTTCGAATCGCTCGACTTCGACCGCGATTTCGCCCCCGGCTTCGACGGCGATCTTGACCTCGGCCGTGACATCGCTCTTGACCTCGGCCTCGCTCCTGACCGAGGCGCGGACTTCAAACTCGATCTCGCCCGCAAGCCGGCGCCGGAGACGAAGCCAGGGCAGGGGTCGGGGCCGGAGCTGGATAGTGCGCCGCGTCCCTGGCACGGCTTCAACACGCCGCAGGCCTATCTCGACTGCGTGCGGGTCCTCGATCCGATGGCGACTGCGGAGGTCGAGCTCCTGGGTCGCGCTGCGCTGGCGATCAAGGATACGAAGCAGACGGTTCCGGTCGGGACCCTGGGCGAAGTCCTCGCGTGTTGGCCCGAGTCCCTGGGGCTGATTGCCGAAGGTCGCGTCGCCCGGTCGCATCTGGTCTCCCTGGGCGGACGAGACCTCGTGCGCGATCTGGCTGTTCCCGTCGGGCCGGGTGAATGCGTGAGCATCCTCGATGCATTGGCCGGGGGTTAGGTGATGCGTGGCTTTCACGGCTGCTATTTGCGCTACGACCTGACCCGAGGCGAGGCGCAGCGAATCTCGATCTCCGAGGAGGTCCTCGCGAGAACCCTGGGTGGTGTCGGCCTGGGAGCCTGGCTGCTGCATCGCGAAGCACCTGTCGGCGTTGATCCCTTCGCGCCCGAAGCGCCGCTCATCTTCACGTTTTCCCCGCTCGTCGGAACGGGGCTCACGACCTCCGCCAAGTTTGCGGTCGTTGCCAAGTCTCCGCTCACGGGTGGAATCTGTGATGCGCTCGCGAGCAGTCATTTCGCGATTGCGGGCAAGCGGATGGGGATCGATGCACTGGTATTCGTGGGGGCCTGTGCCGAGCCTTCGGAATGGCTGAAGGGTCGACTTCGGGCGAGTGAAAACTGGGGACGCTCGGCGCAGGCGACCGCTCTGGCGCTTCGTGAGTTCGGTCGCGTCGCGGCGATCGGAATCGCGGGGGAGAAGCAGGTTCGCTTTGCAACGATCAGCGCCGATGGTCGGCACGCGGGTCGGGGCGGGCTCGGGGCCGTAATGGGGTCGAAGCGGCTCAAGGCGATCGTCGTGGACGGCGACCATGAGACCGAGGTCGCGGATCCGGAGGAGGTCGCACGTCTGGCCCGCTCGCTTCGTGAACGGGCCGCGGGGGAGTCGACCGCGAAATACCGCGAGCTGGGAACGCTGGGCAACCTGCTGACCTTCGATCGGCTCGGTACGCTGCCCACCCGAAATTTTCAGCAGAGTCATTTCGAGGGTGCGGAAGCCTTGTCGGGCGAGCGCTTTCGCAAGACCCGTCGACATCGGCGCGCCTCGTGTGCGAGCTGCACGATCGGTTGCGAGCATCGCTACGGGTTTTCGTCGTCGACCGGCAAGAAATCCGAGGTTCGGGTCGAATACGAGAGTCTCTTCGCGTTGGGGCCGCTCTGTGGCATCGGCGATGCCGATGTCGTGCTCGAAGCGGCGGAGCGATGTGACGACTTGGGAATCGATACGATTTCGGCGGGGGCGACCCTGGCCTTCGCGATGGAGTGCGGGCAGAAGGGACTCATTGAGGGCGGCCCGCGATTCGACGAACCGCAGGCGCTGCTCGGGTGGCTCGACGCCATCGGGCACCGACAGGGTTTCGGAGATCGCCTTGCGGAGGGCTCGCGGCGGCTCGCGGACTCGCTCGGAGGCGACGCGATCGATTTTGCGCCGCAGGTCAAGGGGCTCGAGCTGCCGGGCTACGAGCCGCGCTCGCTGCAGGCGATGGCACTCGGTTTCGCGGTGGGAACCCGCGGCGCCGATCATAATCGCAGTGGCGCCTACGAGGCGGATTTTTCCGTTGATGCGGATCGATTGCATGGCGACGATCGATCGGTTCGGCAGGCGGTCGAGAGCGAGAACCGGGCCGCGCTGATCGATTCGCTCGTGCTCTGTAAATTCGTGCGCGGCGCACTCGAGGATTTTTATGGCGACTGCGCTGCGCTGCTTCGGGCGGTGACGGGAATGGACTTCGATGATCAGAGCCTGCGCGCGGTCGCCAAGCGGGTCGTCGATTTGCGCAAGGCCTACAATATTCGAGAGGGTTGGCGGCCGGAGGAGGATCGATTGCCGGCGCGCTTCCTCACGGAGGCCCTCGAGACGGGGCCCGCGGCGGGCGCTCGGCTGCCGGCTTCGCGTCTCATGGAGATGATCCGTGGCTATAATTTTCAGCGTGGCTGGGGTCGCGACGGCTATCTCTCCGATGACGCGACCAGCGTTCTTCTCGAGAGCCTGGGGCTGCCGCTCCCTGCGAATGACGCTCCGGCCCGAATCGAGGAGTTGAGTCGATGAAGCTGACGATCGACGGGATCGAGATCGAGGCGGACGAGGGATCCACGATCTTCGAAGCCGCGGCCGCGGCCGGGATCGAGATTCCGGTGCTCTGCCATACGCCGGACCTCGATCCGGTTGGCGTCTGTCGGATGTGTGTCGTCGACGTCGGCGAGCGGGTGAAGGCCGCGGCTTGTGTCCGGAACTGCCAGCCGGGCATGCAGGTCACGACCGACTCCGAGGAACTCGAGGGCTATCGCCCGATATTGACGGAGCTCTTGATGAGCGACCAATCAACGCCCCCCGAGATGGATCTTCGTGAAACGAGCCTGCAGGACAACGAACTCCTGGCGCTCGCGCGGCGCTATGCCGTGACGGGCGAGCGTTTCCCGGCCGGGGCTCGCGCGGCTGGAGAATCCTCCACGACGGCCCGTGGCGTCGACACGAGTTCGAAGGTGATCGCGGTCGATCATCAGGCCTGCATTCTGTGCGATCGATGTGTGCGCGCGTGTAACGATATCCAGGGCAACGAGGTCATAGGGCGCAGCGGCAAGGGCTATGGCACGCGAATCGCCTTCGATTTGAATGCGCCGATGGGCGAGAGCAGCTGTGTGTCCTGTGGTGAATGTGCGGCCGCGTGCCCGACGGGCGCGCTCGTCGACAAGCCGATCGGATTGCCGCTCCGGCCTCGTGCAGAGCTCGAGCGCGTCGACAGCGTGTGTCCCTATTGCGGCGTGGGCTGCGCGCTGACTTATCACGTGGATCGGGAGAAGAACGCGATCGTCTTCGCCGAAGGCCGCGAGAGTCCGGGGAGTCAGGGGCGTCTCTGTGTGAAGGGGCGCTATGGCTGGGACTATTCCTCGCATCCCCAGCGTCTGACTCGCCCGCTCATCCGGCGCGATGAAAGTTATCCCAAGGGTGCGCTTTCGAGTGATGTTCGGGGCGAGGGCGACGGCCGCCGCAAGCCGGGCGGGTTCGTTGACCACAGCGAGGTCATGCCCGCCTTTCGGGAAGCGAGCTGGGAGGAGGCACTCGATCTCGTCGCGAGTCGCCTGACGGAAATCCGCGACCGGGACGGTGGCAACGCGCTGGCCGGATTCGGGAGTGCCAAGTGTTCGAATGAGGAAGCCTATCTGTTCCAGAAGTTGATTCGCGCGGGATTCGGAACGAATAACGTCGACCACTGCACGCGTCTCTGTCACGCTTCGAGTGTCGCGGCGCTGATGGAATCGATCGGGAGCGGAGCGGTAACGACGACCTATGGCGACGTCGAGAACGCTGATGTTGCATTGCTCGCCGGGACGAACACGACCGTCAACCACCCGGTCGCCGCGACCTTCTTCAAGCAGGCGAAGAAGCTTGGGACGAAGCTGATTGTCGTCGATCCGCGGCGCGAGTCGATCGCCGATCGCGCCGACTATCATTGTCGGATCAAGCCAGGGACCGATGTCGCGTTCTATAACGCGATGATGCAGGTCATCATCGAAGAGGGTCTGATCGATGAGGAATTCGTTGCGGAGCGGACCGAGAACTTTGACGCACTCCGCGAGACCGTCGGTGCCTATACGCCCGAGCGCGCCGCAAAGATCTGCGGAATCGACGCCGATACGATCCGCGAGGTGGCCCGAGTCTTCGGTCGCGCGAAGAGCGCGATCGTCTTCTGGGGCATGGGAATCTCCCAACACGTCTACGGTACGAATAACGCCCGTTGTCTGATCTCGCTGGCCCTTCTCACGGGCAACGTCGGAAAGCCCGGCGCGGGCCTCCATCCCCTGCGCGGGCAGAACAACGTCCAGGGCGCGAGTGACGCGGGGCTGATCCCGATGGTCTATCCCGACTATCAACCGGTTGGGGATCCCGCGGTCCGAGCGAAATTCGAGGCGGCCTGGGGATGTACGCTCTCGCCGGACCCGGGGCTCACCGTGGTCGAGATTACCCAGGCGGCTCTCGTCGGCGAGATTCGCGGGATGTACATCATGGGGGAGAACCCCTTTCTTTCGGATCCGAATATCAACAAAGTCCGCAAGGCGCTCGCGAATCTCGACTTCCTGGTCGTTCAGGACATCTTCTTGACCGAGACCGCGGAGTTCGCGGACGTGATTCTTCCGGCGAGCGCCTATCTCGAAAAACTGGGGACTTATACGAATACCGACCGCCGAGTGCAGATCGGTCGGCCCGTCGTCGATCTGCCGGGTGAGGCGCGTCTCGATTGGCAGATCATTCAGGAAGTCTCGAATCGGATCGGGTATCCGATGGACTACGCGGAGAGCGCAGAGATCTTCGAGGAATTTGCCGCCCTCACGTCGAGTTATGCGACGCTTCGCTACGACAACCTCGGCCCCTTCGGAAAGCTCTGGCCGAATGCCGATCCCGAACAGGAGGAGGGGCCGACCATTCTTTTCGAAGAGACGTTCCCGACCGCGACCGGTCGGGCGAAACTGGTTCCCGCCGAGTGGACCGCGGCGCCGGAGCTGCCCGACGAGAACTATCCCCTCGTCTTGAATACCGGCCGGCTGCTCGAACACTGGCATACCGGCGCGATGACGCGTCGCGCGAGTGTGCTCGACGCGATCGCCCCCGAGGCGTTCGCGTCGCTGCATCCCGAGGATGCGGCGGAGCTGGGGATTGGCGAAGGGGATTGGGTCGAGATCGAGAATCGCCGAGGCCGAATCCGGTTGACGGCTCGATTGACGACCCGCGAGAGTCGGGGGGCCGTGTTCGTACCCTTTCATTTTCGGGAAGCGGCGGCGAACCTCTTGACCCTCGACGAACTCGATCCCGACGGCAAGATCCCCGGGTTCAAGTTCTGCGCGATCCGAGTGACTCGCTGCGAACAGTGAATCGCGATTTAGGTCTCTGCGTTTCTCGCGCGGATGCGCGCCCAGTAGAGGTCGAGGTCCGCGCGCAGCTCCGGCGCCAGGAAGTAGAGTCCGATCAGGTTGGCGAAGGCCATCGCGAAGATCATCGAGTCCGTGAAGTCGAGGATGGCGGCCAGTGTCGTCGTGCATCCGATGATCGCGAAAAGACAATAGAAGAGATTGAACGTGACCCGGACAACGCGTGACGAACCAAAGAGATAGACGCAGCCTTCGAGGCCGTAATAGGACCACGAGATCAGCGTCGAGTACGCGAAGAGAAAGATGACGACCGAGAGTACGGCGGGGAACCAGGACACCGCCCGTCCGAAGGCGGTGGAGGTGAGCTCCACGCCGCTCACGACGCCCGTGCCGAGCTCGTTCGCCTCGAGGCCGGTGGTGATGACCAGGGCGGTGATCGAACAGACGACGACCGTGTCGATGAAGGGCTCGAGCATGGCGACGAAGCCCTGGGTCAGTGGTTCCTTCGTCTTGACCGCCGAATGCGCGATCGAGGAGGAGCCGATTCCGGCCTCGTTCGAGAAGGCCGCGCGTCGGAATCCGAGCACGACGACGCCGAGCATGCCGCCGACGGCGCCTTCCGGTGAGAAGGCCTGTGTCACGATTCGAGCGAGGGCATCGGGAAGCCGGTCGATGTTGGTGCCGATCACGAACAAACCCGCCGTGATGTAGAGGGCGGCCATGGCGGGGACGAGCCTGGCGGTCACTCTCGCGATCACGCGGATCCCGCCGAGAATCACGGCGGCGACGCTGATCGCCAGAAGCAGCCCGAAGAGCCAACCCTGATCGGCCGCGAAACTCTGCTTGGCTCCCGTGACCTCGACGAATTGAACGAAGGCCTGGTTGGCCTGGAACATGCCGATGCCGACACTGCCCAACACGATGCACACGCCGTAGTAGAGTGCGAGGCCGCGGCCCAGCCGGGGCCAGCCCCGATCGGCGAGCCCGCGATCCAGAAAATACATCGGCCCGCCCGACACCGATCCGTCGGCATTCTGACGGCGATATTTCACGCCGAGGGTGCACTCCGCAAATTTCGAAGCCATCCCGAGGAAGCCGGCGACGACCAGCCAGAAGGCCGCACCCGCCCCGCCCACCGAGACCGCGACGGCGACGTGGGCGATGTTGCCGACGCCGACGGTTCCCGAGATGGCGGTCGTGAGCGCTTGGAAATGCGAGACCTCGCCGGGCTCGTCTCCGTCGTCCTCGAGGCCGCGGACGATACGCAGGGCGTGGCGGAATCCGCGGAGGTTGATGCCACCGAGATAGACGCTGAAGAAGGCGGCGCCCGCGATCAGCCAGACGACGATCAGCGGCACGTCGACGCCGCCGACCGGTACCGTCACCATCACCACCCCGAATACGAAGCTCGCAATCGGTTGAAAGGCCTGGTCGATCAGCTGGTCGATCGGCAGGGAGCCAGCCGCTTCAGCGGCTTCGACGGGCGGTGGGCTGGGCACGAAGTAGATCTCCGATCGCGCTCGCGGGGGGACTCGAGATTCGTACCCAGAAGCGTGGCCTCATGTTAGCCTGGCCCCAATCAGCCGGGAGGACCCAGGCGTGCCCATCGAGACCCTCGACGAAATTCTGCGCATCTATTCAAGGGAGCAGCCGGCCAAGATCGCTCTTCGCGCCGGGGAGCGAAGCTGGACCTACGCCGAACTTCGAGGGGAGTCGGCGCGCGTCGCTCAGGCGATGCTTGCGGAGGGCGTGTCAGCCCAGGAACGCATCGCCTTCCTCGATCGCAATGTGCCCGAGTATTTCACGCTCTTCTTTGGCGCGGGCATGATCAACGCCGTGACGCTCGCGGTGAACTGGCGCCTGGCGGCCCCGGAGATGGAGTACATCCTCAATCACGCGCAGGCGCGGGTGCTCTTCATCGGGGAAGAATTCCTCGGACATCTGGCCCAGATGAATCTCGAGAGCGTGAGGCGAGTGGTCGTCATTGCGGAGGATGTGGAAAAGGCGGGGACGGCGGAGAAGGTGGGCGCGCAGGGTGAGGCGGGCGAGTACGCCCGCTACGAGGACTGGATCGCGGAACACGAAGCGCTGGACCCCCAACTGGGCTGCACGCCGGAGGACGTGTGTTTCCAGCTCTATACATCCGGCACGACGGGACTGCCGAAGGGCGTCGAACTCACCCACCGCAACATGATGGCCGCGATGGACGTGGGCGCACGGAATTGGTCGATCGATCGCGACAGCGTGAGCCTGATTGCGATGCCGCTCTTTCATATCGCGGGCAGCGGCTGGGCGATCGCCGGTTTCTGCCAGGGGGCCGAGGTGGTGCTCGTCTACGAGATGGACCCGGCCGAAGTGCTGCGTCTGATCGAGGAGCGCGGAGTGACCAATACGCTTTTCGTGCCCGCGGTGTTGCAGATCCTGAGTTCCTTCCCCGGTGCCGAGAAGACCGACTTCAGCAAATTGCGGTCGATCGTGTATGGCGCATCACCGATCTCGGAAGAGGTGCTCGTTCGATCGATGCAGGTCTTCGGCTGTGGTTTCGTTCAGGTCTATGGCCTGACCGAGACGAGCGGCGCGATTACGGTGCTCTCGGCCGAAGATCATGATCCCGGCGGCCCCAAGGCGCACCTGCTTCGCGCGGCGGGCAAGCCCTGGGGCGATGTCGAGATCCGAATCGTCGATGCGGAGACCCAGCAGACCCTGGCCGACGGGGAGGTGGGCGAGATCTGGTGTTCGACGACCCAGAACATGAAGGGCTATTGGCGCAACGACGAAGCGACCACGGAGGTCTATCCGGAGGGGCGCGACGCGAAGGGCCGGGGTTTTTTCCGTACGGGCGACGCCGGCTACATGCAGGACGGTTATCTCTTCATCCACGACCGGGTGAAGGACATGATCGTTTCGGGTGGTGAGAATGTGTATCCCGCGGAGATCGAGAATGTCCTGATGAGCCACGCGGCGGTGTCGGATATCGCGGTGATCGGGGTGCCTTCAGATCAATGGGGCGAGACGGTCAAGGCGATCGTGGTCGACGGGCCTGAGGGGGCGGCGAGTGACGAAGAGTTGCTCGCCTACTGTCGAGAACGCCTGGCGCGATTCAAATGTCCGACGTCGATCGATCGACTCCAGGAACTTCCGCGCAACCCGTCCGGCAAGATCCTGAAGACGAAACTCCGCGAGCCCTATTGGAAAGGGCGTACGCGCCGCGTGAACTAGCCCTGAGTGCTTCCCTGCGCCCGGGGAGAGATCGAAAGCTGAATCGGAGTCCGGGGTCGTGGCCCGGGTCGGATGAGGTATGTTGTGGGTCTTCTCAGGGCTTGAGGTTTTTCGATATGAAACGCACTCGTAAGC
>SMVB01440781.1_pt1 | contig 16068 bp, 15 predicted proteins | sample 2456461 | NCBI WGS metagenome assembly SMVB01 (sample SAMN11095934, study PRJNA526329) | marine sediment metagenome | biome: Marine sediment; feature: Surficial sediment; material: Deep marine sediment; isolation source: Hadal surficial sediment | place: Pacific Ocean | collected 2014-05 | depth...
CCCCCCCCCGCAATATCCGGGTTGCCAGCCGTGGGTCGAATGAGGTCGCCTTGCGTCATGTCCGACAGTGAGATCGACGACCGAGGACGAACGCTGTTGCCCGCCGCCGAGGCGATCTTGCGCGGCATGGGGATTGCGATCCACGCTCGGGCCGATCCCGATCGGCTCGCCATCGAAGACGCTTCGGGGCCGCATAGCTATGCCGAACTGAATGCCCGCGCCAATCAGCTGGTGCGAGGGCTGCGGGCACGGGGACTCGTCGAGGGGGACGCCGTCGCGCTCCTCTGCTCGAATCGCGTCGAGTTCGTCGAAGTCTACGCGGCGATTCTGCGCGGCGGCTTTCGCCTCACGCCAATCAACTGGCACCTCACCGCAGGAGAGATCGGATATATCGTCGACGATTGCGAGGCCAAGGCCTTCGTGGCCGACGCCCGCTTCGCGGAAACCGCACACGATGCGGCGAAGCTCGCGCCGCGGGCGGTGACTCGCTATGCGATCGATGGACCCATCCCCGGCTTCGAGGGTTATGCAGAGACGCTCGGCGAGCACTCGGCGAAGGATCTCACGGACCCGGTGCAGGGCAATTCGATGCTCTACACCTCGGGAACGACGGGTCGGCCCAAGGGTGTCTTCAGAACAGGGGCCACGCGAAGTGCTCTGCTCGGTCCGATAGTGGCGAGTTCCGCGTTTCGTCCGGGCGAGGACCGCAGCCTGATCACCGGCCCGCTCTACCACGCGGCGCCGCTGGTCATCAACATGGCCGCGCCGCTCGCCGCAGGCGTCGGTTCGATCCTGATGGACAGCTGGGATGCGGAACAGACGCTCCGGCTGATCGAGAGTCGGCGGATCACCCACAGCCATCTCGTGCCGACGATGTTTCATCGCATGCTCCAGCTCCCCGAGGAGATTCGCAACCGCTACGACCTGTCCTCGCTGCGCTGGATCGTCCACGGGGCGGCGCCTTGTCCCGAGCACGTGAAGGCCGAGATGATTCGTTGGTGGGGCCCCATCCTCTACGAGTATTATGCGGCGACTGAAGGCGGGGGCTTCTGGATCGATTCAGCGGAGTGGCTGCGCAAGCCGGGCAGCGTCGGTTGCATCGATCGCGATCGCTTCGACGTTTCGGTGCTCGACGAGGCGGGCGAAGACACTCCGCGCGGCGAAATCGGCACGATCTATTTCAAGGCCCCCGCGACGGGTCGATTCGAGTATTTCAAGGCGCCTGAAAAGACGGCCTCGGTGTATCGCGGGGACTTCTACACGATGGGTGATCTGGGACGAATCGATCAGGACGGATACCTCTTCCTGACCGGGCGGTCCGCGGAGCTCATTCTCTCGGGCGGGGTGAATGTCTATCCCGCGGAGGTCGACGCCGTGCTGCTCCAGCACGCTGCCGTGGCGGATGCCGCCACCATCGGCGTCCCCAACGAAGAGTGGGGCGAAGAGGTCAAGGCGGTGGTGCAGCTTGCCGAGGGGACGGCCCCCAGTGATTCTCTCGGGGCCGAGTTGCTCGCCTACTGTCGGGAGCATCTCTCGCACTATAAATGTCCGCGAAGTCTCGAGTTCGAGGAGAACCTGCCGCGGCTCGACAGCGGCAAGATCCAGCGTGGGAAGGTGCGCGACCGCTACCTCTGACTCGCCCCGCTCGGCTGGATTGTTGGTGACTCCCGCCATTTTCCGCGCAGGAAGCTCGCCCCGAGATAGGCCGTCCGAGCGATGTGGTCGAAGATCAACGTCGCCCACAGCCATACGACATCGACTTCGAAGACGGCAGCGAGCAGGATCGCCGCCGGCACGCGGATCATCCAATTTCCGATGGCTGCGGCGATCAGGGGGGTCATCGTGTCGCCGGCCCCCTTGTGCGCGCCGCCCAGGGTGAAATGCACCTGAAGGAAGGGTTGGGCGATCGCCAGGCAGAGCATGAAGGGGGCGAGGGCGCTGACGACCTCCAAGTCGTTCGTGAAGAGCCGGGCGAGGGGTACGCGGAACCAGGCGAAGAGCAGGCCGAGGGGAACGGCGGTGACGATCGCGAGTACGAGGGAGCGCTTCGCTCCGCGCAGCGCCGCGTCGGGTCGCCTCGCTCCGAGGGCCTGACCGACGATTGTCGCGCAGGCCTGGGCATAACCCGTTCCGGGAATCCATGAGAAGGAGAGAAGCGAAATCCCGACGGTATAGGTCGCGACGGCGAGGGTTCCGTAGTAGTTGCTCAGCACCCAGAAATAGGAGAGCAGCCCGAAATTCAGGATGAGCCGTTCAGCGACGCCGGGCATGGCGATGCGCGCGACTTCGCGGATCAGAGGGTTGCGGCGGAAGAGATCGGAGAAGCGCAGCGCCGTCGGGGCATCCCGCGGAATGCGGATCAGCACGATCAGGAAGAGCACGAGCCCGATTGCCTGGCTGATCGCGGTCGCGAGGCCCGCGCCCCAGAGTTCGAGCGCCGGGAATCCAAGATGACCGAAGATCAGGACGACGTTCAGACCGAGCTTTGCAACGGCCACGACCATCGCGATGATCATCGGGGTCCGGGTGTTGCGATTCGCGCGAAGCGCGCTCTCGACGATCATCGAGAATGAGAGCATCAGCGAGGCGAGGACGGTCAGCTCGAGATAGGGTGCCGCGACGCGGATCACGGATGCTTCGGCGCCGAGCGCGGCGAGGGACTGCTCGCTGAAGAAGTAGAGAATGCTCGCATAGAAGAGCGTCACGAGCGCGGAAACTTGGACGGATCCGGCGAAGGCATGGCGCGCGCGAGCGGAATCCCGACTGCCGATCGACCGCGCCATCAGCGCCACACAGGCCAGTCCGACCGCGAAGAGCGTCGAATGGATGAGGTGGAAGAGCTGGGTCGCATAGCCGACCGCGGCAAGTGGGACCGCGGCACTCCCCTCGGAGGCGAGTCGACCGATCATCATGCGGTCGATCACGCCCGTGAGGTTGAGCATCACCTGGGATGCCATCACCGGCCAGGCGAGGCGGAGAATCTCCCGGACCGACTCGTTGCTGCGTGATGGAGGCCCCGCGCCGGGCGGTCGACTCTCGCTCCCGGCAATGGCTGCTGCAGCCAACGAACTCGCCGGGACCGCCGGACCCACCTCGGGGTCGAGCGGGTTTCCGGGCGCATCGAGGGCGGCTTTAACGGGAACGTCGACAGTCGTTTCGTTCGGCTCGTTTTTCCCGTTCACGCGTCTCGCAATTCGCGGGGAAGCTTGAACTGAACGTCCTCGTCGACCTCGGGCAGGGAGTCGAGGGTTGCGCCGCCATCCGCGAGTTCGCTCAGGTGTTCGATCACACCCTGGACCAGGATGTCCGGGGTGGAGGCGCCGGCGGTGACCCCCACACATTGCACGTCTTCGAGCCAGCTCGGGTCGACGTCTTCGGCCGTTTGGATCAGATAGGTGGTCACCCCCAGGCGTGAGGCGACTTCGACCAGACGATTGCTATTCGAAGAGGCGGGGGCGCCGACGACGAGCACGAGATCCGCCTGTTCGGCAAGTTGCTTGACGGCATCTTGACGATTCTGGGTCGCATAACATATGTCGTCGCGCTTGGGCAGGGCGATCTGCGGAAAGCGCTCGAACAGCGCTCGCATGACGTCGCGTGTGTCGTCGACGGAGAGCGTCGTCTGGGTGACACAGCCCAGCCGCGTAGGGTTCCGCACCTCGAGCGACTCGACATCCTCGACGGTCTCGACCAGATACATCGAAGCGGGCGCCTGTCCCATCGTCCCCTCGACCTCGACATGGCCCTCGTGGCCGATCATCACGATCTCGAAGCCGAGAGAAACCATGCGACGCACTTCGTTGTGGACCTTCGTGACCAGCGGGCAGGTCGCATCGATCGTCTCGAGCTGCTTGGCATTCGCGCGCTCACGAATCGCCGGCGACACGCCGTGTGCCGAGTAGATCAACACGGCCCCCTCGGGCGCGTCCTCGGGGTTTTCGATGAACGTGGCGCCCTTGTCCCGGAGTCCGTCGACGACGTGGCGGTTGTGGACAATTTCGTGACGCACGTAGACCGGGCGGTCCTGTTGCTGGAGCGCGAGTTCGACGATCTCGATCGCGCGATCGACGCCGGCACAGAATCCGCGGGGGCTAGCGAGGAGAATCCTCATGGCTGCCGATACTAGCGTTCCACTTCGGGCCGGGGAAATTTCCGCTGGGATCGTTACACTCGGCGCTCCCAACGATTGGCAGGAGGCATGTCGACATGTCAGACCTAGAAGCATTTCGCGTGGAAGCTCGCGGCTGGCTCGAAGCCAACGCACCCAAGGGCATGATCGGTCTCCAGACAACGGAACTCACGGGCGTGTGGGGCGGCAAGCGGTGGACCTTCTCGAGCGCGGACGAGAAGAAGTGGCTCGAGGTCATGGGGGAAAAGGGTTGGACCGCTCCGACCTGGCCAGCGGAATACGGGGGGGGCGGCCTTTCGGGGGGCGAGGCCAAGGTTCTGGCCCAGGAGATGAAGGCGCTCGAACTGCCGCCTGCGCTGATTGGATTCGGGCTGACCATGATCGGTCCGACGCTGCTCCGGTTCGGCAATGAAGAGCAGAAGAAGCAGCATCTCCCGAAGATCGTTCGCGGGCAGATTCGCTGGTGCCAGGGCTATTCCGAGCCCGGTGCCGGCTCCGACCTGGCGTCGCTTCAGACCAGAGCAGAGCGCGACGGCGATCATTTCATCATCAACGGAACGAAGGTCTGGACATCCTACGCCGACCAGGCGGACTGGATCTTCGCGCTCGTCCGCGACGACGCTTCGGGCATCAAGCAAGAGGGCATCACCTTCATCCTGATCGATATGGACGATCCGGGCGTGACGGTGAGCCCGATCCTGCTCATCTCGGGCAAATCGCCATTCTGCGAGACCCATTTCACCGACGTCCGGGTGCCGGTCGAGAACGTCATCCACGAAATCGGTGCGGGTTGGACGGTGGCGAAGGCGCTGCTCGGGCACGAGCGCACGATGATCGCGGATGCCTTCGGCGGTGCGGGGCTGAAGGCGCGCACGGAGTCGGAACGATCCTTTCTCTCGAGCCTCGCGGTCGAACATACGGGTGAGGCGGACGGTCGGGTGGCGGATGGCGTGATCCGGGACGACGTGACCCGGGTCGAGATGGACAGCCGGGCCTTTGCGCTCACGGTCCAGCGCGCCAAGGACGCCGCCAAGGCGGGGCAGCAGCCCGGCGCCGAGAGCTCGATGTTCAAGATCTACGGAACCGAGCTGAATCAGCGCCGCAACGAGTTGCTGGTGCGAATTCTCGGGCCCGATGCCCTCGGCTGGGAGGGACCGGGCTTCGATGATTTCGCACTGAGCACGACCCGTGATTGGCTTCGTTCCCGCGGCAACTCGATCGAAGGTGGGACCTCGGAAATCCAGCTCAACATCATCGCCAAGCGTGTGCTCGGTCTTCCGGCGTAGCTCGAAACAAAATAGGGGAAACGACTTTTCCCGACGGTGCTCGAAACGAATCAAGGGAAACGACATTTTCCGACATAGCTCGAAATGAATCAAGGGAAACGACTATGGAACTGGTATTGAACGAAGACCAGGAGATGATCGCCCAGACGGCGCTCGATTTCGTCGAGGAGCATTCGCCCGTCTCGCGCTTTCGTGAATTACGGGACACGGGCGCGGAGCTCGGTTATTCGGCGGCGCTCTTCAAGCAGATGGCCGGGCTGGGTTGGGCGGGGATCCCCTTCGACGAGAAACTGGGCGGCGCGGGCATGGGTTTTGCCGAGTTGGTGCTGATCGTCGAGGCGCTCGGTCGAAAACTCGCACCGGAGCCCTTCCTGGGCGGGGTGACGATGGGCGGAAGCGCGCTCGCGCTCGGTGAGAACGATGCATTGCGGGACGCCTGGCTGCCGAAGGTGATCGACGGTTCGAAGGTGGTCGCGTTCGCTCATCAAGAGGCGCGCTCGCGCTACGACGTGTGTGCGATCGAGACGACGGCCGAGGTCTCGGGTGAGGGTTATCGCTTGCGCGGCGAAAAGGTGCAGGTCCTCGACGCGGTGGGGGCGGACGCGGTGATCGTGCCGGCGCGGATGGAGGGGGAATCCGGTGATCGCGACGGGATCACACTCTTCCTGGTGAAGACCGGCACAACCGGTCTCTCGCTGGAACGTCAGACGCGCGTCGATCATCGAAACGCCGCGATCGTCCGGCTCGAGGACGTCTCGGTGGGCGGCGACGCGATCCTGGGTGTGGTGGGGCAGGGCGCAGCACTCCTCGAGGCGGTGATCGATCGCGCCACGGTCGTTCTGTGCGGCGAGATGCTGGGCGGAATGTCCGAAGCCTTCGATCTGACGATCGAGTACCTCAAGACCCGCGATCAGTTCGGGACGAAGATCGGCAGCTTCCAGGGTCTGCAGCATCGAGCGGCCATCGTCTTCATGGAAATCGAGCTTGCCCGTTCCTGCGTGATGGCCGCGGCGCGAGCCGTGGATGCCGGCGACGAGGACGCAGCCAAGCTCATCAGCCTCGCGAAGGCGCGCTGCTCGGACGCCTACATCCTGGCGGCGAATGAGGGCGTGCAGATCTTCGCGGGCGTCGGGATGACCGACGAATACGATATCGGCTTCTACTTGAAGCGCGCTCGCGCCGCCGAACTCACGTTCGGGGACGCCGCCTTTCACCGCAATCGTTGGGCTACGCTCGGGAATTATTAGCCCGCATGATTCATGCGGGCTCGCAGGGGAGTGTTTCGGATTGAATCCGAGAGAGCGATTTGTGCGGTCCTGTCGAGGGGAAGAGGTGGATCGTCCGCCGGTCTGGCTGATGCGCCAGGCCGGGCGTTATCTGCCGGAATACCGTGCCGTTCGAAAGGGCGTGAGCTTTCTCGAGATGTGTGCCGACGTCGATCGGGCAGTCACGGTCTCGCTTCAGCCGATCGATCTGGTCGGCGCCGAGGCGGTGATTCTTTTTCAGGATATCTTCACGCCGATTCCGGCGATGGGTGTCGATCTCGATTTCGCGCCGGGGCCGGTGATCGCGAAGCCGATTCGTGAGGCGGGGCAGATCGAGGCGCTGCGGGTTCCCGATCCCCGCGAGAGCGTGCCCTACGTGTTCGAGATTCTGGGGCGGCTGCGCGAAGCGATGGCGACGTGCGAGGTTCCGGTGCTCGGTTTCGGGGGCGCACCCTTTACGCTCGCGGCCTATCTGATCCAGGGCAGCGGCTCGAAGGACTTTTCGATTCTGAAGGCGATGCTTCAGAAGCGGCCCGACGAGGTCGAGGCCCTGCTCGAAAAGCTCACACTCCTGACGATCGATTATCTGAGAGCACAGATCGACGCGGGCGCCGAGGCCGTTCAGCTCTTCGATACATGGGCGGGACTGCTCGATCCCGCGGCCTATCGTCGCTGGGTTCAGCCCTACCACGTGCGAATCGCGAGCGCTCTGGCAGACACACCGGCGCCGCTCATCCTCTACGTGCAGAACGGCTCGCATGTCGTCGACTTGATGGCCGCATCCGGCGCGGACGTGATCTCTCTCGACTGGCGCGTGGAACTCGCGGATGTGGCCCGCGAGGTTGGATCCCGGGTGAGCCTTCAGGGCAATCTCGACCCGTGTTGGCTGCATGCCCCGCGCGAGCGGATCTTCGAGATGGTGCGCGAGATGGCCGAAGCCGCCTCGCCAGCCCGCGGCCATATCCTGAACCTCGGGCACGGCTGCCTGCCGGATACGCCCGTCGAGGGCGTTCGCGCCTTTACGGATGCGGCACGCGCGCTGGCCTGACGGGTCAGTCTCGGCGCCGGATCCAGCCCGCGACCGCCTCCGCGAAACGCGGATCACCGTTCGGGCAGGGGGCGAGCCATAGCGCCTCCCCGCCCAACTCCGTCCACTGTGCTCGCAGACGGATTCCGATCTCCTCGAGCGTCTCGAGACAGTCCGCGACGAAGGACGGACAGAATACGGCCAGGCGTTTGACGCCTTGATCCGCCAGATCCGGAAGCGCGAGATCCGTGAAGGGCTGGATCCACGGGCGAGGCCCGAGGCGCGATTGAAACGCGACACTCGTCCTCAGAGCTTCGAGCCCGAGGGTTTCGCTCAGTCCACGCGCCGTCGCATAACATTGTGCGCGATAGCAGCGGCGCAGGCTCGGACCGGGTGTTTCGCAGCAGTTTGCGTTCGCGAGACAATGCCCCGGTACAGGGTCGCTCGCCCGGATCTGATCCTCGGGCAGACCATGAAAGCTGTAGAGCACGTGGTCGGCCCCGAAGGTTTCGAGACCGGGGCCGGCGATCTGTCGCCAGCTTTCCAGAAAGCCCGGTTCGTCGTAGAAGGCGCCCATGATTTCAAGTGGTGGGAAGTCGCCGCCCCGATCCAGGCAGGCGAAAATTTCAGCGGAGACGGAGGCGGTGACCGACGAGGCGTATTGTGGGAAGAGGGGAAGGACGAGCATGCGTTCGACGCCGGCTGCCTCGAGACGGTCGAGCCCGTGGCGGATCGAAGGCTGCCCGTATCGCATCGCGAGTTCGACCCGGAAAGCGTCTCCCAATCGTTCGGCGACCTCGTTCGCGAGCGCACGGGAATGGATCAGCAGCGGGGAACCGTCGGGTCCCCAGATCTTTCGGTAGGCGGCCGCCGCCTTCGCCGGTCGCGTCGGCAGGATCACGAGATTCAGCAGCAGCCAAGCCAAGGGCCGTGGCAGCGTCAAGACACGCGGATCGCTCAGGAACTCGCGCAGGAAGCGGCGAACCGGAGCCGTCTCGGGCGCCGAGGTTGTTCCCAGGTTGACGAGGAGAACGCCAGTCGAGGGCGAGGAATCCATCGGCTCTCTTATGAGGTGAGTGTTGGGTGAAGGGTCGTGTGAGTGTTGAGTGGATGGGGTTCGGATGGCCGGCCGGGATGAATCGTGCGCGCGTTCGGCGGCCGCTTTCACTCCGAGCAAAACCGTGACGAAATATAGGCTTCGGGAAGACCCGCGTCAGCGCGCGGGACGGCTACTTCTCGTCGTTCTCGCTCGCGGTGGTGCGCGCAGCCGGGTTGCGATGGAAGCCGCCGCGCCGGAACGAGAGCCACATGTACCAGGCCGGATAGAGCAGCGAGAGTTCGACCCCGAAATAGGGCGCTGTGGCGTGTGGCCATACCACGCAGACGATCAGCAATCCGGTCCACAGGAAGGCCCCCACCCCGAGCCAGAATCGCAGGCGCATCGGCTGAACCTGGCTCGGGTAGAGATATTTCAAGGGAATGAAGACGGCGATGGAGAGTCCCACCAGCCAGAGTGTGCCGCCGAGTGGACCCACTCCGAGTAGCCATAAATAGAGGGCGAGGATATTCCAGTAGGACGGGAAGCCCAGGAAAAAGCCGTCGTCCGTTTTTGCGTCCCGGCGCGAGAATCCGTAGGCGCTGGCCAGCACGGGTGCGGCCAGCCAACCCGGGTGCAGGACCGAGCCCGCGCCCCACAAGAAGACCGCGGGCACGATGACGAAGTTCAAATAGTCGACGATATCGTCGAGTCGGCGCCCATCGATTTCGGGCGTGTGCAGCGAAACCCGCACGGCCCGCGCCAGCGTTCCATCGAGCGCGTCGATGAAGAGCGCGGCGAGCATCAGCAACGCGGCCGCGTCGAGTCGCTCGGATGCGATCGCGATCAGCGCGAAGGTGCCGAGAACCGCACCGCCTGCGGTAAACAGATGGACACTCCAGGAGAGCAAGCGGCCGGGTGTAGATCGTTCTGACATGGTTCTTCGCGCGATGGAACGCGTAGCATATCAAAGCGGCTATCCTCCAATCCCGCGAAGCCGGAATTCTTTTCGCGGCGACGGGTAGGGGGATCGTTTGTGATGGGCGACAGGACTGAGGCGGATGCTTCGGTCGCGCGGCAAGGGTCGGCCGAGCGTTCCTCGATCGGTGGGCGGGTGCGGGCGACCCGGCTCGAACAGGCGCTCGACTGGGCGGCGGGCCTCGTGCCCTCTCCGATCCGCGTCGCGACCGCCTGCTGCGGAATGTCGATGGTCCAGGGCGGAGACGTCTTCGAGGCCCTCGGGACGGGACCGCCCGCCGTCTCCAGCCGCAGAGCGGATCTGATGATCATCGCGGGGTCGATTACGCGTCGGCAGATTCCGATGATCCGCGGGATCTACGAGCGGATGCTCGAGCCGCGCTGGGTGATCGCGTGGGGCGCCTGCGCGATATCCGGGGGGGCCTATGATAATTATGCGACGATCCCCGGACTCGGACGGATCGTGCCGGTCGATCTCGTCGTGCCCGGGTGTCCGCCGCAGCCGACGGCTCTGCGGGAAGCACTCGCATTTCTGCGCTCGGGGGCGGCACGGGCGGAGCAGAGAGCATCAAGCGATCGCGCAGAGTGGCCGATTCTAAGGACGACGGGCTCGGCCCCGTCGCTTCGATCCGCGCAGGGGTCCGGGACAATGAAAATGAAAATGGCCAAGGGGAGTGGAAATGTCGATCGCGGTTGAGCTGCCGTCGCTCGGAGAGAGCGTCTTCGAAGGAACGATCTCGCGATGGCTCGTCGCCGAAGGCGAGATGGTCGAGGTCGATCAACCGATCGTCGAGGTCACGACCGACAAGGTCGATGCCGAAATCCCGGCGCCGAGCGCCGGATTGATCGAACAGATCCTGGTCGCCGAGGGCGATGTCGTCGAGGTAGGCGCCGTGCTGGCGCGGATCGACCCCGATGCGAAACCCGCGGCCGCGCCGAGTGCCAGTACGCCGGCGAGCGTGCCCGCGCCCCCCGCTGAGAGTGAGAGTGAGAGTGAGAGTGCGGTCGCGGCGACCCCGGTGGCCCGGCGCGTCGCCGAGGAGGCCTCCATCGATCTCCGCCAGGTCGAGGGGACCGGCAGCGCCGGTCGGGTGACCAAGGACGATGTGCTGCGGCACCAGACGGGGGGCGTAGCGACTGGCTCCCCACCGCCCGCAACCGCCTCTCAATCTCAATTCCAAGCGAAAGCCCCCGCGCCCCCAGCGCCCCCCGTTTCCCCGGTCCCGGCCCGCCCGGCGCCCGCACGCGGATCGGCTCGTCCGTCGCCATCGTTCGGATACGAGTTGCAGCCGGGCGATCGCGTGATTCCGATGACACCGATGCGGCGGATCATCTCGGATCACATGGTCTACTCGAAGCGCACGAGCCCGCATGTCGGGACCGTCGCCGAGGTCGACCTCTCGCGGGTGGTCAAGCTGCGCAGCCAGCACAAGAATTCGTTTCAGAAGACGCATGGAACGGCGCTGACCTTCCTGCCCTTCATCGTCCACGCGACGGTGCGCGCGCTTCGAGAGTTCCCGGCGCTGAACGCGTCGGTCGTCGAGGATGCGATCGTCGAGAAGCAGGATATCCATGTCGGCGTCGCAACCGAAACCGAGAAGGGGCTCGTGGTTCCGGTGGTGCGGAATGCGGATCGTCTCTCGCTCTCGGGCCTGGCGATGGCGATCGATGATCTCTCGACGCGTGCGCGCAACAAGAGGCTCTCCGCCGACGATCTGCGCGGGGGGACGTTTACCCTCTCGAATCCCGGTCGTCAGGGCAATCTCTACGGCTTCGCGATCATCAACCAGCCTCAAGTCGGCATCCTGCGAATGGGCGAGATCGCAAAGCGCCCGGTCGTCCGGACGCTCGAGGGAGAGGATGCCATCGTGATCCGTACGATGATGTACATGGCGCTCTCCTACGATCACCGTGCGGTCGACGGCGCGCCCGCCAACGGCTTCCTGCACCGAATCCGGGAACTCCTCGAGGCTGGCGAATTCGATCTCTGAGCCGAGCGCGGAGATCGGCAGTTGGGTCGGGCCCGGCTGCCAGGCCGTGGCGTGGCCAAGGTCCGGAGAGCAGAGGACGACATGCAAGCTCCATCGCGCTCGGAAAATCAGACGGTGAAGGCGCCGCTTCAGGGATCCAGCGAGCGATTCGTCGAACGATCGACCGAGCTGTCGGTCGAGTGGCTGGGTGAGGTCGCGTACGGCGAGGCCCTCGAACTGCAGCAGACCGCCGTGGCGGATCGGTTGGCCGGTCGGACGCGAGATCGCCTGCTTCTACTCGAACATCCCGCCGTCGTGACACTCGGCCGCAGTACGGATCCCGAGAATCTTCGGGAGAGCCCGGATCGACTACGCGAACTCGGGATCGATGTCTTCGAGGTCGGCCGCGGTGGCGACGTCACCTACCACGCGCCGGGCCAGCTGGTCGGCTATCCGATCGTGGACCTCGACGCATCGGAGCGTCGGGACGTACGCGACCATCTGCGTCGGCTCGAAGCGGGCTTGATCGACGCGCTCGAGGAGCTCGGGCTGCCGGTGAGCCGCGTGCCGGGTTGGACCGGCGTTTTCGTCGATCGGTCGCGAAGTGCCGCGCCGGGCGGAGCCGAGCGCAAGATCGCTTCGATCGGCGTGGGCATCCGACGTTGGGTGACCTTTCACGGATTCGCCCTGAATGTGAGCCTCGATCTCGCCGGCTTCGACGCGATCGTACCCTGCGGACTCCAGGGGGTGGAGATGACCTCGGTCGCCCGAGAGCTCGAGCGGGAGGGACGCGGGGGCGAATTCGCCCCGCATGAGTTGGATCTCCGGGTCCGCGGCGGCGTCGCCCGGGCGATGCAGGTCCGCCTGGGAAGGGGAGCCACCGGGGATCCCTGAAATGGTCGCTCTCGCCTGAGCACTCCTCTATCGTCCGTCCGATGCCTGTACGGGTCACCGTCGTCAAACGAGCTCGCCGTCGCTCCTTCGCGTTGCTCCGGGCGACTCCCGCCTGGCTTGGCTCCGTCTGGGCGGCGCTGCGTACGATGCCTCCAGCGCCCCCGCTGGCTCCGAAGATCGACTTCCCGGGCGACGCCGGGATGCCCGCCCTCACGTTTTCGGCCGACGGCGTCCATCGATGCACGGGATGCAATCTGTGCGTCGAGATCTGCCCGAGCCGGGCGTTGAGCCTGCTGGTCTCGGACGTTTCGGGCGCCGTGGGTGCTGCGGGCACTGCTCGCACCGCCGCGGGGGAGGCTGGACTCGTCGTCCACGAGTTCGCGCTCGAGGTTGGGGGCTGCATCGGCTGCGGGCGATGCGTGGAGGAATGTCCCGAAGAGGCCCTCGAAATGCACGGCACGCCGGTCGTGGCGATCGCGCTGCGGTCGGGGGGACCACCGCCGATCGATCTACTCGACCGGGGAGCGGCGCGCCGATGAGCGGACTCGATCTGGAATCGCTGCGGACGCGCCACCGCGACCTCGGCCTCGAAATCGTCGAGTCGGGCGGTAGCGAGCTGCGGGTCTCCATTTCCTCGGTCCACGCCCGGACGTTGCTCGTCCGACTACGGGATGAGAACGAGACGGCGATGAAACGCCTCGTCGATCTCACAGCGATCGATCGCGGCGGCGAGCAAGCCCGCTTCGAACTCGTCTATCGGCTCCAATCGATCGAGCGCGACTGCGGCCTCAGGCTGCACGCGCGCGTCGAGGGAGCGCAGGCAGAGCCCGCGGACGCCGCCCCCTCGGACAGCGTCCCGCTCGTGGACTCCGTGACCTCGCTCTGGCCGGCCGCCAACTGGCTCGAGCGGGAGGTCTTCGACCTGTTTGGAATTCGCTTCAAGGGGCACCCGGATCTGCGTCGAATCCTGCTCGACGAAGCCTTCGAGGGCGCGCCCCTTCGTCGGGACCATCCGCTTCGGCTCGAGCGCCCCCTGCCGAGCGAGGGCGACCGATGATCGGCGACGCGAAACTCGTCGGCGCGGAGTCGCTCTCGGATTCGCTGGGCTTTCCGGAGACGGTGGTCGAGGTCGGGATGACCCACCCCGGCGTGCGGCATGCGATGACCGCCGTCGGCGGGACCACGAGCTTTCTCGTGCAACTCGACGGCGATCGCATCACCGATCTGGAGGTGGAGATCGGCCTGGGACATCGCGGCTTCGAAAAGGAAGTCGAGTCGACCTCCTTCGATCACGCACTGCCCTACGTGAGTCGTCTCGGTCATGCGGGCGGGGTGATTGCCGAGACGGCCTACTGTCTCGCGGTCGAGGCATTGATCGGCGTGGCGCTGCCGGATCGCGCAATCTGGCTGCGTACCCTCGTGAACGAAATCGCCCGGGTGACCGATCATTTCGCGCGGCTCGGCGCGGTCATGTCGGCGATCGGGCTGGCCGATGCGGAACTCGCTGCACAGCGCGCAGAGCTGGAGGCCGCTCGGCTGTTGGCTTTCGCGGTCGGTCGGGGGCCTCTCGCGGGTTGGTTGCGGATCGGCGGCGTCGCTTCCGCGTTGCCGGAAGAATTTCCGGAGCAGTGGATCGCCGCCCGAGTGCGGCTCTTGGAAATGCTCGCTCGCTTCGAAACGATCGCGGTCGGCAATCCAACCTGCCAGCGTCGATTGCGCGACGTCGCGTCGATGTCGGTCGACGATTGTCTGGCATGGGGCGTGACGGGGCCGTCGCTTCGCGCCTCCGGTTGCCCGATGGATATTCGGCGTGATCGCCCCTACCTCGCGTATGGAGCGCTCGATTTCGACGTGCCGATCGGCGAATCCGGTGACGATCTCGACCGGATGCTCGTCGTCCTCGAGGAGCTGCGGCAAAGCCTCGGGATGATCGAGCAATGTCATAAGTTGTTGTCGAGTCTCGGTCCGGGTGTCATCGCGGTCGAGGGCGGAGAGACGGCGAGTGCGTCGAGACTCCCCGGTTGGGAGGTGCCCGCGGGCGAGAGCGTCGCGACGGTGGAGTCGTCGACGGGCGAGCTCGCTTTCCTGATCGTATCGGACGGGACGGGGGCGCCGCGTCGCATTCGCTGTCGTCCGCCGAGCTTCTTTCATGCCCAGGCGATGCCGCAGATGCTGCGCGGCGCGCGCCTCGACGATCTGTTGCCGACCGCTGCGCTGCTGCATCTCGTGTCGGCGGAGTGCGATCGGTGAGCGATGAGCTGCCACCCGCTGGGCCGCCGCCGCTTCGGCCCTTCGGACTCGTGCTGCATCACGATGGTCGCTTCAGCCACGAAGGCGAGCCGATCCTGAATCGCCGGTTGCGGGAACATTTCGACCGATCCGTCGGGTACCTGCCCGATGAGCACAAATTCATAGTCCGGCTCCAGCATTATCGCGGCGAGCTGAAGGTCGAGGAGGCCGGCTTCTTCGTCCGGGAGGTCGATCTCGACCGGGGCGAGATCGTGCTGTCCGATGGAACGCGGGAACGCCTCGATGTCTCGACACTCGCTCTCTCGGCGATCGACGGGGCCTTGCTCTGTCGTGTCAAAACGGAACTCGTCGCCGAGGGGTTGCTGGCGCGTTTCAGTCATTCCGCCCAGGCGGAGCTGCTTCAGGCGGTCGAGCCGGAAGGGGATGCTTTCGCCATCGTGATCGCGGGAGAGCGGCTTCCCTTTCCCGAGATCGAGTAGGCGCGAGCGTCTCGTCCGCGCGGGCTCGATTGACTCGGACTGGCGGCGTTGGTACATCCTGTGGGCCACGCGCTCCCGTCCGGGAGCGATGGATCTGCGTGACGCACGATCCGACGAGGCGGCGTAGCCAAGTGGTAAGGCACGGGCCTGCAAAGCCCTGATCCCCGGTTCGAATCCGGGCGCCGCCTCCAAAACGTCAACAAAATCAAATACTTGCAAGGGCGTTTTTGGCCTGTTGGCAGGTGGTTGGCAGTTGTTGGCACTTCCACTCACTCGATCGCCTCCCCCAGCGCCTCGGTTCCGAGCTTCACATACCGCGCGCTCGTCGCCTTCGAGGTGTGCCCCATGATCCGCATCACGATCGCCTGAGCCTGCTCTCGGGAATGCCCCTCCCGCATGAGCCGCTCGACTGTGCGCGTGCCGTAGGTGTGCCTGAGGGCCTCGTTCGGCTTGACGTGAGCGAGCTTGAGCTTGGTCTCCATCCGAACCCACGCGCGTCGCATCGAGGACATCTCAACCCGCCCGCCGGTCTCGGGATTCGGGAAGAGGATCGTTTCGGCTTCAGCCAGCGCGGGGCGGTTCTCTCGCACCCACGTCGACAGCGCGAGCGGGACGGGCAGCACCCGGAACTGCCGACCCTTCGCCTTGATTGAAATCTCGTCCATCCACCGGCCTTGCTCGTCGTCCCACTCACCGCGCCGGTAGTGTTCGACGTTGGCCCGCACGGCCTCCATTTGCCGGACGCCGAGAATCC
>SMVB01246594.1_pt1 | contig 16066 bp, 15 predicted proteins | sample 2456461 | NCBI WGS metagenome assembly SMVB01 (sample SAMN11095934, study PRJNA526329) | marine sediment metagenome | biome: Marine sediment; feature: Surficial sediment; material: Deep marine sediment; isolation source: Hadal surficial sediment | place: Pacific Ocean | collected 2014-05 | depth...
ACGGCGGCCGATGCGATCAGCCAACACGCCGACCGCACCAAATATAAGGATTTGTACGATTTCGGTAACGATAACCAGATTGCCGGTCACCGTGCCCTGCTCACCGACAGGAACACCGATTGCATTCAGGATCTGTGCTGTGCCGGTCGACACAAATGTCAGCAAACCAATCACAGAAAAGGCAGCGTAAAAGAAAACAAAAGCATTAGGCCGGGAAATGCCGGGCGCCAACTCAATAAAACCTATTTTTTGGTTGCTGTTCTGCAGACCTGTTGCTGCTGCACTTTGATTAGACATAGACATCTTTCTCAGTTGGGGAGTCGTATCATCGCCTGAATCGGGCTGACTGCCAATATTACATGATGATATGTATCGATTTAGATTGCGTATAGCTAAGAACTTCCTCAAGACATTCCTCACGCCCAAGGCCACTGTTTTTCCAGCCGGCAAAGCCGGTTCCCATGTAGTGGCGGCCAGTTCCATTGATCCATATCAGTCCTGACTCAACTTTGCGAGCAGTATCCAAGGCGGTCTTGATGTCATTCGTCCAGATGGCTGCGGTCAGACCCATGTCAAGACAATTTGCCATTTCAATGGCTTCTTCCGTAGTACGCCATTTGAGTATCGAAAGCACCGGTCCAAAGACTTCTTCACGACCCACTTTCATATCCATCGTGACCTCTGCAAATACGGTAGGTCGAACCCAGTAACCTCTCTCAAATTCTGCACCCGCGGGTCGACTGCCACCCGTTAGCAGACGCGCGCCTTCCTGCTTGCCAGCTTCGATCAGGCCCATCACATGTTTATAGTGTTTTGCGGAATTGACCGGCCCCATACCGGAACTCTTATCCAGCGGATTACCCACCTTGATTGCACTGACCTCCGCCTCGATCATGGCGACCACCTCATCATAGATCGATTCATGCAGCATCAATCGACTGGTCGAGCCACACGACTGCCCCGACCAGTTAAAATTCATACCTGCGACCGCTGCCTTTGCAACGGCTACCGGGTCTGCATCCGGGAATGCGATAAATGGATTCTTGCCACCCAGTTCCAGCGTAATGTGCTTGACTGCCACCTCTGCGGCGGCACGCTGTATAGCCATACCGGTCGGCACTGAACCAGTAAAACCAATCCGCGGAACTTGCGGGTGCCGAACAATCGCATCACCTACGATGAGTCCCTCACCGGAAACGATATTAATGACACCGGGTGGCAACACCTCATGACAAATTTCTGCCATCAGCGTTGCTGATAACGGGCTTTGATCAGGTGATTTTAATACCACCGTATTTCCGGCAACCAAGGGCGCACCCAGATGCGCCCCAGCAAACAAAAATGGATGATTAAAAGGCACGATACGCCCAACGACGCCATAGGGCTGACGCAGGGTGAAATGAATATTTTCAGCGGTTGCAGGGACACTCTCACCCTTGATCTCGATACCGAGCCCCGCCACAAAATTTATATAACCACAGGCCAGCGTAATATCATTATCGAGACTGGCAATCGTATTTCCCGTATCGGCTGATTCCATTGGCAATACATCAGCAGCCCGGGCCCCTATAGCATCTGCCAGTTTGCGCAGCAATACACCACGCTCCCAGACTGATTTCGCACCCCACTCCAACTGAGCGGCAGCCGCAGCCTTAACAGCCCGATCAACATCGGATACGGTACCTGCGGGCACACGTCCATGTACCTCGCCCGTAGCAGGGTTAATGGAATCCATCCATTCACCACTGTCACTTGCCACAAATTCACCGCCGATATACATCGGACGATCGCCAAACTGGGTAGACATACCCTACTCCCTGAAATCCGGGCCGAACCCGCGATTATTTATTCTGTAGTTTCCTGCGGAGGCGCAACAATAAGGGGCTGTAGCCCTGCTGGCCGCTAAAACCAGAACGGTCGTCCAACTGGCGGCGCAAGCGCTTGTGAAACCGGATACCGCAACTACTACACCGACACTTGGTCAGTATCCGGATAGCGCTTGAGCACCACTATCGCGAGTACCAGTACGATCAGATTAGCTATCCCGACAAGTACAAATGGCCCTATATGCGACACTTCATCAAACAAAATGCCGCCAATTTTGGCGACCAGCAAAATACCAAAGGCACCACACAAACTAAACATACCGATAACAGCACCGCGCCCCTTGGGCGGTGCTTCCTTACCCACCAGCGACAATGCCGAAAGATTGGCGGCAATTTCACCAAACCCAATCAGGATCGCCGCAAAATACATTTCCTTACCCAGCGGGTCGCCCACAAAAGCCAGCGATAAATAACCCGCACCTGCCAGGATCATCGCGACAATCAAGCCAATAACACGGTCAATTCGATCCAGCATAATGCCGATAACCGGCGCAGAGACCAGAGCAGCCGCCTGCACCACGATATAGAAGGTAAAGCCGCCCGACATCGCCTCCGTAGCCGTCATACCCCTGTCACGACCTTCCAGAAATAACCAGGTCGTAAAGAAAGTGCTCAACACCGCCAGATCACCGCGGGAGACAACGGCAGCGGCATAAGACAACGCGATGCGCGGCTTGCGTGCCGCACGTATACCAACACGCAGCGTTGCCAGCATAGGCTCACGCCTGGTGACCTGCGCAGGAGCACCTTTTTTTAATCCAAAAATAACCGACACAGCAACCAGCATGCAGGCCGCCGATACCGTCCAGCGCGTATAGCGAATGGATGTGATCGTGTCGAAGCCGGCATTCTGATACCAATCCGGAAGATTTTTAAAAACACCCGTAAGCACAACCATACCAATCGCATTAAAAAACATCGTGGCTGCGATCATTTTTGCGCGGGAACTTTCTACGGGATAGTCATTTGCTACCGCCGCCAGCATGGCCGATGCGCTGGCTGTACCCAGTGCAAAAACCAGGCGATACATCAACAACTGCTCTTCATTCTCTGCAAGTGGATAGAGAAAATGCCCCACCCCTATAAGGAAGAAAGCTGCCATATAGAGCGGGCGTCGTCCGATCTTGTCTGAGAGGGCTCCGATCGGAGCAACAAAGATAATTACCACTATTTCGTGATAGAAAGTAAGTGTGCCCGCGAGTCGGCCAAATTCACTCTCGGCTACACCAAGAAGTTCCCCGAAAATCAGTGGCTGGCCCGAGTTCATGTAACTCATGACCGCAATACCGAAGAATGACGCAAAAAACAGCGTCATGATATTAACGGGGCTAACCCCTTTTAGGATCTTTATAGACCCCAGCTTAAGACCATATTCCTCTACTGCTTCGGCACTACCCGCCATAGCTAACCTGCATCTCTATCATGTGTGATTTATTTACCTGATCTATACGCGAGCACTTGTCCCGCCGGACATGCACAGACATCAGGCTGAGGTTGCCGGGACGATTTTCACGATATGCATTAGAATACTCGGTGCAGTAAGGCCCAGCGTCTACGCACAAATCAATTGTCCGTGCAGCGGTACCCGCGCCTGACCAAATAGAGGAATACCCATGATCAAAAAAGCACTACTAGTGTCACTCATCATAATTATATTGATTTGCGTCGGGGGCGGGATTTTTCTCTATAGCGCTGTTAATCAAGATATCGATGAACATTTTGCTGGCCGGTGCACAGAACTTAAGCTGGATGGCAGTGCCGAAGACATGCAGATGGATCACGAACGTGGCTTCCTGTTCCTCTCTGTTTTCGACCGCCAGGCAGCAGCCAATGGCGAGCCAACTGGCCCGGGCACTATTATGCGGATTGATTTGAACGCCGATACCCTGCGAGTTGAAAATGCCCTGCTGAGCGAACCAGAGCATATGCACCCCCATGGCATCAGCCAGTATGCAGATGCCAACGGTCAACGACATTTTTTTATGATCAATCACCCTGAAGATCGTGAAAATGGACAGGAGGTTATTGAACGCTTCGTCGAAGAATCACCCGGCTTTTACCGCCATGTAGAAAGCTTTTCAGACCCTCTAATCACCCGAGCTAACGATCTGGTAGCAACCGGCCCGCGCCAGTTCTATGTTGCCCAGGATACCGGACAAGGCACAGGAGAGACCGTCACCAACCTAGTGTATTTCGATGGTGACAATTTTTCAGTCGTAGCCGACGATATCGAATCAGGCGGCGGCATCAACATCTCTGCGGATAACAACACGCTCTATATCGCAGAAACCAATGCTAAAGCTATCCGTGTAGCAAAACGCAATAATGATGGCAGTATCAAAACCCTTGCCCGCATTGATATCGGCACGTCACCCGATAACATCAACGTAGCAGAAGATGGATCACTGATAGTTGGCGCACATTCAAACCTGGTTGCACTCGTTATGCATTTTATCGTGGGTAGCGATGCGCCCTCGCAGGTACTAAAAGTTGATGTAGCAGCCAATCCACCATTAACTGAAGAAATATACCTGAATGCCGGAGAACAAATTTCCGCAGGCAGCGGCGCTATCCAATTTGGCAACAAATTGCTGATAGGCTCAATTACTGACAAAAAGATTCTGATTTGCGAATATGACTAAATTCTGGCCAACAGTGCCAGCGAATGTAAACAGCCAGGATCAGCGCCCAAGATTGTCATCCAGGAAACCACGAAATATTGCGGCCCACCGGGCCGCAGCGGCATTGGCCTGAGCCCAGTCGGATGAATCAGTATTGGCAGCTTGCTCAACAACAGCCTGGTCACGATCAGCAGCCCGGGCCAGCACTTCACCACTAACTGAATCACTTAATTCCATCAGGAAGGTTAACTGACCGTTGCCCACCAGCGAGCGCAAACGTCCTTCTACCGGTATTTCCGCGCTGGCAGCAGCCTTTTGCAGATCAACAAGCGATGCACGAACCCCCAGCGCATCGGGCGCAGGCTCAGTCACAATTTCATAGTCGCCCGCTAAAGCTGCAAGAAAGGCGGCACGAAATATACTGCGCATGCGCTCCAGATCATCGGGTGTGGGTGCGCCCTCACCTTCATGGTAGTAAATTTCCAGCGGGACAGCATATAGCCGAGTGTACAGGGAGAAATCGACACCTGGCTTCGCATATGCTTCATCGACACGGGATTCAGGAACCCGCTCATATGAATCAATCTGAGTTGTCGAACACCCAGCCAATAACCCGGTTAAGGCAGCAAGCTGCAGGCAGGTCAGAAACCTGGCTAAAAGTCTGGTTAGTGAATCGATCAATTACCTGACCCGGTACCTAACCAAGGATTATCCTGTCCAAAATAGCTGATACCAACATCAGCCCAAGCTGAACAATCGAGGATGCGAAGGTTCGCCAAGCCTGAGGAATACTAGGTTTAAGATGCAACCTGACAGTTTCCCGCACAAAATAAATACCACCGGCACCTATCCCGAGCAGATATATCCAACCCAGTCCATAAAAAACCGGCAATATCGACAAAGCCACCAACGCAATTACATGCCCCAATATCACCCATGTAGCTGTGCGGTCATCAACCAATACCGGCAACATGGGAACACCGGCTTTTTTGTAATCACTTTTACAGGCATACGCCAGCGCCCAGAAATGTGGCGGTGTCCACAGGAACAATACTGTTGCCATTATCCAACCGGCCGGACCCACGCTAATATCAACTGCCGCTGCGCCCGCAAGTACCGCGAAGCTGCCTGCCAGCCCACCAACAACAACATTCCACCAGGTTCGGCGTTTTAACCAGATCGTGTAAACAACCCCGTAGCAAAAAGCGCCCAGAAACAGATAAAAAGCTGCAATAAAATTAGTAGCGAATGCTAATGAGACAATAGCCAGCAAAGAAATCAGAACAATAGCGAACGGCCAGTACCAGCTGGCAGCAAAACGGCCCGTGGCAAATGGTCTGGTTTTGGTACGCCGCATACGTGCATCAATATCACGCTCGTACCATTGATTAAACGCACCGACACTGGATGAACACAACAACACAGTAATGCCCAGCACAATCACCTGCCAGGCAGCCAGGTTATTTTCCCCAGGCGTAACTGCAAACCCTGCAAGTGCGCACAGCATGATGAGAAAGCCCAATCGGACTTTAGCCGCTGTGTATACAAGTTTTATGGTTTCAGCCATGATTTTTCTGCTCTGCCGAATCTTTGTCCGGCATGATCGGGGAACCAGCCCGGATTTCCAGATTGAAGGCAGGCAGTATAACGGAAAACCGCTATAGACTGTCCTGCAATACTGCCCGGCGCGGAATATGACAAAATCTTAACCCCACTAACACAGCGTCTATTTTTGACAGCGCTTAATTTTGCGCAAATCAGCCAGATGAAATACCCCAGGCAGACTTCATCTGTGACTCATGTCACACACCTTGTACAATGACAGAAAAACAATATATATCAGTAGCCTATAGCATTCTGAACCAATATAATCTGAAGTTATACTGCAATAACAACAATTACGTTCACAGGCCACGCTTAGCCCTATACCGTTAGTTCTCCCGAAACCGGGATGACGGGCATAGCAATGATGCATAACCCGCCACCTGACTATCCAATTCCACGTAAGCGGGATTGACTGGAGCTTGCAATGCTAGGGCTGGCAGAAAAAGATGACATTCTGACCATAGTTGGTGAACAGGCCAATAATTTGTCTGCGGCACAGGCCCTTGATGAAAAGCAATCGCGTAATGCTGCAATAGAACATTGCAACGAACTTTTCAGCGGCCTGACAGCAGAGCAACGAGTCGAGTGGTCTTTACAACATCTGCCTGATCAACATGTACTCACCTCCAGCTTCGGTGCACAGGCGGCTGTATCGCTGCATCTTGTAACCAGTCAACGACCGGATATTCCGGTTATCTTTATCGACACAGGTTATTTGTTTCCGGAAACCTATCAATTCGTAGATGAACTAAGCGAGCGCTTGAATCTTAATCTTAAGGTTTACCGCAGCAAGACAAGCCCTGCCTGGCAGGAAGCACGCCACGGTCAACGCTGGACCCAGGGCATCGACGGTATTTCTGAGTACAACCGCGATAACAAAGTTGAACCGATGGAACGCTCCCTGCGCGAACTTGAGGTCAGCACCTGGTTTGCCGGTTTACGCCGCGACCAGTCTCAGTCACGTGCTGAGGTGCCCTTTCTGACCTGGTCGCATGGTGACCGATGGAAAGTACATGCCATCGCCGACTGGACCGATCGTGATGTCTTCAACTATCTAAAAAAACATGACCTCCCCTATCATCCGTTGTGGGAGAAGGGTTATGTTTCTATCGGTGATGTGCACACGACTAAATCATTGAACGATGTTGATTCTGCTGAAGAAACCCGTTTCTTTGGGCTGACGCGTGAATGCGGCCTGCATGACATCAATCTTTCTGACGTTTTTTTACCGTAGCGTTTGCTGACTCATTTTTTCCAGTTAGCACCAGCGATTACACTGTTGGTGCCCGCAATAGTGACACGAATATTTAGTTAGCTACCGCCGTAGCACCGAATTCATCATCACAACCACCGCGCAACGGTAAGGCCAGGTTGCTAAACATATCGTCCACTTCGGCCTGAGTCTCAAGACTTGCAGCACGTTGAGTTAGCTCAGGCGAAAGATGGGGCGCAAATAATGCGGCAAAATCCACCATATAGCCGCGTAATACGATATCCCGCCGGAACCCAATCCAGGTTGTCACCCGCGGGAACAAACCGGCCGCATCGAGTGCGACCAGATCCTTTTTGTCCTGGCATTCCCAGGCCATTGCAGCCACGACTCCGACACCCATGCCCATGCGTACATAGGTCTTGATAATGTCTGCATCCCGTGCCGTAAAGACAACGTCGGGTTCAAGTTCCTTATCGGCAAATGCTTTCTTAAAAGAAGACTCGCCCGTAAGGCTGAAAACATAAGTAACAAGGGGATGCTTTGCCAGCGTTTCTATCGTTAAAGTATCCTTCGAAGCAGCCAGCTCATGTACTTTCGGAACCAGCACTATCCGGTCCCATTCATAACAGGGCAATAAGATAAGATTGGGGAATAAGCCCTGAGCACCGGTTGCTATCGCAAAATCCACACGATTTGCTGCCACAAGTTCAGCAATCTGCTCGGACGTACCCTGGTGCAGTTCAAGATTAACTTTGGGATAACGGTTACGAAACTCCTGGATAACCTCAGGCAAAACATAACGCGCCTGCGTATGAGTAGTAGCAATTGAAAGAGTACCCACCTGCTCTTCTGACATATCACTGGCAAGGCTGCGAATATTTTCAACCTCCCGTAAAATCCTCCGCGCACGTGCAATCACCTCATGACCGGCGGGAGTAATCGCCGCAAGACTTTTACCCTTGCGGGCAAACAACTGGATACCAAGCTCCTGTTCCAATAGCTTGAGTTGCTTGCTAATCCCGGGCTGACTGGTAAAAAGCCGTTCGGCGGCCGCGGTAATATTTAGTCCGCTGTCAGCGATGCCCAGAAGGTACCTAAGTTGCTGTAGAGTCATGATTTAATGTGAAAAAGAGCCGACTACGTGATGCGTGGCAGCTATATAACCATTTGTCACATCAAGCTGTCAAACATGCTGCCAGCGCATATGCTTGATATAGCCACCTGCCATAAGAGCAGAAAAATATATTATTTTTTAACAGCTTGCGATGTGCGAACCTAGCTGCTCACGAAGGCAACTGAACTCCATGGATTATTTTCCGCTATATGCGCAGCTGGCAGGTATACGTTGCCTTAGTCGGCGAAAGCGAAGTTGCCGTAACGCTTCCACAGCATTGATGCAGACACATAGACAACCCGGCTCTGTTCATAGCGGATAAAGTCACAGCCCTGACAAAATCGACATTGGCGGCAAAGAACATACGACCAGCAACAACTTTCGGGTCAGTTAAAGCAAAGAGCATGAGGCCAGCAACGGACAACAACATGGAAGTAATCGGAATCAACCAGTTACTGGTATTACACCGGCCAAAAGATGCGGCAGGACATGGTATGCCAGCTGCGCAACAGGCACAGCTGACGCAGCACTGCTTTTTTCTGGACACCTGCCTGAGGCAGCTGGCCATCATCGATACGGCACGAGCACGGGAATTTATCAGTTTGCAGGAATACACAGGTGATCCGGAAATAGAGTGGCATCTCGGCACCAATGCCTACAGTTTCCTGCTGCAGACAGCCACCGGACTTCACAGTTCGATACCGGGAGAGACAAATATCCTGGGTCAGTTCAAACAGGCCTGGAATCGATGGCGTGAACAGGCGGAGCCGGAACAGGTCTGTCAGCTACATACAACTATGCATCGGCTGTTTTCCGATAGCGCCCAGATCCACCGGGAGTACCTGCAAGGTATCGGTGGCAATTCATATGGATCACTGGTCCGCAAAATCCTTGCCCCTGCCAGTGATTCCCGTTTGCTATTCGTGGGTATCGGCAAGCTGGCACGCACAATGATGCCGCTATTCAGTACATTTGAACTGGCAACCTGGAATCATCAACCCAAAAGCAATCATGCCACCCAGTCCTGCAGGCTATTTTCTGCCTCCTCGGCACAGGAAGCCGCCGACTGGGCTACCCATATAGTGCTTACTACACCAGCTGAGACACGCAATGATCGATTGTGGGCACAACTTACCGCCACAGGCACACAGCCTGTTGTGCACCTGGGACGCCGTCGGGCAGAACCGGGCATCTGGGCGAACAGAGCTGATTACTTCGACCTGGATGACATCTTCGAATTACGCAGCCGGCAATCATCCGTGCGGACCTCACAAATTCGCCGGGCACGCAGAGCTTGTGAGCGCCTCGCAGTTACAACTGACAACGTGAGCACAATTTACCTGTCGCAGCCGGCACTGGCATAAGCATGATCTGGCGCATAGCAAAATGGCTGTTAATCAGCATTGTGGCCCTGCTTCTCGGCGCCCTGGTCACCCTTTATGTGATTGACCCGGTGCTAACGACCCGTCTGCTCACAATGAACCAGGGACCCGAAGCATTAGTGCGTGGCGGAGAACCACTGACCGTCCGGACAATTGAACCCGGGAGTCAAACAATTAATCAGGCGGCACTAGATGCGGCCGTAACCTACGGGGCAGAAACCAATTCCCATGCACTAATTGTTTACCGCGACAACGGCATTGAACTGGAACACTACTATCCAGGTTATGACGCCGCCACCATTACACCGACACAATCAATGCATAAATCAGTACTCGCAATGCTAGTAGGTATTGCAATTGATCAGGGTCATATCCCGGATGCAGATTTTCCGGCCGCATATTTTCTAACCGAATGGGCCGATGATGCGCGCAATAAAATAACTATCAGGCAGATGCTGCAACAAGTCAGCGGTATTAATTTTGACAGTTTCAGCCTGAATATTACCAACGGCTTCTTCCAGCTAATGCTGGGTGACAACATAAAGCCCGTGGCACTTAAAAATGGTATTTTATTTCCGCCAGATTCCGAGTTCGACTACAACAGCATCAACGCTGAAGCTCTCGGCATCCTTATCGAACGCGCCACGGGCCAGCCTTATGCAAATTATCTGTCAGATGCACTTTGGCAACATATAGGCGCTCCGGATGCTGCCGTCGTGCTTGATTCTGAAGAACATCAGATGGCCCGGACTTTCTGCTGCCTGCAAGCCACTGCTCGTTCATGGCTGCATCTCGGATTGCTCCATCTCCAGCAGGGAAAGCTAGGCAACACACAAGTCGTGCCAGCCGAATGGATCAAACTCATCCAGACACCTGGGGCAATCCAGCCCAACTATGGCTACTTTACCTGGCTAGGCACTGAATGGTCAGAGCATCGTTACTACAACCGCAAAACCACAACCAGCGTTTTACACTCAGAACCCTTTGTCGCACCCGATGTCATCTTTTTCGATGGCATGGGTGGACAGCGGGTCTACATCATTCCTTCTGCACAGATGGTTATCGTGCGGACTGGCGCTATCTCCATGGACTGGGATGACTCCATATTGCCGAATTTGCTGGTTCGGGGGATTCAGTAGCTTTTGTACTAGCATCACAGGTTATAGAAGCAGATTTGTGCCGCCTGCAAACTGAAAGTTCGGACTCATCGCTTCCGCAGTTATCAACAGGTGTATCTCGGGAGCTCCGGAGACGTGGTCAGTCGCGCCCGAGATACACCTGCTGATGACTGCTCACCTATGATGATGACAACAGACATGTCACACGACAGAAAGAAATATCACCACCTTTCAGCGCAAACAATGACCTGGATCTGCAACTTCATACATATCAACAAGCCGCTACCCGTTAAAAGCATATGATTAGCCTGCCTGGATCACTGCCTGTTCGCCTTCCCAGCAAGCGCGAATAGCCCTGTTGTGCCGCCGATTACTTTCGCAGCGACTGGCCACGCCTCGGGAGCAGAGAAAGTAATCGGTGGCATGACAGGCGATACTTGAAGTTACAGCAAAATTATAATCAGGCTCCTACCAATCAGATCAGCAATAAAAAAGCCTGCATATAGCAGGCTTTTTTATTGAATGATGTAGGAGGTCAATCGCGAATAAGGCGAAGGAACTCTTCCCGCGTCTGCGGCTGGTCACGAAAATGACCCAGCATGCAGGATGTAGTCATGACAGAATTTTGCTTTTCCACACCCCGCATCATCATGCACATATGCTTTGCTTCAATCACAACTCCGACACCCTTGGCATCGATCGCGCTATTTACGCAATCAGCAATTTGCTTGGTCAGCACTTCCTGAATCTGCAATCGCCGCGCAAACAAGTCCACGATACGAGCTATCTTGGATAAGCCAATCACTTTCCCCTGGGGCAGGTAGGCAACATGTGCTTTACCAATAAATGGCAGCAAATGATGCTCACACAGCGAGTAAAGCTCGATATTGCGGACAATGACCATCTCATCGGTATCTGACGTGAAGATCGCATTATTTACCAGCTCATCAACATCCTGATGATAACCGCGCGTAAGGAACTTAAATGCCTTTGCTGCGCGTTCAGGGGTTTTTAGCAAACCCTCACGATCAGGGTCTTCGCCGATAGCCTCAATTATTGCTTTCCAGTGTTGTTCCATGTTTCGTCATTGACTCCAGGATTGACGCGATATTGGGGCGGCAGCGTGACATTAGAGCCACGGGTTGTCCAGCCTGCCGACCAGATAAAACTCAGGTATAACGGGTCTGGACGGCTCCATCTAACCACTTATTGTTAAATGCGGCGCCATGATCGGCGGAAGCCAACCGCAACGAGGCCCAGCTTAACCCACTGCACACCAGCCAGGCAGGTACCCGTTCACGAACAGGGCTATTTAACTGCGGTTTCCGGAGGAAGCCCAACCAGTGAACGAAAATAAGTATGCAGCGCATCTATCTCATCGTCCCGAAACTCTATATAGCGATATTTGGATACATCCACCATATGGTAGTCGATTGCGCGCTCACCCAAAGACACACCCGTCCGCATCAGACGATGAAAATCATCACGGGAATATGCAGCCGCGATAGCCAGATCGGGCGAATTGGGAACCCGCAAACGCCCGTTAACACCATGGCATTCCGTACATATGCTTTCTGCCAGATAACGCCCCCTTGCAACCATCCCTCCATTTGGCGAAGGATCTGGCCTGAGTGCCGCATGATCAATTAAATCAGCAGCATTTGGAGGAAACTGCCCGGTAACCCAGCGAAACCAGCCTATGGGCATCAATCGAAATTCACCTTCGAAACCTTGCTGAACAGGCAGGCTCTGAATATAGGCAATAATTGCGCCCATATCTGCATCACTCATATTGTAAAACGCAAATGACGGCATTGCTGGTTGCACACTCGTACCATCACGCTTCACGCCATGCCTGACTGCGCGTGCAAATTCCGATGGCGTATATTCGATGACTTTGCGCGTTAAATTGGGCGCCACCACAATCAGCCCCCGATCAGCCTTCGCAAAATACTGCTGCCCCTCAAGAGATTGCCCGTGACACCAGAAACAACCACGAATGCGGGACAATCGCTCCCCTTCGGCCACAATATCGGGATTGCTGTGCAGTTCAATTGACTCTATCGCGACGTCATAGACCTTGTAGAGCTCACTATCAGATCGAAAATAGACATAAAATATGAATGCAAGCACCAGGCCAATCAGTGCTAAAAGAAAATTTTCGAATTTGTTGGTACTGGAGCTCATTAGCAACCGCATATTACTGTTGACCATCAGGCACAAAAACCATCCGACCAATCAGCCCTAAACATGTTATTTTTGACGCACTATATATTAAGGCTTCAGCCATGCTGCATCCAATGTATTGATAGCTGCGTGTACGACTCTGACCCCCTCATTGAATAAAAGGTAATTTAGCTTATACACAATGGATATTGTCAATCTTGGCATACCGGACGTAAAAATACTGAAGCCGGTTCGACACAATGATCAGCGGGGGTTTTTCTCTGAAATATTCAGTCAACCCACATTAAAGGCCGCCGGCCTGCAACTTGATATAGTTCAGGAAAATTTTGCCTTCTCAATTCAGCAAAATACTATTCGGGGGCTGCATTATCAGGCACCCCCCTATGCACAGGACAAGCTGATCCAGGTTGTCCGGGGTGCAATATTTGATGTAGCTCTTGATCTACGTAAAGGATCACCCTGGTTTGGGCAATTTGTCAGCGCTGAGATTTCGGCCGATAACTGGAATCAAATTCTTGTCCCAGCGGGCTTCGCTCATGGCCTTTGTACACTGGAACCCAATACAGCGGTAATTTATAAGGTAACGGCACCCTACTCGCCGGAACATGAGGGTGGAATATGCTGGGACGATCCGGACCTGCAAATACCCTGGCCGATAAGCCCGCAGGATGCGCTGTTGTCTGACCGGGATCAGGCTATGCCGCATTTATCAGAATTAGACTCACCATTTGATTACGCCAGGTTAACGCCATGAGGATCATCATTACCGGCGGACTGGGGTTCATTGGCTCAGCTGCAGTTCGCCACTTTGTGGGAACAACAGCGAACGAAGTTCTGAATATAGACAAATGCACGTATGCCGGTAACCCGGCTTCAGTCGCGATGGCAGCAAACAAGCCAAACTATACGCATTTGCATGCTGATATTGCCGATGCGGAAGCCATGGCAACAACTTTTCATGACTTCAAACCTGACGCGATCCTGCACCTGGCTGCCGAATCACATGTGGACCGATCCATCGATGCCCCGGATGATTTTATTCAAACAAACCTGGTAGGTACGTTTACCTTACTGCAGACAGCCAGAACCTATTGGGATAAACTACCGGAAAAGCAGCAAGCAGATTTTCGCTTTATTCACGTGTCGACAGACGAGGTATTCGGGTCACTTGGCGACACCGGAGCATTCACTGAGACCACGCCTTACAGCCCGAACTCACCCTATTCAGCTTCAAAAGCAGGCTCTGATCATCTTGCACGAGCCTGGCACCATACTTTTGGTTTGCCCGTAATAGTCACTAACTGTTCTAATAATTACGGCCCGTTTCAGTTTCCGGAAAAGCTGATTCCTCTGGTAACTTTAAAAGGAATAGCGAACGAAGCACTACCCGTCTACGGCCAGGGAGAAAATATTCGAGACTGGCTCTATGTAGATGACCACATTAGCGCCCTTCGCTGCGTACTTGAGAAAGGCATACCCGGCGAGACCTACAATATTGGTGGCCAATGCGAACTGAGCAATATCGAAGTAGTAAAAACTATTTGTGCCATTCTTGATGAACACCAACCGGCACAGGCACCACATGCGAACCTGATTGAATATGTACAGGATCGACCCGGCCATGATTATCGCTATGCGATGAATACCGACAAGATTTGCACTGAACTCGGCTGGGCACCCGCTGAAAATTTCGCGTCCGGTATAGAAAAAACCGTGAACTGGTACATTAATAACACCGACTGGTGGCAATCAATCATGGATGGGAGCTACCGCCTTGAACGTCTTGGCACTAAGCCATAGAGCTAACAGTATCTGACCAAGACCAACCCTCCCTACAGACCAATTTCCCGAATTGGGTTCGAATACAATAAAAATTAATGGCAATACGGTTAGACTTTGAGGCCACGACCTCAGCAACATGACAGACACCATGCCCGAGTACAGGCAAGCAACTATAAATGGGTGCTCAAAAAATGACTAAAGGGATCATACTGGCAGGCGGGACGGGCACACGCCTGTACCCCGTTACAAGAACAATCAGCAAACAAATGCTGCCGGTATATGACAAGCCGATGATTTACTACCCGTTGTCATCACTCATGCTCGCTGGCATTCGCTCTATTTTAGTTATAACGACACCACATGATGCCGCTCAGTTCGAGGATCTTCTTGGTAATGGCAATCATTGGGGACTGGATCTGCACTATGCCGTGCAACCTCAGCCACAGGGTCTGGCACAGGCCTTTATTATCGGCAAAGAATTTATTGGCAAGGAAAATTGCTGTCTGATTCTTGGCGATAATATTTTTCATGGCGACGGATTTAGTGAACTGTTGCAGGGCATAACCCGAAATAATAGGGGTGCAACCGTCCTGTCTTACCGGGTATCTACTCCACAGGATTTTGGCGTCATTGAGTTTGATGCCGATGGCAAAGCGATTAGCCTTGAGGAAAAACCTGCAAACCCACGTTCAAACTGGGCCGTAACCGGCCTGTACTTTTATGACAACCAGGTATGCGATATTGCAGCCAGCATAAAACCTTCAGCGCGTGGCGAACTTGAAATAACAGATATCAACCGCCGTTACCTTGAGCAAAATGAATTAAATGTCGAACGACTGGGGCGTGGTTATGCCTGGCTAGACACCGGGACCCACGATACATTATTGCAGGCCAGTGAGTTTGTGCAGACCATTGAGCAGCGGCAGGGATTCAAGATCGCAGCGCCGGAGGAAATTGCCTGGCGCATGGGCTACATCAGTGCAGAAGATTTACAAAAACTGGCGCAACCCCTGGCAAAAAGTGGTTACGGTGAATACTTGCTGCAGCTCCTGCAAGAGCGCCCTTAATCCGCGCCCGTAACGCCTTGGACAGAGCGATTTAGAAGTACATTTGCCCACCAATTTACTCCAGATGGACTAAATTCTGATTAGCCAGTCT
>SMVB01020992.1_pt1 | contig 16064 bp, 13 predicted proteins | sample 2456461 | NCBI WGS metagenome assembly SMVB01 (sample SAMN11095934, study PRJNA526329) | marine sediment metagenome | biome: Marine sediment; feature: Surficial sediment; material: Deep marine sediment; isolation source: Hadal surficial sediment | place: Pacific Ocean | collected 2014-05 | depth...
CAATCGAGGCTAAATCGGTCTCGCTGTAGCCGTGTTCTCGTATATCTTCGTCCCAGTTCGGTGGCAAGGTTTAGCCAGCCCCTTTCGAGGTTTGCTTAGTACCCCCCTTCATCGCCGCCGCAATCCGCGCACCAATCAGGTTCGCGGCCTGTTTCAACGGATCGTCGGCCAAGTGTGCGTAACGGGCCGTCGTCGCCGGTTGTGAGTGACCGAGCAGCGCTCCGATCACCGGGAGGCTTAGCCCGCCCGCGACCGCCATGCTCGCGAAGCTGTGCCGCAGGTCGTGAAGCCGGACATTATCCAAGCCGGCTTTGGCGCGGATGCGTCCCCACGGCTTTCGCAGGTTTACCAGATGGCTTCCCTTCTTAGCGCCGGCAATGACGTATGGGTTGTCGTCGGATCGATCCAGGGTCGCTAAAATCTCAAGGGCCGCAGGCGGAAGATAGACGACTTTGGCCCCGGTCTTGCTGTCTGTAAGCCGCAGGCATTGGCCCTCGATGTCGACGTGCTCCCAACGGAGGGTGAGGATTTCGGAGAGCCGTGCGCCGGTGAACAACAATAATCGGATGGCGGCGAGGACGCTGGGCAATTCCGTCCGTGTTCGTTCGGCTTCTGCAAGAACCTCAGCGAGGCGGGCGAGTTCGGCCTCCGATAGGAAGCGCTCAAGCTTGCGCTCGGGATAGCGGTCGACGTGGCGGCAAGGGTTCGTGCCATCGGGTCGAAGCTCCCACTTTTCCGCCAGCGAGAACATCTTGCTGAGAAGGGCGAGAACCCGGTTGGCAGCGCCTGGGGTATCTCGCATGGAATGATGGAGCCGGGCCAAGTCGGCGCGGGTGACGGCTGCGACTTTCTTGGGGCCAAGGGCCGGTAGCACGTGGTTCCTGAGGTTGCTTTCGTCGGATTGGACGCTGCGGGGCTTTTTCTTCGGCCGCGCGTGTTCCGCCATATAGCGATCAGCAAGTTGAGCGATGGTCAGGGACTTTGCGGCCTCGCTGCGCTCTGCCCCGGGATCGCCGCCCTTCTTGACTTCGCCTGACCATTGTTCGGCGATCTCACGAGCCTTCTCGGTTGTGATGGCCCCATACTGGCCGATGGCCGGGCGCCGTGTTTGCCGGTAACGGTTGCGGTACTGGAAAATGAACACGCGCTTGCCAGAGGGCCAGACTCGTAGGCCGAAACCGGGCACAGCAGTGTCCCAGACGAACATGTCTGTCGAACCGGCCTTGATGCTCTCGACAAGGCGCTTAGTAAGCTTCCTCTTTAGTGTTGGCATGGCATCTCTCAACGATATTAAGTCCGCGCAGGAAGCACATAGGAAGCAACAGGAAGCAATTCAAGTCACAGCCGCACTCCGTGCATCGCAACTGACGAACTGAAAAACGTATTGTATTATAAACAGTTATCTGTATACAGAGAAAAGGGGCAACATGAGGCGAAATAGGTGCCTCCGGAATAATAAAGGGCAGGTCGATCACGGCAGAGTAGAAATAGGGCACGAGACGGATGAATCGTCACGAAAAGGATTTTGAAACCCAAGGCGAGGCAAAGCTGCAATACCTGCCTGGAGAATTTCACGTGGTCAAAGGGGGCAGTTACGTCGCCTGCGCCGTGACCGGCCGACACATTACCCTATCCGAATTGAAGTATTGGAGTGTCGATCTCCAGGAAGCCTATGCCACACCGGAAGCGTCACTGAAGCGTCATCAAGAATCGGCACTGCACGACTAGAGCGCATTCCTGAATGCGCTCTAAATGGCGCCACCGCCATAGGGGGGGAATTGTGCCACGGCTCGCTATCTTTATCAGTGTCCTACTTTTTTTTGCCCCTCACGGGCAGGCGGATGAGCGTCTATCGCTGCACGGCAATTACATTCAAGGAGGCGCCATTATCGGTCAGGCGCCTCCGGGCACGCGCATGAGGCTTGGCGACCTGCCGGTTATGGTGTCGCAGGACGGGCTTCTTATTTTCGGCTTCGATCGGGATCACGGCCCCAGCGCCGTGTTGCAGATCACCTATCCCGACGGCACATCGGAACAACGGCTTCTGGCGATTGCCTCGCGTCAATACGACATTCAGCGCATTGACGGTTTGCCGCCGTCAAAGGTAACGCCCCGCACACCGGAAGAAATTGCCCATATTCAACGGGATCAGGCGATCAAGCGGGAGTCCCGAAAAATCGCCTCGCGCAAAACTTGGTTCACCGAAACGTTTATTTGGCCGATGACCGGCATCATTACCGGCAATTTCGGGGCGCAACGAATTTTAAACGGTCAACCGCGCGCGCCCCATTACGGGGTCGATATTGCCGCACCGGTCGGTGCCGATGTGCTGGCGCCGGCGGGCGGCAAGGTCAAACTTGCGGCACTCGACATGTATTTTGAGGGTGGGCTTATCTTTCTCGACCACGGTCATGGCTTCATCAGTGCCTTTTTGCATCTGTCACGTATCGATGTCGCCGTCGATGACATTGTCAAACAGGGCCAAATTATCGCCGGTGTCGGTGCCACGGGCCGCGTGACGGGACCCCATCTCGATTGGCGAATTTCTTGGTTGGGACAACAAATCGATCCGGCATTGTTGGCGGGCCTTATGCCCCAGCCGGTTCAGGCGGCATCGCCCATGGAAAAATTGGACTGAGCGTCCTGCTTGGGCCAACGATTGTGCAGCCAAAGCCATTGGCCTGGCGCTTCGCGGATCGTGTCTTCAAGCCATTGATTGATGATCAATGTGAATTTCGCGATATCGTCGGTGCGGTTGCCGCTGGGCTGAAATTGCAGTGGCGGGTGAATTGTCATTTTGAAGTGACACCCCTTAACGCGCCGAAAGCTAGTGGGAATGAGAGGAAAACCATAACGAAGAGAAAGCTGTGCCGGCGCCGGAGCGGTCATGGCGTTGCGACCAAAGAAAGCAACGGGGATTCCGTCATTCAACTTTTGATCCACCAGCAATCCCACGTACCCTTTATTTTTCAGAATTGAAATAAACTGCCTCGCTCCTTGCGCGCCCTTGGGTATCAATGACGGATTAATGAAGGCCCGTCGTCTTTTCAATAACCAGCGGTCAACGAAGGGGTTATTTGCGGTTCTATAAATTGCAGCGCCGGCAAACATACTTTTGTTTAGGAGCAAGGGTAACAGTTCCCAATTGCCAAAATGTCCGGCAAGGAAAAGCGCGCCGCGGCCTTGCTCTTTGACCGCTTCGGCATGGGCAAAACCCTCAAGCTCAATATAGTCGTTGCCCTCATCGATGCTAAACTTGTCAAGGTGGGCATATTCGGCAAACGTACGCCCCAAATTCTCCCACATATCGGAAATGATCTCTTGCAATTCGCTGGATGTCTTTTCCGGAAAACACATTTCAAGGTTCGTGCGGGCCCGTTTTGTGACGGGCACCATAGGACCAAAAAACCGCGCAAATTTTCCGCCGGCCGCCGACGCCCGTTCGACACCAAGCATGCGAAAAAAACCCATAATGGCAAAAAATCCCACCGCTTCCACACCATGGCGCAGGCTTTTCAATGTTTTTGTGACAGGCAAAAATATATCCTCTGCGCCTTGCGGCTCATGGCCGTTCTGTTGATTGCGCTCTAGACCACGTTCACAATTCATAGAATTAGGGAACGTGGTCTAGATTTATTATTGGTCGCATTTTCTTAACGCGAACCGGTGTCCACTTCGCTCGAAAATGCTCTATCCGCGAGCAATTGATCCAGTTGGGCGCTATTCTCAAAACAGGTTTCACCTTTGAGTACGTGAACTAAGTCTTGTTGTTGTTTGGTCAACCTTACGAAATCCTTTTCGGTGGTGAGCAGGCAAGCGCCATAAGTCTCGGCGCGATCCACCATGATGCCAAACTCGCTGGATGTGAATGCATGATGGTCCGGATAGGCCATGGTATCGACAATATGGAGGCCGAGTTTTGCCGCGGATTGGAAAAACTTTTGCGGCCGGCCGATTCCGGCAAAAGCAAATACGCGCTCGCTTTCCAGGGTGGCCGGTTGCCATGTTTGGTACCACGCATTGATCAGCGGCCGCCTAAAATTCTGCAACGGGTCCGGGGTGATCCAATTGGATCTGTCGTCGTCTGTTTGCATCAGAACTATGGCATGGGCCCGGGCCAGACCCTTGGTTATTGATTCTCTGAGGGGACCGGCGGGTATGATCCGGCCATTGCCAAAACCTCTTTGCGCATCGACCACGATAATCGATAAATCTTGGACCAGGGTGGGATTTTGAAATCCATCGTCCATAACAATAATGTCCGCGCCCTGTTCCACGGCCAGTTCGGCGCCTTTTAACCGATTGTGCGAGACAATTGTCGGCGCGTGCCTTGCCAGCAGAAGCGATTCATCACCGACCTGTCTGCTGGTATGGCGGCTGGGGTCAACCGCCAAGGGACCCGCTGCCCGGCCGCCAAACCCGCGCGTGAGGAAAAACGGTGTGTTGTGGCGATCGGTCAGTTGCCGGGCCACAGCGATCGCCGTGGGGGTCTTGCCCGTGCCGCCCACCGTTAAATTGCCGATACAAATGACCTTGACGTCTGCGCGAAGGGGTTTTGTCAGGGCGCGGCGTGCTTGACCCAGGGCATTGTAAAGCATCGAGCCAGGGCAAAGCGCAACCGGCAAAATCCGGGCCGCAACACCTGTGCCGGTTTCAGCGAAATCTTGAGGATACCAAAAGTCAGGAGACCGCATTGCCAGCTCTATCTGTCGATCCATCTACAGTGTCTGGCCCGTGCGCCATGAGGTCTGCCACCGCAGTGAGTGTGTTATGGAGTACCGCATCGGTGCCTGCCACAACATTCTTGGCGCGTGCCGCCATGTCCCGGCGCTTCCCCTCGTCTTTCAGAAGGTTATCGACCGCTTTGGACAAAGCAGTGCCATCGGCCACTGTAACACTGGCTTTGCCCCTATCCATCAATCGGTAGATCGGGGTGAAGTTGAAGATGTGGGGTCCATGAAGAACCGGCAACCCCAACCGTGCCGCTTCAAGAGGATTTTGTCCGCCGTGTCGGACCAGCGAGCCGCCGATAAATGCCAGTTTGGCCAAGCGATAGAACAATCCCAATTCGCCCAGCGTATCGGCGACGTATATATCCAGTTCGGGCGCAATCGACTTTGAGTTGGTGCGGCACGCTATGGATAGACCGTCCTCTTTCAGGCTTTCGACAATCGCCGATCCGCGCTCCGGGTGTCGAGGAACAATGATCGTCACCAAGTTCGGCCAGCGATCTTTGAGTTCTTTATGACAGGCGGCAATAATCGTCTCTTCGCCCGCATGGGTGCTCGCGGCGAGCCAGCAAGGGCGCCCGTCGAGAGCCTGCTCCAAGGACTCGAGGGCTTTCTTGTCAAACGAAAGCGGTGGGGCAAATAGTTTCAGATTGCCGGTCACAATCACTTTGTTGGCGCCCAATTTTTCGAAGCGTCTTGCGCTGTCGTGATCTTGAGCAAGACACACGTCAAAACATTGCAGAAGCGTTCTGATCAAATGTGGTGCACGGCGCCATCCGCGAAAAGACGCAGGCGACAAACGAGCATTGACAAGAGCCATCTTAATTCGTCGTTCGGCGGTTTGCCAAATCAGGTTCGGCCATAATTCGGATTCCACCCATAAAGCGATGTTAGGCCGCCAGTGATCGAGAAATTGCTTGACCGCGCCCGGTTCATCCACGGGGACAAACTGGTGAACGGCGCGGGGCGGCAGTTTTTCGGCAATCAACTTGGCCGACGTCACGGTTCCGGTGGTCATGAGAACGTTTGCTTTGGGCTGGGACTTAAGCAGGGCGCCCAATAGAGGCATAACCGACAGGGCCTCACCGACGCTGGCGGCATGAATCCAAATGAGATCTCCTGCCGGTCGATCAATAGACGCCACACCGAAACGTTCCGACAGACGCGCGCGATCCTCTTTGCCCCGACTCATGCGCCGTGTCAGAATCAGCTTTATGATCGGTTTGCCTAATGTCAGCACCGTGCGATAGATGCGAAGGGCAAACGGCGGCGAGCCAAGCTCGCTTAAGGGGCGGTTTCGAGTCATATGGATCCCGGCACTTCGGGCAGGGGCGCCGGCTCGATCGGTTCCTGTCCGACCATTTCATCGGCCTTTCGCGTAATGGCGTTGAGTTCGTCCTCCACCCGTCGTCGAAGACCGGCAAGCGCTACGTCATCTGCATCGCGCGGTACGTAGATCGGCTCACCCCACACGAAAATGCCGCGGCTAAATGGTCTCGGAATAATGAACTTGTCCCATGAATGCGCGACACGCCGGTGGCGCATGGAATAGCTAAACGGCAAGATGGGGACACCCGTGAGCTGAGCAAGTTTGATGATGCCTTGGCTGGCGCGCATGCGCGGTCCTCTTGGACCGTCGGGCGTAATAAATATGGTATGGCCTTCTGTTATGGCTCGCGTCATAAGCCGCAACGCTTTCATGCCGCCTTTTTGTTTTGGCTTGGCTTCATCCCGTGTAGAGCCTCGAATTGATTTGTAGCCAAACAACTTTATGACACCGGCAATGAGTTCACCATCTCGATGGTTGGACACCAAAACGCGAACGACTTGTGGCGTCGGCACAGTATAGGCCAGCATCCCGATGCGACCATGCCAGGCGGCCGCAATGACAGGCTTTTTCTGTTTTAAAAAGTGATTTAGCGTATCGCCGCCGACGACCTGCCACCGACTTGTTTTATGGACAAGCCAAATATATAGGCCGATAAGGTTGCACAACAGAATTTGAACCGGTCGGCTGTTTAGAATTCGCTTCATCGTATCAGCTGGAGTATTTCCAAGATTAATTGACTCATGAAAACGCTCTAGAATCCTAGTTTGGTCGCGTTTTCGGACGGAAATCCGGGTCCGTTCATCCCTTCAATCGATCCACCGGATCGATTGACCTTGCAGGGCGGTCTTCACTCCTGAAAACGCTCTAAATACCCGTCTTATTCTCCCGCCAGCGTGGCGGCGGATTGATGATCGGCGTCCGGCTGTATTTGCCCGCTAAATTGCGTTTTATACAATCGGGCATAGAGCCCGCTCTGGGTCATGAGTTGTGCGTGAGTGCCATGCTCGACGATGCGGCCGCCATCGAGTACGTAAATCTCGTCGGCGTCGATGATTGTCGAAAGCCGGTGCGCGATGACCAATGTGGTGCGCCCTTTCATCAAACGTTGCACGGCAAGTTGCACCTGACGTTCCGACTCACTGTCGAGCGACGATGTTGCCTCATCCAAAAGCAATATGGGTGCATCGGCCAACATGGCACGGGCAATGGCAATCCGTTGCCGTTGCCCGCCGGACAATCTGACACCTTGCTCTCCGACCATCGTGTCATAGCCTTTAGGGAGGGCCTTGATGAAGTCCAGTGCTCCAGCGTTTTTCGCCGCTTCTTCGAGTTCCGCCGGCGTCGAATTGGGGCGGCCATAGGCGATATTCGCGCCCACCGTATCATCGAATAAGAAGGGCTCCTGGGTCACGATGGCAATGGCGTTTCGCACGCTTTGAAGAGTGATGTGGCGAACATCTTGCCCATCGATGGTGATATGTCCCATTGTCGGGTCATAAAAGCGGGGAATGAGATTGAATATGGTGCTCTTGCCGGCACCACTTGGTCCGACAAGCGCCACGGTTTTACCGGCCGGTATGGAAAAGTTCACGCCATGGAGTGCCGCGGTTCCGTCCTGGTAGGAAAAATGAACATTTGAGAACAGCACTTCTCCTTTATGGATGGGAAAATCAATTGCATCGGGCTGTTCGCAAATGTCCGACTCCACATCGAGATTTTCGAATATCCGCGCCGCCGCCGTCAGGCCTTCGGTTAAGACCACGTGGAGCTGAGATAAAGCTCTCAGAGGCTGATACGCAAACAACGCGGCGGCAAGAAACGATGTGAACGATTTCAAATCAATAGCGTTGTTGAGACTTTGATAATTGGCATAGGCCAATGTGCCCGCAATACCAAATGCCGTCAGGGCTTGCGTCATGGGTGCCGCCCTGATTCGCGCCCGCGCCATTCCCATAATGTAACTCAGTCGTTTATTGATACTTTGTTCGGCCCGAGCGATTTCGCGTTTCTCTTGTTGATAGGCCTTGATCGTGCGGGTGCCTTTAACGGTCTCGGAAATTAAACGCGTCAGTGTTTGGGTTTCGTCCATACCTTTCTGTGCGGCGTGGCGCATTAATTTGCTTAGCTGACGAGAAATTAGAGCTGCCAAAGGGAAAACGGCGGTGGCAATGATCGCCAATCTCCAGTCGCTGTAGAACAAAACCCCAGTGAGAAAAATGAGGGTCAAGAAGTGTTTGACTATGCCGGCAACCCCTCGGGTGACGGCGTCTTGCATCAGATTGGCATCGTAGAGAAAGCTCGAAATGAAACTTCCGGAATGGGTATTGTTGATGCGGGCTAAGTCGGAATAAGTCAGTGACCGATAGAGCCCTATTTGAATATCCGCAATAATTCGCTGACCAACGAAATTCATCAAAATGGCTTGAGCGTAAGTCGCGCCCGCTTGAAATAGCATGAGGGCCAAGACCAGGGCGGGAAAGATAAAGAGCATGTCTGGATCTTTGCGTTGAAAGATCTGCTCCATCACCGACCCCAATAAATAGGCCGCGCCCGCCGTTGCCGCGGCAGCCCCGATCATAAACGAAATGGCAATAAGGACTTTCGCCGCGTGCGGGCGAACATAGGTCTGTAGCAGGCGACGGGCGAGGCCCCATTGGCTCTTGAGATTCTGTTGACGGTCGCTCTGCATTCCTTGCTTTATCTTTAGCGCGCCTAGAGCACGTTCACTTTATTTGGAATCGGTAACGTACTCTAAGTCTTTGTTTTGTCGCGCATTCGGACGGAAAACCGGGTCCACTTTTCCTGAATGCGCTCTAGGGGTGAAGTGGTTTGAACGCAGACCCTACCATGGGCTTTGGCGGGGTACCAATACACACGCCGCACAGTTTGGTTAATGGGACGAAGCGGGCAGTTTCATGTGGTGTACGCGCGCCAAAATCTCCCGATGCAGGGGCGGCCCGGCGGCGATGACACTGGGCAGGCGCGTTTCGGGCCGGTTATAACGTAATGGCTCGCCGGTGTGGGTGGTGACTATACCGCCCGCCTCGCGCACGATGATGTCTCCGGCGGCAATATCCCAGTCCGATTTGCCGCTCAGAGTAAGGCAGGCATCCCATTTTCCCGCCGCGACCAAGGCCATTCGATAAGCGATGGAATTTCGCGTCTCGATGGTCATCTCCGGCCAAGGCTTGCGCCACGCCGGGTGACGGAACAGATCCGGATCGCCCAGCATTCGGCAGCCTGGTAACTCGCGCTGCCGGCTTGTGCGTATGGGCTGTCCGTTGCATCGGGCGCCGCTGCCCTTTACCGCTTCGTAAAACTCTTCGGTAATCGGATTATAGATCGCGCCGGCTATGGGTTTTCCTTCGGTTGCCAGCGCGACACTAATGGTAAAGTGAGGCCGCCTTTTGATGAAGGCGCGGGTTCCGTCAATGGGATCGACCAACCAGACTCGATCGCAATTGAGGCGGCTTTGGTCATCTTTTGATTCTTCCGACAACCAACCGAAATTCGGTCGGGCCTGTGTGAGTTCGTCATGAAGAAATCTATCGATGGCAATATCGGCTTCGGTCACGGGATCGCCGGCTTTTTTGTCCCATTTCTCAAAGTCGGAATGGAAATACTTGCGCGCAATGTCGCCCGCTTTGCGCACAGCGGAAATCAAAAGCGCGTGATCTTGCTCGAGGTTTGGGATCTGGTTGGCTTTGTCAGGCACCCGCCACCATCATCCCCTCGACGCGCAGGGTGGGCGCGTTCGTGCCATATCGGAAAGATAAATCATTAGCCGGTGTAATGTGACGGAACATATCGATTAAGTTACCGGCAATGGTAATTTCATTGACCGGATAAGCCAGCTCACCTTTGTCGATCCATAGGCCCGATACGCCGACGCTATAGTCACCCGTTGTCGCATTAATCGAAGGCCCGAACATCGAATTGACAAACAAGCCTTGGTCAATATCGCCGATCAAGGCTTCGGGCGTTTGATCTCCCGGCTTCATGTAAAGATTAGACCAGCCGGGTGACGGCGGACCACCGGTACCGCGCATGGCGTGGCCGGTTGTTGTCAAATCCAATTGCCGTGCTGTTGCCGTATCGAGCAACCACGTCTTGAGCACCCCGTTCTCAACGATGGTTGTTTTTTGGTTGGCAACGCCTTCCCCGTCGAATGGCTCGGAGGCCAGCCCACGCGGTCGATGAGGGTCGTCGATAATGTCAATGTTTTCGGCGAAAACGGCTTTGCCCAATTTGTCTATGAGAAAACTTGTGTTTCGCGCGATTCCGGTTCCCAAAATGGCCCCGGCGAAATGCCGTAAGAGTGAGTTGGACAAGCGATTTTCATAGACGACGGGTACCGCCTGGCTGGAAACTTGACGCGCGTTCAGAGCCCGCAATGCCCGTTCGGCCGCGGTTCTGCCAATCTCCGCCGCGTCTTTTAAATCTTCCCGATGAAGAGCGGAGTGGAAATCATAATTCATTTCCATGTTCATTCCCTGTCCCGCCAAGACCGCGCAGCTGAGTGAAAAACTGGTCGAATGGGAACTGCCTCTGAACCCTTCGCTGGTTGCCAGCACAACGCCGCCTCGACTCCAGCTCGCGGATGCCCCCTCCGAATTGGTGATACCGGAAACGGCGAGGGCACTTTCTTCGGCCGTAGCGGCAATCTCCTGAAGTTCTTCCGTGGTCGGTTCCGTTGGATCCACGAGGTCCAGTTCGGGAAAATCCTTGGCCAGTAAATCACCCTGGGCAAGACCGCAATAGGGATCTTCAGGCGCCTCCTTGACCATAGCCACGGCGCGTTCGACCAGGGGATCAAGGCTTTGGGGTGAAAAATCCGTGCTCGATACAAAGGCTTGCTTCTTGCCGATAAAGACGCGCAGACCAAGATCGGTCGATTCGGAACGTTCGACCTCTTCCAGCTTTCCGAGACGATAAGTGGCGTCGAGAGAAACGCTTTCAAAGACCACCGAATCCGCGGCATCGGCACCGGACTTCAAAGCCGAGCTAATCAATTGATCGGTAATATCTAGAGCTTTTTTCGAAATGTTTGAACTATCCATAAACGGCCTTGGTCGTTACGTGCGCGTTAAAACCATCAAATATCCAATAACAAACAAAACCACTTGCGCAACATGATTTACATATGTTGCTTGCAAGATTTCCGCGTCGCCAAACCCGACGATCCAGGTGGCGACCCAGAAACCGAGAATAAGCGGTACGGCCATGATTGCAACCAACGTCAATTTTATCGGCGTCAATACGGCTGACCAAATGAAATTCAGCGCGACCCCCGTCATAATGACGGCAAAAATAGTCTCCCTCAGCGCGTGATTCCGCCAAAAACTGTCAATAAAATCGTCATCCATGACGGTTTGAAAGAAGGACAAATATTCGATCAGAATAAGCGCAAAAGGTGCGCTTAAGACGATTCGTGTCACATAGGGCATGGCTTACCCCCTCTAGAGCGCATTCAGGAAAAGTGGGCCCGGTTTTCCGTCCGAATGCGCGACAAAACAAAGACTTAGAGCACGTTAGGGATTCCATCTTTTGTCAACGTGCTCTAGGCGGTCATCCGAGCCGATGGCGACTCAAATGGGAGTCTCAACAAAATGGCCGGCCGTGACAAGCCCGTGCAAGATAACCACGGGTAATCTTGCCTATTTCCAAATGCTCTTTCCTGAACCGGGGACGCCCAGGCGCGACCATTTTTCAGTGACCGTCTTAACGATATCCTCGGTCATGCGAATTTGAGTGCCCCATGTTCGTTTGGTTTCGGGCGGCCACTTATTTGTCGCGTCAAGTCCTATCTTGCCGCCCAATCCGGATTCAGGCGATGCAAAATCCAAATAATCGATCGGCGTGTTTTCGATTAGGGTCGTATCGCGCACCGGGTCCATTCGTGTGCTGATGGCCCACATAACGTCCTTCCAATCCCGCGCGTTGATATCATCATCGACAACGATGACCCATTTTGTGTACATGAATTGACGTAAGAAAGACCAGACGCCCATCATGATGCGTTTGGCATGTCCGGGATAAGCTTTCTTGATGCTCACGACCGCTACCCGATAAGAACACGCCTCGGGCGGTAACCAAAAATCGACAATTTCGGGAAACTGCTGCGTGATCAAAGGAATGAACATCTCGTTGAGCGCTTGACCAAGAATGCTGGGTTCATCCGGAGGGCGTCCGGTAAAGGTCGACAAATAAATCGGGTTCCGGCGCATGGTGATGGCGGAGATTTTGAAAACGGGAAAACGCTCCACCGCGTTGTAATAGCCCGTATGATCGCCGAAGGGGCCTTCTTCGGCGCTATCGGTCGCGGAAACATGACCTTCGAGGACGATTTCCGCTTCAGCCGGCACGGCAAGGGGAATCGTCTTGCACGACACCAATTCGGTCGCTTTGCCGCGAAGCAGGCCGGCAAATTGATATTCCGACAGGGTTTCGGGAACCGGCGTCACGGCGGCCAGTAAAGTGGCCGGGTCGGCCCCAATCACTGCCGCAACCGGCATGGCATCCTTATGGTGCCGCTTCCATCGTTCGAATTGTTGGGCGCCGCCCCGGTGCGCCAGCCACCGCATGATGGTGCTATCCGGTGCCGTCACCTGCATGCGATAGATCCCCAGATTAACTTGATCCTCGCGCGATTCCGTGGGCCCCCGGGTGACGATGATCGGCCAGGTAATGAGTGGCCCCGGTTCGTCGGGCCAACAAGTTTGTACCGGCAGCCGGGACAGGTCGATATCGTTACCCTGCATGACGACTTCCTGGCAGGGCGCCGGACCGTTGCGTTTTTTCGGCTTCATGGCGGCTACGGTCTTGAGTAAAGGCAGCATGCTCACCGCGTCCTTTAGGCCGCCCGGAGGTTGTGGATGACGTAACAAGGCGAGGGTCTCTCCCACCTCCCTCAGATCCGAGGCCTGTTCGCGCTCGACGCCGCCCATGGTGATCGCCATGGCAATGCGTTTGACCGTACCGAACAGATTGACAAGTACCGGAATGTTTGAGCGCTGACCATCGGCGCCAAGCGGATTTTCGAATATTACCGCCGGCCCCTGTTCGGCCAAAAGGCGGGTTTGGATTTCCGTCATCTCGAGTACCGTCGAAACGGGTTCGTTTACTCGGACAAGTTCGCCTGCCGATTCCAACTTGGCGACAAATTCACGCAGCGATCGATAAGACATTTTAACTTCTCAGTTGAGACGCACACCCATCATGATGGCCAGAAAGACAATCGCGCCAAAATCTCGATTTGACCGAAACACGCGAAGACAATCCGATGGATCGTCGAGTGCAAGAATCGTAATTTGCCATGTGAGATGAGCGGCAGCCGCGGTCAAGCCAAGATAAAACAACCAGCCTAAATTTAAAATCGCCCCGGCCGCACCAAAAAACATGATCGCCATAATGTAAAATAACCAAAGCCATCTCTTCGTCGCGTCACCAAACTTAATGGCCGTCGAATGAATGCCAACCAATGCATCGTCTTCCTTGTCTTGATAAGCGTATATTGTGTCATAGCCCAAAGTCCACGCGATTGAGCCCAGGTAAAGCAAGATCGGCGCCCAGTCTAACGATCCGGTAACGGCCGCCCAACCCAATAATGCACCCCAGCTGAAGGTCAGGCCAAGGAAGAATTGGGGCCAGTAGGTAATTCTCTTCATGAAGGGATAAATCGCGACAAGTACAAGTGAGGCAAGCCCCAGAAGGATGGCAAAGGCATTAAAGGAAATGACAACCAACAAACCGATCGCACATTGTGCAATCAGGAAAAGCCAGGCCGCCTTGAGAGAAATAGCACCACTTGGAATCGGGCGTGATGACGTGCGCTTTACTTTTGCATCGAGGTCTCGATCGACGATGTCGTTATAGGTGCAGCCGGCACCCCGCATCACCAGCGCGCCTGTGGCGAACAGCAGTAGTAATGTCAAATTAGGCCAGGTGGCTTGGGTTTCCCGAGCCGCCAAGGCTATGCTCCAGAAACAGGGCCACAATAACAGCCATGTGCCGATAGGGCGGTCGATGCGCGCCAATCTCAAATAAGGGCGCCAGCCGAGCGGGGCAAGATGATCCACCCAATTTTGCGCTGTGGCATCGGAGACCCGATTATCCGGGGTTGACGTCATGGACATGCTTTACGTTGCGGTTAAACGGAAAGATAGAGCATTTTCGAGCGAAGTGGCCACCGGTTCGCGTTAAGAAAATGCGACCAAACACTAGAGCATTTTCGAGCGAAGTGGCCACCGGTTCGCGTTAAGAAAATGCGACCAAACAAGGACTTAGAGCGTTTCCGCGATTCCGTTAAGTTCGGAAACGCTCTAGATACCAAGTTTGACATATCCGAGCAGCAATAAAATGCGGAGTGATTAATGCCGTCGACGCCATTGCCCCAGCTTCTGGACAACTGGGATCGGCAGCGCCCAGGAATATGGGCCATCCGTGATCGGTCCGGAGGGGGGATTTTCGCCTGAAGAGTGCGCAATGCTCCATGGCACCCCCTTTGTGCTACCTGCCAGCCTCGGGCCGCTCAACCGAGCCGACTTAAATGACGCTCGCAGGCCGGCCGGGTGCGTGGCTTATATCTTGTGGCCATTTCAATTGCACAGTACATGTGGCGGCAGCGGAATCGACCGTCACTTCTAGAGCATTTCCAAGATTCATTGACTCATGAAAATGCTCTAGAATCCTAGTTTGGTCGCGTTTTCGGACGGAAAACCGGGTCCACTTTTCCTGAAAACGCTCTATCCCGGAAACAGCGCGGTATTTGATTACATGGCAGAATCGGAAGCGCCATCGAAGCGGATTGAGAGCCGGACGGATCTCATTACTTACCTGGAATCCGGGTGCAAACCGCGTGATCAATGGCGTATTGGCACCGAGCATGAAAAGTTCGGTTACCATTTGCGGGACTTAACCCCACTCCAATATGGCGGAGACGATGGGGTAAAAACCGTGCTTGAAGGGTTGCAGCGATTCGGTTGGGTGCCGATCATGGAAGGCGATACCATCATTGGCCTCAAGCTGGGCGGCGCATCCATAACGTTGGAGCCCGGAGGACAATTTGAACTGTCGGGCGATGTGTTGCACACCCTCCACCAAACTTGCAGCGAAGTGCATACACATCTGGACCAAGTACGTCAGGTTGCGGAGGAATTGGGAATAAGCTTCCTCGGACTTGGATTCTCACCTAAATGGTCATTGCAAGAAACGCCGATCATGCCCAAGAAGCGCTACGAAATAATGCGTACCTATATGCTCAAAGTGGGCAAATTAGGGCGCGAAATGATGTTTCGTTCCTGTACCGTGCAAGTCAATTTAGATTTCTCCGACGAAGCCGATATGGTCAAAAAATTCCGGGTCGGTCTTGCTTTGCAACCCATCGTGACGGCGCTCTTTGCAAATTCTCCGTTTACGGAAGGCAAGCCAAATGGTTTCTTGTCTTATCGTAGCCATGTATGGCTAGATACCGACCCTCACCGCACGGGTATGTTGCCATTCGTTTTTGAGGACGGTTTTGGATTTGAGCGTTACGCCGACTATGCGCTTGATGTCCCGATGTATTTTGTTGTTCGTGACGGTAAATATAACGATATATCCGGTAACTCATTCCGCAACTTCTTGACCGGCACGTTACCTGGGCTACCCGGCGAAAAACCCAGGCTTGCGGATTGGGAAATACATTTGGCGACAATCTTTCCCGAAGTGCGTTTGAAACATTTTATTGAAATGCGCGGTGCCGATGCCGGCCCCTGGCGCCCACTTTGTGCGCTGCCGGCTTTTTGGGTCGGTTTGCTTTATGATCAAACGTCGCTCGATGCCGCATGGGACTTGGTCAAAGACTGGAGCGAGGAAGAGCGCCATATGTTGCGCATGGAAGTGCCCAAATCGGCCCTTCACACACCGTTCAGGCAGCACAAAGTGCTTGATATCGCGCGGCAAGTCTTGGACATGTCACGGGCGGGCCTGGCATCCCGTAACGAACTGGACTCAGCGGGAAATGA
>SMVB01409483.1_pt1 | contig 16060 bp, 14 predicted proteins | sample 2456461 | NCBI WGS metagenome assembly SMVB01 (sample SAMN11095934, study PRJNA526329) | marine sediment metagenome | biome: Marine sediment; feature: Surficial sediment; material: Deep marine sediment; isolation source: Hadal surficial sediment | place: Pacific Ocean | collected 2014-05 | depth...
ATTGGTTGCCAGGTGATGGATCCTGCCGAGGAGTTTCTTCCCGCAGGCCGGTTTCCGATTTCAGATGGCGAGCACAGCGCAATGCTCGACACAAACCAGCAAAAACCACGTCGGCAGTTTGACCTGATGAGCGTGAAACACGGTGAGATTCCAAAACGTATGTTTCAGCGCCATAAATGTGGTTGGATGGTACTGAAAACCACCGATGACCCGGTTGAAGTGCTGGGTCGGGAATTGCGTATGCTGACCGGTCGTGCCGCATGAATCCTGATGCACTGGCACAATTACGTGATATACACGCAGCGGCGTTGGTGCCGTGGTGGCCTCCTGCGCCCGGTTGGTGGCTAGTGGCCATTATGCTGTTGAGCTTGCTGGTCTGGTTGGGTCACCACCTGGTTGAACGCATCAGGGTTCGCAAGCGGCGTAATCAAATGTTGCTCTGGGTTGATCAATTGAACGCCCTGATTGATCCGGACAGTCATCCGCAAGCGTATATTTCTGCGATAAACCGTATTTTCAAACTGGTCGCATTACGGGCCTTCCCGGAACAGCAATGCGCGGCCATGGCAGGCCAGCAATGGACAGACTTTCTGCAGCAACACATCAGCACGCCAGCGGCGGATGGAGCACTCGAAGCATTGGCCTCGGGTCCTTACGACCCTGCAACCCGGTTTGATGCTGGTCGCATTGCTGATCTGGCACGTGCGTGGATAAAGCGACATGGCTGAAGGCGTAGTTACAAGCGGGTTTGTTTTTGCCTGGCCGTGGCTGTTGCTGCTGGCGCCGTTGCCATGGTTGCTGCGTGCGCTGTTACCGGCATCGTCGTCCAATGACGTACAGGCCTTGCGGGTGCCTTGGTTCGGGTCCGTTATTTCACAGAATTCCGGTTGGATACGTCATCCGTGGCTGGCTATGGCTGCAGCGTTGGTCTGGTTGCTGTTGCTGGTGGCCGCCTCCAGACCGCAGTGGATCGGCGAAATAGAAACGCTGCCGGTGACCGGGCGCGACCTGCTGCTGGCCGTCGATATATCAGGTTCCATGGACACCCAGGACATGATCCTGGACAGGACGGCGGTCAACCGCCTGAAAGTGGTTAAAAAGGTTGCCGGTGAATTTATCCAGCGACGTCGTGGCGACCGGGTGGGTTTGATCCTGTTTGGTAGCCGGGCATATTTACAGACACCGCTGACATTTGATACCGAAACCACGGCGACCCTGCTCGATGAATCAGAAATCGGTCTCGCAGGGCGCGAAACCGCGATCGGTGACGCCATCGGCCTGGCGGTCAAGCGATTGCGGGATGATTCAGCGGCCGACCGCGTGCTGATCCTGCTGACCGACGGCGCCAACACTTCCGGTGAAGTACAGCCGCTGCAAGCTGCGGAATTCGCTGGCCGGGAGGGCTTGACGGTGTATACCGTGGGGGTCGGTGCAGATGAAATGATGGTCTCGGACTTTTTTGGCAGCCGGGTGGTCAACCCGTCGGCAGATCTTGATGAAGACACTTTGCGCAGCATCGCCGAGCGCACTGGCGGCCGTTACTTCAGGGCCCGCGATGCAAAAGCCCTCGAAGATATCTACCTGATACTGGATGAGCTTGAGCCTGTCGAGAGTGATGTTGAAATCATCCGGCCCGTTGATGAATTGTTCTACTGGCCGCTGGGACTTGCCTACGGATTTGCCCTGCTCGCTGCCCTGCTGACAATACGTCCAATTGCGTTTCGTACTGCCCCTGCCAGGGGTGCGGGATGATGGAAACAGCAATTATGGACATATTGCCCATGCATTTTATCCGGCCGGCCTGGCTTTTGTTGGCGCCGGCGGCGGTTTTGATACCGGTTTTGTGGCGACGGCTGCGCAGGCCGTCCGGCGACTGGAGCAAAATATGCGATGCGCATTTACTGCGCTGGCTGAGCGTTGGTAATGCCTCCGGTAAACGCGGGCGGGTCGGTCCATGGCTGGCGGGCTTTGTATGGCTGGTCGCCGCTATCGCGCTGGCTGGTCCCAGCTGGGAAAAACTGCCGGACAGTTCGTTCTCGTCCCGTGACGCGCGGGTGCTGGTGTTGGATTTGTCCCGCTCCATGCTGGCCGAAGACCTCAAGCCCAACCGCCTGACGCAGGCACGATTCAGGTTGTCCGATATGCTCGAACACACGGTCGAAGGCCAGTTGGGCCTGGTGTCTTTTGCCGGTGATGCGTATGTGGTTTCGCCGTTAACCAGCGACACCAACACGATCAGCAATATGTTACCCGCGCTGCGGCCGGATGTAATACCCGTCGGTGGCAGTCGCCCGGACCGGGCGCTGGAACTGGCCGCTGATTTGCTCAAACGATCCGGGTTCAGCAGCGGTGAAATCCTACTTATTGCCGATAGCGCCAATCGCGCTGCGGTCGATGTTGCAGCGACTCTGGCGAAACAACGAATTTATACATCGGTGTTGGGTGTCGGCACCATGCAGGGTGCTCCGATTCCGAGCGGTGATGGTTTTGTCAGTGATAACAAGGGCAGTATTGTGGTGTCGCGGTTGCAGCGGGATGCGCTGCAGGCTGTCGCCAGGGCCGGTGGCGGTTTGTATTCTGAATTGATCACAGGCAGTTCGTCTCAGTCGCCATGGTCGTCGGTAGAGGGAAGTGAGTTTGCCCGCCGTGATGATGCCCTGGGTGAGCGCTGGAAAGATACCGGGCCGTGGCTGGTGCTGTTGTTGTTACCACTGGTCGCGTTCAGTTTTCGTCGCGGCGTATTGTTTATTTTACCGCTGTTGGTTTTGCCTGGCATTTTAATCAGCCCCAGCGCCAGCGCAGGCTTGTGGGATGACCTTTGGGCCACCAGGGATCAACAGGCCCAGACTGCCCTGCGACAGGAACGCGTGGCTGATGCTGCGCTGTTGGCAAAAGACCCTGCCATCGCCGGAGAGGCTTTTTATCGCAGTGCCGATTATGTCCGGGCCGACCAATCCTGGTCACAACTCGCGACAGCGGATACGCATTACAACCGGGGCAACGCCCTTGCGCAGGCAGGTGAACTGGAAATGGCGTTAGCCGCCTTTGATGCCGCATTGGAGTTGGAACCGGAGATGGAAGATGCGGTATTCAACCGTGCGCTTGTTGAGCAGATGAAGCAGGAACAGGATCAGCAGCAGGAGTCAGAAGGGGAATCATCCGATGAACAATCCGGTGATGAATCGGAAGGTGGCGAGCAGGGTGATGAGAATTCTGAACAACAACAGGATTCCGAACAGGGTGATGAGCAATCCGAACAGGAAAATGAAGGCGAGCAGGAAGGAGAACCTTCGCCGTCAGAAGTGGCTCAGAACTGGTCCGAAGAGGACGAACAGGCCATGGAACAGTGGTTACGACGGATTCCCGATGACCCGGGCGGCCTGTTGAGACGAAAATTCCGTAACGAGCATCAGCGCCGCGGGAAGCCCGCTGATGAATCTGAGGATTGGTAGCTGTCTGATGAGAAAAATTCCAAAACCCGGGAGCGCGTTTACCAATACCAGCGCATTCAAAAATATTTCAAACAGAGCCCGAAAATGACCTCGAAGATAACCGGAAAGATAAATATATGTCGCTTTGGCGCAATTGGCGTATTGCTAAGCTGGGGGTTGATGCTGCAATCCGTGGCAGTCGCTGCAACGGTCACCGCCAAACTGGATCGCAATCATGTTGTTGTGGGTGAAACGGTAACATTGGTACTGCAAACCAATGACACCGATCAGAGCCTGGACACCGATCTCTCTGTGCTGCAACGGGATTTCGATATACTCAACCGGCGTTCCGAGACCCAAATGTCCTTTGTTAACGGACGTCAGAGTGCCAGTGTCAAACTGGTGATTACCCTTGAGCCCAAACACGCGGGCGAGTTGGTCATTCCGGCACTGCAGTTGCCGGGAGCCACCACACGTCCATTGAGTCTCAAGGTGGCTGAAGCACCCGTGACTGCACCGGGTGATCCCGAACCGGTGTTTATCGAAGTCACCGTCCATCCTGAGTCCGGGCCTTACTATGTGCATTCACAGGTCGGTTTGATGGTGAGGATTTTCTACCAGACCAATCTGACCGAGGCCGCGATTAACCCACCGGCACCAGAACAGGCTGCGGTGCGTCTGCTGGACGAAGTGCCCTATCAGGCTGACCGCAACGGCGTGCAATACCGTGTATTGGAACGCCGTTATGCGATCTTTCCAGAGCGCTCCGGCTCACTGCTTATTCCGCCTATGCAATTGAGCGGACGACTGATCGAGCGCCCCTCTGACCGGTTATGGCAGCCAACGGTGCGCGGTCGCCGCGTACATGTCCAGAGTGAGCCACTGACGCTTGAGATCAGCCCCCGCCCTGCGACCTACACCGGTGATTTCTGGTTGCCGGCCAGACGCATTACGCTGTCGCAGAAAATTTCTGACAGTGAAAAATTACACGTGGGCGAGCCGGTGACACGTACCATCATTCTGGATGCCGTAGGCCTTGAAGAAAACATGCTGGAAGAGCCTGTGTGGCCGGATATACCCGATTCACGAGTTTACCCTGACCAACCCCAGGGTATCAGTCGTGATGACGGGCAATGGGTACTGGGGCACAAAGAGTTCCGCTATGCGGTTGTACCGGAAAAAGCCGGTGAATTTGTGCTACCTGAAATCAGGCTGGACTGGTGGGATACGGTAGCGGACAAGCAACGTACAGCCATCCTGCCGGAACATAAACTGCGCGTCGCCCCATCTGAACTCAGTACCGCAGCCAGCACATTACCGCCTGTTTCAGCGGTCATGCCAATTTTGCAGAGCGGGAATTTTTCCGGCTCAGTAACCGATAAAGGGCATTCGTTGTGGTGGAAAATCAGCACCGCTGTATTTGCAGTTTTGTGGCTGTTGACGGCGTATTTATATATGTTCCGGGGCCGTACAGAGGCAGTGCAGACAGACAGCAATGGCCTGGTTTCAGCGGAGCAAAGTGACTTGTTAAAACAACTGCAACAAGCCTGCCAACGGGCGGATGCATCTGCTGCGCGTAACTACATGTCGCAATGGATCAGGAATTACGCGCCGGTTGATTTAAATGGAAGCATGCGAGAATTTGCCGCCGCTTGTGGTGACACCACATTGCAGCAGGAAATCACCACACTCGATAGCAGCGGGTTTTCAAGTACCACCGTCGGGGATTGGAACGGCAAAGCCCTGTGGGTCGCGTTTAAACACTGGCAAAAGCAGTCCCAAAAGCCATCAGGGGAAACCGTCAGCAAAACACCTGAATTGTATCCAGGTTAAAAGCCGCACCGTCATCCCCGCGAAAGCGGGGACCTCGGTGGATAACTGAGAGTTTTATCCGTGGAACTCTTTACCCTCTCGGGATCGTTAAGGGGTCCCGGGCCTGTACATGGATGTACAACTGTCGCGAGAGCACATGGATGTGCGAAGAGACGTCTGCTATTCGCAGCCCCGGGATGACAGTGCCATTTCCCAACCTCGCACGCTACTTTATTTTCATTACCAGCGCAGGGATTTTGTTGTCGACCAGTTTGCGGCGCATTTCGTCTGCTTTGGCCGCGCCTTCGAAGGGGCCTATTCTGACGCGGTGCCAGGTGTCACCATTGATGGTGACGACTTGCACCGAGGCGATTGAACCCATAAATGCCAACTGCGCTTTCATCTGTTCCGCATCAGAGGCGTTGCGAAAAGAGCCCACCTGCAATATGTAGCTGTCCTGATCGGTAATGGTTGACTTGCTGACGGCGGGCGCTGCCTGGCTGCGCAATTCCTGCTCAGGCACAACCACTTCCATTTCCGGCAGTACGGTAAAAAACGAATATTGTTTCTTTTTCTGTTTGGCTTCGCCGTCATCAACGTCTTCAACCACGGCTGGGCCGGAGGGGTTGGTGAGGGTGTCATCGGCGGCAGGAAAATGTTGTTTCAATTCTGGCAGGTACCCTTTGAACATTAGCAACAGCGCAACACCAAGGCCGATTAGAATGCCACCGAGTAACCAGAACCACGCAGGTATGCCGCCGGATCCTTTATTACGGCCTCTTGAGCGCTTTCCTCTTCTGTTGCGTGCTGCTGCCATTACATCGCTTCCGGCGCGGAAATTCCCAGTAATTTGAGGCCATTGGCCAGCACACTACGGGTTGCAAGGATCAGGTTCAGACGAACATTCCTGATGTTTTCGTCCTCAGCGAGAAATTGGTGAGAGTTGTAGTATGCGTGAAATTCGGTGGCCAGCGACTGCAAATAATGGGCGACAAGGTGCGGGGCGCGTAAGCGGGCAGCCGATTCAATCACTTCCGGGTAACGACTCAGGGCACGCAACAATTTTATTTCATTTGGCTCAGTCAGGAGGTTCAGTGCGGCCTCACCAATAGCCTGGTTGTGAATTTCATTCAACTGCTCAAGGTTTCTGAATACGCTGCAAATGCGGGCGTGTGCGTACTGGATGTAATAAACCGGGTTTTCATTGGTTTGGGATTTGGCCAGGTCCATATCGAAATCAAGGTGCTGCTCATGCGAGCGCATGACATAAAAGAACCGTGCAGCATCGGTGCTGACTTCCTCGCGCAGTTGGCGCAGGGTTATAAATTGACCGGAGCGCGTGGACATTGCTACTTTCTTGCCTTCACGAAACAGGATCGCGAACTGAACCAGCAGTATTTCCAGTCGATCCGGGTCTTCACCCAAACCGATGGCCGCTGCCCGCAAACGGGCGATGTAGCCATGATGGTCGGCACCAAAAACATAAATCGCGTGCTCAAATCCGCGCTCCAGTTTGTTCAGAAAATAGGCAATGTCGGAAGCAAAATATGTTGTCCTGCCATTTTCACGCACGACAACACGGTCTTTCTCGTCACCAAGCGCGGAGGCCCGGAACCAGGTTGCGCCATCCTTTTTATACAAGTGGCCATTTTCTTCAAGCCGGGCAATGGCATGTACAATTGCGCCACTTTTTTCGAGTTCTTCTTCAGAAAACCACACATCGAATTCAACACCGAAATCCGTCAGGTCATCCTGTATGTCAGTGAGGATGCTATTGACCGATACATCAAAAAACGTCCGGTAGCCTTTATTGCCCATCATGTCGCTGGCACGTTGAATCAGTGCATCGATGTATTTTTCGCTATCACCGCCATCGGCATGGTCGGGTGGTAAATTGTCCAGCACGTCTTGCCCTTTCCGCCGCCACTTGTCGCCTTCTTCCTTGCGAATTTCACGTGCGATGTCATAGATGTAATCACCCCGGTAACCGTTTTCCGGAAAACGCAACTGCTCACCGCACAATTCCAGGTAGCGGAACCAGACGCTGACCGCGAGAATGTCCATTTGTCTGCCGTTGTCATTGACATAATATTCTCGCTGAACGGTGTGCCCGGCAGCTTGCAGGATGTTGGCAAGACTCGCACCATAGGCGGCACCGCGGCCATGGCCAACGTGCAAAGGCCCGGTTGGGTTGGCAGAAACATACTCGACGGTAATTTCATGTTCCGGGTTGCACGGCAAATGTCCGTAGGAATCGCCGTGGTACAGGATGTCTTTGACAATACCGGTCAGGGCAAGCTGGTTCATGTAGAAATTGATAAAGCCGGGGCCTGCTATTTCTGCACGGTCCAACTGTCGGGAACGCGGCAATTTTTTAATAATCGCCTCGGCAAGGTCACGTGGTTTCATACCTGCGCGTTTGGCAAGCACCATCGCGACGTTGGACGCGAATTCACCATGCTCAGGTGAACGGGCGCGTTCCAGTTGTGGTGTGATTTCGCAATCCGCCGACAGCACGCCTTCGCGTATCAGGTGCAAAAGAGCCTGAATCAACAATTCTTCAATATGTTCTTTCAAGAATTTGAATCCCGTGGTTAAGCGCGTAAAAGCGGGCTATTGTAAACCTTTGAACAGACGCTGAAAACGACTGACTTCAACTAGCCCGCATATTTCACCAGTATCCCGGATGATGGCGTCGGACAGATGTGACTGGGCGCCGGGCTGGACTGAAGACCATAGCCGTAGCTATGGGCTGAAGGAAGCTCAAGGCCAGTTGCATATGGACAAGCCAGGGCGGGATAGGTATCGGGCCGTGTACAAAGTGTGCCATGGAGCTTTTAGGTATATCTGTCATTTAATTCAATTGATTCATATGATTATAAACAGGCCTGATACCGACTGGTGAAATATGCGGGCTAGCGAGCCAAATAGGTTAAAATGCACGGTCAGGTATCGTGGACACATGCGCAACCTATTTTGTCCGCTGCGATCAAAGACCTGACACGAATTGAATGGCAAGTTCCCGGAGACAGACCTTTATGAGATATTCAAGCCGCCCGGCGGCATGGCTCACATGCATACTTGTGTTGTCAGCATTGGCAACAACGACCACCCAGGCTCAAAACGTTGAGCCGATCGATTCAATCGTTGCACTGGTTGACGATGACGTAATCCTGAGAAGCGAACTGGAACTCGCGAGCAAGGGCATCATTGACAAAATTCGTCAGCAGGGCGGAGATATTCCACCCATGCACTTGCTTGAGAAACAGGTGCTTGAACGTCTCATCATTCGCAGATTGCAATTGCAACGCGCTTTCCAGACCGGAATCCGGGTCAGTGATACGGATGTGGACCAGTCATTGGTCAGGCTCGCTGAGCAGAACAAAATATCGCTGATGCAACTGCGCCAGGTGATTGAAGGCGACGGTGAGGATTTCACAGAATTCCGCCAGAATATTGGTGAAGAGATGATGACCGAACGTCTCCGCCAACGGGTGGTCAACGGCATGGACCCGATCACCGATACCGAGATTGAAATCCTGCTGGCATCCGACAAATTCAACGGTGGCGAATATAATATTTCTCATATCCTGATTGCCCTGCCTCAGGGCGCCACGCCACAACAAATATCCAGCCAGGAAGCCAAGGTGAATAATATCTACCTGCAACTGCAGGAAGGGCTCGATTTTGCCTCGGCTGCAATCAGCTATTCTGACTCTCAGGAAGCATTGGAAGGTGGGCTTGTGGGTTGGCGTGACCTGAACACTGTACCGATTGCATTTTCAGATGCGCTTAAAAATTTGCGCGATGGCCAAATGACCGTGCCAATCCGTAGCCCGGCAGGCTTCCATATTGTCAAGGTCAATGAATACCGGGATCGAAGCCAGGTCATGACCACCGAATACCATGCCCGGCACATTATGATTGTAACCAATGACCTGATCGGACCACGGGAAGCAATGGATCAGATCCGGGCCATTTACAATGCCCTGGAAGACGGTAAGGATTTTGAAGAAATGGCGCGGGAGTATTCCGGGGACATCTCCAGTGCAAATATCGGTGGCGACATGGGTTGGTTTGGCCCGATGGCTTATGGCGAACGGATAGATCAAACATTGCTGGCAATGGAAGACGGCGACATAAGCGAGCCGTTCCAGACACCCAGAGGCTGGCACATCCTGGAACGTCTCGGGATGCGTGAGAAAGATGTTACTGATGAAGCATTGCGTAATGCCGCACGAAACAACCTGCGGCAACAAAAAATGGACATCGAAATCGAGCGCTTCCTGCAACAAATGCGTGATGAGGCATTTGTGGAAATCAGATTACAGTCCTGAATACCGAACAGACCCTGCCGCTTAAACCGTGATGATGGATATACCCGTTCTTGCCCTGACCCCGGGTGAGCCAGCGGGCATCGGGCCGGAGTGCACGATTAAGCTCGCCCACGAACATCCGGAGTTGCGATTGATTGCTGTCGCTGATCCTGAGCTTCTGAAAGACACGGCCAATAAGCTTGATATCGATATCAACATCGCCCCGTGGCAACAAGGTGAGACTGTCACCTCCGGTCAGTTGTTTTGTTATCCGCAATCACTGCTTAAACCAGCGGTTGCCGGACAGCTGGATCCCGCCAATGCTGAGTATGTCATCCAGACAATCAAAACTGCGGTAAGACTGGTGCGTTCCGGTCAGGCCGGTGCGCTGGTTACCGGCCCGGTCCACAAAGGCGTAATCAACGATGCAGGCATCGCCTTCAGTGGCCATACAGAATTACTGGCAGAATTATCCGGTTTGCGTAAAGTCGTGATGATGCTGGCCAGCGACGACAAGCTGCGCGTTTCTCTGGTCACCACCCACCTGCCTTTGCGTGATGTCCCCGACGCAATCACCTTTGATAACGTGCTGCGCACCATTCAAATCACCTACGCTGCCTTACGTGATCAATTTGCCATATCACAGCCTTCGATACAGGTATTGGGCCTGAACCCGCATGCCGGTGAAGGCGGTCACCTCGGTAGTGAAGATGCAGAAATTATTGAAAAAGCCATTCTTCAATGTCGATCAGAAGGCATTAACGCCATCGGCCCGGTTCCTGCCGATACAGCGTTTACCCATTCCCGGCTTGCACAGTGTGATGCCGTCATTGCGATGTATCATGATCAGGGACTGCCCGTGCTGAAACATGCCGGGTTTGGCCGCTCGGTAAACATCACGCTTGGACTACCGTTTATCCGCACTTCCGTGGACCATGGAACGGCCCTTGATATCGCCGGCCAAAACCGTGCCGATGCTTCAAGCCTGTATGCAGCAGTTGTGGCTGCGCAGAAAATGTGTCGTTGATGCCGCCGACATGAAACACCTCACATGAAACACCACCCTCGCAAACGATTTGGGCAGAATTTCTTGCATGACCAACAGGTCATCGACCGCATCATGTCCTGTATTGCACCTCGGCCCGATGACCTGATCATTGAGATCGGACCCGGTCAGGCCGCACTGACACGGCCATTGCTTGCGAGCAACGCTGAATTGCACATCATAGAACTCGATCGCGACCTTGCGGCCAGTCTTCAGCAACAATTCGCCGAGCACGCAAACGTTACCGTGCATAGCTGTGACGCACTCAAAGTCGACCTGGCTGCGATCACTGCCAATCGTCGTTTCCGGCTGGTTGGTAACCTGCCATATAACATTTCCACACCGCTGATTTTTCACGTCCTGCGCTGGCATGACCTGGTCATCGATATGCATTTCATGCTGCAAAAAGAGGTTGTGGATCGCATGGCCGCACCACCCGGTAGCCGTACCTATGGCCGCCTGTCTGTGATGACACAGTTTATTTGCAGGGTCGATCCCTTATTCGATGTGCAACCGGAGAGTTTTACGCCCGTGCCGCGTGTTTGCTCAACCATTGTTCGTTTAACACCGCTGGATTCACCACCAGCGGATGCAGGGCCGGGTAAAAATCTTGAACGCGTGGTAAGCGCAGCTTTTTCTCAGCGCCGCAAGACATTGCGCAATAGCCTCGGCAAGCTTTTTACTTCAGAGCAAATCCTGGCAGTCGGGGTGGACCCCACCCAGCGTGCGGAGCAACTCGACTTGGCGCAATTTGCCGCACTTGCGCGGACACTGCCGTATGATGCAGACTGAATCAGGTTTTAGCCAAATTAAATTTACCAGACCAAATAGAATGGGGGCTTACCAGCAACAACTACCATGAAGCCAAAAATTCCAGTCCAGGTTGTCGCACAGCCGAAATACCTTGGTGAGCACGAAGACAAATTTGCCTTCGCATATACCATGTGCATCACCAACCAATCCGATCAGAGCATTACTTTGCGTAATCGCCATTGGATCATTACCCACGCCGATGGCGGCGTGGAAGAGGTCATTGGTGACGGTGTGATTGGTGAAACCCCGGAACTGGCACCAGGTGAATCCTACAGCTATACCAGCGGGACGTTGATCCCGACACCGGTTGGTTCAATGCGGGGTTCATACGGGTTTGTCACCAGTGACGGTCAATCTTTCCGGGCTGAAATCCCTGAGTTTGCATTGCACGCGCCGGACGCCCTTCACTAAGCAATCTGTCTGCCTCATGTCCATCTACCTGATCGGTGATATTCAAGGTTGCTATGATCCATTGCAACGATTATTGGACAAGATTTCATTCGACCCGGCCGCTGATCAGCTATGGCTTTGTGGTGATCTTGTGAATCGCGGCGGACACTCCCTGGAGGTGCTGCGGTTATTGAACAGCCTGCAGGAATCCGTCAGCGTTACGCTTGGCAATCACGATTTGCATTTACTGGCAGAACATCACCGTCACCCCGGTGGTGGTTCTGAAAACAATGAATTCAACGCCGTGCTGACAGCTCATGACGGTGAAAACCTGATTGAATGGTTGTGTGCCCAGCCGCTGGCCATATGGTCAGATGAACATAAATTGCTGCGCGTCCACGCCGGTGTCATTCCGCAATGGGATTGGCAGACTACCATCGGGGTAGCCAATGAAGTTTCTTCAGTGCTGCAATCGGCGCAGCGTGGAAAATTTTTGAAACGCATGTACGGTAACCGGCCAAAACGCTGGCGTGATGACAGAACCGGATGGGGAAGGCTGCGCCTGATCACCAATATCCTGACCCGCTTACGCTTTTGTGATGCCGATGGCCGGGGGGCTTATGGCAATACCGGCCCTCCCGGCAGTCAGCCTCCCGGCTACCAACCCTGGTTCAAGCATAAACACCGCCTGACGCGGGATATACACATCGCGTTCGGACACTGGGCCGCTCTCGGTGTTCGCATAAAAAAACGCTATTTCGCGATGGATTCCGGTTGTGTATGGGGTGGCAAGCTGAGTGCTTTGAGGCTGCAGGACCGGACGCTGTTCCAGACGCCTAATTCAAAGCCTGATGAGCGATGAATATTCAACAATCCGATACGCCAGGGCATTGTTCTCATCCGCCTTGAAACGTTGCTCCGAAATCAGTTTCCATTTGCTGGCATCCCACTCTGGGAACCAGGTATCAGCCACCGGTTCCAGATCAATCATCGTCAACACCATGCGTTGCGCTAGCGGCAGGGCCAGGGCGTAGAGTTGCCCTCCCCCGATCACCATTAGCTCCCCGGTTTTTGAAACTGCAAGGGCATCGGAGAATGAGCCGACTACATCAGCGCCCGGGGCATCAAAATCTGAGTTTCGTGTGATGACTATATTCTGTCTGCCGGGCAATGGCCGACCGATCGCTTGCCATGTTTTTCGCCCCATCAGCACCGCTTTGCCAAGCGTTGTCTGCTTAAAATGCTGCAATTCTGCAGGTAGGTGCCAGGGCATACGGCCGTTCATTCCAATCGCCCTGTTGGTGCCCATTGCGGCTACCAGCGTAATCTTTTTAGCGGAGTGTTTGGGCATGCTGATGCTTTTGGGTAGTGGCAATCGTCGGGTTTATATGGCAATCGGTGCCTTGATACCCGCGTGACACTGATAATTCCTCAATTCAAAGTCGTCATAAACAAAATCAAACAAGTCATGTATTTCCGGGTTCAAATGCATTTCCGGCAGTGGGAGAGGCTCACGGGACAACTGTGTTTTTGCCTGCTCCAGGTGGTTCAGGTAGATGTGCGTGTCTCCAAGCGTATGAATGAAATCACCCGGTTCGAGGTCCAGCACCTGGGCCATCATCAGCGTTAACAATGAATAAGATGCAATATTGAACGGAACCCCCAGAAATACATCCGCGCTGCGTTGATACATCTGGCAACTGAGCTTGCCATCGATGACGTAGAACTGAAACATCGTGTGACACGGCGGCAACGCCTGCAGCCCTGCACGGGCATTTTCCTGCGGACTTCGTGACTCATCGGGCAACACCGCCGGGTTCCACGCTGAGACAATATGCCGGCGTGAATCCGGTCGCGTACGCAGATCCTCGAGCAGGATACTGATCTGGTCGATGTGTCCGCCATCCGGTGTCATCCAATCGCGCCATTGCGCACCATATACCGGTCCGAGGTCACCGTTCCCGTCGGCCCACTCGTCCCAGATCGAAACGCCGTTCTCGTTCAGGTAGGCGATATTGGTGTCGCCTTTCAAAAACCACAACAACTCATAAATAATGGAGCGTAAATGCAATTTCTTGGTGGTGACCAGTGGAAACCCTTTCGCCAGGTCGAAACGCATCTGGTAACCAAACATACTGATTGTGCCGGTCCCGGTTCTATCTTCCTTGCGATGGCCTTTGTCCAGCACGTCTTGCAATAACTGCAGGTAGGTTTTCATTATTCTCAGCCCCTGGCCGTTTGTGGACGGGATCGATACGCATACAGCAAAATGACAATGCCGGCTGCGATCATCGGGAAAGACAAGGCCATCCCCATCGTCAACCAGTGCATTGCCAAAAACCCCAGGTGGTCATCCGGCTGCCGGAAAAATTCGGCAAAAAGCCTGAACGCGCCATAGCCGATCAAAAACATACCAGAAACCGCCGCACGCGGCCGGGGTTTGGCTGAATACCACATCAGAATGAAAAACAGGCTAAGGCCTTCCAACCCGGCCTGGTAAAGCTGACTTGGATGCCGGGCAAGGTGATCAAGCGCACCTGAGCGCCATGCTTCATTGAGCGCTTCGGTTTCATTGGGGCCGAAGCCGGTGGATTTTGCAAAAATCATGGCCCACGACACATCGGTCAGGCGGCCCCATAGTTCTCCGCCAATAAAATTCCCCACACGACCCAGCGCCAGGCATAGGGGGCCGATCGGCGCGACAAAATCAGCCACCTGCCAGAATGATTTCTGTGTCCGGTGTGCAAACCAGACGATGGTCAGAATCAGGCCGATCAAACCACCATGAAAAGACATACCACCGTCCCAGATCCGGAACAGTGACAACGGATTATCGATCAACGCTTCAAAACCGTAAAACAGCATATAACCAACGCGTCCGCCAATAATCACGCCGATCATGCCGTAAAACAGGAAGTCGCCTACCTCTTGCTTGCTCCAGCCATACCAGGGTCGGGTGGTAGCTATACGGCTGCCAATGCTCCAGAATGCGGTAAAGGCCAGCAGGTACATAACCCCATACCAATGAACGTCCAACGACATTTCACCGAAAAACGGCAGATCCAGCGGCCCCAGAGAAACTGCTACCGGATCGAAATTGATCAAAGGGTATTTGGTTTGCAAACGCTACTTCCTGCAGGAATTCGAAGGCAGCATATGACAGACCAGGGGTGCTGGCAAGCAGCGTCAACCGCACGCATCAATGGAGGCTTTACCATTCATGAATTTACTCTCTGACAGCACCAGTCTGTATCTCAAACAGCACGCAGAAAACCCGGTTCACTGGCGACCGTGGAACCAGGCGGCGCTTGACGAAGCCCGCTCGCGAAACATACCAATCCTGGTTTCTATCGGATACAGCGCATGCCACTGGTGCCATGTGATGGCGCACGAATCATTTGAACACCCGGCAACCAGCAGCCTGATGAATGACCTGTATGTGAACATCAAGGTGGACAGGGAGGAACGACCGGACCTGGATAAAATTTATCAATTGTCACATCAACTGTTAACCGGACGTGGTGGTGGTTGGCCACTGACGGTTTTTCTGGATCCAGTTGACCTGACCCCTTTTTTCGCCGGCACCTATTTCCCTGTTCAAGCGCGCCACGGCTTGCCGGCATTTGCAGAAATCCTGAAAAAACTGAGGGACTGGTTCGATGCCCACCGCGCAGATATCAAAGCGCAAAATATACGTCTGCAGCAGACCGTTGCGTCGATCCAGAAAAGCACGGACTTGCCCGGTGAACTGACCATGCAACCATTGGACAACGGGGTCCAGGCGGCACTGGCCAATTACGATCATCAACACGGTGGTTTCGGTGCAGCACCGAAGTTCCCACAAGCGCCGACGCTGGCTTTTATCAATACGATGGTTGGCAAACAGGATCCGGTTCCGGAGCTTGAAGACGCGCTCCACCGCAGCCTGGAAAAAATGGGCAGGAGCGGTCTGCGTGACCACCTGGACGGCGGCTTTTTCCGTTATACGGTTGACGGCGAATGGACCATTCCACATTTTGAAAAAATGCTTTATGACAATGCTTTGCTACTGCCGCTTTATGCACAGGCATCTGCGCGCTTACGCAACACCGGCCGCGATGGACGTGACTTTGCTGACATTGCGAACGGAATTGTTAGCTGGCTGGACACGCACATGCAGTCTGCTGAAGGCGGTTATTGCGCAAGCATTGATGCGGACGCCGATGGTGTGGAAGGTGGTTTCCATGTGTGGACAAATGAGCAAATCCGGCAAC
>SMVB01033596.1_pt1 | contig 16055 bp, 11 predicted proteins | sample 2456461 | NCBI WGS metagenome assembly SMVB01 (sample SAMN11095934, study PRJNA526329) | marine sediment metagenome | biome: Marine sediment; feature: Surficial sediment; material: Deep marine sediment; isolation source: Hadal surficial sediment | place: Pacific Ocean | collected 2014-05 | depth...
AAACTTTTTCCACAAGACTGTTCTGGTTACGGGCGCCTCCGGAGGCATCGGGCGGGCGATTGCCCAACAATTTGCAGAACACGATGCCCAGGTCGTTGTCCATTTCAATAAAAATGAAAGAGCGGCGAAAGAAACTCTCGAGTCATTAAAAGGCGACTCACACCGGCTTGCCCAGGCCGATCTCACTCAACCGGATGAGTTGCCGAATCTGGTCGAAACTATCTCCAGAGGAATGGGGAAAATCGATGTATTGATTAACAACGCCGGTATTTTCGAGGTCCACCCTATTCTGGACATGGAATATGAGGAGTGGCAGCAAATATGGCAAAAGACAGTTGCAACCAATTTGCTGGGCCCGGCGAACCTCACTTTTTGTGTGGCAAAACACATGATGCTGCACGATGGCGGCAAAATTGTCAATATCTCCTCACGCGGGGCGTTTCGCGGCGAACCGGATGCACCGGCCTATGGCGCAACTAAGGCAGGACTCAATGCCATGAGCCAGTCCCTGGCCAAAGCTTTGGCTCCTCATAACATTTTCTTTTTCGTGATTGCTCCCGGTTTTGTGGATACCGATAGAGTGTCGCCTATTTTATATGGCCCGCAAGGAGATGAAATTCGCAATCAAAGCCCGCTGGGAAGAGTAGCAAAACCCAGAGAGGTCGCCCACACCGCTTTGTTTCTGGCGTCGGAAGGCTCCGAATTTTTGACCGGTTGCATCGTGGACGTAAACGGCGCTTCTTACCTGCGATCGTGACTTAGGAAATCAGGTTAACCTAAGCACTAGTGCACCGTTCTGTAAATAGCGTAGCATTGAAGAGAGAAGTGTTCAGGTGTTTGGGTGTTAAAGGTGTTAAGGGATTTCAAGTATCTAAAATAAAATAACTTAGGAAGAAAAATCTTTAACACTCTGACACTTCTAACACCCAAACACATCATACCGACCCATCGCAATGTTATTTCGAAAACGCTCCACTAATTGCAATTCATAAAATTGAAACACCAACGGACACCGAATGCCACTGAGCCGTCTGTAGAAAACTCGGTTTTTGAATAGAAATCAAGAACCGATTTATTTCGAAATTGAAAAAACTGGTTCGCTCCCGGAAATATCGAGTGTTATTCAGTGTTAATATTTTATTCTCTGTGTCCCTTCGGCACGCTCAGGAAACTATAAATATCGTCATTCCCGCGAAACAGGCTGTTGCAGATTTCGGTTTAAGAGCCCGATGGTGTCCCGCCGAGGGCCGTTGCAGGCTCGGCGGGGACGCCGTCGCACTATTTTTTCATAGATTCAGAGTCTTTTGCCACAGCCTGGCAGGCGGCGAGCCATTAACTCAACTAAGTGCAGGTAATGGATGCCCGACGACTCGGGCATGACAATATTGAAGTTTTTGCCTGAATGGAAATTTGTGAATTAATCAGGTTAGATAATCCTAAAACTATAACTCAATCCGCTCTCCCTCTTTCGCAACTCGAAAAGCATTCTTTTCAATCTTAAGACGAGCTTTGCTGCCGGGATCTAAGGCGGGGTTCGTGTGATTAAAATGGATAAAGCGAACTTTCTGACGCTCTTTCAAAGGCAAAGAAGCAAAGCGTTCCATACTGTGCGTAATAAATGGATGCGGAAATCCCGACATGTCGCGGCCGGGTATTTCGCCGTTGGCAAAGAAAGTGCCATCTAAATAAGCGACATCGACCTCGGCCAGCATCCCCTCAATTCGAGTACCCCAATCATCCCACTCCTCCCAACTGTCGATATCCGGGATAAAAAGCACTGAGCGATTCGGACCTTCAATCCGGTAGCCAACCACTTCAGAATATTCCTGCCGGTGCGGCACTAAAAACGGTACGACGCTTAGCCGTTTATTTAGCTTCAGTGGCGTGCCGTGCTCTAACTTTTTCAAAGCGATATTGTTGTAACGAACCAGTTGCTCCCAGGGACCATTCGTGCTCAAGTACTCGAACATTTTTGGCATCGCAAAGACAGGGACGCCCTGCGCGCCCATGGATTCGTGACCGAGAAACATCAGGCCGGTATAATGCCCAATATGGGCATGGGTCAGGAAAATTCCCATCAGTCCCGGTGTTTCATCTACCGGTGCTATTTTATCCAAGTTGTGAAGCTGCTCCCTGAAGTCCGGGGTGGCCTCGAACAGCCAGCGTTCTTTGCTCACCGGATCAATTAAGGCCAGGCTAACCACCTGACGCTTAGATCTCTCATTTGCCCAGGCTTGATGTTTTTTGGTACCTGCCTGGGGAACACCACCGTCCTGAGCTATTCCTAGGACAACCAGGTAAGGCTGACTGGCTTTCTCTTGAAAAATAATTTTAGCCCCGATTGAATCGATTCCAATCAGCACAAAAATCATACATGTCTGAAGTATGAAAAATAGCATAGGCATCAATGAACCCTGCATCCGTGAGATTATTTTATCAGTACGATTATGCAATCTGACTTCAATGTAACATTCTTTTCCCAAATTTCAACAGCTAATCCGGTATCCCCCAGATTTATCATTTGATTCTTTCCGCACCTCTTGAATAATTTGCTATATTAAATACGGATTATGCACCACACCTGCCGCCGAAATATCTGGTTAAATAGGCTTTGAAATTTAAGGAGGAGACCCCGAGTGAAACTCTTTTCCAATATTAAAGGCGATATCATGGGGGGTATCACCACATCCGTAATAGCATTGCCGCTGGCGATCGCTTTTGGCGTGGTGGCGTTTGCACCCCTCGGTGAGGAATACATCGCCCAAGGCGCACTGACCGGGCTCTATGGCGTTATCGTTGCCGGCATCCTCACCAGCATCTTCGGCGGCACACCCGGGCAAATTGCCGTTCCTACCGCCCCGATGTCTGTCATGGTTACCTCTATTATTGCCACCCTGTTAAAGGATCCGGAAATTGCCGCTTTGGGTGAAAACCAGGTCATGGTGATTTTAGTCCTGGTTTCCATGACCATTTTAATAGCCGGATTGCTCCAGCTCATCATGGGAGCTGTTGGCGGGGGTAAACTTATAAAATTTATTCCTTATCCGGTCATCGCCGGTTTCATGAATGGTATTGCTATTATTATCTTTCTCGGACAATTGCGGCCGTTGTTTGGCGTTTCTAAAGACACGAATCTCCTGGCAATCTTTTCAGGGAGTTCAGATTTTCGATATGAAACTTTAATTGTCGGCGCGGTGACCATCGTGATGATGTTGACCGCAAAAAAAATAACCAAAGCTGTTCCCAGTTCATTGGTCGGACTTTTATGCGGCGTCGCGACCTACTTTGCAATTGGAACATTTTTCAATCCCTCTTTGCTGCAGATCGAAAATAACCCTTTAATCATCGGATATATCCCAAGTTCTTTTCCGACCCCGAAACAAGTGATGAATTTCTTCAGCGTGAGCGCTCTCATTCCCTTGTCAAAATTAACCGCCTTACTTCTACCCGCCTTGACCTTAAGTATTCTCGCTTCAATCGACACCTTGTTAACTTCAGTGGTCACCGATATGGTCACCAAATCCAGACATAACAGCACCAAAGAACTTTTCGGACAGGGAATCGGCAATATCGCCTCTGCTGCTTTTGGCGGGCTGCCCGTTGCAGGCTCAACCCTCGCGACTATGGTCAATGTCAACGCGGGTGCACGAACTCCCCTCGCCGGAATTGTGAACAGTGTAACTGTTCTGCTGGTGGTATTATTCATGGCAAATTTGGTGCAATGGATTCCCATGTCGGTGCTGGCAGGGATTCTTCTCATTACCTCCGTCTCTATGATTGAGTTAGAAAGTATCAATCTTTCCCGAAAAAAATCCGCCTTAGGCAATCTGCTTGTGATTGTTGCGGTTACGGTAATTACTGTGGCAATTGATTTGATTATCGCCGTTTTAGTCGGCCTGGTGATTACGGCATTTCTTTTTATAAAAGAACAAATTGGCAAGAACATTGTGCGCCGAATGTACACCGGCGACCTGATTCGCTCTAAAAAAGTTCGCAGCCACGCGGCCACGGAAATCCTCGAGCAGAAGGGTCACTTGATTAAAATTTACGAGCTGAACGGCTCACTCTTTTTCGGCACCTGCGACAAACTGCTGGCGGAATTAGAAAAAAACCTCGACAGTTTCTGTATTATTCTCGACTTCAAACGCATACACACCATCGACCTAACAGGTGCGCAGCTACTAAAACAAATCGTTAATCGCGTGCACGAGCAAGGCAATTTTTTGGCAATCAGCTATTTGGATATGCCCGGGGATGAAGAAAAAGAACGCATGAAAAGACTCATGCAAGACATGGGTGTCATCGAGGCGATCGGTCCGGTATATATTTTCCCGGATACAGACCGGGCACAGGAGTGGGCTGAGGATGTGTTAATTCAGACAGAATTAGAGACGGCACAAATTCCTCCGGAAAAAATCACCATGCAGAGCCTTGATATTTTTAAAGATTTAACACCGAAGCAGCTGCAAACAGTCGAAAAATACATGCACCCGATCGAACTCAAAAAATCGGATATTGTCTTTAAAGAAGGCGAACCGGGGGACAAGATTTACTTCATTCTCTCAGGCGGTGTAAGCGTAATTGCCAAGCTCTCTCAAAACGGCCGTGTCCGCAGACTGGCCACATTTGGCGAGGGCGTCTTTTTTGGTGCAATGGCCATCCTCGAGCAACAACCCCGCTCGGCAACTGTCCGCGCCGATTCCGAAACCGAACTTCTTTATATGACTGTGGACGATTTTCAGCATCTTGTGAAAAAGGAATCTCTCCTTGCGTCGAAGATGCTGCTTGGTATGGCGCGAGAACTTTCCCACCGTTTGCGGCTTACCACTATTGAGGTGCGGACGCTGGAGGAGTAAAAAGCGAGGAGCGTTAAGAATAATACTGTGAAAAATTGCTCTCGTTTTCGGGAATTACATCTCACAACCTACCCCGAAGTACGGGTCGGCCCGGCTTCGGGAATTTAGTCCAATTTCTCACACCTGAAGAGCAAGAGCCAGCAACAGATTAGTTCATAAAAAATACAACAATTAGTCTATATTCTTCTTGACATTCACCTCAAATATTTGTATCATTTTTAGTCCCTAAACGTCAATTTAACAAACACTTAACTATAATCGGAACGATTATTAATTTAATGAAACTAATATACGCTTTAAGTACCGGAGTTTTCCTAATCTTTTTCTTAAATGGTCAACTTTTTGCCCAGCAACCAACGCGGCAAGACACCTTGAAAGAATTGATACGGCGGATTGATATCTTAACTGAAGAGCTTGAAAAAACGAAACTGGGTGAAGTCGCAGCAGCCAAGTACGAAAGCCGTTACGGCATGGGACCGGCGGCCTCGCGGATTTATCAGTTGGCGAAAAACGGTATCTCAATTGCTGGCTATGGTGAAATGATCTACGAAAACTTTTCAACTGAACAGGATAATGGTTCTCCGTCCGGCAAAGCCAATAGTTTTGATTTCTTACGACATGTCACTTATTTGGGGTTTCGTTTTAACGATTGGCTGCTTTTTAACGCTGAAATTGAGTTCGAGCATGCAAAAACGGCATCAGGTTCTCCGGGTTCGGTCTCAATAGAGTTTGGTTACATCGAGGCACAGTTAAGTCCAGCGTTTAATATCCGGGCCGGCATGGTTTTGCCGCCCCTGGGTATAATAAATGAACTGCACGAACCTCCCACTTATCATGGTGTGCTCCGACCCGAAACCGAACAGCGAATTATTCCCACGACCTGGCGTGCGAATGGTTTTGGAATCCTCGGTGAAAGTTCAAAAGGTCTTGCTTACAAATTGTTTGTAACAGAAAGTCTGAACGCCGCCCAGTTTTCTTCAAACGGGATTCGAGGCGGCCGTCAAAACGGTGCCAAAGCTATTGCGGAAGATTTAGGAATTTCCGGAAGACTTAATTACACCGGCATCCTCGGCCTTGATTTCGGAGTGTCGTTTTTTCTCGGAAATACAGGTCAGACCTTAGTCGACTCGTCCGGCAAAAATATCGATGTTTCATTAAAACTCTTCTCTCTTCATTTAATATTTGCGCGCAAGGGTCTTGAGCTTAGGGGGCTTTATGCGCAATCACATATTAGCGACATCACGGCATTGAACTCGGCTTTAGGCCTTTCCGGTACTGGCTCAGTCGGTGAAGCGCAGCACGGGTTTTATGTAACTGCGGCTTATGACATCTTACCCTTGATAGCCCGAAGCAGCACTCATTATCTTGCGCCATTTATTCAATACGAAAAATTCGATACCCAACAGGAGGTCCCGGCAGGCTTTTCAAGAAATCCGGTGCGGGAACGAACGAATTTAACTTTGGGCTTAACATACAAGCCGCATCCGAATGTCGCTCTTAAAATGGATTATATCAACCGGGACAATGAAGCGAACACAAATGTTGACCAGTTCAATTTAGCGATGACTTATTTATTTTGATGGTGCCAGATGCTGGGAGTTTCATCAGTGGATTCTTCAATCAGGTGTTTGAAAAACAAGATTGCAATTCTAAATGAGCTGATCGTAATTCCGAATCGGGGCCTGATGGTGGAATTGCACGACGGTCGGAATAGGTGATATTTATGAAAAAACTTCCAGTTATAATTAGCACACTTTTGTTGATGCTGGCAATTCAAGCAGGCCACGCCAAAGTTTTCAAAACCCAGCAACAGGCGCTGCAGGAAGCTTTTCCGAACAGCGATTCGATTGATCGAAAAACGTTGTTTCTGACGGAGAAACAAGTTAATCAGATCCAAAGATTAGCCAAAGCGAAACTCGAGTCAAAAATCGTTACTTTTTATGTGGGCAAAAAAGCAGATTCAATAATGGGATACGCCTTTTTTGAAAGCAATATCGTTCGTACCAAGCCGGAGACATTTATGGTTGTTTTAGACAAAAAAGCAAGAATAAAAATCGTCGAGGTTCTTGCGTTTTACGAACCTTTAGATTATCTTCCCACCTCCAATTGGTTCGCGCTGTTTGCTGGCAAAATATTAAGTGATAAGCTCTGGCCGAAACGCGACATCCACAACATCACGGGAGCCACATTATCCGTACAGGCGATTACCCTGGGGGTTAGGAAAATGCTGGCAATTTACCAAGTTGCAATTGCAAAAGGGAAATTAAATTGAAGTACATGCAGAACGGCGGCTTTCAAAGCCAGCCCTTGATGAAGCTGACCCTACTTTTCACACTTTTACTGCTAACCGGATTTTGGGCCACCAACTTCGCTTTATATTTTGCCAGGATGGACATTACGCCGCAGTCGGTTGAAGATTATTATTTGGGTTCCGAGGAACAATTTAAAATGCCACGCACTTACCAGTCGATGCTGGAAGTAACCCACGCTCACCTCCCGATGATGGCATTCGTGGTGTTGCTTTTGACGCACCTGCTGATTTTCGCCCCTTATTCTTTCAAAACCAAAGCAACATTTATTGCGTCCGGCTTTATTTTTTCGCTGCTAAACGAATCAGCCGGCTGGCTGGTTAGATTTGTGAGTCCGCATTTTGCCTTTTTGAAGGTCGCGGGCTTTCTTGGATTTCAGGGAATTCTGGGGTTTTTGCTCGTTGCACTTGCCATGTTTCTGATTAAAAGCCCTCGCGGTGAAGATTCTGCTTCCAAAAATTATTCAAGAGCTGATAAGAGTGGAAGTCCAGATCTGAATAAGAGGATTCCACTTGCACTTCTTAAGCCCGGCGAAGAAGGGACTGTTGTCTCAATCCACAAAAATAGCTCAAATTCATCCGACTTAATGGAAATGGGACTGACACCGGGGACGCGGGTTAAGCTGGTTAAATTTGCACCGCTGGGCGATCCGATGCAGCTGGATGTACGTGGGTACCACCTTTCGGTGCGCCGTTCTGAAGCCAAAAATATACTTATTGAGAGGGAAATATCATCGAATTAATGGAAGAGATAAAAACCAAGAATATCTCAGCCGATATCGCACTTGTTGGCAACCCCAATTCCGGCAAGACTTCGCTATTTAATGCTTTGACCGGATTACGGCAGAAAGTCGCTAATTACCCGGGTGTAACCGTCGAGAAAAAAACCGGCATGTTAAAAGGTGGAGCTGGAGTCGAAGTGAAAGTCTATGATCTTCCAGGTCTATACAGTCTTGTGCCGAAGTCCTTAGACGACAAAATCGCTGCCGACATTATTACCGGCCGCTCGACAGAGATTGAGAATCTTAAGCTGATTGTTGTCGTAGCAGACGCCAGCAATTTGAGTCGCAATCTTTATCTTGTCACGCAAATTATCGAGCTCGGAGCTCCGGTTCTGCTTGCCCTCAACATGATGGACTCTGCAAAAACAAAGGGGCTCGAGATCGATGTAGCAACGCTGGCAAAAGAACTCAACATTCCGGTCGTGCCACTTACCGCAAACAAAAGAAATGGTTCGCAGGCATTACGCGAAAAAATCTTTGAACTGGTTGCAGATGATAGAAATTCTTTTCAAAATGCCAGTCTGCGGGTCGATGATGAAATTCGAAAAGCCACGGCGCCAATTTGCGATTGGTTGCAAGCAAACACACATGTCACTTCACCTGCAAGCTGCTCCGAAGCTTTGCGCGTCCTCTCAAACGACAAAGCGCTCGACACATGGATCCGGAATTGTTATGAGCCAAACGGAAAACTGCAAACGGTGGTGAAGCAATCCCGTGAAAATCTTGCCAGAAAGAATGTTCCCTGGCCCATGCTTGAAACACGATTGCGCTACCAGTGGATAGATGATATCTGCAGAAAAACTGTTCGCCAGATAAAGCAAGACCGCAGTTTTAGTGAAAAAATCGATACAGTGCTAACCCACCGTTTGCTCGGGCCATTTATTTTTCTGTTTATTTTCGCTTTGATATTTCAGGCGATTTTCTCCTGGGCCGCGGTTCCAATGAGCGGCATCGAGACTTTCATCAGTTGGCTTGGCAACAAAGTCGAGGCCATCATGCCGGACGGCGTACTTGAAGATCTACTTGTCAACGGGGCCATTGCCGGGGTTGGCGCAATCCTGATTTTTCTTCCCCAAATCATGTTTCTATTTTTCTTTCTTTCACTCCTGGAAAATACCGGCTACATGGCCCGGGTTGCTTTTATGATGGACCGTTTTATGCGGGGAGCCGGCTTGAGCGGCCGCTCGGTGATCCCCTTGCTTTCATCCTTCGCCTGTGCAATTCCCGGAATCATGGCAACGCGCACGATTCAAAACTCACGCGAACGCCTGATCACAATTATGATCGCGCCCCTCATGAGCTGCAGCGCCCGCCTGCCGGTCTACGCCCTGATGATAGGTGCATTCATTCCAAGCATTGCCGTGCTGGGGATTTTCTCACTTCCAGGCCTTATCCTATTGGCGATGTACCTGCTGGGAATTGTCGCAGCCATCGCCGCTGCATTTGTATTAAAACGTTCTAAAGGAAAAAAACAGCAACCTTCGACATTCATCATGGAGCTTCCCCCCTATCGACGTCCCTCGTTGCATCAAACATTTCTGCAGGTATATGAACGCGCCAAAATCTTCGTGACGGACGCCGGAAAAATAATTCTGGCGATTTCAATCGTACTCTGGTTCCTGGCCTCCTACCCCAAACCGCAAGCCGATATCAGCTCGAGTGAAGCCATCAAACAAAGTTTTGCCGGCCAACTCGGTCAGGTCATTGAGCCGGTTATCAAACCGCTCGGCTTCGACTGGAAAATAGGAATCGCTTTGATCACTTCCTTCGCCGCCCGGGAAGTTTTAGTGAGCACATTGGCAACCATTTATAATGTGGAAGGCGCGGATGAAACTTCCGTTACTTTAAGAGAAGCCATGCGCAAAGAGCGTAACCCCGAAACCGGAAAACCGGTCTATACACCCCTCGTCGCCCTTTCACTAATGGTCTTTTTTGCTTTAGCCTGCCAGTGCATGTCAACCGTGGCCGTTGTCAGGCGGGAGACAAATAGTTGGCGCTGGCCGTTTATCATGATTGCTTATATGACCATTCTTGCTTACCTCGGCTCGTTAGTGGTTTTCCAGGGTGGACGACTTTTAGGATTTGGATAAAATGGGCGTTCAGGAAATCATTGTCTTTGCAGTCGTGCTTGTTGCGGGTATTTTCACCGCCAAAAAAATTGCCCGCCAATTTACTCCGGGTGATGGCGGGAAAACGTGTGCTAAGTGCGAATTGAATAAAGCGGTGACAGAAAAGAATTTATAAAGAAGAAAATTTAGCTTGCCCAATTTTACGAATCACACCTTTTTAAGCCCAAGGTATATTCAACCGACGCGTTTCTCCTGTGCAATCTTTCACTTTCTCGCCTATCGCTTGTCGCTTCCTCCTACTCCGTTAAAAATCCGCCAGCGGGAATCGGCGTCTCCACCACAGTTACGACTTCTGAGGTCGCGGCTTCTGTGACAACAGTGACCTCTTCCGTTGGGCGCTGATTTCTGCGCATGATGGAGGGCCGAAAGCCAAAACAGAGCAAACGCTCATCGCGTGCTGCCATCCGGCATACTTTCCATGAGAAAAGCATAAATTTTGGTGCGCAGCCGGCGGAACTTTTTGATGGTACTCAACCCGTTCTTGTCGCAAACTGATTTTCTCTGCCTTAAAATGGCGCCTCTTTTTCAGTCCCTCCCGCAAAACCTGCGACAGCGTTTCAGCCGTTGTCGCGGCCTTCCTGCAAAGCTTCAACGCCGTATCTTCCAGGCTATCCGAAACCTGCTTTGAGATTTGACAGCATCTGCAAAAGACGCCCCTGGCCATACAAACGGATTTCCGACAACCCATATTGCCTGCGGACCAAACACTCCTCCCATGACAGGTGTGCCCCGACAACCCGGCCGTTGGCCGTAAAAAAAGCACTGCGTCATTCTGGGTTGCCATTCTGAAGAAAAAGTAATGTATGACGGCATTATATTTACTATACCCAACCGTATGTTTTGCGGTTTATTCTTACCGAAAAACCATGTATCAGTCAAATTCAATCTTGGCTACCTTTGAAGGATACAAACAAACATCTTGAAGCTCGGGAAATAAGTAACGCTCGTGCTCCTTCTTGGGAAAAACGTCTTTTGTAGGCCGGCAATAATTTTGGTCCCAACGACTTGTTTTCCATCTTGCTCCTTTTCGTTTGAGATATTAAAAAGAATGGATTTATCAAATTAGCAGCACCTGTAATTAACGATAATTTGACAAGAAACTTCCTTCTTTTCATAAAATTAAGTAAATTTAAATAATTTTTATTAATATATTAAAATAGAAGCAGTTGTAATTGTAAAAAACTGACAAAATTGAGATATGGCCATCATAGAGAAATATATTCCCTCTCCAGAGCTCAGACTCTTTATTAAGAATTTCTTTTTTATTGAAATATCTGAAAGCCAGGTACTGCATGTTAAACCGGGATTGACAGTTTTTCCGACTCCTTACGTCAGCATGGTACTATTTTTCTCAGATCCTTCATTTAAAATAATAGATGACGACACGCCACAGTTAGATGATTTCAGTGTTACAGGATTCAACACATGCCCAAAAATTTATACGCGTTCTACTTCTCTAAAGCAAATGATTGTATGCTTTACACCCATTGGAATTCAACATTTTCTGGATTTTCCATTAAGGGACTTTCTGATACTCATGGTCATATCAAATTAGTCTTCCCTAATGATTACGATATGTTATTAAGCGAGTTAAACAATGCAATTAGTAATAAGATAAGAGTAGAAATTGTAGAATCGTTTTTTCTAAGACAACTCAATAAATCCAAAACATTGGATGAGAGGATTTACCCATTGGTGAATTACATATTGCGCACTAAGGGGACGGATAATCTAAAGAAAGTTGCTCAGGAGACAGCATTTGGGAGAACGGACGATTCAACGTCTTATGCATCATTATGTAGGAATAAACTACAAATCATTCTCGACATTAGTCAGGTTTAAATATGCTAAATCATTATTAAATGCCAACCAGGAAAATCTAACAAGCATAGGGCTTCAGGCATGTTATTTTGATCAAGCTCATTTTATTCATGATTTTAAAGAGCTCTCAGGATTTACGCCGAGAGAATATTTAAAAAAAATCACTCGATCATTTGGAATATAATTGATCATAATATAACGATAGATTTTGATACACGCCAGAACAACCTTGCTGTTATACGCCCCTTAACCAATAAACTACATTGCCGGATTGGTAGCTTGAGCAGGTTTAAGCTGAATTCAAACGCGTCCAGTGTTTATTCTATGGTGCAAATTTGTTGAGCGTTTAAATCAGCTTAACTTTTGACCGCTAGGCAAAAATAGTGGACCTTTGAAAAATAGTGAATGTTTGGCCTTTGTGGCTGCAACAGGTTGGTGACTTCATTTTGCCCCGTTACTTTACTTGTGTTTCGCAACTGCATTTGAGGCGTACCTTTTCCTTGTTACTGCTAACATAAAAAAATCATATATCCCTTTCTTATGCAAAACATATTTTGTACCTTTTTAACTTGTGTCAAAGACTCTGGCCTTGATTTCAACCAAAAGAAAGTGTTTGGCCATTGGCTATCTGACCACTGCTCATAAATTGGTTGCACTATGAAAAATTCTGGATCAGTTAAACAAGAGCCAAAGCTGATAAATAATCTAATCAGCACGCTTAAGACTAATAGCTAAAAGCCAGTAGCCAAGAGCTGAAAAGTTACAATTGCCAAAGTCAAACGCTCAATTTGGGTTCTAATGAAAATGACTTCAATGTCAAACCTTTATTGCAGATACCAAGGAATAAAAAAATGAGGTTCGAGTGCTAAATTCAGAAAAAAGCGACTATGAGGAGCAAAAAGGGACACCACCCGAGGTAACGTTCGAGCAATTACCCGCAGAATTACGTGAGGCGGCGTGCCGCCTGAAATGGACAACCCTGACTCCGGTTCAGGCACAAGCGATTCCGTATTTATTGAAAAACAGGGACATGATGATCCAGGCGCGCACCGGCAGCGGTAAGACCGGGGCTTTTCTTCTGCCTATGCTGAAGCAGCTTGATGCGAACCGCGACGTTTGCCAGGCACTGGTCCTGGTGCCGACCCGAGAGCTTGCTTCGCAGGTCTGGCAGGAAGCCAAAATTTTATTTGGTGAAAATGGTTTGTCATGTACGGCCGTTTATGGCGGCGTGGGGTACGGCAAACAGATGGAGGCGCTGAAAAAAGGCGTCAAGATTATCGTCGGCACACCCGGACGCATCCTGGACCATCTGCTCAAGCGCACGATGACTCTCAGGCATCTAAAAATACTGATCTTTGATGAAGCGGACCGCATGTTGTCCATGGGATTTTATCCTGATATGAAGAAGCTCCAGACTCATCTGCCGAAACACAAAATTCACACCAGCATGTTCTCAGCAACATTTCCGACTTCTGTAATGCGGGTCGCAGAGCAGTTTACCCGTGATCCTGAGTTCCTGAATCTAAGCAGCGAACAGCTTCATATTGCGGAGACGCAACACATTTATTATATGGTTCCAGGCATGGATAAGGACCGCAGCCTGGTACGTATCATCGAGGTGGAAAATCCGGCGTCTGCTATTATTTTCTGCAACACCAAAGCCAACGTGGAATTTGTAACCATCGTGCTGCAGCGCTTTGGCTATGATGCGGACGGCTTGAGTGCCAACCTGTCGCAAAAAGACCGGGAGCGGGTTTTGGAACGTCTGCGGAAGGGAACGCTGCGCTTTCTGGTGGCTACTGATGTGGCGGGCCGCGGTATAGATATTCCTGAACTCTCCCATGTCATTCAATATGAACCTTCCGAAGACCTGGAGAGTTACATTCACCGCTCGGGTAGGACCGGACGTGCCGGCGCGCGCGGCGTAGCGATCACCCTGGTGAACCGGACTGAACAGAGGCTACTGAACCGTATTGCAAGTACATACGACATCGATTTACAGGAGTGGGCTCTGCCCACGGATGCGGATGTGGAAAGGATTGTCACCCAACGGTTGACGGCGTTGCTGGAGGCAAGACTTCGGGAACGCGACAAGCTGCAGACGGAACGCAGTCTCAGGTTTCTGCAACTCGCCAGATCGCTAACGGAAAATGAGGATGAGTCGGCAATCATCACCATGCTTCTGGATGATTATTATCAACAACAACTGCATGCCCCGGTGGTGCCGCCCCCGGAAATCCAATCAACAGAAAAGAAATCGGAGGAATCCGGCCACAGTCAGCAGCCAAGAAATCGTGATCGTCAACGTCGGAAACCGCGCTTTAATTAACTCGTGTCCCAGCTTACTAAAATATAAAATCCAGACCCGATTCATTTTGCAGATTATAGTCTTGTCGTTTAAAACATCGCAGGAAATCTGTTAAAGCAAGAGAATACCCCGGACACAACGCCAGGTAGCATTTACCTTTTACCTGGCTTAATCAGTTGAGCAAGGAGGGTTTTCTTCTTATCAAGAAACTGTAGAAGCGCTGGCAGGACAATAACCGCGGCAAGAAAAACAGCCAACGGTCAATCTACTTAAATAAATGTTACGCTAAATTAAACAGCGGCCATTTTAATTGTTTTGGGTCTGGATTGCAAGAATTTATGCAGAACGAGGTTGGTTCAATTTTGAAATAAAGGAGAGAATAGTTAAGTACGTAAGACTAAAATCTTCACCCGGGAACAGGAACCCTGCGCGCAAAAAAACAACAAAAAATGAAAAAAAGAAATTATTCTGCTATTTAAACTTCTACGAGTGATTATTTTTTTCTCTTCCTGCTGCGTTTATCCGGGTTATGGTTTTGCCTTTTGCAATTCTTTGCGTAAGATCTCATTTATCAATTTAGGATTTGCTTTGCCGCGAGTCGCTTTCATAATTTGTCCCAACAGAAATCCCAAAACTTGTTCGTGCCCGCTTAAGAATTTGTTAACTTCTTCCGGGTTCTCATCTATGACTGAAAGCACATATTTCTCAAGTTCAGTGGAATCCGAAATTTGCAACAAACCTTTTTCTTTGATAATCTCATCGGGCTTTCGGCCGCTCGTGAACATTTCATCGAAAACAGACTTGGCAATTTTAACGCTGATCCTGCCATCTATGATAAGTTTAATAAGTGCAGCCAGATCCGCAGGTTTAATTTTAAAATCCTTAATATCACGCCCGGATCCCTTTAAAACTCTCAAAACTTCTCCCATAATCCAATTGCTGGTCGTCTTGGCATCACCGGAAATTTTGGTAGTTTCTTCGAAATAATCGACCAATGCTTTCGTTTCCGTCAAAACATCGGCATCATATTGAGGAAGCCCGTATTTTTCAACCAGCCGCTCTCTTCTGACTGCCGGTAGCTCGGGCAATGAATGGCGAACTTTTTCAATCCACTCTGATTTTATTTGTACAGGCACGAGATCAGGTTCCGGGAAGTAGCGATAATCATGTGCAAATTCCTTGCTGCGCATTGGGATAGTTTCTTTTTTGTCGGCATCCCAAAGAAGTGTCTGCTGAAAGACATTGCCTCCCGCTTTCAAAGTTTGAATTTGCCGCGCAATTTCAAACTCCAGGGCTTTCTCAACACCGTGCAATGAATTCATATTTTTCAACTCAGTTTTTACGCCGAATCCTTTACTTCCCTGCCTACGAATGGAGACGTTTGCATCACAACGAAAACTGCCCTCTTCCATATTGCCGTCACAAATTTCCAAATATTGTACGATTTGGCGTAGCCGGGTTAAATAGAGATAGGCCTCTTTGGGCGAACGTATTTCGGGTTTGCCAACGATTTCGATCAGCGGCGTGCCGCAGCGATTGACATCAACCAGAGTCTCGTTCTCCTCCACAAATTCTTCTGCATGAATTGACTTGCCAGCGTCTTCCTCAAGATGGATGCGGGTAATGCCGATCCTTTTGCGCGCGCCGTTTATGTCAATTTCTACGTACCCGTTTTCACTCAAGGGCTCTTCGTACTGCGAGATTTGGTAACCCTTGGGCAGATCGGGATAAAAATAATTTTTACGGGCAAAAATTGAGTTCTCGGCAACCTGGCAATTCGTGGCAAGCGCTATCTTTATTGCGAACTCAACAGCCAGCTTATTCAAAACAGGCAATACACCTGGCATCCCC
>SMVB01187850.1_pt1 | contig 16052 bp, 19 predicted proteins | sample 2456461 | NCBI WGS metagenome assembly SMVB01 (sample SAMN11095934, study PRJNA526329) | marine sediment metagenome | biome: Marine sediment; feature: Surficial sediment; material: Deep marine sediment; isolation source: Hadal surficial sediment | place: Pacific Ocean | collected 2014-05 | depth...
AAAGCTGTCTCGCGTCCGGTGCGCGGTACACGAGAAGATTGCCGTCGGGTGAGAGCGCCAGAGTTCGTCCACGTCGCGGCTGGGCGTGGCCCGCCGGTAAGCTCAAACTTGCTCGAACGAGTCCCTTGCTGGTAGGAGCCGTACGCCGAGGGTACAAACCGGCGATACCGGCGAGGATGGCCATCATTCCGGCCACGATCCACGGGAGCAGCGTTTTCTGGCGATGCCCCGGCCCCCGCAGATCCCCGGGCTCTTCGGACTGCCTCGCATCTTCCAGCTCGATGCGGGCGTCTGCCATGTCGTGGAGCCGATGCCGTGCGTTTTTCTGCAGGCAACGACGCAAGAGAACGCGCATGCCTTCTGGTGTGCGTTGCGGCAACGCCTGCCAATCGGGCTCTCGCTCGAGAATCGCGGCAATGGTGTCTGAGACGGTGTCGCCCAGGAACGCGGCCTTACCCGTGAGCAGCTCATAGACGATGCATCCGAAGGACCAGATATCCGTCCGCTTGTCCAAGTCCCTGCCCCGGGCCTGCTCGGGACTCATGTAAGCTGCGGTACCGAGAATGACTCCAGTCTCGGTGCCTGCTCGCGTAAGCGTCGGTGATTCCGACGTCGCTCCTTCACTGAATCGTGGTCCGAACGCTTTCGCCAGCCCGAAATCCAAAACCTTCGGCTTGCCTTCTTTTGTGATCATGATGTTCGAGGGCTTGAGGTCGCGGTGCACGACGCCCTTTTCGTGCGCGCTTTCGACAGCCTCAGCGATCTGTTGAAAGAGTGGAAACGCTTCTTCGAACGACAGAGTTCCGTCTGCGAGCCGCGCCGTAAGTGTCTGTCCTTCGATAAGTTCCATTACGAGGAAGTGTATGTCGTCCGATTCTTCGAGGCCGTGGAGAGTGGCGATGTTGGGATGGTTCAAAGACGCGAGTAGCCGGGCTTCGCGCTGGAAGCGAGCGATCCTTTCGGAGTCTTTCGCGACAGCCGCGGGAAGGACCTTTATCGCCACCTCACGTCCGAGCTTCGTGTCTCGGGCGCGGTAGACCTCACCCATTCCGCCGACACCGATGAGGGACAGAATCTCGTACGTTCCGAGTTTGGTTCCGGGTTCGAGCGCCATCTTTTTGGTTGCTGCCGATAGTCGAGAGTGAGTCTATCCGGATAGAACCAGACCTTCAACTGATAGAGATTCTACTAAATCGAAAGACCCGCTCGATGAGCGCCGAGGCCCGGCTCGCGTCGGTCAACGGGTAAGGGATGTCGCAGAAGAGGAGTGATCTCTCGAGACGAGATGGAGAAGCGGTTCGAGAGGTGGCTCGCGCCGCTGTTGGGTCACAGGAACTGACACGCAGCTCTCGCGATCCTCGTGTTGTTCGAGCTCACGCGCGAGCGCTTGGTGCCAGTCGAGCTTTCAGAGCCCGTAGGGTCAAGATATTCATGCGGCTTCCCGATGGTAGAAACGGAGCAACCCGCCAAGCCGTTCACGGCACTGAATGGCGCCCTCTAGACCCTTAGAGCCGTCGAACTTCTTCGCCACAAGCCTCCGGTGCCAGCCCAGGAGCGTCTCGGGCTTCACAATATTCGCTACCACTTCGAGCGCCCGCTTGCCGAGACGCTTTCCGTTTTCAGCTAGTGTCCGTCGTTCGCCATCGGTCAAGCGCAAACGACCCTTGATCTGATTCCGAAGAATCCGATTCTCGACCACAAGATATTCGTTCCGCAGGAGAAGCTCCTCGTCCACGGACTCTGAGATATAGGCCAGCATGGTCTTCCAGTCCATCGCGACTCCTTCCGAAGGACTGGAATATCTATCCGACAGGAAGGGTTGATTCAACCGGTCCGCGGGTTCGCGGATCCTGCTGCCCCGGTTGTCGTTCGAGCATCTTGACCCTACGGCGATGCGCCTAGCGGCTGGATTTCCTCTTTTGCGTGGCCTTCGTTCTTTGAACAGCTTCCAGGAACTCCTTCAGCTTATCCGGTTCTCGCTCACCCTCGGACCATCTTTCGATCTCTCGTAGGTCTACGTCTTGCCGTGTACTGACCGCGACGGCCCGATCGAGTGATTGTCGATCGTGACCATGGTAAAACCCAGTCAGTCGATCTTTTACACATTGAGTTGGTGTGAGAATTTGAAGCTCCCCTGCGTCGGTCGTCAAGGTTGCCCAATGGTCGATCTCTTCTTCCCCGATTACTATTGGCCACCGCGAGGTGTTGACGTACTGCGTGTGGTCGGGGTGCGAAAACCATCCAGCCGATTCCTCGTGAAAGCCGAGCCCTGTCAGGATTTCGACGATACGCTTTCGTTCGACGCGCGCCACGATGAAGTCGAGATCCCTGGATTCCCATTGGTTGTCAGAGTAGATGGTAGCAACGCTACCGCCACCCAGCACAGCTTCTATTCCGGCTGAGTTGAAAGCCTCCGATACTATCGCCGCGAGCTCGGCGACGGTGAGTCCTTTGTGGATTCGGTTCACAGGGGCTTGTTGGGTCGGCGTGGCCGCCGTCGCTCTCGGTAGTAACGCACGATATCGTTCTGCGGAACGTATTTGAACGAGTCAGCGAGAAGAGCTCTAAGCGGGGTTACCGTGGGATTGCGAGTATTCCATGTAAAGATTCGCGCGTTGCCGACCGGCCGACTCGTGAGTATGTCTCCGAGCTCGAACTTCTTGAGCTGCTTTTGCACCATCGACTGCGGGATACCGAACGTCTTGGAGATACCGCTGCCGTACCCCTCCTCATAATTCTGCAGGTACATCAAAACCTTGGTCGCGGTGCTGCCACCGAAAATCGTTTCCATAACCATGGAATGATTATATCATCTATTTTAGATGTTAATCAACCTACTATATAGTTTAATCTCCCGACTCCAGCTGCACTAATCCACCCTGTATAGACGTAGTAGCCTCATATGTGTACACTAATGGATACTAATATGGCTTCAAAGGGAGGCACAATTGCGCTTCATTTCTGTGCGCGAGTTCCGAGGGAGCTCCGGCGACGTGTGGAAAGAGCTCCTTACTGAGCAGGAGCTCGTGATTACCTCGAATGGCAAACCGATTGCCATCGTTTCAGCGGTTTCGGAGGAGACGCTCGAAGATGCGCTCCGGGCCATTCGTCGCGCCCGCGCCATGGCTGCTGTGCAAGTCATGCAGCGCCAGTCGGCCAAGAGAGGATTGGCGACGGAGGACGTCTCGAAGGAGATCAGCGCGGCTCGTAGCGAGCGTGTCAAGGTCGAATGAGAATCGTTCTGGACACCAATGTGTTGGTGTCCGGTCTGCTCACCCCCTTCGGAGCCTCAGCGCAAATTGTCGGGATGGTGGCCTCGGGACAACTCGTTGTGTGTCACGACGCCCGCATTCTCACGGAGTACGAAGAGGTCCTAGCCCGTCCGAAGTTCGACTTTCCAAAGGCGGCGGTCTCGGACTTGCTCGAACAAATTCAAGGCGAGGGGATCTCACTCGCGACGCGTCCACTCGGGACCGCGTTCCCGGACCGCGATGACGAGCCGTTCCTCGAGGTTGCGGTGGCCGCCAACGCCGAAACACCCCACGATGCGGTGCGCCTTTTGACGGGCAACTCAAAACACTTCCCCGAAGAAAGCCGACAGGGGGTGACGGTTGTGTCACCCAGATTTTTCATCGACCACTACGGCGAGTTCGCCGGCGGGTAGCTCGGGCAAAGCCTTTCTTGTGGAATCGCCAAGGTCTACGTTGCATCCTGGGATAGAATCTCATGTCCGCGCACGGTTAGACGTGAGCTCGTCCGAGTTCCGTGCTGGATGCTGGGTGGTCGAGAAATTCGAGAGCTGAGCTGTTATGGGATTGAGCGCTGGCATGACCCTGGGGCCGTACGAGGTCCTCGAGCCGATTGGTGCTGGAGGCATGGGCGAAGTTTTTCGCGCCCGCGACAGGCGTTGTTGCATGAATGCTGGTAACTCACTGATTCCATTGATTCTGCGTTTTTTGCCCCCAAAACGTAACTTGCTGATTCCTTTAGGGTTGTCGGAATCATGCAACAACGCCTGAGAAAGGCATCATCCATCGGGACTTGAAGCCCGCGAATATCAAGATCGGTCCTGACGGCGAGATCAAGATTCTCGACTTTGGCCTCGCCAAAACCTTAGCGACGGATGTCGACGTTTCCGTGGCAACGTCGCAGTCCCCAACATTGACGAAGGGCACGGCACTCGGAGCCATCATGGGCACCGCTGCCTATATGAGCCCCGAACAAGCGCGGGGCAAGGGCCTCGATCGCCGAGCAGACATCTGGGCCTTCGGCGTGTGTCTCTTCGAAGCTCTGACGGGAAAGAGGCCCTTCGCTTCTGACATCGCCATGGATGTCCTCGCTGCGGTCATCAGCGCCGAGCCCGTCTGGGCGGAGCTCGACCGCCGCGCGCCCGCGCACCTTCGCGCCCTCGTGCGGCGTTGTTTGCGTAAGGATGCCCGGCGGCGTCTCCGAGACATTGGTGATGCCCGCCTCGAGATGGAAGAGGCGCCGCAGCGCGCCGTGGCCGAGGCGCCTCGGATTAGAAACCTTGCACTCTATGCCGCCGGGCTAGCCGCGTTTTGTCTCGTTGCGGGTCTTCTTCTCGGCGGGCGCCTTCGTCCGGACGACGTGGACCGCTCCGTCAAACGAGTCGTCGTCCCGCTTCCTCCCGATGTGCGCTTCGACTTCGCTAACCGCGAGATCAAGATTTCACCCGACGGCACGCGGCTCGTGTTTTTCGGGGTTGACCAAGGAGCCAGTGAACATCATCTGTTCCTTCGACGCATGGACGAGCGCGACGCGCGCCCGGTTCCAGGGACGGAGGGAGCGTTCCAGCCGTTCTTCTCACCCGACGGCGAATGGCTCGGCTTCCATCTCGACAAGACATTGATGAAGGTCGAAGGTCCCCGTGGGCGGCGGGCCGGCCATGCACCTCTGCCCGCAGAGCGAACCCTTCGGCGCATCTTGGGGCGATGACGGGTTCATCTACTTCGCGGAGACCGACAGCGGCGAGCGGAACGGGATCTACCGGATCCCAGAAGCTGGTGGCACGCCGGAGCGCCTCACGGTTCCCGACCAAGCGTCGGGAGAGGCGGCTCACTGGTGACCCGAAGTGTTGCCCGGCGGCAGCGCAATCCTATTCAGCGCACGATCGGGCGCCGGGCGCTCCGGGATCAGCGCCGTCTCGCTCCAGAATGGAGAGCGCCGTGAGGTGATCGCGCCTGGCAACCGTCCACTCTACGCGCCTACCGGGCACTTGCTGTATCACAGCGGCCTCGTGAACTACGCCATCCCTTTCGACCCCGTTCGCCTCGAGACCAGTGGAGCGAGCGTACCGTTGACCGAGGTCGCCGGGAGCTTCGACGTCTCCGCTACGGGCACGCTGGCCTACACGACCCGATCGACCACGATTCTCCGGTCGGGTGAGCTCGTGTGGGTAGATCGTGACGGCCAGCAGCAACTCGTCACGGAAGGCCGGCGCGGCTACCAGCCGGCCCCGCGCATCGCTCCCGACGGCCGTCGCATCGCCGTGACGAGCGCGCCCGAGCGAGAAATCCCAGTCGACATCTGGACGCTCGACCTCGACCGCGACGTCTTTTCGAGGATCACGATCTCGACCGGAACCGACGCCGCCATCCGACCGGTGTGGTCGGGGGACGGGAGCCGCATCTTTTTTGCATCGAACCGGAATGGGCCATTCGAGATTTTCGCGAAGTCGTCCGATGGGACCGGGGAAGCGACGCAGGTCACGTTCGGGGCTCTCCGGTTCCCCACATCGATCTCCGCCGACGGCCGTCTCCTCTTCTACACCGAGACCGGGGTGGACTCCGATCGGAACATCGGCGTCCTGCGACTGGATGTGGAGTCCGCGCCGGAGCTTATCTTCGACTCGAAGTTCAACGAAAGGCTCGCGACGTTGTCGCCAGATGGGAAGTGGCTCGCCTATGTGTCCGACGAATCGGGTCAGCTCGAGGTCTACGTCGTGTCGTTTCCGGATCTGGGGCAGAGACAGCAAGTCTCGAGAAACGGCGGCGGGGAGCCTCTATGGGCGCCGAACGGCTTAGAGCTCTTCTATCGGCGCAGTGACAGCATGATGGCCGTTCCTGTCGAATTGGGCGCTCGCTTCGACGCCGGCGCACCCGTCGAGCTCTTCAGTGGACCGTTCCAGAGAGGAAGCACGAACTACGACGTCTCCCCGGATGGCCTACGTTTCCTCATGATTCGGGTACCGGAGGACTCAGGGACCGAGGATCAAATCCATCTCGTCCTCAACTGGTTCGAAGAGCTCAAACGCCTCGTCCCGACCGACAATTAGCCAGCCCCCTCCAAGCCGGAACCCAGCTCAACCAGTCGAGCCTCGCCACGCTGCAACTACGACGCGGTTTCGCTCAACGCGCTTCTGGCCTCATCCAGCTCGGCGCGCGTGCTGTCCTCGGCTACCAGTTCCAACAGCTTCTCGTAATAGCCGTGAGCGACCTCGGGCTCGCCGGCAGCCTTCGCCGCTCGGGCCGCTCCGAGGTAGCTGTTGATGCGACGATGGCAGGGCGTGAGCGTAGATGTCGTTGGTGATGTCGGTCTTTGCTGTGGCCGAGCCGCTGCGGCACGTCACGCAGAAGCCGTCGGAGCTTTCATCTAGCCTAGCCCCTCCGTGCGCCACCTCGAAATTCACGAAGACGGGTTTGAGCTCGAGCTATATCGCTTGCGTCCACGGCGGCGCGCGCGTCACGCCTGAGCCGAAGATGCTCTACCTCGACGCGCCAGTTTCGTAACGGCCTCACTCCGGGAGCCGAAGAGACCGCCTCGTCGAAGCGTTCGATCGCGTCAATCAATCCCGCCGCGAGAGCTTCTTTCGCAGAGAGCACGCGCCCGCCGCCAAAGTCCGCCGCGACCTTTTGAGTCGACAGTCGTCGGCCTCGAGCGAGGTCGCGAACAAAGGCCGCGTGAAAGTCGTCGGCGAGTTTTTGGGCACGGCGCGGTCGGCCCTGGGAGAAACAGACCGCACAACGGCTCCCGGCGCCCGCGGGTGGTGAATACCTGTTTCTAAATGCCTACCTCGAGACCAACATCTTGCTCAATCTGACTCAGACGGTTGGCCCTCACGGATAGAAATGGCTACCTATTGCAGCGGGCCGTGAAGGACGCGATACGTCCGAAATCAACAAACGCGCCGGCTGCCACACCTTCCGCGACAGCTTCGCGATTCACCTACGCGAGAAAGGCTACGACATCCGAACGATCCAGGAGCAGCGGCCCAACAACGAGATCGAGCGGTCGTGGCCTTTCCCTTCGTGTAACAATGGAGTTGAGATGAGAGTGGGGCGAGCCCTCGAAGAGCATCGTGCCGGTGCCAAAGGCTTGGCCACGCCACTCATCCCGGGCGTTATGCATACTGCGTCTAGCCAATGAGGCAGCTTGAGAGACTCTTACTTTCTCCGATACTATCCCGTGAATGGATTATCGAGTCTCTCTCACGGAAAGTGCGAAGGAGGATATCGCACACTTCGAGGCGAGCTACCAGCGCATCATCGTCGCGGGCATCATGAGTCACCTGAGGGTGGATGCGGAGGTCAGCACCCGGCGGAGGAAGCAGCTTCGGCGGAATCCGGTCGCTCCGTGGGAACTGCGGATTGAAAGATTCCGGATTTTTTACTCGGCTGAAGGCACTTAGGTCAAAGTCGTGGCAGTGGGTCACAAGGAACATAACGGTCTTTTCATCTGAGGTAAGAGGTTGGACCTATGAAGCCGATAAAGTTGGACAAGAAATCTCCTTCGGTGGATGAGCTTCTTGCCATCGCGCGACGCGAGCCCGTTTTGCTGGTCACGCCGGACGGTGAAAACTTCGTCCTTGAAGAAGCGGACGACTTCGACCGGGAAGTGGTAGAACTAGGTAACAGCAAGACGTTCATGAAGTTCTTGGAGGAGCGCTCGCGGGAGAAGGGAGCGATCTCGATCGAGCAATTCGCGGACGAGCTCAAGTCCAGTGATGCATAACGCGCGGCTGAATCCTAACGCGCTCCACGCCCCGCTGAACCCCCTGAGGGAGAGGCATGACATACGCTTGGAGCGGACGTGGCACTCTCATCAGCAACAGAGTGCGAACGTTATGAGCCCAATCAATACCCTCACAGCGACCAGCTCCAGCGGAAACAACCAATAGAATTGGGTTTTTAGCCCTTGTCGATCCGCTCCCCTTGGCAGCTTCCGGACCACGTTCACGGACAAAACGCGGACAGCCAAAAACGGTTAGACCCTCCTCGGGGACCCCGACGTGAGGATTTTCAGTCGTCATGCGGTGGGGAACTGGTGTCACGCAGGATCACTCTTGTCACAGAATCAACGACTTGAGGCGTTTATCAGCGACTCTAAGTGCCAGGTGTGACCCTGCGCGCCACCAGTTCGGGGTCAGTACGGGGGGTCAGTAGGGTTTTCCGTCGACAGCTACAAAGGAGCGGACGGCTTGCAACTTCCCCGTCGAACCGCTAGGTTCTCTCGATGTCACTCGCCGCCGGGACTCGCCTCGCCCACTACGATATCCTATCCTTGAGGCCATTTGGCGAAGGAGGCATGGCGAGGTCTACAAGGCCAATCAAGTTCTGTCTCTGAACGGATCCGAGCTTCCCTTTCCGCCCCGGGCACTGAAGGTGCTCGGATATCTTCTCAAGCACCCGGGAGAAGTGGTCTCCAAACAAGTGCTCGTGGATGAGGTCTGGAACGGCACCGCGGTTACGGACAACTGGTTGAGCGAGGTCGTGAGGATCTTGCGCCAGACCCTGGCCAGGGCATGCAACTCGTTGACTTGGGCCTGCCCCCTCGCACCGAGTCGCTCCCCCCGCTCTCGGGCCGCTTTTGCCGAACGGAAATGCAATCCTCCGTTGCAAGCGACGCGAGCTTCGACGTAGCGGATACGTGCACTCTAACCGCGATCGGGCGCGGGATTTTGCTCCTCGAGCTCCATCCACCGCTCGAGCGCTTGCTCGAGGGACGTCTTGGCCACCTCGAGCTCCTCGAGCACAGGCTCGACCGCTGCGAAAGGTTGTGCGTAGAAGTCGGACGCGCCCGTGCGCTCCTCGAGCGCCGCGACTTCTTGCTCCAACGCTTCGATCTTCTTCGGGAGAGCCTCGAGCTCGAGCTTGAGCTTGTAGCTCAGCTTGGTCGCCGCCCGAGGCGGCTCGTGGCGCGGCTTCGGCTTTGCCTTGTCGCGGGGCGCTCGCGTGGGTCCTTCCTTCACCGCCAGCGCACGGCCTTGCCGCGCCCAATCGCTGTAGCCACCAACATAGTGTTGGAGCACGCCGCCCTTCTCCCCCTCCTCCCCCTCCTCGAAGACGAGTGTGGTCGTCACCACGTTGTCGAGGAAGGTGCGGTCGTGGCTGACGAGGATCAAGGTCCCTTTGTAATCCACGAGCTGCTGTTCCAGGACCTCCAGCGTCTCGAGATCCAAATCGTTCGTCGGCTCGTCGAGCACGAGCAAATTGGACGCGCGGGCGAACAAGCGCGCGAGGACGAGCCGGTTGCGCTCCCCTCCCGACAGCGCCGCGACTTTGGATTGCGTCCGCTCGGGACTGAACAAGAAAGCGCCGAGATAACCGATGACGTGGCGATCGTTCCCCCCCTTTGTCACGCTGCGCACGAACTCGCCTCCGTCCGTGACGGTCTCGGCCACGGTCTTGTCGGGGACGAGATCGCGTCTCAGCTGATCGAAATAGGCGATTTCGAGCTTCGTCCCCAGCTTTACCGTGCCAGACTCGGGCTCGAGCTCTCCGAGCATGATGCGCAAGAGCGTCGTCTTCCCGACGCCGTTATTTCCGATGAGCCCGAGCCGGCCACCGCGAAGGAGCTCGAGTGAGAGGTTCTCGAACAAGCGGTCCTCGCCATAACCGTGACCGACATTCTCGAGCTCGATGACCCGGCGCCCGGAGCTCCGCGCCCGCTCGACACGCATCCGCGCCGTGCCCTCGCGTTGCGCACGCTCCCCATGAGCTTTCCGCATCCCTTCGAGCGCACGCACGCGCCCTTCGTTTCTCGTGCGCCTCGCCTTGATGCCCTGCCGGACCCACGCCTCTTCCTCCGCTAGGCGTTTGTCGAACAAAGCCTCGGCGCGCTCTTCGGCTTCGAGCGCCGCCTCTTTCCGACGAAGAAAATTCTGATAATCCCCCGGCCAGCTCGTGAGCGTTGCCCGATCGAGCTCGACGATTCGTGTCGCGAGCCGCTCGAGAAGCGCGCGATCGTGAGTCACGAAGAGCAAGCTGCCCGAGAACCCTAGCACCCGTTCCTCGAGCCACTCGATCGTGTCGAGATCGAGATGGTTCGTCGGCTCGTCGAGCAGCAGAACCTCGGGACGGGAGACCAGCGCGCGGGCGAGGTCCACTCGGCGGCGCCAGCCTCCCGACAGCGCTTCCATCTTTCGGTCCGCGGGCAAGCCCATCTCGAGCATCAAGCTTTCCACGCGCTTTTCGAGATCCCACCCGGACTCGGCGTCGATACGGTGGTGAAGCTTCTCGAGCTTGCGGAGTCCCGCGGCGTCCAGGTTCTCTGCCGTAAGGCGGTGATATTCGTCGACCAGAACTTGCAGCGGGCGCAATCCAGCCGCGACGTGATCGCGAACCGTGGCCTCGCCGACTTCGGGGAGCGTCTGCGCGAGCTGGCTTATGCGGAGGTCTGCTTTGTGCTTGATTTGGCCGGCATCGGGTTTCTCGTCTCCGGCGATGAGGCGGAGCAAGGTTGTTTTACCGGCGCCGTTGCGCCCGATGAGGCATACCCGCTCGCCCGGCTCGAGCAAGAGAGAGGCCTCGCGCAGAATGGTGTGAGCGCCGATTTCGTAAGTTACGGCGTCGACGGTCAGAAGCGGCATCAGCGCCGGGATTATAGACAACTTTGTTGGGATTGAGACGGCCCGGCTGGGCCCGAACGGGACTGCATGTGTATACTCTAGTATATACATCAGCGCGTGGAGTGAATGATGGTCGCGAAAACAGCTAAGATTTTCAAGAGTGGGAACAGCCAGGCGGTCCGCATTCCCAAGGAATTCCAGTTGGAAGGTACGGAAGTAGAGATCGAGCGCCGGGGGGATCTACTGATCCTTCGACCGAAAAGGAAGTCATGGAAGCCGTTTCTCGAAAGTCTCGGAGATTTCTCCGAAGATTTCATGGACGGTGGACGCGACCAACCCGAGCAGCAGAAACGTGACGAGGCTTTTTCGTGAGGGTGATGCTTGATACCAACATCTGTATCTACATCATCAAACAGAATCCCCAAACAGTCTTGGACAGGCTTGTCGCGATGCCGACGGAAGATGTCGGTCTTTCCGTCGTCACCGTAGCCGAACTGCGATTCGGCGCCAGCAAGAGCGCCCAACCCGGGCGCAATCACGAAGCGCTTGACCGATTTTTCAGTCCGTTCGAAATCGCTCTATACGACGAGCCTGCAGCCAGCGCCTATGGCGCACTCAAGAGCGAAGGGAGGCCGATCGGTCCCATGGACCTTCTCATCGCGGCGCACGCCGTCAGTCTGAACGCCAAGCTTGTGACCAACAACATGAAAGAATTCGTGCGGGTCGCGGGACTTGCAGTCGACAACTGGGTCTAGATCGGCGGGAGCGGCACGTCGTTGACGCGGGTCCGCATGGTGCGCACCCGCTCCTCGATCTCGTCGATGAGCTGGATGAATTCCGCATCGCGCTTGACGGCGCGCCTCGGATCGAGCGGGAGCATCCGGATGTACGTCCGATAAGCCCGATCCCATGATGTTCCGGGGACGAAGCCACAACATCCTTCGTCGCGGAGCCGGAGGCTGAGCTGACGCTCAACGTGACCCGTGTCGTGCCGCTCGGCTTCGGCCTCGGATACCGTTTCGTGGGCAACGCGGGCGATGCGAATGCTGACTCGAGAGGCTGGTCTTCGACTTTCACGATAAAGTTCGCGTTTTTCGGGGACTAAACTAACCGAGAGAAGTACAATCGGATCGGAACCAAAAGCTGGCTCACGCATTTCTACGCTTATGGATACGATTTGGATGGATTTGAAGCACTCGTTGCGGGGCCTCGTCGCGCGTCCCGGTTTTACGGCGCTCGTCGTGGTCCCGCTCGCTCTTGGCATTGGCCTCAACACGGCGATTTTCAGCGCGGTCTACACCGTGCTCTTGCGCTCGCTACCTTATGAGGACCCTCAATCCCTCGTGCGGGTCTGGGAGGCACGGCCTCGCATGGGCCCCAATGCCGAGCAGATGGCGGCGTTCTCTTTGGATCACTTTCGCGCATGGCGCGACGTGAACGAAGTCTTTGACGGAATGGCGGCGCTTGGCAATGTCAGCTTCAACTTGACCGGGGGCTCCGAGCCGCGGCGCATCGAAGGCGAGAACGTCTCTCCGGCTCTTTTTCCGATGCTCGGCGTTGAACCGCTTCACGGCCGCTATTTCGCCGAGGACGAGGAGATACCCGGCAGGGATCGCGTCGTCCTGTTGAGCTACAACTTGTGGCAACGCGTTTTCGGCGCCGACACGACGCTCGTCGGCCGAGACATCCGGCTCGACGGCTCGAACTACACGGTCGTCGGCATCATGCCGCCCGAGTTTCAGTTCCCGGATCCGAGTACAGAGTTCTGGGTGCCGATGACCATGGCGCCGGTCGAGCCGGCAACGCCTGGGGAAATGCGCATCGAGCTCCTTCCCGTCATCGCCAAGCTCAAACCAGGGGTCACGGTCGGGCAAGCGGAGGCTGCGGCTGAGACGTTTTTGAACAACTTGCGCGGAACGAGCGAGATGGCGCAGCGGATGAACGAAGGCGTTGCGATTCACCTGACCTCTCTCCACGAGCAGCTCGTTGCTCCCGTCCGCCCGGCGCTTCTGGTGCTTCTCGGCGCCGTCGGTTTCGTCCTTCTCATCGCCTGCGCGAATGTCGCGAACCTCTTTCTCGTGCGCGCGCAGGGACAGGAGCGTGACCTCGCCGTTCGGGCGGCGCTCGGCGCGGGGCGCGGCCGTCTCATGCAGAGACTCTTTATCGAGAGCGTCGTTTACGGCCTCTCTGGGGGAGCGGCCGCCGTCCTCGTTGCCTATTGGGGCGTCCGCATGTTGCGTCTCTTGCGACCGTCGGATCTTCCGCTCCTCGAGAACGTCGGCATCAATGGGACGGTGCTTGGCTTCAACCTCGCCGTGGCCCTCGTGGTCTCCGTTCTCGTGGGGTTCGTCCCCGCGATACACGCCGGCAGAGTCGATCTCGTCAGCGGTCTCAAAGGCCTCGGCACCGGGCTGGTACAGGCCACCTCCGGTCGTCTCCGCAGCCTGCTCGCTGCGGGTGAGGTCGCGGTTGCGCTCATTCTGTTCGTCGCGGCGGGACTCATGTTCCGGAGCTTCATGACGCTCTCGAGCGTTCATCCTGGCTACGAGCCGACGGACGTTCTGACATTTCGCGTCAACTTGCCCGCGACGAAATATGAAGGCGGGCCGGCGCAACGGGCGTTCTACGATCGCTTGCGAGAGTCTCTCGACGCGATATCCGGGGTTCACGCGAGCGGCATCGTCAACCAGCTCCCTCTCGATCAAGGGCGGTTGATTACGTCACTCGCCATCGAGGGCCGTCCACCGGTCGAGGATCGGATGAACATGCCGCGCGCCAATATGCGCGTCACGAGCCCCGGATTTTTTCAAGCTCTCGGCATTCGACTCGTTCGCGGCCGTGGTCTCGAACAGAGCGATGGGGCGGGCGCGCCACCGGTCGTCGTGATCAACGAGTCGCTCGCCGCGCGTTATTTCGAGGACGAAGATCCGTTAGGAAAACGTATTCAGCGTTTGGGTGAAATCGTCGGGGTCATGGCGGATGTGCGTCAGGAAGGGCTCGATGCGGAACCGGAGCCCGAGCTCTATTTGGACTATCGCCAGATTCCGGATCGCATGGCGGGGATTCTTGCGACGATGAGCGTCGCGGTCAGGGTCGACCCTCGACAAGACGGAATCGTTCAGGAAATGCGCCGCCGCATCCAGGAGATCGATGCCGAGCTGCCGGTGGCGGATTTGAGGCCCATGACCGAGCGCCTCCGAGACTCCGTCGCTCGCCCCCGGCTCTATGCGGTGCTTCTCGCGCTTTTCGCAGGACTCGCTTTGATCCTCGCGGTTTCGGGCGTCTACAGCGTCATCAGCTATTCGGTCAGCCAGCGCACGCGTGAGACCGGTGTACGCATCGCTTTTGGTGCGACGTCTTCGGACATCATTCGGCTTGTGCTCGCAGAAGGATGGAAGATCTTGTTCTGGGGTTTGGGGCTTGGTCTCGCCGTATCTTTTGGGCTGAGTCGCTACCTTCAGAGCGTGTTGTTCGAGGTCGAGCCTTTCGATCCGCTGACGTTTGTCGTTGTCGCAGTGCTCCTCGGTGCGGCCGTGCTCTTGGCAAGCGCCGTCCCGGCGCGCCAGGCGGCAAGGATCGACGCGATGAAAGCGCTCCGCTACGAATAGCTAGGCGACGTTTTTGGCTTGACGGGAGCACTGGCCCCGCGAAACTCTGCGCGGAGCTTCCCGATCGTCTTGTTCACAAAATTTTCGCGCGGGAGCATTGGAATGACGTCGCGCGTTCGCGGGCTCACGCGGTTGATCTCGGCGAGAAGCCTTGGATGCCCCGGTTCTTGTCGAAGCCCTTTGCGCAGCACCGCGGCGGCTTGCGACGGCCATCCGGTTAGCTCGTGGAGCCGGGCGAGGTTGATGTACATCTGCATGTCGTAGAAAGCGATTTCGACGGCACGCTCACACCAGTCAAGACCGGACTTCACGTCTCCCTCTTCGGTCGCGATGAGAAAGCCGCCATAGGACAGAACCTTGGCCTCGCGGCAACCGCTGTCGATGAGTTCACGAAATAAGGCTGCGGCTTGGCTCCGGCGGCCGTCTTGAAAGAGCTCTATAGCTCTCTGCTCGAGCGTGAGTTGCTCATGACCGTGCATGTACCCCCCTCAATCTCCACGAAGCAGGAGGTGGGGAACCGCCTGAGGAAGAAGACCGGAATCCTTACTGCAAACGAGCTGCCAAATGGAACGTACCCGTAACGTGTGATAGATAAGCACTTTCGCTCGATTGCGTGCCGAGGATCGCGGGAAAAACCCAACGCTAGAACGTTTAAGAATTAAACGCGCCGGGCCGCGATCGCGTGAAGGCGCCGTCCCTCACGACGGTACTTGCGCTCGAAGTTCGAGCCGACGATCTCCCGCTCCAGGGCGGAAGCGGGCATGTCGAAGTCGACCACCGTCAACGAAGAGTCGGTGACGACCTTCTGAATCTGATCGAAATAGACAGCGTGATCCGTGACGATCTGGAGTCGGGCGCCCGGCTTCAGTTTCCGAGCAAGAAGCTCGATGCGATCGGGCTGGACGAAGCGGCGTTTGCGATGGCGGGTCTTGGGCCAAGGATCCGGGAAATAGACATGAGCGGCGTGCAAGCTCTCGTCTTCGAGATAGTCGCGGATGAAAGTAACCGCGTGCGCGAGCACGACGCGCACGTTCTCGCAGACGTTCCGCCGGCGCCGGGCCTCGGCGAAGCGCCAATAGAGGCGCGTATATTCGACCCCGAGGAAATTGACTCCGGGTCGGAGCTTCGATTCCGATACGAGGAAGGTGCCTTTACCCGAGCCGATCTCGAGCTCGAGAGGAGCCTCGTTCCCGAAAAGTGTCGCGCTGGTGGCGGGCTTTTCGACGTCCTCGAGCTCGAGTCCCGAGACATTTGGAAGGATGGTGCGTCCTCGCCTCGCCTCGCCTCGTCCTGCCATGAGCCCAATTCTAGTCGACCCTGCTTGCCTTTGGGCTCATGAGCCTTTCCATGCTACGCTAGTAGCCGTGTTGCTGTATCATGGGCCGGTTCCGGCGGTCGTGAGCCTGTTCCCCACGGAGGAAGGCTCCTCGTTTAACCCCTAATTTCCCATCCTTAGAGGAGAGCTGTAGTGATTACGCCAGTAACCGATTTAGAGGCCGAGACTGCTGAGGGCGGTATTTCCTGGGCTTCTGCAATTCCTTATGCCGCGGTTCATGTCGTGGCCCTCGGCGTGTTTTGGGTGGGCATAAGCTGGATAGCCGTGGCCGTGTGTCTCGCCCTTTATGCGGCGAGGATGT
>SMVB01070169.1_pt1 | contig 16048 bp, 14 predicted proteins | sample 2456461 | NCBI WGS metagenome assembly SMVB01 (sample SAMN11095934, study PRJNA526329) | marine sediment metagenome | biome: Marine sediment; feature: Surficial sediment; material: Deep marine sediment; isolation source: Hadal surficial sediment | place: Pacific Ocean | collected 2014-05 | depth...
CTACGAATACAGCGAGTTATTCGACGACCCGTCATTCGGTCCCGATAAAGGTCCACACCTGATTGCGCGCATGCAGATCGGACGAATATCGATTGCGAACTCCGATTCCAGCGCGTATGCCTACGTTAACGGCGCCATCGACGCAGCCGACAGAGCCGTGAATGAACAACTAAAATCATAAGTATTAATAACAGGGGTAACAATATGCAGAACAGACTTAATCTTGCGGTGGTGCTGATGATGATGGGCGTGTTCGCTGCGGCTGTCGCCGATCGTCACGAAAATGAGGCCATACATCCGGCGAAAATCAGCAAGGCTGATGCTGCCGGTCAGATATTCGACCGCGCCGACATGCTCGAGACGACTCATGATGACGGACATACAACATTGGACGTTACAACGCTGTTGGCCAGCGACGGAAAGTTTGCATCGGGGATGTACAAGTCCGGCAAGACCCGATCAGAAATCAATGAGCCCTATGGCGTCGATGAGTTCATGTTTTTTCTGGAGGGCGGAGTAACGCTGACATCGAGCGACGGCACCGTGACCGAGATCGGCGCTGGCGAAGGCGTAACCATCCCGAAAGAGTGGACCGGCATCTGGGACACCGATGGCTACACGAAAATCTGGGTGATTTATTCCGAGGACGGCTCCGGGCTGTAATCAGCCAGCGGACGACCCCGACATGCAACTACTGACTCTGATCGTACTGCTTGCCGGTCTGGCTGGCGCGTTCTGGTATTTCCAGAACGACATTTTTCTCCCGGCCGAGGTATTGGCAGGTATTATCGACCAGACGGGCGGCCCCCGCCGATGAGTAACGATCTGCCGAGTTGTCCCAATTTGAGAGAAAGGGCTAGCAACAAATGAATTTCCAACTCGTGTATCCGATGGCAGCAATGGTATTGCTGACTTTGTATCGACAGGCAAGAAAAACCCGGCACTAGGCCGGGTTTTCAGTTTTCCTGGTAGCGGGGGCGTGATTTGCTCTGTCCCTACACTTCCAACACGTATTCGCCTGCGCTAGCTCAGTCCACCCAATTTTGCCCCTCCTCCGCCCTCCAGTGTCGGCTTTTCCCCAAAGCAGCCGTTCAGATTGCTCGAAATCCACTGTTTTCGACTTCCGCTAACGGCCGAGGCTGTGTAAAAACGTTCCTGATTTTGGTCTCAATGGGCCAGCGTACCACTATCGGATTGCAGGAGCAGCAACAGCATTCGTTGTGCCCACTTACAATACTGACCGCAATTACCACCGACTTTTGTAATTTGGTCTTTTTACACAGCCTCGACCTGGAACGGACATTCAATCAGTCCAGAAAACGATCAAACGACAGGTAGAGAACGACCAGTGGCGGGAAAACGGGCATTAGAGGGCAGATTTTCAGGGCAGTGTGCCGGATTCGGAGAAGATTCCCGGGGTGCTCGGAATGCAAAGTGGACTAAACAGCCTTCCAATGGTCGTGGGCGTGATGCAATAGGGCGTTTATTCGTCCTATACTCCGAAAAGGAGTTTCTGGATATCAGGAAGATAGTTGTGCCCCCCCTCAACCACGGAGTTGTACGGTCCACCAGACCAATAGGTATCCTCGTTCAACTGTATGCGTTCTTCTTCCACTCCGCCGTACACCATGGCGCCCAGCCTGCCATTGCCGACTGGCAGGGCGTCCTCCCATATTTCAGCGGATTCTGTGTGCCAAATGAGGGTGGCAGGATCAAAATCGTTGTTGTCGATTCTGTATGGCAGATCCCCTGCTCCTGCGAGAAGCGTCGATGGCGTTGCCATGAGGCCGGTACTGATTAGCAGGACGTAGGTTACTGATCGCATTTGCTTCTTCCTCTGGAAATATTATTGTTTACTTAGTGAAACAACGGTCTGGCTCTGCATACCCAGACCATCGATCCCCAGTTTAATCTTGTCTCCAACCGCCAGGTAGACCGGCGGCTTCTGCCCCAGACCAACGCCGGGTGGCGTACCTGAAGAGATGACATCTCCGGGTTGCAGGCTCATGAATCGACTCAGGTAGCTCACGATAAAAGCCGGACCGAAAACCATTGTCCGGGTGTTGCCGTCCTGGTAGCGATGGCCATTTACATCAAGCCACATGTCTAGATTTTTTGGGTCTGGCACCTCATCTCGCGTGACCAGCCAGGGGCCAATGGGTCCAAATGTATCGCAGCCTTTCCCCTTGTCCCACTGGCTGCCTTTCTCGAGTTGAAACAGGCGTTCGGATACGTCGTTACATACGCAATAACCGGCTATATGATCTGCCGCGTCTTCCTCGGATACATAGGAAGTGTGTCTGCCAATGACGATGGCGAGTTCGACTTCCCAATCGAGTTTCTCACTGTTCAGCGGTTGAACAATGTTGTCGTTCGGTCCGCCGATCGAGCTGGTTGCCTTGGTGAATACTTCTGGTTCAGAAGGGACCGGCATACCCGATTCGGCCGCGTGGTCTGAATAGTTGAGTCCGATGCACAGGAACTTGCCAACGTTGCCTACGCAAGGGCCGATTCGCACGTCTTCGTCGACGAGCGGTAGATCGTTTGTATCCAGTTGACGCAGTGCCGCGAGAGTTTCGTCAGATATCGCGCTTCCGTCGATATCGGGTACGTGATCTGCCAGGCAGCGAATATTTCCGTCATTGTCCATTAACCCGGGCTTTTCCTGTCCAGCCGGCCCGTAGCGGAGTAGTTTCATGATCGAGTCCAGATTAGTTATTCAGGGTGACAAAGCCGCCATCGATCGGGAAATTCGAACCCGTCACGAATGCTGCTTCATCAGAACAGAGGTAGGCCACCAGAGCAGCAATTTCGTCCGGTGTTCCCATGCGCCCGATCGGCTGAGTCTTCGAGAGTTTGTCGAACATCTCGTCGCGGTTGTCCGGGTAATTGTCCTCGAGATACTTGTCGACAAAGGGCGTATGAACGCGTCCCGGCGCAACGCAGTTGCAACGGATGCCGAAATCCACATAGTCCTTGGCCACAGAGTAGGTCATCGTCAGCACGGCGCCCTTGGTGGTTGAGTAGGCAAAACGATCGGCAATACCAACAGACGATGCGACAGACGCCATATTGAGAATCGCACCATTGCGTTGCTTTTTCATTGCGGGAACTACAGCCGCCAGCATGTTGTAAATGCCTTTCACGTTCACAGAAAGCAGTCGGTCAAAATCCGCCTCGCTGGTGTTTTCGAGATTGCCGACATGAGCTATTCCGGCGTTGTTCACCAAAACGTCGATGTCTGACGTTGCCAGGATGCCGCTAACGATTCCCTCTACACCGCTGTGGTCCGCTACGTCGCATACATAAGCGGTGGCGTTGCCGCCAGCCCCCCGAATGTCGTGTACGGTTGACTCGGCCGATTCCAGATTAAGATCGAATACCAATACATGGGCGCCTTCGCTGGCAAGGCGGAGACAAATGCTCTTGCCGATGCCGCTGCCGCCTCCCGTAACCAGCGCTGTTTTGTTCTCAAATCGGTTCATTTATTGTCTTCTTTCTTTAAGTCTTAAGATTGTAGAAATCGATCGCATTGCGACCGAAAATATCATCTTGATCCTGTTCCGACAGCACCTCGAGTCGCGCTGTTGAAGCGTCGTGCCACCCTCTGTAGTCACCGGCAAGATTGAGAACCGGCCAGTCGCTGCCCCAAATCAGTCGTTTCGGTCCAAACGTGCTGAGCAAGTGGTCGAGGTAAGGCATCACAGCGTCGTAGGTCTGTGTGTCGCTGGCCTCAGTAATCAGTCCCGATATCTTGCAATACGCAGACGTTTGATTCGCGATTGTCGAGATGCCGTCTGCCCAGGGTTGCCATTCGCCTGCCGCAATATTGGGCTTGGCGCCGTGGTCAATGACGGCACGTAGACCCGGATGACGAATCAGGCAATTCAACAGGAAGGAAAGATGCACGGATCGAACCAACGCATCAAAGCACACATTGTTCTGGACCAACGCCTCCAGGACGATGTTGAGCTCTGGCCGGTCAATCCACGCAGGATCTTCAATATTCTGAATCATTGGTCGGATGCCGACGAACTTCGAGTGTCGTACGAATTCATCCAGCGCCTTGATAGCATCAGTGGGTGAGTCCATATCGACCCAGCCCACTACGCCCGCAACCATTGAATGATGTTCGGCAATACCCAGCAGGTATCGTGTCTCATCGGTCGTAGCGGCCGCTTGCACCAATACGGTGTGATCAACACCAGCCTGATCTAACAGCGCTCGTAAATCTTCCGGCACGAAATCTCTGTACAGAAGCTCAAGATCGGGAGTCAGCCAGCCGTAATCGTCGCGCTGTGTCGTCCAAAAATGCTGATGACCATCAATACGCATAAGATTACTCGCCGGCGTTGCTCGCCGGAGTCGGTGCATCGTCCCGAATCAATCCGCGTTCCGATAAAGCCTGCCAAAATTCGTCCGGAATTTTGGTCGTGAACAGATTCAGGGTTTGATCAATACGTTGAACGTTGCCAATGCCGGGAATAACAGAGGCAACGGCAGAGTGTGCGAGAGGAAACTGCAGGGCCGCTGCCGCGAGCGGAATGGAAAACTCGGCGCAAAGCCCTTCGATAGCAGCCACTTTCCTGACGACATCCTCCGGCGCAGGGACGTAGTTGTAGTTCCACGGTCCCTTTCCACTAACGCCTGTCGCGAGAATACCGGAGTTGTACGCACCACCAATGATAATGGAGCAATTTCTGTCGATGCATTTTGGCAGAAAGGTATCCAGGGACGTTTGTTCCAACAGCGTGTATCGACCAGCGAGCAGGAAACAGTCCCAGTCACCGTGTTCCAGTGCGCGCTCACACACTTCGTATTCATTGACACCCAGGCCGATCGCACTCACGAGGCCGTTTCGGCGCAATTCGTCCATCGCGCGGTAGCCGCCGTCCATTGCAATTGGAAACAGCCGGTCGTCGTCATTCCCATGAGTGACAGGGCCGATATCGTGCATGAACAGAATGTCGATACTATCCAGTCCAAGGCGCTGCAGGCTGTCCTCGAATGAGCGCATGATACCGTCGTAGCTGTAGTCGTATTCGATGTCGAACGGCATGGGCGAAATAAACCCATGGCGCTCTGCCGCATAGCCGGCAGGACGCAGCAGTCGTCCGACTTTAGTCGATAAGACGTAATCGCTCGATCCACGCAGCGCATCGCCGACCCGGCGCTCACTAAGGCCCTGGCCGTAATGAGGAGCGGTATCAAAATAACGAAATCCGTTAGCCCTGGCGGTTGTCAGAATGTCAGCAGCTTCGACATCGCTAACCTCGTGATACAGATTGCCGAGCGATGCGCAGCCGAATCCCAGCGCGTCTATCGCCAGTTCGGTGTTTCCTATCTGATTTTTTTGGAAACTGCTCATATGTCGGGCCAGGTGTAATCAGGCAATTTTCTTGTTAATTCGATCTCGCCATTCAGGGCCGTTCGGGTATTCGAATCGATTCAGCGATTCATCGTGCATTTTGACACTGAAACCGGGCTGGCGTGGGACCTGGTAGGCACCGTCCTGTATGTCGCACGGATCAACGAAATGCTCATGAAGATGATCGGCGAATTCGATCACTCGTTCACCGATGTCAGCGGATATTTGCACATAGTCGATCATCGACAGGTGTTGCACATACTCACACAATCCGACGCCGCCCGCGTGTGGAAATACGAGCTTGCCAAATTTCGCGGCAAGCATGTAAACAGTGAGGACTTCATTCAGCCCGCCCATGCGACAGGCATCGATTTGCACGATATCAATCGCATCGCTGGCGATGAACTGTTTGAACATTATCCGGTTCTGGCAATGCTCGCCGGTCGCGACTCTGACGTTGCCGATGTTGTCGCGAATCTTTTTATGACCTGCAACATCGTCGGGACTGGTCGGTTCCTCAATAAACCAGGGGTCGAACGGAATCAGATGTTGCATCCAGTCGATTGCCTGGTCGACTTCCCAAACCTGGTTGGCGTCGATCATCAGTTTGACGTCGGGTCCGATGGTCTCGCGCGCGATCTTGCAGCGTCGAACATCGTCTTCAATCGACACGCCTACCTTTATTTTTATGTGCTTAAATCCTGAGTCGACGGCCTCGCGGCAAAGGCGCTGCAATTTCTCGTTGCTGTAACCCAACCAGCCTGCCGAGGTGGTATAGGCCGGGTAACCATTCTGTTCCAGTTCACGAATTCGTTGTTCTTTTGTGGCCTGGTTCTGGCCAACGATTTCAAGCGCTTCGTCACGGGTCAATGCGTCACTGATATAGCGGAAGTCCAGGCAGTCAACGAATTGCTCTGGTGTCATGTCCGCGAGCAATCGCCAAACGGGTTTGCCAACGCTGCGAGCCCACAAATCCCAGACCGCGTTCATGATGCCCCCGGCGGCCATGTGAATAACGCCCTTCTCGGGTCCCAGCCATCTTAGCTGGCTGTCTGATCTCAGCTTGTTGTAAAAGCCGCCTATATTCGCAGCGATGTCATCGAGGTCAGTTCCGATCACCAGGTGGCGCATGCTTTCAACTGCCATGCAGCAAATATCGTTACCGCGACCGATCGTAAAGATCAGGGCATAGCCAGTATTGCCCTGCTCCGTCTCAACAACGATATACGCGGCAGAGTAGTCCGGGTCCTTATTGATCGCATCCGATCCGTCCAGATTGTCGGAAGTCGGGAAGCGGATGTCCCTCGCAGACAGGCTGGTGATTTTGTTGCTCATTTGTGAAGCCCATTAAATGTATATATGCAACCGTATTTTACAAATGCATTTTAGTCAACTAAAGTCCGGGATCATCGGCAACCGGGATGAGGCATGTCAGAGAGCAACAGCTCCACGAGAAAACGTACGGAGTACTCCGCACCGGCCCTTGAAAAAGGCCTGGATATCGTGGAGGCGCTCGCGAAAGAGCCGGAAGGACTAACCTCTGCTGAAATTTCCGTGCGCCTCGGGCGACCCATGGGCCAGCTCTTTCGCATGCTTGTTGTGCTGCAACAGCGTGGCTACGTTGCGTACCACGCGGATTCGGAACGCTACGAACTGACATTGAAGTTGTTCGAAATTGCTCACGGTCTCGGCCCGGTGAGACGCTTGAACCTGGTCGCCGCACCGCTAATGAAGCAATTGTCTCAGGACATTGGCCAGTCCTGTCACCTGGTCATCTATTACGCAGGCAAGGGGCATGTTGTGGTACAGCAAAACGCTCCTTCCGCGCGCGTGCTGAGTGTTCGTCTGGGCGCAGAGGCGCCGCTTTTCGACTCTTGCTCGGGACACATTCTCCTCGCTTTTGCCGACGATGCGGATCGAGAGGAGATGCTGCAGGCGATTCCTTCAGGACACCGAAACCTCTCAGAATCAGCGCTGAAAAAAATTGTTGAACGAATTCGAAGTGATGGCTTCGAGTGTAATTCCAGTGCACAAATTCACGGTGTGCAGGACATCGGCTACCCGATTTTCGATCATGGTGGCAGTGTCGCTGCAGCACTGGTCGTTCCCTTCCTGGAATTTCTGGACGATTCTCATCCTGTGAAGATTGATGCCGCACAAGCAGCGATCGAAAAGACAGCAAATCAAATTACCGCCGGACTCGGCCACTAAACTGCGGAGAACAAACGTGAATAATCCCGTTCAAATTGTAAGGACACTCTTCCTTTTGTTCTGCTTTCTCCTCGTTTCATGCGCACCGGATCCCCAACAGGAGGCAGGTAGCGGGGAACAGGCGCACAATAATCCCGCCTGGTTCAAAGACGACAAGTTCGGGATGTTCATTCATTGGGGACCCTATTCCATACTCGGCGGGGAATGGAACGGACAAAGAATAGAACAAGGAGACATAGCAGAGTGGATCATGCTGCGGTTCCAAATCCCCGTGGAAGAATACCGGGCAATCGCGGCCACGTTCAATCCGACTGGTTTCGATGCCAGGGAATGGGTGTCATTGGCCAAGAAAACCGGCATGAAGTACATCATCATTACGGCAAAACATCACGACGGCTTTGCCATGTTTGATTCACGGGTCAGCGACTACAATATCGTCGACTTCACTCCTTTCAAACGCGACCCCCTGCGAGAACTGGCAGAAGCTTGTGCAGAGGCCGGCATTAAATTCGGCGTCTACTATTCCCATCGCGAGGATTGGGAGCACCCTTATGCCTATGGGAACTTCTGGGATTTTGATTCTTCCCAAACCAATCTGGATACCATGGATCATCCGGAACTGTTCCGCCGCTACCTCGACGAGAAAGCCATCCCTCAGCTGACGGAATTATTGACGGAGTACGGGCCTCTGGGTGTCGTATGGTTCGACCGGGGGATGTACACGCAGGAACAGGGGCAGGAATTTGTCGACCTCGTTCACAATCTGCAGCCGGGAACTCTGGTCAACGGCCGGGTTGGCCACTACGACAAGGAACTCCTGGGTGACTACCAGAGCATGACCGACAACGGTATGCCGATCGGGGGTATCGAGGAATACTGGGAGACCCCGCAAACTTTGAATGACACCTGGGGTTACAGCAAATTTGACAGCAATTGGAAAACTCCTGACGAAGTCATCAGGCGATTGGTCACGATTGTAAGTAAAGGCGGCAATTACCTGTTGAACGTTGGCCCTACAGGTCAGGGGGTTATCCCGAATCCATCGATCAATGTGCTGAATGCGGTTGGAGACTGGATGCAAAAAAACTCGGAGAGCATCTATGGAACATCGCCATCTCCGTTTCCCTACGAACTACCCTGGGGGTACAGCACTCGAAAGAACAACCGGCTCTTCCTGCATGTATTCGACTGGCCCGGGAATGGACAACTGAATCTTGCGGGTTTAAATAACGAAATTATAAAGGCCTACCCGCTCTTGAGTCCGGAAGAGACACTCACCGTTGACCGGGATGAAGACGGTGACCTTGCGATCAGCCTGCCCGCGGAACCAACGGATGACATCAGTACGGTTTATGTTCTCGAGATCAATGGCGAACCTGATATCGACCCCTATATAGTGGAACAGGCCGAGGATGGGAGGATCTCGCTGGACTACCTGTCTGCCTCTACATCTGGAAACGCCCAGAAACGCTTCAACCGCCGAGGAGAGTCCGGACATTTTCATATCTCGAAAATGCAGACACCTGGCGACTTTGTGGAGTGGCATGTTCAGGTGGATTCACCGGGGACCTATCAGGTCGACATCACTTATGCCGCAAGGCCCGGATGGGAAAACGCCCGCTACATCCTGGAGATGGGTTCGGAGCAGATCGAGGGAACGGTACGATCCACGGAAGGATGGTACGAATACAAAACTGAGACAATCGGCCAACTCGACGCAAATAGCGCCGGCAGAGCCATTATCAGGCTCTATCCTGAAGCCCCCCTGGATCATTACCTGATGTATTTCAGCAAAATAGAACTGCTGCCGACCGACGGTGGCAGCGATTAACGGCGAATTAGGAGCGATACGTAAATGACGACGCCAGAAACAACGACCAGGCCCAAAGTCCTTACCAGGGACATGTTGATGCCATTTATGTTGGTTGCGATCCTGTTCCCGCTGTGGGGGTTTGCAAACGATTTAACCAATCCGCTCGTAAAGGCGTTCAAGGACATCTTCCTGATCTCCAACACGCAGAGCAGCATGGTGCAGTTCGCTTTTTATCTCGGCTACGGAATTATGGCGATCCCGGCAGCGATATTCATTCGCAGTTACAGCTACAAGTCAGGCATCTTGCTGGGGCTGGGTTTGTACGCGATCGGTGCGTCATTATTCATTCCCGCAAGTATCTATCAGGAATTTTATTTTTTCCTGGGCGCGCTGTGTGTGCTTACCTGCGGACTCGCACTGCTTGAGGTCACAGCGAATCCATACATTTTATCGATGGGTCACCCGGACACCGCAACACGCCGATTGAATCTGGCACAGGCTTTCAATCCGATTGGATCGTTAACCGGCATGTTCATCGCCTCCAGCGTCATCTTGAATCAACTACAGGTTGAAGCCTTTCGTAACGAACAGCGGCTCGCGCATCCCGAGTACAACGATATGTTGCCGTCTGTCGTTGACGGTCACCTGACGCAGACGCTTAGCGATTTCGCAATGAATGAACCGATCGCACACCAGGCAATGCAGGCGGCTGACCTTGTGACCGTTCGAGGCCCCTATATTGCGATAGCCGTGATCGTGACGGTCCTTTTCTTCATTTATTTGTTCAGCAAATTGCCTAAGACGATGACGCACGATCATCCGCTGACCCTACGCGAATTCAAGGAGACATTTGGCCGGCTGATTCGAAACAAATGCTACATCGAAGGCGTCTTAGCGCAAGCATTTTACGTCGGCGCCCAGATCATGGTCTGGACCTTCGTCATCCATTACGGCATGACGGCGATTGGGCTGACTGCGGCCGAAGCACAGGGTTACAACATCATCGCGATGGTCATCTTTCTATCGAGTCGATTCATCTGTACGTTCCTGCTTGGCTTCATACGTCCGGGCCGACTACTGATGTTACTGGCCAGCGGCGGCATCGTATTGACGCTCGGTGCGATCTTCCTGAACGGATACGCCGGTCTATACAGTCTCATCGGAATATCGGCATGCATGTCTCTGATGTTCCCGACCATTTACGGAATTGCATTAAACGGTATGGGGGATGACGCGAGCCTCGCCTCCGCCGGACTGATCATGGCAATCGTCGGTGGGGCGTTGATGCCGCCAATGCAGGGAGCGCTTATCGATGCGGGCTCCATCATTGGTGATATTCCGTCTGTTAAGACGTCGTTCTTGTTGCCACTCGTCTGTTTCGTCGTCATTGCGATATTTGGCTATAGGGCGCACAGCGTTCATCAAGCATGAGTACTCCTCAACAATACTGCCTGACGCTGACTCTTAAAGATGACGATGAACTGATCCGGGAGTACGAGGAGTATCACAAGCCAGGAAATGTTTGGCCAGAAGTAATCGACAGCATTCGGGACGCAGGCATTCTGGACATGCAGATCTATCGTTCCGGACTGCAGTTGATTATGGTCATGACGGTTTCCGACACATTCAGTTTTGAAAACAGATCAATCCAGGACAGTCTCAATCCCAAGGTTGTTGAGTGGGAGCAACTTATGAATAAATTTCAGAAAAAAGCAGAGGTCATCGACAGCAAGTGGCAGGTTGTGCCGAATATTTTCGAATTGTCGAAACACTTGTGTGGAGAAAAACTGTGATCGATCATATTGGCTTGGAGAAGTTTGGATACACCGATGCTATCTGGGTCTATTGGAGCAGAGACCTGAACCAGTGGGATGCCGACAACAAGGCCATTGTTCTGGACGGTAAGAAGAGTACATGGGCCAACAAAGCTATTGGTCTTCCTTCGGTCTTAAGAGTTGGAACGAAACTTGGATCCGACCCCTTTTTCAGTCAGAAGAGTGTTTGGGGGAACACGTGGTGACATCGCCCGCTTACTGTTGTTCCGCTATTCCAAGAGCGTATTTTGGTCAGCCGTCATTGCAATGCCTTTCTCCTGGATCATCGCTCAGCGCTGGTTGCAAGACTACACACACCGCATTGAACTAGAGGTGTTGTTTTTTGTAGTGCCAATATTTGTAACTTTGCTATTGGTTTGGGGCGTGAGTTTTCGACTTGTCATGCAGATCGCAAATACAAGTCCCGCCCAGGTGCTTCAGTGTGAATAGACTACGTACGACAGGATAGCGAGCGTTCGTCAAAGAGCATTTTTCCACAGCTTTCAATATTGGATTAATAATCCCCAATAGAGTCATCTGAAAACGGGAGCGAACTGGGGGCTCGGGGGCTAACCGGGGACAGCTAACCGGGGACAGTTTACTTAATTGGTTTCCGGTAGCAGGGAAGAGTTAAGGCTGTGGAATTAAGTAAACTGTCCCCCGATTAGCACCCATGTCTCTCAGAGTAAAAAGCACTGGGTGACCAGACTTATTTCAACCACTATGCGAAAATCGGGGCTTTCAGCCGTCTTTTCAGTCTTTCACATCATGTGAAAGAGTTATCAGTAACGAAACTGAACGGGGGAACTGATGTTCACGAGATCTGCAACTCTGACCCAAAACTTGTATTTGTTCTTCATGATATTGGTGATAGCCGTCTTAACTTTTGGAGGCTGCGCATCCGATGGCAACGAGGATGACAGCGCAACAGTGTCATTGATCACGGATGCAACTGCTGATAATTCATTTTCGTCGGGAGGGGAAACCCGAACTTATCGGCTGCATGTTCCCGATGGAATTACAAACGATGCTCCCCTGGTTTTTGTCCTGCATGGTTATGGTGGTATTGCAGCCAGCATGACCTGGACACAAATGAGCACCGCCGCCGATCAATATGGTTTTGCCGTTGTTTATCCCCAAGCGCTGGAAGAGGACGGTACGCCGAGATGGCAGTCCGGTCGGTCGACAGATACCAGCATTGATGTCGATTATCTGACGGCACTCGCCCAGTTCCTGCAAAGCGAATTAAGCCTGAGCACCGAGCATACCTTCGTCACCGGGATATCCAATGGTGGGGATATGAGTTACCGGCTGGCCTGCGAAGGCTCCGATGTCTTCAAAGCGGCCGCACCTGTTGCCGGCTGCATGTTCGAACTGCTCAGAGATAGTTGTAGCCCTGCAGATCCACCGCCGATTCTGGAAATTCATGGAACTGCTGATGGCATTACGCTATGGGACGGTGATCCTGATTATGCCGATGGATTGGAGCCATATTTGGGAACCCTGGATGTTATTGACTTCTGGCAGCAACAGAATGATTGCACACCGACGTCGACTGAAACCCTGCCGGATACCGACACAACTGATGGCAGCACGGTGGAGGTCATCAAATGCACCGGCGGAACAAATGGGAATGAAGTCTGGCTATATAAGGTAATTGGTGGGGAGCATTGGTGGCCAGGAGTTTCCGGCAGCATGGATTTTGATTCAACCGAAACAATCTGGTCTTTTTTCAGTCTCCAGATCAGCGACTAAATGACAATGCGTAATGAGTAAATGTTCATCGCTGTATAAACGCAAAAAGCCTCGTCGAAACGAGGCTTTCAGGTCGGCTGCATAAAAATAGCCCTTTTAATGGTAGCGGGGGCGTGATTTGCTCTGTTCCTACAGTTCCCGCGCGCGTTCGTTTGAAATAGGTCAAATGGTCGAAATCCGCGCCCGGCTACTGCCCGAGCACCTCCAGCAATACCTCGCCAGCAGCACCAGAAGGTGGTTTCGTTCCGACCACGGTGGCGAGTGTTATTGCCACGTCCACTGTATGGACGCGGCGCGAGACGGTCTGCGGCTTGATTCCGTACCCTGCGAAGAAGATCGGCACATAAGTGTCATATCGCCAGGGCGAGCCGTGTACGACCGCCACCGACAGCCCGCCCAGATCGTTAATGAACCAGCCGGGGTTGAACACCACATAGATGTTGCCAGAGCGGGCGGCGTTGTAGTTGTTCAGGACCGCTCGCGTCAGCCCGTTGTCGGGAACTGCCCCGCGCTCGAGCGATGTGCTGGGCACCGCGTAGGAGACGGCGGGAAAGGCGACGAGCTCTTTGGCGATCGTGGTCTCCAGCGCTGCAAGGTCGATATCGGGATGGTTGATGACGTCGTTGGTCAGGTAGAGATAAGGGTGGTCGTAACCTTCGATCATCTGACCTTCGATGCCGAACTTGTTCTTGATCCGCGCGATCACCGGGTCCGTAATCCATTCATCAGGCGAGACGTAGTCAGCCGGGATACCCAGGCTCTTCAGATAGGCCGGAGCCTCGGGGGCGCCATGGTCTGCGGACAACACAATCAATGTGTTCTCCAGCCCGATCTCCTGATCCACATAGGCGAAGAGATCCGCAAGCGTCCGGTCGAGTTGCAGGATGTTGTCCTCGGACTCGAGGCTCGAAGGACCGAAGAAATGACCAATGTAGTCGGTTGCAGAGTAGCTAACGCCAAGATAGTCGGTGATCTCGTCATCCCCCAGTCCTTCCTCAGCGATGAGGGTCTTCGCGAGATCCGTGGTAATCCGGTCACCCACGGGGCTGATAGTGAGGAATGTCGAGAAATAGGGATTCTCCGGTGTCGTGAACTCATGGGGGAAGGTGCGGCCATAACTGCCAAGCACGGATTCCCACGCCTGATCGTCTTGATCGCCGAAGAGGTAGGTGTCGATCGGGTGCAGTAGTTCCCAGGCGGTGTTCGCGTAGCTCTCGGGGAGCTTCCTGGCGTTCCAGTCAACGATCCACTGGGGGTACTCATCGTAGTAGTAGCTGCTGGTCACGAACTGGCTCGTCGCCTTCGAGAACCAAAATGCCTTGCCGGTATGTCCCGCCATCGACACCGCTCCGCGATCCTTGACCGAGACGCCGAAGATCTTGGCCTTGCCGCCGGTGAGCGAGGCCAGTTCGTCGGAGAAAGTGGTGGTCAAGATGGCCCTGGGTGAACGACCCTCGCTGGTAGCGGCTTTTTGCGTGGGGTCAATCTCGGTATCGGCATCTATATCCGCACCCTCGGTCAGAAGTCGAAAGTCGGGATCCTCGATGTTGTAGGTTGTGAGACCGGTCGTACGGTCGAACCAGATGTTGCCGATCATCCCGTGGACCGCGGGGTGTGCGCCGGTTGCCAGGGTCACATGGCCGACGATGGTCTCCGTGTTCGCATGGGCATGATGCGCATTGTTGTAGTGAATACCCTCCTCGAGCAGGTAGCGCAGACCGCCCTCGCCCAGCCGGTCAACGTAGCGCGTCGGCAGGTCACCCCGGAACTGATCCACCGTGATCTGGAGAATGAGCCTGGGTTTTTCGAACGTGGGTGATGGCGTCGCAGCGGAAGGAAGTGCAACAGTCGCAAGCGGAGAACCCGGCTTGCTTTGACACGCAGCCACTCCCGCGAGCACCACCAGCAATACGGCATAAATCGAATTCCCTGTCATTACCGAGGTCCGTAACTTTCGTTGCAGAATAGATCGTCCGTTCATAGCCAATTTCTCTGTAGTAGCGAGCAAGCAAAAAAAACCGGTCCCCTCAAGGGGACCCTTTATTCATTTGGTAGCGGGGCAGCAATTGTGCTGTTCCGACAGTCGCCACACGCGTTCGCTTGAAATAGCTCAATCCGGCCTGTCTGTCATATTTGCCTGGCGGCACGCTGGCCCTACTCCACATCTCTCACGTCGAGGGTGATTTTGTGGATCTTGCCGGTAAAGCGAGTCTCGTCGCGGCCGATACCGATTCCTTCGGCGACCGGCGTCTGATTGTCGAGACCAACATCCGCCGTCTCATCGGCGGAGAATATCAAAGGCTGTGTCCTTTCGATCCGTCCTTCGGCAACGGTCTTTCCATCGACCGAGAGAGTCGCATTGCCGCCCTTACCAAGACCACCGCCGTCGTAAGCGAAATCAAGCACGATCGTAGCAGCCCCTGCCGGAATTACGCTGTTTGAGGCGACCGTAAATCGCTCTAGTCCGAGAAAGTTGTAGGTATAGATTGGTTTGCCGTCTTCCATATAGAGCGACCAACCTCCGAATCGTCCACCTTGGGTAAGAATCACACCATTCGCGCCACCCTCGGGAATCACGACCTCGGCCGTAATCGTCTTCGAGCGGTTCTTCACATTCATGAAGGTGTTCTCCAGCATGCCATCCATCCCGTCGTAGAGCGTGAGCGACGTGCGGTCACCAAGAAGATCCGGACGACCCGCAATGGCTGGATTCATCCGCACGATGACCCGGTCATCGATCGGCAGCACGTGGTATTTCTGGGCCTCGCTCATAAACAGCGCCTGCAGCTCCGCAAGCTTTTCCGGGTATTCTTCAGCCAGGTTGTTCGCAAGGCTGAAGTCTTCGTGAACGTTATACAAATCCCAGATATCTGTCTCCAGCGGAGGCATATTCACGGCCTCCCAGGGTGCACGGTGAAGCGTCCGCGCGAACCAGCCATCTTCATAGACCGCCCGGTTACCAAACATCTCGAAGTACTGGGTCGTGTGCCGCTCTTTGGTATCGGCATCGTTGAACGTATACAGGAGGCTCGTGCCTTCCATTGGCGTCTGCGGTGTGCCATTAACGCTCTTGGGTTCGGGGAGTCC
>SMVB01328366.1_pt1 | contig 16039 bp, 14 predicted proteins | sample 2456461 | NCBI WGS metagenome assembly SMVB01 (sample SAMN11095934, study PRJNA526329) | marine sediment metagenome | biome: Marine sediment; feature: Surficial sediment; material: Deep marine sediment; isolation source: Hadal surficial sediment | place: Pacific Ocean | collected 2014-05 | depth...
CAGATTCTGGATGCTCAAAACTATCTACTTGAATACTGCACGTGCCCTGATAGAAGACCCTAAGTGACGGATATTTACTGTCGTAAAAGTCGCCAAAGACCGCTGTTCTAGTCTCCAGAAACCAGTCTTGAAACTCTTCCCAATTCCATGTTGGGCTGAGGTCATCGGCTTGGGCGAGCTAGCTCAGCTTGTCTTTGAGAATCTTGTTGACCTGGCCCGGATTGGCCTTGCCGCCCGTTTCTTTCATGACCTGGCCCACGAAGAAGCCGATGAGCTTGTCTTTACCCGCCTTGTACTCGGTAACCTGGCCGGGATTCGCAGCAATGACTTTGTCGACGATTGCCTCGATGGCCGAGGAATCGGTGATCTGTTTGAGGCCACGCGCCTCGATGATCGCGTCGGCAGTGCCCTCGCCCGCCCACATCGCCTCAAACACCTCTTTGGCGATCTTGCCCGAGATCGTGTCGTCGGCAATCCGGTCCAGCAGGCCCGCGAGATCGCTGGCAGCGACCCGGCTCTGCTCGATATCGAGGTTGTCACGATTCAGGGCGCCTGACAGATCGCCGATAACCCAATTCGCAACCAGCTGCGGTTTCGCCTCGGTCGCCGCGGCGACCGTTTCAAAGAAGTCGGCAAGCGCGCGTAAGGTGGTCAGAATGACCGCATCGTCAACCTTCAGACCATAGTCGTCGATAAAACGCTGCTGTTTGGCATCGGGCAATTCGGGCAAAGTGTCGCGTATCGCGTCGATAGTGGCCTGGTCGATCTCGACCGGCAGCAAGTCGGGGTCCGGGAAGTAACGATAGTCGTTCGCCTCTTCCTTGGAGCGCATCGACCGCGTCTCGTCCTTGTCGGAATCGTACAGCCGGGTTTCCTGCGCGACCACACCACCGTCTTCGATCAAATTGATTTGCCGCTCGATCTCGAAGTTGATCGCTTTTTCAACATAGCGGAACGAGTTGAGATTCTTGATCTCCGCGCGCGTGCCGAGTTCCGTCTCGCCACGTAGTCGCACAGATACATTCGCGTCACAGCGAAATGAACCTTCCTGCATGTTGCCGTCCGAGATTTCGAGGTAGCGCACTAACGTGTGAATCTTACGCATGTACGCAACCGCCTCTTTAGCAGAACTAAGGTCGGGCTCGGAGACGATCTCAAGCAGCGGCGTGCCGGCACGATTCAGGTCGATGCCGGAACATTGGCCCAGGCCTTCGTGGATAGACTTGCCCGCGTCTTCCTCGAGGTGCGCTCGCGTAATGCGGATGCGCTTGTCGTTGCCGTCGGCATCCTTAATAAACAACTCGCCAAACTCAACGATCGGTAACTCGTACTGGCTGATCTGGTAACCCTTGGGCAAATCAGGATAAAAGTAATTTTTGCGGGCAAACACCGAGCGCCTGGCAACCGTAGCGTTAACCGCAAGTCCGAACTTGCACGCCATTCGCACAACCTCTTGATTGAGTACCGGCAACACGCCCGGATAACCGAGATCGACAAGACAGGCCTGCGTGTTGGGTTCGGCGCCATACGCCGTGGACTCACCCGAGAATATTTTGCTCTTTGTCGCAAGCTGAGCGTGAACCTCCAGACCGATGACAACTTCCCAGGAAGCGTTCATCGATAGGCCTCCGGACAGGCCTGGTGCCAATCGGTTTGCTGCTCGTATTGATGCGCGCAGCGCAGCAGCGTTTCCTCACCCCAGTGCGGCCCAACCAGGTGCAGACCCACCGGCAATCCATCGACCAGGCCACACGGCGTCGAGATGCCGGGCAGTCCGGCGAGATTTGCGCCGATCGTATAGATATCGTTGAGATACATCGTGATGGGGTCGTCGGTCTTGTCACCGAGCTTGAACGCCGGTGTGGGTGACGTCGGGCCGGCAATCACATCAACTTCGGCAAATGCTTTTCGAAAATCGTCGGCGATAAGCTGCCTGACCTTTTGTGCCTTTAGATAGTAGGCGTCGTAGTAACCGGCCGAGAGCACATAGGTGCCGGTCATGATGCGACGTTTGACCTCCGCACCGAAGCCTTCGCCACGGCTGCGGCAATACAGGTCGAGCAGGTCCTCGGGATTCTCCGCCCGGTGGCCGAAGCGCACGCCGTCAAAACGCGACAGGTTGGATGAACATTCTGCAGGCGCCACGACGTAGTAGGTCGGCACCGACAGATCGAGATTAGGCAAATCGACTTCAGTCAGTATGGCGCCCTGCGACTCGAGCACGGCCAGCGACTCCCTGACTGCCGCCGCGCATTGCTCGTCGAGTCCGGCGTCAAAATGCTGCCTGACGATGCCAACCCGCAGGCCCTTGAGCGAGCCTGACAATCCGGCGACGTAGTCGGGAACCGGGTGATCGATGCAGGTCGAATCTCGCTCGTCAAAGCCAGCCATCACACCCAGCAGCAACGCGGCATCTTCGGTGGAGCGCGTAATAACGCCGGCCTGGTCGAGGCTCGACGCGAACGCGATCATGCCGTAGCGCGACACTCTTCCATAGGTAGGCTTGAGCCCGACGGTGCCGGTCAACGCCGCTGGCTGTCGAATCGAGCCGCCCGTATCGGTTCCCGTGCCTGCAGGCGCGAGCCGCGCAGCAACGACTGCCGCAGAGCCACCGGATGAGCCTCCCGGTGAGCGCTCAAGATCCCAGGGGTTCTTGACCGGCCCGAAATAGCTGGTTTCGTTTGACGAGCCCATCGCGAACTCGTCCATATTGGTCTTGCCGAGGACAACGGCACCGGCTGCCGCAATGCGTTCAACGACCGTCGCGTCATAGGGCGACACGAAATTCTCCAGCATGCGGGAACCGCAGGTCGTCAACACGCCCTGCGTACAAAATATGTCCTTGTGCACGAGCGGCAGGCCGTTCAAAGCACCTGGCCGGCCAGCCTTGCGCGCATCGTCAGCTCGGGACGCGGCTGCGAGGGCCTGCGGCGCGGTTACCGTGATGAATGCGTTTAGCCCCGGATCGAACGATTCGATCCGGCTAAGCAATGCCTCGGTCAACTCAACGGACGAAAAGTCGCCGCGCTCGAGTCCCGCAGCCAGCTGCGTCAGCGTTTGCAGATGCAGGTCATTACTCATCGGTCACTCGATGACCTTCGGCACCAGATACAAGCCTCCGTCCACGGACGGGGCGTTCTGCTGCACGAGATCGCGATCGGTTTTCTCGGTCACCTCATCCGGACGCAGCCGTTGCGACTCCTGTAACGGGTGCGCCATGGGCACGACGTCGTCGGTCGCTACCTGCGACAACTGATCGACGAAATCCACGATTCTCGACAGCTTTTCGACCGACTCGGCAATCTCCTCATCGGCGAGCCTGAGTCTCGCGAGCATAGCGATGTGCTGAACCTGATCTTTATCGAGTGACACGGGGAAAATCCTGCGTTCGTGCTTGCGTGATTAGCTGCTCGGTGAGCGCGGACGCAATGATACACGCCGCCTTGTGCAATGTCCTGCGCATTGTTAGATTAGCGCGTTAACCTTAATTCAGGGCCTCTCCCCCAACATGTTCAAGAACCTTCTGGGTTATTTTTCGAACGACCTGTCAATTGACCTCGGTACCGCAAATACGCTGATTTACTCGCGTGGCCACGGCATCGTACTCGACGAGCCATCAGTCGTCGCTATTCGTGAGGACAGCGGCCGCGGGCGTGTCATTGAGGCCGTCGGAACCGAAGCCAAGAACATGCTGGGGCGCACCCCGGGCAATATTACGGCTATCAGGCCATTGAAGGACGGTGTTATCGCCGACTTCACTGTCACCGAGAAAATGCTGCAGCACTTCATTCGCAAAGCACACCAAACTCGCTATTTTCGACCCAGTCCGCGAGTGCTGATTTGCGTCCCCTATGGCTCGACGCAGGTCGAACGCCGCGCGATTCGTGAATCAGCCGAAGGCGCTGGCGCTCGCAAGGTCCTTTTGATCGACGAGCCAATGGCGGCGGCGATCGGTGCTGGCTTGCCGGTACACGAAGCGCGGGGTTCCATGGTGCTCGACATCGGTGGCGGCACTTCCGAGGTCGCAGTCATTTCCCTGAATGGCATCGTTTACGCCGCATCTGTAAGAATTGGCGGCGACCGCTTCGACGAAGCGATTACCAACTACGTCAGGCGTAACTACGGCATTCTGATCGGCGAAGCGACGGCCGAACGCATCAAGCTTGAAATCGGATCGGCATTTCCAGGACAAGAAGTGCTCGAGATCTCGGTCAAGGGGCGCAATCTCTCCGAAGGCGTGCCACGCAGCTTCACGTTGAACAGCAACGAAATTCTAGAGGCCTTGCAAGAACCGCTGCAAGGTATCGTGGGGGCTGTCAAAGAGGCCCTCGAACAGACGCCGCCGGAGCTTGGCGCCGACGTCGCCGAACGCGGCATCGTGCTGACAGGTGGCGGCGCCATGCTCAGAGATATCGACAAACTTTTGATGGAAGAGACGGGCCTACCCGTCGTCATCGCCGATGACCCAATGACCTGCGTTGCCCGTGGTGGTGGCCGCGTCATCGAACTCATCGATGAGCATGGCCCGACGATATTCGGACTGGAGTAGTCGGCGGCCCGACCTGACTGACACGAGCGGACGCTAACCACCCATGGTCGCTGCCCGACTAGACAATTCGAATCTTGCAAGAATTCCCGCACTCGGCGTCCGGGTTTTGCTGTTGCTGTTCGCCAGCATCCTGATCATGGTTCTCGACTACCGCCACGACTATCTAGGCACCGTACGGAAGGTATTCGGCACTGCCGTGTACCCGATCCAGATCGCCGTCGACGCACCTTTTCGAGCCTGGGAATGGGCTCGCGAAAGCACAACATCACACAATGAGCTGCAACTTGAGCTAAGCCGCCTGCGGGTGGAGCGACTTCTAACCAACGCCCGTCTACAACGGCTGACGGCACTGGAAGCCGAAAATGCGCGCCTGCGCGAATTGCTCGAAGCGCGCTCTTTATTGCGTGATGAAATTCGCGTCGCAGAGATCATGGCCGTTGACGCGAACCCCTACCGACACAACATCGTCATTGGCATTGGCGAACGCGACGGCGTTTACGACGGCCAGGCCATCATTGACGCTGCCGGTGTCGTCGGTCAGGTGATCGAAACCAGCTTTACGACGTCTCAGGCCATCCTGATTTCCGACCCCAGTCACGCGTTGCCGGTTGAGGTAAATCGAAACGGATTGCGGACAATTGCGAAGGGCACGGGTGAGTTCGATAGCCTCGAACTCCCGTACCTGCCAAACAACGCAGATATCCGGCCGGGCGATCTGCTGGTGACGTCTGGTCTCGGTGGCACTTTTCCGGCGGGCTACCCGGTCGCCATAGTCCGCACAGTCAATCGTATGCCGCAACAACGGTTCGCCGACGTCACCGCAACACCGTCCGCAGCGCTCGATCAGGTGCGCGAAATCATGCTGGTCTGGTCGGCGGCGACCCACACCGAAAAAAGGGGTGAATGACTCGGATGATTAGGCGCGCAGGCACACAGCGTTTTTCGGTGATCGTCACGGTCATTATTGCGCTGATGCTCACGATTTTGCCGCTGCCGGGCTGGGCTGAGCCATTGCGGCCCGATTGGGTAATGATTACGTTGATCTATTGGGCCATGATGCTGCCTCGCACCTGGAGCGTCGGCTCGGCGTGGATCGTTGGCATCGTGCTCGACGTCACGCAGGGAACCATACTCGGCCAACACGCGATGGCGCTGTGTTTCATTGTTTTCGTGACGGTCAAATTTCATCTGCTCATCCGCGTTTTCCCGATATCGCAAATGGCGGCAACAGTGTTTGCCCTGCTCGCGCTGTATCAGTTCTTGCTCTTCTGGGTCAACGGCGTCGCTGGTATTGCAGTTCCTTCTGTCGGCTACTGGGGACCTGTGATTACCGGGACCCTGTTTTGGCCTGTCGTGTCAGCATCGCTGTCAGCCGTGCGTATGCGGGCGCAGTTGAGCGGCTAGTGCTCCTCAACATGCCCTTGAAGTAGCGCCGATGGACCTGCTGTCACCCATCAAGGATCATCATTCCGAGCGGCGCATGTTCATCACCCGCGTCGCGGTGACCTCCGTTATCAGCTTTGTGCTGCTCGGCATCGTCATCGCACGGCTGGTGCAGTTACAGGTATACGGCTACGAAGATTTCGCCGCAAGATCGCAAGGCAACCGCGTCCGCATCGTGGCGGTGCCGCCGATTCGCGGCCTCGTCTTCGATCGCAAAGGTCGCGTGCTGGCTGAGAACCTGCCGGCTTTTCAGCTCGAGTTGATTCCTGAGCAAGTTGCCGATCTCGATGACACGCTACGAAGGCTCGAGGCGCTCGGATTAATTGATGCCGGCGACATTCCGCGATTAAAAGAACTGAGCGAAAGCGGGCCCCGCTTCAAACCTGTAGCTCTGAAAGTCCGTTTGACCGAAGAGGAAATAGCCCGCTTCGCCATTCAACGGCCTCGTTTTCCAGGTGTCGATTTTCAGCCGCGCCTGTTGCGGCATTACCCACACGGCGAAGCCGTTGCACACGCGGTCGGCTACGTCGGGGCCATTTCCAAGAGCGACCTGCAGCGACTCGAACAATCCAATTACGCCGGCACCGCACACACCGGAAAAACGGGCGTTGAAAACAGCTATGAATCCGACTTGCATGGCAACACAGGATATCGACACATCATCTCGAACGCGCTCGGTCGTCAAATTCCCACGGATTCAAGGGATCTGTCGGACACGCTGCCGGCTGACGAGACTCCTGAGCCGGGGACCAACGTCTATCTGAGCATCGACCTGGACTTGCAAATGATCGCCACCAAGGCGCTCGAAGGTCGTCGCGGCGCGGTCGTGGCGATCGATCCGTGGACCGGTGAAATACTTGTGCTCGTCAGCGCGCCAACATTCGACCCCAATCAGTTTGTCGTCGGCATGTCCACGGCCCAGTTTTCCGACTTGCAGAACAATCTTCAGCGCCCGTTATTCAATCGCGCCGTCCATGGCACCTATCCTCCGGGTTCGACGATCAAACCGATGCTCGCGCTCGCCGCGCTCGAGTCTGGCGCGATCAACCTGACCAGAAGGACTTTTTGCCGGGGCTATTTCATGCTGCCCAACAACACACATCGCTATCGCGACTGGAAACCCAAGGGTCACGGCGAAATAGACCTGCATAACGCGATCGTCCAGTCCTGCGATGTCTATTTTTACGAAATCAGCGTCAAAATCGGCATCGATCGTATGCACTACTACCTCGACCAGTTCGGCCTGGGGCGACCCACCGGCATCGACATCGGCGGCGAGAATCCCGGCCTGTTGCCATCGCGTGAATGGAAACGCAAGAATTTTCGCGAACCGGATGACCAGCGCTGGTTTCATGGCGAGACTGTGATCGCCTCGATCGGTCAGGGTTATATGCTCACGACACCACTGCAGCTTGCCAGCGCGGCGGCGACGTTGGCGACGCGCGGCGCCCGATACGAGCCGCACCTGGTCGCCGCTATCGAGGATGTGCTCACCGGGAAACGAACACTGACCTCTCCCAAGCGCCTCGATGATGTGCGTATCGGCAACGAAAATTACTGGGACACTATTCTCAATGCAATGCACGGCGTCATGCACGACTTACGCGGCACCGCACGAGCAGCGGCCTTGAACGCCGACTACGAAATGGCAGGAAAGAGCGGCACCGCACAGGTCATCTCCATTTCTCAGGAAGATGAGTACATCGAGGAGGAAATTGACGAGCTGCTGCGTGACCATGCGCTATTCATCTCATTCGCCCCGTTCGACGACCCTCGTATTGCGGTCGCCGTTATTGTCGAAAATGGATCGAGCGGCAGTCGCGTCGCCGCGCCGATAGCGCGTGCCATCATGGACGAATATCTCGGGTATGGCAGTCATGCGACGCAGTGATTCTCGCCCACTCCTGACCAGTAAAGCGGCAGCACTGGGCGGCTTTTCGCAGAACATACGGCGCCTCAATGTCGATGGCCCGTTGCTCGCCGGCATCATGCTGATTTGCGCGCTCGGCCTCCTGGTTCTTTACAGCGCAGTCGGCGAAAACATGCGGCTGTGGCTCAATCAGCTCGCGCGATTGAGTATCGCGATTGCCGGCATGTTTATTATCGCCAAAATACCGCCGGATTTTTTGCGGCGTTGGACACCGTGGGCGTTCCTCCTGGGTTTGGTGTTGTTAGTCCTTGTATTAACGACGGGCGAGGTTGGGCAGGGAGCCCGACGATGGCTCGATCTCGGCATACGCTTTCAGCCCTCGGAAATCATGAAGCTCGCCGTACCCATGATGGCTGCCTGGTATCTACACGACCGACAGCTGCCGCCGAATGTGGGGCAGTTATTAGTGCTCGCGCTCATCATTCTGGTACCCACCGTGCTTATCGGCCGGCAGCCGGACCTCGGTACCGCGCTGCTGATTGCGGCGTCGGGGTTCATCGTCATCATCCTCGCAGGATTGCGGATTCGGGTCATGGTCGTGCTCGCCATGCTCGCCGCTCCGGGCGCACTCGTTCTGTGGAACCACATGCAGGACTATCAAAAGCAGCGGGTATTGACTCTCCTTAACCCCGACAGCGACCCGCTCGGTGCAGGCTACAACATTATTCAATCCAAGATTGCGATCGGCTCGGGCGGGCTTTTCGGCAAGGGCTGGACGAACGGATCTCAGGCGCAGCTCGAATTTTTGCCCGAGCGCGACACTGATTTTATTTTCGCCGTCATGGGCGAAGAACTCGGATTGCTCGGAGTGCTGTCGCTGATCTGCCTGTACATGTTTGTCATAGGTCGCGGACTTTACATCGCAGTGCAGGCACCGGACACCTACACACGCTTGCTTGCCGGCTCCATCAGCCTGACGTTTTTCGTGTACGTATTTGTCAATACCGCGATGGTCACCGGCCTTGTTCCGGTCGTCGGCATCCCCTTGCCGCTGGTCAGTTTCGGCGGCACGTCCATGGTGACGCTGATGGCTGGATTCGGTATTCTGATGTCCATTCATTCGCACCGAAAACTGTTGCCGCACTGATGATCGATCGAATTGCCGCCGGCCTGACTTGCTGCTTATTATTCCTTACGCCCAGTTACGCGATCGACCTCGATCAACCGAAGGTCGAAGCTTTCATCAATTCGATGGTCACATCTCACAACTATGATCGTGAATCGCTACGCGACATACTTGGCCAGGCACGAACCGACCAGACGATAATCAGGAAAATCAGTGCGCCGGCAGAAGGACAGATAAGCTGGGCATCGTACCGACCAATATTCATCACCAAAGAGCGTATCCGTGCGGGCGTCGATTTCTGGCGGGAAAACCAGGGTACGCTCTGCGATATCAGCGGCGAAACCGGCGTACCTGTCGAAATACTGGTAGGTATCATCGGCGTGGAAACGTATTTCGGCCGTATCACCGGAGAGCATCGGGTCCTTGATGCGCTGGCGACCCTGGCTTTTTCTTACCCGCCACGTGCAACGTTTTTTCGCAACGAGCTCGAGCAGTTCCTGTTACTCGTGCGCGAGGAACAAATGCAGGCCACCGATGCGCTCGGCTCATACGCCGGCGCGATGGGACGGCCGCAATTCATGCCTTCGAGCTTCCGCGCGTACGCGGTCGACTCGACTGGCGACGGCAAGCGCGATATCTGGGGCAACTGGGCCGATGTCGCTGGCAGCATCGCGAATTATTTTCTCGCCCATCACTGGAAGCCCGGCGAGGAGATCGCGACGCAGGCGACATTGAGCAATCGATGGCAAGGGCCGCTGCCAAAAAACGGTTTTAAACCTCAGGATACGGTCAGCTCGCTAAGCGCCAAGGGCGTGATGTTCTCCACCGATCTTCCGGCCGATGGCAAAGGCCAGTTGCTGACGCTTAAGGGCGCCAACGGCAACGAGCATTGGGTGGGATTTCATAATTTCTTTGTCATCACGCGGTACAACCGCAGTGTCATGTATGCAATGGCGGTCTACCAACTGGGCCAGGAAATCTCTCTGGGGGTCGATCGCTGTGCATCGTAATGTGATGCGGCATGCGACCTTGCTGCTGTTGCTCCTTACGTTGGCGAGCTGTGGCGCCAGCAAGACCCGGGACGGCCCACCTCGCTCCGGCAGCGCATCTATTCCCGAGTTGCCCGCCGATGCGGTGCCGCGACCCGAGCCCAGAAGTCCTTACGGCAACGTACCCGTCTACGAAGTATTTGGCGAGTGGTACACCGTGCTGCAAACCAGCAGCGGCTACAAGGAGCAAGGCATCGCATCCTGGTATGGCAACAAGTTTCACGGCAGACCGACAGCGAGTCGCGAACTCTACGACATGCATGCGATGACCGCCGCACACAAGACCTTGCCAATACCGACCTACGTTCGCGTGCGCAACCTGAGCAATAACAAAAGCGTCATCGTCCGTGTCAACGATCGCGGCCCTTTCGTGGGCAATCGCATCATCGACCTGTCCTATTCGGCCGCCCTGAAGCTCGGCATGATTCGCAGCGGCACCAGTCTCGTCGAAGTTGAAGCGATCAGTTTCGACGCACCAGGCGGTGACCGTACAATACAAGAGCCGACGACAGCGCCACACTCGACTGGCATTCAGGATCAGGACGTCAGGCAGATTTTCGCCCAGGTTGGCGCTTTTGGCAGTCGCGAAAATGCCGAACGCCAGCTCGCAGCGCTGCGCGCGGGCGGCATTAGCAAGGTATTCGTCCTCAAGGATAAGGCCAACAACCTGTACCGCGTACGCATCGGCCCGGTCAAAGACGTCGCGCAATATGACATTCTCGCCGACGAACTTAACGACCTCGGTATCACGAACCCGTATCTCATCACTGAATAATCCCGTTACAATAAGCACCCCGGCCAACAACTCCGAGATTTCATGAAAGTTCGATTATTCGCGCTGCTGGCGCTGTTTGTCGCTGTCAATTCGGCTGCCGCCAATCTGCGGCCGCTGCCGGCCCCGCCAGTAGTGGGTGCCACCAGCTACCTGGTCATCGATGGCAAGACCGGCCACGAGATTGCCGCCTTCGAACCTGACAAGGCGGTCGCACCGGCAAGCCTGACCAAGCTGATGACCGCCTACGTTGTCTTTCATGCGCTCAATGACAAGCATATCCAGCTAAGCGACGAGGTCATTGTGAGCGAAAAGGCCTGGCGAGCCGAAGGGTCGCGCATGTTTATCGAAGTCGGCAAACGAGTTTCTGTACAGAATCTGCTGCTCGGCATGATCGTGCAGTCAGGTAATGACGCCGGCATCGCCCTGGCCGAGCACGTCGCTGGCTCCGAATCTTCGTTCGTCGAAATAATGAACCAGAACGCCCAAGCTCTCGGCATGCTGTCGAGTCATTTTGTCAATGCGACGGGATTAACTGACGACGACCACTACTCGACCGCGCGCGACCTCGCCACTCTGGCGCAAGCGATTATCGGCGAATTTCCCGATTACTACCGGTGGTACTCGCTAAAGGAATTCACGTTTAACAATATCAAACAACACAATCGAAACAATCTCTTGTGGCGTGACGAGTCGGTAGACGGTATGAAAACTGGCCACACCGACGCCGCCGGTTACTGCCTGGTATCGTCGGCGCAGCGAGACGGCATGCGCGTCATTGCGGTGGTTCTGGGCACGTCCAGCGCCCGGGCAAGAATTGACGGTAGTCAGGCGTTGCTCGACTATTCGTTTCGTTTTTTCGAGACGCGACTTTTGTTTAAAGCTGGCGAGCAAATCGCGACCGCAAGAATCTGGAAATCAGCGAAGGAAAATACATCGCTGGGAGTGCTTGACGACTTGTACATCACAATACAACGTGGCGCGTACGATTCGCTGCAATCCGTACTGAATATTCCGGCGGTGTTAATGGCACCGGTCGCCCACGGGCAGCCGCTCGCCGAGATCAAGGTCAGCCTTAATGGCTCAGATCTCGTGACGGCGCCCCTGCGTGCGCTCGATGACAACCCCGTCGGCTCTATCTGGCAACGCGTACGCGACGGAATCAGTCTCTGGTTCGACTAAGCGACCGGAAAAAATGAACGACGAAACATTATTGAAGTTCCCGTGCAGCTTTCCGATCAAAATGATGGGACGCGACACGCCTGAATTCAGAAATACCGCACGTGCACTTATCGAAAATCACGCAGGCCCGGTTGACGACAGTGCCATTCGAAGCTCCCAGAGTCGAAATGGCAATTTCGTGTCGATAACAATTACGATCGACGCACAAAACCAGCAACAGCTCGATGACATTTATCGTGACGTCTCATCACACGAAGACGTGCTAATGGCGTTATGAGTAAAATGCTGGTTCGCAATCTCGGCTTGCAGGACTACGAACCTGTCTGGCGCGCGATGCAAGACTTCACTAACAACCGCACAGCGACGACGCCCGACGAAATCTGGTTTACAGAGCATCGACCGGTTTTTACGCTGGGCCTGAACGCTTCGCGCGAACACGTTCTTGCACCGGGCGATATTCCAGTCGTTCAAAGCGATCGCGGCGGGCAGGTTACGTATCACGGGCCGGGCCAGCTCATGGTCTATCCACTTCTGGACATACGGCGCGCGGGTCTCGGCGTGCGCGACCTCGTCACGGCGCTGGAACAAAGCGTCATTGACCTGGTGGCGGAATACGACATCGCAGCCGCCAGCCGTCGCGACGCGCCCGGTGTCTACGTAAACGGCGTCAAGCTTGCGAGCATCGGGCTGAGAATTCGGCGCGGCGCCAGCTTTCACGGCATGGCGCTCAACGTCGAGGTCGATCTCGAGGCGTTCTCGCGCATAAATCCCTGCGGCTTCGCGAACCTCGAAGTGACTGATCTGGTGGGACTTGGCATTGCTTTCGATATCGCTGCGGCGAAAGACTTTCTGCTGCCGCACCTGTTGCGACATCTGCGTCTGGAGCACGCGACACTGATCGACGCACCCGGAGTGCTGCCGGAAATAAAAGTTACTGACTGTTGAGTTTCGCCAGCCGCGCCGGCGTTCCGACATCCTCCCAAAGACCTTCATAGAGGCTGCCGCCAAGACTGCCGGCGTCGGCCGCATCTCGCAGCATTGGGACCAGCGAAAAGCGGCCCGGCGTACAGTCTGCGAAGAATTCCGGCCGATAGAGCGCGATACCGCTGAACGTCATATCCGGGTTGGTGCCATTTCTTACACAGTCATCGTGCAATTCGAAATCGCCATTGCGCTTGTGAGCAGGCCTTGGCACCAGTACGAGATGGCCAACCTTGTCGTCGTCAAGCGGCTGGACCGGCAACGGCATCTCCGTGTAGATGTCGGCATTGATCGCAAGAAACGGTTCGCTACCAAGCATCGGCAGAGCGCGATGAATACCGCCCCCGGTTTCCAGAATATTGTCGCCTTCGTCGCTATAGACAACATTCAGTCCATATCGGGATCCTGAACCAACGCGCTCAACGATCTGGTCGCCAAGCCACCCGAGGTTGATAACGACGGTTTCCACACCGAGCGCTTTGACGGCCCGAAGATGGCGCTCCAGCAGTGACTCTCCGCGCACCTCGATCAGCGCCTTGGGCAGCGACTCGGTGTGTGGTCGCAATCGTTCACCGCGACCGGCTGCGAGGATCATCGCGATCATCAGGCACGCCCTAACCTGGGCAGGCAGCGCTCGCTGACCAGCTGCGCAAGAAATTCCAACTCGCCGAAGCGCGGACCGAGTTCGACGATATAACTCAAGGTGCGCGGTATGTTGGTCATATAGCCCGGCTTACCGTCGCGAAGATTGAGACGCGCGAATATTCCCGCGGCCTTGAGATGGCGATGCGCACCCATGAGTTGAAAATAGCGCAGAAACTGGGTCGCATCGACCTGGTGGCGCATCGACGCATCAAGTCGCGAGTGGAAATCGCAGGCCCACTTTTCGACCTGATCGTGTGGCCATTTTACGTAGCAGTCCTTTAACAAAGACGCGAGATCATAAGTCAGCGGACCTTCAACCGCGTCCTGAAAATCGAGAATTCCCGGATTGTTCTCCGCGGTCACCATAAGGTTTCGCGAGTGAAAGTCGCGATGCACAAACACCTGGGGCTGATCGAGCGCGTTGCTGACGAGCAGATCGCACAGCGCTTCCCAGTTCGACTCGTCATCGGGACTAAACTCGATCCCGAGATGCTTTTCGCACAACCAATCGTGAAACAGTGATAACTCGAATCGCAACAGCTTGTCATCGTAGGCTGGCAATGAAGACTGGTAAGCAGTCCCGCGACGCTGTATGCGCAACAGTGCGTTCATTGCATCGCCGTAAAGCGATGACGCCGACGAACTGTCGGCCAACAGATTCTCAAGGTACTGCGTCGACCCGAGGTCTGTGAGTAGCAAAAACCCATCGCCCAGGTCCGCTTCAATAATACGCGGAGCGTTGAGCTGCATGGCCTCCAGAATCCCGGCGATACGAATGAACCTGGTGCAATCTTCTTGCCCGGGCGGCGCATCCATTACGATGAAACTTTGACCCTCTTTTTGCACTCGAAAATAACGGCGGAAGCTGGCATCGGCTGACGCAGGCCGCGGATCAGCGCCCGCCACAGCATCAATGCCCGTTATCCAGTCTTTCAACAGGCTCAGGCGGCTGTCGGCGGCAGTATTCGAATTGCTAATCAGAGATCTCCGTAACGCGTTGAAGCACCTGCAAAACTATGCGAAGGTACCAAATACTTCTGTGATCCGACCAGCATCTTGTCCTCGAAATACCTGATCATCGCCGGCGCCCTGCTGGTCCTGTCCAATGCGCACAGCGCAGAGCCTACCTCATGCCTCGTCCCGACTGAAAGGCTGTCCGGCGACGCAGCGCTGTCGGCGCTTGGCGACCCGGCCTCGAATGCCATCATGTTGGAGGCTGGCGAATTTCAGGCGCAGCTCGGCGATGAGCCGAGCGCATCCATGTCGGGCGGGGTCACGCTACAACACGGTGACAGGTTATTTGCTGCCGACGCTGCGCAATATGACACGGAGCGCCGCGCATTGTTTCTCGAAGGCGATGTGCGCTTTGAAGATTCCGGCACGCACGTTAGGTCCGACAGCGCGGAGTTTTCTTACGCCGCGGGTCGCATTCGCTTCGAAGGTGCCCGCTTTTCGCTGGATGACAGCACTGCGCACGGTGCCGCCGCTGCGATCGAAATCAACCAACAAGGTCGCCTTGAGCTCGAAGGCGTCAGCTATACGACCTGCCCTCCGGAGTCGAACGACTGGCTTCTGGAAGCCAGAGAAATCGTTATCGATACTCGTAAGGGCGTAGCAACTGCCAAGGGTATCAAGTTGCGCTTTCAGGGCGTGCCCATTCTGTACTCGCCTTACCTGTCATTTCCGATTGGTGAGGCACGAAAGTCGGGCATATTGACGCCGCAAATTGGCAGTACCGATCGCGGCGGCAACGAAATCAGCCTTCCCATCTATTGGAACATCGCGCCAAATTACGATGCCAAGATAACGCCCCGCCTCCTGACGGACCGCGGACTGCAGATCAACGCCCAGTTTCGTTACCTGACAGATACGACCACAGGACGCATTGACGCAGAGTACATGCCGAGCGATAGCATGTTTAACGACTATCGCCAACTGGTGAGCCTGCAACACCGCACGATGTTTCTGAACGGCTGGCGAAGCCGTCTCGACTATCGCGACGTCTCGGACAATCAGTATTTCGAGGATCTCGGCGGCTCGCTGAGCATGTCGAGCATCACGCATCTCGACCGAACATTCAGCTTTGACTATCAAACCGACACGCTGTCGTTCTTTGCCCAAGTGCAGGACTATCAGACGCTGGATATCGCTCTCGCCCCAGGCGACGAGGGTATTGCGCCGGATGAGGAGCCCTACCGCCGCGTTCCGCAACTGCTTGCGCGAGGCTCATGGCCCGATCAATGGTTGGGCCTGCACTTCAAGTTCGATGGTGAACTCGTCAATTTCGATCGCGATATTGGCGTCACCGGGTGGCGACTGAATCTGGCCCCGGAAATCCAGTTGCCGATTAAACGCCCGGGCTGGTTCATCACTCCCGCCATCGCCCTTGACCATACGCAATATGCGTTGAGCGATACGCTGC
>SMVB01034191.1_pt1 | contig 16038 bp, 12 predicted proteins | sample 2456461 | NCBI WGS metagenome assembly SMVB01 (sample SAMN11095934, study PRJNA526329) | marine sediment metagenome | biome: Marine sediment; feature: Surficial sediment; material: Deep marine sediment; isolation source: Hadal surficial sediment | place: Pacific Ocean | collected 2014-05 | depth...
GCGCGGACATCGTCAAGGCGTACTGGACTATTCCGAGCGCTCCGTAGCGGCTTCCGGCCGCACACTCGCTCTGGTACGACCCGCCGAATTTGGGTGGCACGGTTGAGTTCGCGCAGCGAACTCGGCCGTGGTGCGACGTCCGAAGACACGGCCGACGTCGCTTCGCGACGACAACCGTGCCACCCGAGCACTGTCTGGGCGGCCGGGCATTGGACAAACGCGCGGCGGGGGGTCTGGGCGGGCGAGCGCATTGACGGCCGGCGCTCTTCGACGGAAATACGGCGCCGCACGCAGTAGACCGGTATCCTTGGGTCGATGGCTGAGGGGCTCTTTTACCATCGGGCGCTGCGTTGCCTCACCGCGGAGCGGGTTCGGTTCGTTGTTGTCGACGGTGTGGCAGTGAACCTTCAGGGCGTGCCACGGTTCACCGCCGACCTGGACGTCGCGGTCGCGCTCGACGGCGACACGCTCCAGGCGGCTGCACGAGCCCTCTTGGGCATGGGACTCGTCTCGCGTTTCCCGATACAGATGGAGCAGCTTGCCGACATTGCCACTGTCCAGACTTGGATCGACGACCGCAATCTCCGCGCACTGACCTACCAGGACAGCGAGAATCCCCTGCGGCAGGTCGATCTGCTCGTGGCGACGAGCGTTCCCTACGACGAAATCGAGCGCGACGCCGAAACCATGCAATCCGGGGATCTCGAGATCCGAGTCGCCTCCATCGACGTACTGATCAGAATGAAAACGGGCACGGGCCGTGCCCAGGACGCCTCGGACATCGACGCCCTGCGGCGCGTGCAGGAACTGGACCGATGACGGATCGGAAATCGCCTCTTGCCGGGTTCGCCCATCACCACAGCGATGCCGAACTGCGCGCCTACCGCCGGCTCACCGCCGAGCAGAAGCTCGCATGGCTCGAGGACGCGTGGCGTCTGACCGTGGATTTCCTGCCAAAGGATCGCCTCGAGACGTACCAGCGATTCAGACGGGCCGAGATCTGACGAATCTGCGCGGTGAGCTTCCCCGCGTGGCGGGACCGTCAGTCATCGGCTCTTGCGCTTGCGTTGCTTCGTCCCGCGCCGCTGACTCCCTGATGCCGAACGTGTCGGGCGCCTTCGGAGCTCTCACAGAATGAGCCTGCATTCGCCCGGCGAGGATCGTGCGGCGTCGGCGATGCTGATGTTTCGGGGGTTGCTGCCGGGTCATGCGCGAGCGAGACGCGGGCCGCAAGATGCAGTTACGGGCACGGACCCCAGTTGGCCAGCAGGTCGAGAAAGTCGGTGATCCCCACGGCGCCGTCGCCGTCGAAATCGGCCGGGTGTCCGGGATTCGGACCCCACGCCGCCAGCAGCGACAGGAAGTCGTTGATCCCGACGTCGCCGCCGCCGTCGAGATCCCACGGGCAGACCGCGGCGAGGTCGCGCAGGAAGGCGCCGGTACTCGTGGCAAGCAGCAGTCGTGGCGGACTTCCGGCGGCGTACGCCAGGTCCGTGAGGTTTCCGGCGTTCTCCAGGCCGCCGTCGAAGGGGGCGAAGGACGCGCCCTGGTCTTCGGATCGCAGGGCGCGGACGACGCCACCCTGGGCGATGTACAGCACCTGGTCGTCGATCTGATCGCAGGCGATATCCACGACACGCGCGCCGGTGTACCCGTTGTTGGCCCAGGTCACACCGGCGTCACCGGACGTGTGCACGCCGCCGAGGCCGGCCCCGACATCGCCGTCGGAGATGTAGAACCGGTTCACGTCGGACGGCGAGGCGCACAGGCCGGTCCCCTGCGTTTCGGCGGGCAGGCCCGTCGATGACGCCGACCAGCTCAACCCGCCGTTGCCCGAGCGCAGCGCACCGCCGGTCTGCGGGTTGCCCCCGAAATCGGTGAAGACCGCGACCATGACGGTATCGGTGCCGTCCTCGACGATTTCGATGGTGGTGACGTCCTCGTTGTCGACCGGGCCCTCGTACACCTTCGTCCACGTCTCCCCGCCATCGGGCGTCCGCCAGATCGTCGGCTCGAAGCCCGCGACGCCGAAGTCCGATCCACCGGTCAGGATGAGCCCGGCATCGTTGAGACTGAAGCGAAGGGCAAACAGTTCACTCTCGAACAGCGGTCCCTGGTCCGGGCCGATGTTTGTCCAGGTTCCGTCGCCGGCGCGCCGGTAGAGCGCTTCGGGCGCGATGGTGGTCGGGCCGTCGGAGATCGCGTAGAGCGTGCCATCGGGCGCGAAGCGAACGGTGTTGTACCGCGTCGGCGGAACGGCCTCGACGGCCCATGAGACCCCGGCGTCCGTCGACCGCTGCACGCCGCCGTCGTTGAGCCCCGCGAAGGCGATGGCAAGTTCGTCGTGGTTGTTGGGGTTGGCGGCGATCGACACCACGTTGAGTGCGCCGATCCCGACCGACGACGGGTCGAAGCCGGCGCCGCCGTCAACGCTCTTGAGCACACCCAGTGAGCTGGCGCCGAGGAACAGGTCCGAGGAACTGCCGGGCGCGAAACGCACGGACAGCAGCGCGGCCGAGCCGGTGCCACCGGCTCCGATCTGCCACGAACCGCCGCCGTCGATGCTCCGGTAGACGCCCGATCCAGCGCTGGCGGCGAGGATCACGTCGGCGTTGTTCGGATCGATGTCGATGGCGTTGACGACCAGCAAGGGCCAGGTTCCATCGTGCAGCGCCGTCCAGTTCACACCCTCGTTGGTCGAGCTGTACAGACCCACGAACTGTGATCCGAACAGCAGTCCCCCGGCCACGAGAACGCGAGACCCGTCGAGCACAACGTCCTGTATGGGGTTGCCGGGCAGACCGGCGGATCGGTTGACCCATGCGATGCCGCCGTTCTCGGAAAACCAGACCTGTCCTCCTCCGAACGAGCCGCCGAAGCACACGAACATTCGGCTGGAGTCGCCCGGATCGATGGAGATTCCGTGGCAGCTCTGCGGCGCCGCCAACGGAGGCGTGGCGTCCGTCCATGTCGTACCGCCGTTGCCGGAGCGCATGACGTTGACCGGCTGGCCGCCGAGCGCGTCGGCGATCCCCGCCCACAGGCGAGTCGGGGCCGATGGATCGATGGCAACCTCGAAGACCGTGTCGTTGGGGCCGATGTCCAGGTTCAGTTGGGCCCAGTTCACGCCGTCGTCCGTGCTCTTCCACACGCTGTCCTGTGTGCCGATGTAGACGGTCCCGTCGGGTGCGAACTCGATGTCGTAGACATTGACGCCGGTGAGATCCGGGACGATCGACCACGTGCTTCCGCTATCGGTGGACCGGTACAACGCGCCGCCGCTGCCGGACGATGGCGCGATGCCCGCCAGCACGATGCTCGCGTCGACCGTCGACACGGCAACGTCCTGGGCGTCGCCGCCGAACGGCCCGATCGCCGCCCAGCCGGCGCCGCCCGACTGCTCGGCCGGGGCCGGGGCCGGGGGCGGGGGCGGCGCGTCGAGCGTTCCCGCCCGGGGCGCCGCCGCGCGTTGCCCGTGCGCGTCGACCCGCATCGTTGCCTCGAGACCGACCGCCAGCGGCACCGTGGCCGCCAGCACAATCATCGTCGCCTGGATCATCATGGCTTTCTCCACCGGTCTCCATCCGTACCGAGCCCCCGCCGCCAGTGTGACGATTCCGCTGCTCCGCGCCAAGAGTCATGCCGGCACAAAGCACACGCCGCAGGGTTGGTCATCGCTTCAGGTCGAGGATCCCGCCGACCATCGCGTTGACGAATCCACCGATCAGCGGCAGACGCGACACCGCGACCTTGTTGCGGCTCTCGAGCTCGGTGGCGACCTTCTGCAGCCGGGGGCCGTACTCCTGGAGGTCCTTCGGCAGTCCGTCCTTCCAGGACTCGACGAGCACCTGGATCTTCTCGATCTCGCCGCCATCCAGCCAGATGCCGTGGCACTCCGGGCAACGATCGATGATGATGCCGGTGTCCCCGCCGTAGTTGACGGGTACGGTCATGGCGCTGCACGTGGGGCACGCGATGTCGCGCTCGGTGTCCACCACGGGAATGCCGGGGATCTTGGTCGCGCCCTCCAGGACACGGCGTTCCTCTTCTGAGAAGGTTTCCTCCCGGATACGGACGATGTGGCCGAGTTCGGTGTCGTCCAGCCACTCGCCGCCGCACGAGTTGCACGTCTCGATGGCCACGCCTTCGTAGTCGATCGTCGAGAGCGTCGCGTCGCAGTGGGGGCAGCGCATATCAAGCGCGAATGTACCGGGTCGTCAGCTCCGCAGCAACTCCTGGAGTGGCTGGGGCCAGGCAGCGGGGGGCCGGGACATCGATGACACCGAGTTCGCTTGTGCGGCTCGCGACAGTGAATCCGATCGGGTAACCCCCCTCGCACCGAATATCGAGGAGTCACGTGGCCGGCACCGAGCCCGAATGGCAGTGTGTATGTTGCCGCGGTTACCGCGCAGAACTTTGACAGGAGGCCCACAATGTTCAATACAGAAAAGCATGGCGATCTGTGCCGGTGTCCGGCCTGTCACGCCGGGGAGCCACTGCGACCCAATCTGGAGTATGTCGTTCCCATAAAGCGTCCCTCGCGTCTGGGCACCATGTGCCGTGCCGCCGCGCGGGGGCTGCGTTGGAGCGTGTCGAAGGCTCGCCTCGTCGCGCGTTCCGACCGGGTCCGCCGGATCCTTGGGTACCGGATGCCGCGGTGGTTCCACCGGCGCGCCGCGGTGATCGCTTGGGCGTGCCTGGCGACGGTCGGTCTCACCCCCATCTTCGTCAGCTCGCTCATCGACAGCTCGCCCGAAATCGAGCAGCCGGAGGTCCTGGCGGACCGGGAGTATCGCATCGACGTCGCCGAGCATCTGGTCGTCGTTCACGTCGATGTGGGCTCGGCCGAACAGGTCTGCAACACCGACGACATGCAGCGTCTTCGAATCGCCGCGAAGGCTTCGCGCAAAATCCTGCCCATCGCCAGGCACCACCCGAACAAGGTCGTCGTGATTGACCTTCGCGACGTCCCGGTCAGCTTCGCGTCACTGCCGTCGTCGGACCAGTGGTCGTTCGTGCGGCGGTTCGGCAGCCAGGATGCCGTCATGCAATACGAGTCGAGGGTGGCCATGCTTCTCGACACGATGGTCCACAAGGTCCTGCGCGCGCAGCCGCACGCGGCGCTCAGCGTGCTCGGGCTGCCCATCGAGCCCGAAAGAGGCAGAATCAGCCTCAAGATCGCCCAGCAGTCCAACGAGCGATACCGCACGGTGATCGATCGGCTCGACTCGTTCGTGCCCGGCCGCAACTTCATCGTGTTCGGCACCAGCCTGGATGAACTGCGGCTCGCCCGGACCGCCATGCCCGAAGCGCTTCGGTTGCGGGACGGTCGCCCCGTCGTCTTTCAGACCAACGTCGCATGGCGAGTGCTCATGGATGCCGACGAACCCGGCTACGGGGCGTACCAGATCGCCGGACCGACGGAACAAGGTCTCGAGCTCGAAGCTTCGCTCAGCGATTAGCAGTCTGTCGGACTTATGAACGCGACCCGCGATCGCACGCCAGAATCGCTGGTCGCGCGTGATGCGGCTGGTTGCGCATCGTCGATTGCGGCTCAGATTCGACGATCGCCATCCGAAGTCCGACAGACTGCTAGCGGAGCCTGTCGAGCAATCCGAATGCGGCTCGATTGCAGGCGGCCAGTTCCTCGGCGGTCACGCCGTCGCTGAACGAGGGTCCCGCCACTCGGAGCGTCTCTGTTGAAATGGCCCGTTCGATGCGGACGTAGTCCAGCACGCCCAGGGTGTACTCACTCCTGACCGTCAGCTGGCGGGCGGCAACCAGGCTGTACGGGGGAACCGGATCGAACTCGGCTTCGATGGCGGCGGCGAGGTCCTCCAGCAGAAGCTCGATCTGGAAGTGCACCCGGGCCGTGGCGACCACAACGAGATGGCCCCCGACCCCGAACAGCGTGTTGGCGGTTCCGCCGTGTACGATCCAGTAATCCGGTTCGATCGTCTCCAGGACAAGTTCCTCCAACCCGGTCATGGACTCCATCGCGGTCCGGCCGGATGACTCGTCAACCAGCAGCGACACGTCGTAGAGACGGGTTCGTGTGGTCGAAGCGGCGTTCGTGATGCCGGCCACGACGACACCGTCGGGTGTGATGTCCCAGCCCGTGCCTGCGAACCAGGAACCCCGATCAAACAATCGGTCCATGGCGCCAGCGACCGTCGCATCGATCGGAGCCGGCTGCACGAAATCGTCGCCATGCCAGCCGTCGACGGCGAGGCTACGGGCGTCGATGACGAAGGCGACGCCGGTCGATTCGGCAAAACGGGCCATTCGTTCGGCAAGCGTCTCCTGGTCCGGTGCATCGGCGGGCGTCGTGAAGAGGCTGACGGCAATGTCGTATTGCCCCGATGTGATCCCGTAGTTGTCACGCGCGCGGCAGGAACGCTCGATCCGCTTGAAGAGCACCCACTCATGCCACTGCCATAACCTGCCCCCGTACAGCCTCGCCGCCAGCGCATCGGGCGGTGACAGTGGCTGAACCGGGGGCCTGTACACCAGACGAGCGTTCGTCCACGCCTTGACGTCCATCGGCTGAAGGACCAGGACCGTCGAGGGGACCAGCCGAGTCCACCCGTCGCGCTGCACCTCGGGCCAGATGAAGGTGAGATACGCCAGGGTGAACAGCAGTAGTGCGATGCCGGTGATCTTGCGGCCGCGCCGCGGCGTGGTCAGCTCGTGCTCTGAATTGATATCAAGCGCGCACTCCGAGCACTGCAACGGGTAGGTCCTGTCCTGGACGATCCCGCGCAGGTCGTAACGGCAGCGCGGGCATTGATAGGCGACCCGTCCGCGCCGCCGCCGTCGGTGGTGGAACCACGCCCATGTCACCAGGAGAATCCCGATGGCAGCGATCGCCGACGCGGCCCACGCGAAACGAACGTCATGGGCGTAGCCCAGACGCTGGAAGAACCCGAGCGGGGCGGGGCTCCATCCGAGCCCGGCGTTACAGAAACAGGAACCGTTGACACCGGCCATCGCGATGAACGATTCGAAATACTGCAAGAGGAGGTTGCACGGAAAGACCGATCCCCGCCGCCCGTCAGTGCCGGCGACACACGGTCAGACGCAGGATCGGGTCAAATGTTCTTCCCTCCTAATGGTGGAGCCGTCAGACAGGACCTAGAGCCCGGTCGCGATGAGGGCATGGGCGAACTGGTCGAGGTCCTCGCGCGTCTCGAACTTGTCCAGGCCGAGCGCTCCCATGAGCAGCGGCATTCCTGCCGGCCCGATCGCGCGCTCGATCAGTTTGATCTCGAGGTCGACGGTGTCGGTGGGCGTAGCGATGGTGAGCTCCTGGTCGCACATGGCGCGTACGACGTGGACCAGGTATTCGCGGATACGGGCCATCTTGTCGTAGTTGAGTTTGTCGGGGGTGTCGGTCGGCGCATGGTAATGCTGCCAGCGCCCGCACGAGAGGAACAGGTAGGGCACGTCGTTGAGGCGAAAGACGTGATGGTCCGACACATCGCCGACGTACTCGTTGAGGGCGGCGATCGTCGGCGGGTGCTCCACGTGGCCCGCTGCTTCGTCGATGATGCAGGAGAGTGCCGGATGGCTCTCGGCGCCCGTTACGAACAGGAGCTTCGGCAGCGCCGGGATGAGCTGGCTGCCGCCTTGAATGGGCTCTGGAACGTCGTGCCCGACGAGGTCCATGATGACCGCGGCGGAGATCGCCCGACCCGCCCTTTGATCTTCGTAGAAGCGGGTCGATCCCATCGATGGGCCGTGGTAATAGGGCGGCTCCTCGGCATCGAAGATGGCGATCAGGACGGTTCGCTCGGCCGGAGTCGCCACCAGCAGTTCTGCCGCCCCGAGCGCGATGGCCACCGCGGCGGCGTTGTCGTCGGCGCTGGGGGCGGGGATGGCGCTGTCGTAGTGAGCGCCGATGAGAACGGGGTGCTTGCTCGGATTCGCTCCTGGGACGATGCCGACGAGGTTGCAGAAGTCTTGTCCTTCCACGTGGTAGGGAAGCTCGAACGAATCACCGGTGAACGGTCGAAGGCCGATCGCTTCCATTCGATCCAGGACGTACCGTCGTGCCTGATCGTGACCGGAGGTCCCTACCATCCGGCCATCGGGTAACGCCAGCGCGAGAACATCGCGCTTGAGTTGTCCGGTCGATTCCGTCATGGTTGCCGAGCACGATAGCCGTTTCTGCCGTCCATGGGCACGGGCCCCAAGCGGCGAGCAGGTCGAGGAATCGAGCCTGGCACCCGTCATTCCAGTCCGTGTGTTCCCTTGATCGTCTTGATGCACGTACATCAGGAGCTATCGCCGTCGCTACGGGTTGCCCGCAAGGTGTCGGGGTCAATGGAATACTGACGGCGGTCCGGCGATTGACCCTGTCATGCATCTACGAGTGACTCATCTGGCCTTGGTGGGGCCGACGCGCTGATCGCGATCGGGCTCGACAACGCGCTGGTGTTCATTCCGTTCATACTCATATGCTGCTTCGTCAAGCTGATGCTCGGCAGCGCAAGCGCCCAATGGGCCGTGACGGCGCCGATCTTCGTGCCGATGCTCATGACGATCGGGTACAGCCCGGAGGTGATCCAGGCTGCCTACCGCATCGGAGACAGCACGACCAACATCATCACGCCCATGATGAGCTACTTCGGCCTCATCCTCGCCTTCGCGTGCCGCTACGACAAGAACCTCGGCATCGGCACGCTCATCTCGACGATGCTCCCGTACAGCCTGCTGTTCCTGCTCGGCTGGATCATCTTTTTCTACGTCTGGGTGTTTGCGCTCGGCTTGCCCGTCGGCCCGGGCGCGCCGACGTACTACGAGTTCGCCGCCGGCGGCTGATCGACCGTCCGGCGGCGCAACAGTTGCCGGGCCGGTATCCACAGGACGATGAGCGCGACGGTGAGCGCCAGCCACACCGAAGCCGCCGTACTGTTGGAGGTCTGGATCACGGAGGCGGGAACATTCGCAAGCGCGTGAAGGCCGACGGCGATGAACAGGTTGCGGGTCACGGCATAGATCGCGAGGAAGACCAGGCCCATGACCACCAACTGAATCCGGTCGCCGAGGAGTTCCGAGCCCGGAACCCCTTTGACCAACAGGCGGTTCGGCAGGTGCACGACAGCGAAGGCGACCTGAGAAACCAGCGCGGCAATGACAAGAGCCCGGACGCGGCCAAGCCGCTGTCCGAACTTGTAGTACAGCTGCGTGAAGAGGAATCCCCGGAAGACGGTCTCTTCCGCGAGGGCGTTCCCGAACAACTGTCCAAGCAGAGCGCCGATCACGGCCCCGGCGCCGAGCCGCCACGATTGATCAAGAGCAATCCCGTTCTCGCCCGACGCGGCGATGACCACCAGGACGACCTGCGACAGTGCCCAGAAGGCCAGCGTGACGATCAGTGCAGGCACGAGCTTCGACCGCGCCCAGCCGATATCCGCGGGCTTGACCCGTCCGACGGCGAAAATGACTACGCCGACGACCAGCAGCAGCGGGACAAGGTTCGCGACAAGATTCGGATGAACCAGACCGCCCGTTGCAGCATGCAGGTCGCCGAGCAACGCGCCGATGCGTCCGTGAAACACGCAGGCGTTGACGACAACGCTCGACAGAACCTGTGCCGCGCCGACCAGGGCGATGACGAGCCATCCCGCATGTGGTCGGCGCGTGACAGTTGGCGTTGGGTTTCTGATGGCGATGTCCTGTCCGACGCCTTGATAACTCCCGATACTGTCTGGGGGCACGTGCAGGTAATCAAGCGACCCACCGGTGATCCCCCGTCTCGGGCTCTGTGGGGTCAGCGAAACCCGATTTCGGTTGCGCGCGACCGACGTGCCATGCTTCGCACCCGCCCTTGGCGGGACGCTCGCCGACGGGTCCGGAACCGCGTTGCCGGACCGGCTCGACCAGCTCAGCGTCGAGCTCGGCTTCACCCGCTACACCGACGGCTCGCTCGGCACGTTTGATCTCTTCTGTATCACCGCGGCGCTGATGGTCGGCACGGCGGGTCTGCCGCACGTCATCGTCCGCTTCTACACGGTGCCGCGTGTCGCGGCGGTCCGCATCAGCGCCGGCTGGGCGCTGGTGTCTATCGCCGTGCTCTACACGACGGCGCCGGCCATCGCGGCGTTCGTGCGTACGAACCCGCTGGAGACGGTGCCGAACCACCGCTATACCGAGATGCCCGATTGGTTCACGCGCTGGGAGGACACCGATCTCATCGCGTGGATCGACAAGAACGACGACGGCGTGATCACCTACACGGCGGGCCGGGCGTTCTACGGCAAGCCGCAGTTCGCGATGCCCCCCGAGGCCGCCGACGGTCGCGGATCGTACGGCGAGCGTCTCCTGGCGAATACGCCGACCGACGGCGCAAACGAGCTGTACATCGACTGCGACATCATGGTGCTCGCGAACCCCCAGATATCGAAGCTGCCCAACTGGGTGGCGGGGCTCGTCGCGGCCGGCGGGCTGGCGGCCGCACTCTCCACGGCTGCAGGCCTGCTGCTGGTGATCTCGACGTCGGTCGCGCACGACCTGCTGAAGAAGACGTTCCGCCCCCAGATCACCGAGCGCGGAGAGCTGCTCGCGGCGCGGGTGGCGGCGGGTGTCGCGGTGTGCATCGCGGGCTACTTCGGCCTCAACCCGCCGGACTCGTGGTGCACGCCGCCCTCAAGCGGGCCATCTGACGAAACTGCGTTGGCCGAGAATCTTGGCCACTGGTCGCGATGGCTACGAGCGCGTACGCGACGCGGCCGAGAGGGCTTTGCCACGTCTCCGCGGCTCACGCGTGATCCGGAGCACGGCATCGACGATCTCGTCAACGTCCATGAGTGCCGGAAGCGCCGCCCACCGGCCGGTGCGCTCATTGCCGAACGTCAGGAGACCGGCGTGGTTGGCCTTGTCGGCGTCGAGGATCGGGTCCGGGTCAAAGACGCCGAGCTTGTGGCGAAGCCCGTCGATCTCGTCGTACTGCCCCGTCAGGTAGATCCAGCCCGGCCCCGCCCCGAAGTCGGCGGCGTACGACTTGAGCACCTCCGGCGTGTCGACCTCCGGGTCCAGGGTGATCGACAGAATGGTGATGTCGGTTCCGACACGGTCGCCCAGGAGTTCCTGTATCTTCACGAGCGAGCGGGTGGTAGGCGGGCACTTGCCGGTGCACTGGGTGTACATGAAGTTGATCACGACGACCCGGTCCTTGACGAGGTCGTCGTAGAAGTGGACCGGGTCACCGTCCTGCGTGTAGAGCCGGATGTTGGGAAGGTTGCTTCTCATCTGCTCCCTGGCCAAGCGGGTGTGCGCGCTCTCGCGGCCCTTGCCGTTGGGCCCCGGCTCGGTGAACCCGCCGGCCGTGCTCTCGGCGTGCCGCCGGGGCCCTGCGCACCCGGCCACCAGCAGCGCCGGTATGCCGAGCATGAGCGCCCGGCGAACAGCCGAGTGACGGTTGGCATCATTCGTGCACATTGAAGACTCCCATCATCCGCATGTCTTCGTGTTCGATGTTGTGGCAGTGAAAGACGAACCGGCCGGGGAAGGTCCGGAACTTCATGTAGACCTCGGCGACCTCGTCGGGTCCCAGCAGGACCGTGTCCTTCTTGGCCGCGTCCTGTGGCTCCAGTGGCCGCTCCGCGAGGCTCTGAATCTGGTGGGCCTCCAGGTGAATGTGGATGGGATGAACCCAGCCGCCCGAGTGGTTCTCGAGGATCCATCGCTCGGCGGTGCCGAGCTCGGGGTCCGCGTCATCGCGGTCGGGATCGAAGAAGCGCTCGTTGATTGTCCAGGCGCCGTCCTCGCGGTCGAAGACGAAGTATCTCGTCCGGACGATCTCGTCCGCGGTGATCGGGACGTGCGGACGCAGCGGGTCCCCCGGCTCGATCGTGGCGTCACCTCTCGGGCTGCCGGAGTTCGGACCCTCGGCGACGGGTTGCGCCGACAGGGAGGGGGGGGATGGGGGGACAGGTGCTGAGCCCACGATGAATTTCATAAGGGGCGTACCCGGTATCTTGAAGTCGTCCAGATCGTCCGGGCCGGTCCCGTCCTCCTGCTCGAGGATGTTCTCGAGGAACAACTCGTCGGGTGCGTTGGTGAAGTCGATGATCACGTCGGCCCGCTCGGCCATCGACAGCAGGATGTGCGGCCGTTGCACGGCATTGGGCAGGAGCCAGCTGTCGTTGCCGATCTGGGTGACGGACTGGCCGTTGCTGAGCCGAAGCGCGTACACCCGCGCATTGGAGCCGTTGAGCATCCGGAAGCGGTACTTGCGACGCTGCACGTGGAACCTGGGCTGGATCACGCCGTTGACCGTGTATCGGTCGCCCAGGACGCCGTCGTGCTCCATGGGGTTGTAGAGCAGCGCGCCGTTCTGATCGAAACGACGGTCCTGGAAGACGAGCGGTATGTCGAAGAGATGGCTCGGCAGCACGCCGCTGTTGATCAGGTCCAGCTCGAGGTCGTCGAACAGGAGATAGAACCCGGACATGCCCATGTAGACGTTGCGGGCCGTGACGTCCATCGCGTGGTCGTGGTACCACTGGGTGGAGGTGAACTCCGAGTCATCATCGTCCGGGGCGATGTTCGGATAGCAGTAGTCCTTGAACTCCCCCCCGAAGACGAAGTCGTCTGGGAACCCGTCCGACCCGAACGGCGTGTGACCACCGTGATTGTGGATTGAGAGCTCGGTATCTACGCCGTCCAGGTCGAGGTCGTTGATGAAGCGGACCACGATCGGCTGGTTCCGGTGCACCTTGAATGTGGGGCCGGGCCACGAGCCGTTGTACCCCCAGAACTCCGTCAACTTCCCGGGGAAAAGTTCGCGCCGGCCCGTCCGGAGGGAGATCTCGTAGAGGTGCGGCGGCGGGAGATCGGGGAAGCCGGGTATGTCGAGCGAGCATTGAGGATCAGCGGGGCCCACCGTGAAAGCCCGCACCGGCCTGGCCACCTCCGGTAACAACAAGTCCTGCTGGAACGGCACGACAGGGGGACTCGGAGGATCATCATCGTCGGCCCGGGCTCGACCGGCCGGCACCAGTGCGGCGCCACCGGTCACCATGCCGAGCTTCAGCAACTCACGCCGCGACAGCTGCTGTTTCTCGCACCGTGCACGCAACCGCTGAGCGTTCCTCGACATTGTCAGGCCCCTTCCGGAAAGAGGGTCGCACAATGCAGTCGCGAGATCAAGAACCATTTGGACGCGAGAACGCACTCGGATTTCGGGGTCCATCACGCCATGCGTCTGGACGGCCGACGACCGCGCCGGACGCGAGCGGCTCGCCCACCTCCCAGAGCTTTCTCGCCCAAGAGACTGCAGCGGGCGTGGTGGGACTGAGCAATCGACGGCGTGCCGCGGATTCACGTCACGACCCATCTTGCCCAGCCACAACTGGTTGGAGCCGCCGCGATGCGAAGCGCCGATTCAACTGTTGACCTTGCTGTCGCCCGTGTGGGACGATATGCCCGGCGGTGCAAGGCCGGGAACATTAGAAGAAGGAGCAAGCAGATGACAACATGAGGTTTTTCGGTCGTCAAGGCGGTGTCGCTAGGGTCACCGCGCGATCCTGCGCGGACTGACCGTCGACGTCGCCAACTGCAACAACGCGGGGATCGTCGTCACCGGTGCCCAGGACCTCGAGATCACGGAGGCCGGCGGCACGGCCTCGTTCTCCGTCGCGCTCTCGGCCCCGGTACCGACCGAGGTCGTGCTGGTGCTGCTCGACAGCACCGACACCACCGAAGGCGAGGTCGGCGCGTCCGCCCTCACCTTCACCCCCGGCAACGCGTCGGTGCCTCAGACGGTCGTGGTCACGGGCCAGGACGATCTCTTCCCGGGCGGCGACGTGGACTACGAGATCGGACTGCTCGCCAGCAGCCTCGACCAGTGCTTCCACGGCATGCTCGGGCCGAGCGTTCCGGAGATCAACCTCGACGACGAAATCTCCAACTGCCCCGCGGGCCTCGACGGCGACGGCATCGTGGGAATCCTCGACTTCCTGGCGGTGCTCGACCAATGGGGCGCCGGTGACGCCGGTGGTGACGTCAACGGCGACGGAACCGTGGACATACTGGACTTCCTCGCCGTGCTCGCCGCGTGGGGGCCGTGCCGAGAAACGTGTCGTGACGACACATGATGACGGTGTGAGGGGGGCAAAACAGACCGGGACCCTGATCTTCGCAGCGAAGAACAGGGTCCCGGTCGCTTCCTGTTAAGCACACCCGCAGATCGAGACTGCCTTGCCTGCAGCGGTGCGCCCCTCATTCTCAAAGTGCGGTAACGTCGAGCGCGAGACCAATCATCCGTCCATCCAACAAGCACCGGCTCGCGCGTGTTACGCGCGTATCAAGCAGCCGTCGATCTGACGAAACTGCGCTGGCTCATACGCTGGTCGTACAGCTCACACGTTGGTCTCGCCGTCGAGCTTTCTTCGCGCCCGCCGCTTTGCCGCCAGCAGGTTGCTCGTCGTCTCGCCTGGTGTGGGTTCTTCGGTGGTCGGCGCCGGATCGGTTGGCTCGTCCTGGGCAGGCTTCGGGGGCGGGGTCTTGCCGGCCAGCGCATCGAGTGCCGCGGCGACCCTGGCCGGGTCGGGGCCGGTGCGTTCCGGGAGCGGGGGTGAGTGCGGGACCGGGGCTGGAGGCGTGTAGACCGCGTGCGTCGGTACCGTCGGCTGTTCGCCGGGTGCCATTGTCTGTATCGGGCGGGGCTGCACCACTTGTGCGCTCGCCTGTCGCAGCGTCGCAAGGGTCGCTGCCGCTTCGCGGCCGCGCACCTCGTGCGGTTCGACGCGGGCCGTCGCGCGTCGAACGCTTCGACGTACAAGTAACGCATCCCACGCCAGCCGCCGCGCGGCGACGTCAATGAGCACCAGCGCGATCGCCAGCCACAGCAGCGTCCGCCAGGCCGGCAGCGCCGCGCGGCTGGGTGCCATGCCGGTGCGGTCGAAGAGCTCGACCGCCGTGGGTTGCGTCAGGTCCAGGACGCGGCCGCCGGTCAACGCCGCGATCCGCTCCAGCAGCTGTTCGTTGCTGCGGAACTTGCGGAACTCGGCGCTGGACGACTGGCTGGCGCCGCCGATCACCGGCGCGAGCTGCCGCGTGCCGCGTCGCGGGCTCAGCGCGACGACGTAGTTGCCCGGCACCGACGCCCGGATCGACGCCTCGTAGCGGCCGGGCGCCGTCTGGCGGAGCCGGACCGGGACCGATTGACCGTCCGGCGTGTACACCGTGCCGTCGACGTGCAGGTAGTCCAGGAAACCCTCTTCGCGCGAGGCATCGAGCGTCATGAACAGCCGCCCGTCTTTCACGATGCTGACCAGTTCGGCATCCGGGTCGGCCGGTGGTCGCGCGATCATGCGCGCCAGCTGCGCCCAGAACGTTCCGTAGCCGGGCCACTGCACCCATTCGCGTGACCACCCGCCCCCGGCGTCGGAGGTGAACGCCGCGACCCGGCCCAGGCCCACCTGCCAGTGGGCCAGCAGCGGTTCGCCGTCGGGGTCGGTCATCTCCAGGGTCACCGTCGGTTCGGGACGCGTCGCGGTGATCACCAGGCCGCCGAGCGGCGGTGCGTTGTCGAGACCGGCGGTCAGGGTCGATCCGGTCGCGAGGACGACCGGGACGAACGGGGTCTCCTTCAGGAGCGGCTTGTTGATGACCTGCACGGAGTCGACCAGTACGCGCGGCAGTGTGCGCGGGTTGCGCACGGGGTAGAACTTGCCACCGCCCAGTGTCGCGATGCGCTTGAGCGTTTCGTGGTCGGCGTCGTCGCCCACCGCGATGGTGGTGATCCTGATGCCGTCGGCGACCATCGCGTTGACCAGGTCGTCGAGGTCGGTGACGTGCGACTGGCCGTCGCTGAGGCAGACGACGAGCTTCTTCTTGGCCTCGATGCCCCGGAGCATGCGGTGGGCTGCCCGCAACGCGGGTTCAAGATTGGTCCCGCCGTCGGACGTGATCGCCCGCACCCGCTCGGTGATCCGCGCCGGGTCGTCGGTGCGTTGCAGCGGGACCTGGACGTGCGCGAAGAAGTCGAACGAAATCACCCCGATGAGGCTCTCGCGACGCAGCGACTCA
>SMVB01312211.1_pt1 | contig 16026 bp, 13 predicted proteins | sample 2456461 | NCBI WGS metagenome assembly SMVB01 (sample SAMN11095934, study PRJNA526329) | marine sediment metagenome | biome: Marine sediment; feature: Surficial sediment; material: Deep marine sediment; isolation source: Hadal surficial sediment | place: Pacific Ocean | collected 2014-05 | depth...
CGGCGGAGGATTTCGGCCAGGACGCAACACCCAGAACTTGGCGCCGATCATGTTCTTCAGCCGGCGGATCGGTCTCACCGATGGAGGCGTTGACCCCATCGTCGCAGGGGGCCGCGTAACGGGGCGGACGGGGAAATTCCGTGTCGGTGCGCTCAACATCCAAACGGACGGCATCGACGGCAGTCTCGATCCGACAAACTTCACGGTGATGCGGGCGCGTCGAGACGTGCTCGCTCGAGGCGATATCGGCTTCATGGCGACCCACCGCACGAGCTCGGTCTCGGAAAACGGTCTCTCGAACAGTCTTCTTGGGATCGACGGAAACTTCTCGTTCTATACGAATTTACGCCTGAACGCGTATTACTCGGTCACCCGGACGCGCCTCGCCGAAGGCGTGTTGTCGGGCGACGAGTCCAGCTATCAGGGCAAGCTCGATTACAACGGCGATCGCTACGGGTTGCGTCTCGAGCATCTCAAGGTTGGTGAGAGCTTCCGGCCCGAGCTCGGATTTCTCGCCCGCGAAGCGTTCCGGCGAAGCTTTGGCCAGGCGCGCTTCAGCCCGCGGGCGGTTTCCATCGATGCGATTCGGCGTTTTTCTGTGCAGGCAGAGCTCGACTACATCACCGGCGTGCCCACGGGGCGCGTCGAAACGAAACGTTTCCAAAGCGAGTTCAAGATTGATTTTGCGGCCGGTGACGAGGCGACGGTCGAGTACAACAGACAGTACGAGCTTCTTCCGGAAGAGTTCGAGATCTCGGACGGCATCGTCCTTCCTGTGGGCGGCTACGACTTCAAAGACGTACGTTTCGTATTCCGCTTCGGACCGCAGCGGCGCGTTCCTGGTTTCGTCACCTTTCGCACCGGAACATTCTTCGGGGGAGATCGCAGGGAGCTCTCTTATAACGGACGCATCGAGGTCACGACGAAGTTCTCGCTAGAGCCTCGTATTGCCCTGAACTTCGTCGACTTGCCGCAAGGTGACTTCACCACAAACCTGATCAGTACCCGCGTGAATTACACGTTCTCACCGCGGATGTTCGTGAGCGGCTTGTTCCAGTTCAGCTCGAGCAGCAACTCCTTGAGCTCGAACGTGCGCCTGCGTTGGGAATACCAGCCGGGGAGCGACCTCTTCGTCGTCTATAGCGATGGCCGTGAGACGGGTCTCGACGGTTTCCCGATGCTCTTGAATCGCACTTTTGCGGTCAAATTCACGAAGCTCTTCCGCTTCTGAGACTTACTCTGCGAGCATCGCCTCGATGCGCTCCTCGGGATAGCTCAGAAGCCGGCCCATCTCTCGCGCGATCTCTTTTCTCGCTTCGCCTTCGTACTCTCCATCGTCGATGAGTTGTTGCTTGCGGGCTTTGAGCGCCATGTACTCGTCTTTGACGGGATCGAGATAGATGAACAGCACGTGCTTGCCCTCGGTCACCTCGACGGGGAAGAGGTCGGTAACGAGAAAGTTGGTCTCCAGGAAGCACTGGGCGTTGTTACGCGCAACAATCTTTTCTGCTTCTTCGCGAAGGCCCGCCATGTCGTCCGGCGACATCGCGGAGCTGAGCGCGAGTTTCTTGACGCCGACGCCGACGACTTCGGCAAAGCCGCCAATGACGCCGAGCTGATACGAGCGCTCGTCGATGACAGGGTCACTGGCAGCAGCAGCCGGAGGCTCTGCGGCGGGGGGCGTTTGACAAGCATAGAAAGCGACTAGAGCGAGCATCCAAGCGTATCTCATAGCGCCGGCATGCTAGCACAGGTGTTATCCTTCGCCGATGACGACGCTAACCATAGACGAGCTATTGACCACGACCCGTGCCGTGCGCAAGAGGCTGGACCTCGAACGGCCCGTCGAGCTCGAGGTGATTCGCGAGTGCCTGAAGATAGCGCTCCAAGCGCCGACAGGATCGAACCAGCAAGGATGGCACTTCGTTGTCGTGACCGACGCCGCGAAGCGCGAGGCTCTCGCCAAGCTCTACGCGAAGGCCTTCGATGCCTATATTGGTCAAGGCTCCTCGTCTTCGCCGGGGCCGGACGCCCAGATGGTGCGGGTGATCGACTCGGCGACCTATCTCGCGCAAAACCTCGCGAAAGTTCCCGTGCATCTGGTGCCATGTGTTGCAGGCCGCATTCCTCCGGAGAAGGCAACGACGGTCGCGACGGCCAGCTTCTACGGTTCGATCTTGCCGGCGACGTGGAGCTTCATGCTCGCGGCGCGCTCACGCGGACTCGGTACGGCGTGGACGACGCTTCATCTAGTTTACGAGCAAGAGGCCGCCGAGATTCTCGGGATCCCCTATGATCGGATCACGCAAGCGGCCCTCATCCCTGTGGCCCATGCGAAAGGAACCGAGTTCAAACCCGCGGTGAGACGTCCTCTCGAGGCGTCCCTGCATATCGACACTTGGTAGGAGCGCAAATGGCGAGACTCTTCATTTTCCTCACGGCAATGGCGGCGGCTGCGGCCCTATCGGCTCAAGGTATGGTTCACGTCATCATCGATACGGAGCACGGCGAGATCGAAGTGGCGATCGACCCCGAGCACGCGCCGGGCACTTCCGCGAACTTCTTGCGCTATCTCGATGCGGGCCACTATGACGGCGGCCAGTTCCATCGCACGGTGACGATGCAGAACCAGCCGAACAACGACGTGAAGATCGAGGTCATTCAAGCAAGCGTGAACGCGGCGAAGGGAGAAGAGGGCTTCGGTGCGATCCCTCTCGAGCGTACGACCACGACACGGCTCGAGCACAAAGATGGCGCGATCTCGATGGCGCGGGGAGAGCCGGACAGCGCGACGTCGAGCTTTTTCTTCTGCATCGGGGATCAGCCCGAGCTCGATTTCGGTGGCAAGCGCAATCCCGACGGTCAGGGCTTCGCGGCCTTCGGGATGGTTGTGCGGGGGATGGACGTCGTCAAGAAGATCCAGATGTCGCCCCATGAGGAGCAGCGTCTCGAGCCACCGGTGCGGATTCGATCGATTCGGCGTCGGGACTAGATTTTCTCCGCCCCGATGACGGGTCGGATCGCCCGGTTGCAAAAGAAGCCGGCGGCGAGAAGCACAGCCATGACGTACATCGTGACATCATAGGCGCGCTCGGCCGAGACGCCGTTCTCGATTTGATATTGGCGAATGTAGTTCACGAGCACGGGGCCGAGAATGCCGGCGACCGAAAGCGCTGTGAGTAGGCGTCCGTGGATTGGGCCAACGTCTCGGGTGCCGAAAACATCCGCGACGTAGGCGGGGAGGGAGGCGAAGCCGCCGCCATACATCGTCAAGATCAGCGCGAAGCAAGTGACGAAAAGCGTGACGCTCCCTGCGTGACCGGCGAAGGGGACGGCCATGTAGAGAAGCGGCCCGACAGTGAAAAAGACGCTGAAGGTCGCTTGCCTTCCGATGACGTCGGAGAGTGAGGCCCAGAGCAGGCGTCCGCCCATGTTGAAAAAGCTCAATAGCGCGACGAAGGCCGCTGCTGCGGAGGCGCTGAAGCTGTCGAATGCCTCCTGAATCATAGGCGAGGCCTGCCCGAGCACGCCAATGCCCGCCGTGACGTTCAAGAGCATGATTGTCCAGAGCAAGTAGAACTGCCGCGTCCTCATCGCACTCTCGACGGACACCCCGGCCACATACGGCTCCTCCGCGGCTTCGAGCTTCCCTTTATCTTCGGCGGGCACGCGAAACATGAACGCACCCACCATAATCGCGACGAGGTAGACGCTTCCGAGCACCACGAAGGTCTCCCAAACGCCCACCGAAGACGGCGACGAAAAATACCCCATCAAAGCTTCGGAGACCGGGGCCGCTATGATGGCGCCACCGCCGAAACCCATGATGGCAAGGCCTGTGGCGAGGCCGCGGCGATCGGGAAACCAGCGGATGAGAGTCGAGATGGGTGTCGTGAAGCCGAGGCCCAACCCTGAGCCCCCGATGACGCCGTAGCCGATATAGAGCAGCCAGATCTCGTGTAAGAAGACGCCGAGCGCGGCGAGAAGCAAGCCGCCGCCGAAGCAGAGCGCCGCGACGAAGCCGCTCATGCGCGGGCCGACCCGCTCCTGCCATTTGCCAGCAAGACCCGCCGAGAGCCCGAGAAACACATAGGCAAGGGTGAAGACCCAGCCGAGCGTCGTGAGTGGCCAGTCGTCAGGCGCGGATTCGGTGATACCGATGACCCGGGTGAGCGGCAGATTGAAGACGCTGAACGCGTAGGCCTGGCCGATGCTCAAATTGATGAAAAGCGCCGCCGGGATCGTCCACCACCGCTTGTATTCCGGGCCAGCGATGATATGACTCTTCGACAGAAAGTTCATGAGCTTCTAGATCTAGAGGCCTGTCATAGTACATGTGATATCGTCCGACGCCAAAGCGAGGTTTCTTATGGATCGACGACAAGCGTTGAAGACGATGGGCGCGGCCGCGCTCGCCCAGCTTTCCACGAACGAGCTCTTCGCGATGGCTCGGGAGACTCACAGCCAGCTGGAAGAGGTTACCGACACCGACCGCTACATTTTCAAGAGCCTGGACCCTAGCCTCTAACCGGTCAGAAGTGAGGATTTTGTTCGTACTTTTCTGGGGGCGCGAGCTAAGTGACGTCGTTTCAACAGCTTTCAGGTTTACCTGGCTAGGCCTAGGCCACATCTAGCCGCGGATTACCTTTGGGACTCCGACGCTCGATCAATATTAAAAAAGCGTAACGCAAAGGCGCAAAGGGAAAAAAGAACAAGAAGAGGAGAGGTACCGCTTCCGGCGCTATGTTTTTGGCGGTTTCCCCCTGCGTTAGGCAGAGCCGAACTGAACTGAGCTAGGAGCCCAAAGTTTAGCGACAAGAGCCGTACCTCTCATCTTTCTTTTCTTGCTTTTCTTTTCTTGCTTTTCTTTGCGACTTTGCGCCTTTGCGTTACGCTCTTTTTAATATTGATCTCTTCTTAAATATTGCATTGCGCTAATCGCTTGCGAGGATGATGCGGGATTTGATGCTTTTGATGGCGTCTTTTGCGTATTTGCTCGCGGTCGTGTTCTTGCCCTTGTCGATACGCTCCAGGATCGAGAGGCTGCTCTTCGACGCGAGACGGCCGAGCCCCTGGATGGCGTTCAAGCGCGCCAGCTCATAGGGGTCGTTGATCTTCTGTGCGAGGTGCTGGACCGCCTCTTGACTCCCGAGCTCACTGAGCGCGTATAGGGCGCAGGCCCTAGTCCAGCCGGACGGATCGTGGGCCAGCTCGAATAGCACCTCGATCGGCTGTTTGCTCGGAAGATCATAGAGCGTTCCGCCGTGCTCGGCGACGGTTGTCAGGTTCGTGTGCTCGAAGAGGGGCTGGATGCCGCCGAGAACATCGGCGTCGACGCGCACTTCGAGCGCCTCGACGGCGTTCGAACGTACGGTGAGCTCGGGGTGGGTGAGATTTCCGAGGATGAGGCGCATGCCGTCGCGCTCACCGAAGACGCTGTCCAGAACGTCGAGCGTGTTCTCTTTGGCGCTCTTGACGCGGTCGGCGAGCGCGTCGCATACGAGGCGAAGACCCGGCGTTTGGGGAAGCGTTCGGAGTTTCTGCAAGCGCACGAGGTCGTAGTAGGACTGCTCGGCTTCGAGTGAGAGGATTTGGAGGAGTGCCTGGTCCGCTCGGGTCGATCCGATCCCGTCCAGTGCCTCGATGGCGTGGCGCCGCACCTCGACGTCGGAGCCCCAGAGCGAAAGAAGGAGTGGCTCGACCGCCGCTTCTCCCGAACTGGCAAGAGCCCGTGCGGCGAGCCGGCGCGTGGTGCCGTCGCCTTCCTCCATGAATCGAACGAGACGTTTTATCGCCTCGCGCCGACCGGCTTGGGCCAGGCTGAGAATAGCTTGACGGCGGACCGCTATGCTCTCGTCGACGAGCGCTTCGTCGAGGAGCTGAATGGAGCGGGCATCGCCGATCTCGCCCAGCCCGTATAACGCCGATCGTTGGTGCGCCTCCTCCTCGGTCCGGTACATCTCTTCGAGAATCTTGCGGCCATAGTCGGCTCCGCGCTCCGGATCGAAGCGACTATAGGCGACCGCCGCGTTGGCGCGGATTCTCCCTTCCGGATCCGTCTCGAAGGACGGGAGAAAGGACTCAGGGTGTGCCAGGCCGATTTGGGCGAGTGCTTCGATCCCGTTGGCTCGTACCCTCGGGTCACTATCCTCGAGTGCCGGTTCCAGGAGCCGCGTCGATTCCTCGTTCTTGCGCAGCAACCGACCGAGTGCCGCCACCATCGTGGCACGCACCCGTGGATCCTGCTCCCGGCGCACGCCGTCCACGAGAAGTGGTGCTGCGGCGGGATCGCGGAGCTCGGCAGCCACTTCGACGCCGAGGAGTCTCACCGAGACTTCGTCGTCGTTCAGAGCTCTCTCGAGGTCCGAGAGATCCCGGCTATGCCGCGTCTGTAGCGTCGCTTGTGGTGTATCGCTCGATGAGAACGCAAAGCGAAGCCGGCTCTTTTCTTCGAGGATCGCGACCAGGCTTGCCAGGTATGCGGAGTGCAGTCGAAGGGAGACGAAAAGAAACGCTCCCGACACCGCGAGCGCTACGATGACGAGTGTGCGCAGCTCGAACAAGCTGCTCGCAAGTAGGAAGAGTCCTCCCATCAGCACGCCCGCGGGCTCGATGACCGTTTCCTTGAAGGCTTTGGCACGGCCACGGCGATCGGCGGGAATCGGATTGAAGACGAGGTCAGTAGAGGTCCGATAGATGGAGATCCGCAGCACCTTTTGGACGGCCCGGCTTGCGAGCACGGCGAAAAAGAATGCCGGCCCGAGCGCGTTGCCAGTGGCGATCAGCACCACCGCTATCGAACCGAAGCCTGCGAGGACCGCGAGCGGAGCTGCAAGCTGCCCTCGGGTAACGCCGAGCGATGAGATCAGCCGGTTGGCGGCGAGAAGCTGCACCAGGGCGCCGACTCCGATGACAACGCCGTTCAACAGAGCATAGAAGGAGGTGAGCGCTTCTACGTCCACTGCCCCGAGCTCAGTGAATCGGACACTTGCTGCTTTACCCATGAGAAAATCGAGTACTTGTGCCAGAAAGGCGAACAGCAGAAACGATGCCGAGATGTTTCTCAGGAGCGGCGATGAGAGCGAGATGCGAAAGTCGGACCGAAGGCGATAGAGGGAGTCCCTGACCTTGAATCGTCCTGGGATCCGAGGCCGTTCGATAGCAGCTCCGTATTGTCGGGCAACGCTGCGCGTCGGAATCAGGGCGGCGACTAGAAGCACGGCGGCGGTCAGTAGAAGATCTTCCGTGGCCATCCATCGCGTCAGCACGGCGGCCGCCACCGAGGCGGTCACTCCTCCTGCGAGGCTGAAGCCGAGCAAGATGGGGAACAAGCGCTTCGCTTGCCGGAGGTCACAGACGTCTCCCGCGATTAGCCAGAACTGCAGGAAGAGGAAGCTCTTCATCAGATAGGAAAGAACGTAGAGCCCGCGATAGATGAGACCGGGAGCTTGATCGCCCTGATGGTGTGTGATCGCCAGCACGGCGGCGAAAAGGATCAACGTCGATGCGAAGAGCTTGAATCGGTCCAGGCGATCGATAACCGGAATGATGAACAGGCTGGCGAAGATGAGAAGCAGCGCGCTTCCAACATAGACTTGCGGCAGTACCTCCGCGCCGAGATTGGCCACCAGGAGCGATGTGATGCCGATATCGAAAAGCGTGTGCGCGGCCGCCACCACGAAGTGGAGGGCCCCGAGAAGCAGGATGGGACGCTGGTCCATCTCGAGGATGTTGAACGCTTTACGAATCTCCATGTTTCTCCGACGGAGAATAAATCTCGTTCGCTTGGCGTAGACGCCGGGCGAACTCCTCGAACATCGCGAAGGCGATGTCTGGATAATCGAGCACCGCGACACGAAAATCTCGCTTGCGAAGCACGAGCAAAGTCGAGCTCTCTTCGGCCCTCGCGGAGTTGGGTCGCGGTTGGTCGTCGATAATGGCCATCTCTCCGAAGTAAGCGCCTTTGTCGAGCGTGGCGAGAAGCTTCTCGGAGGGGGCGTCGCCGCGAAAAAGAGAGACCTTCCCCGAATGGATCATGTACATCTCGTCGCCACGATCCTGCTCGGCGAAAATGAGTTCCCCGCTGGCAATCTGGGTTTCCCGAATCGCGTCGGAGATACGCTTCAAGCCCTCCCCTCGGACGGCTGAGAAGAGGGGAATCTCCTTCAGGGCGACGATGAGCTCCATGGTCGATAGCATCGACGATCCTCTCAGAATAATGGTTCGCGCGATTCTAGCCGAATCGCGTTGGGACCGTGTGAAAGCCTCCGAAGCTTCGTGCCCGAGCTTCTCGACGATCGCATCGTTCGAGTGGATCGCCTTTTGTGGGAGAAGCTCGTCGGACTCACTGACGATGAGCTCCGCTTAGCGGTGTCGCCATATCTTGATGGCCTCGAGGTGAGCACCTTCTCAAAAGGCGCGAGCTGCTCCTCGAACATGTGCGGGAGCTGGTGTCCCAACGCGGTGAGAAAATTGTCTTTTACTAGTGAGACGCCTCATGGCAGGCAAGTCAGCGCTTCCTGGCGCGAGGGTTCCACACGCCGCGGGCGACCGCGGGGACAAACTCATCGAGTGAAGCGCCCTCGAGCTCGACGGCCGCGTCGATTTCAGCGCTTTTGTAGGCGGCCATGAGAAGCTCGGTCACCGCGACACCGTCGTCGAACGTCTCTTCGGGACGTAGGTTCTTCAAAAACGACTGAACCATGTGACGGTTCTCGTCGACATAGCCGTAGGAAGCGCCTTCGTCGGTGACGACGGGCATGAGGCCGAGCTCCGCGTTTTGTTTCTCGACGAGATCCTCGCCAGATTCTTGCCGGGAGTCGCGGCTAAAGAAAAGTGACAGCTCCGTGTCGAGCGTATTGACCTTCATTGAATATTCCGGCCCGAGCAGCTCCAGCGACAGACGAAGTCCGGCGCCGACATAGCTCCACGAAGTCGTGGCTTCCACGATGAGCGGCTCGCCGTTCTCGTCCTCATATTCCACGATCGCGCGGGCGAAATCTTCCGAGGGCTTCGTGCTGTAGTCGACGTCGCTTCCGTAAGCAGCTTTCAGCTTCTCGACATAGGCGGGCCGCTGCCATTTCAGACAGGCGATCTGCGCGCTGACTTTCTTGGCTTCGAGGCTTTCGCGTGGCTTGCCCGGCTCGGTCAACAGGTAGCGCGCTACTTCGATCGAATGGCACATCATGTCGTTGAGGACGCCGCCGCCTTGAAGCTCGCCTTGCCAAAACCACCTTGCGTGAGGGCCGCTATGCTCCTCGGCGGAGCGTGCGAGATAAGGTCGCCCCGAAGCCGAGGCGCCTCGACTCCATAGAAGTGCTTTGCCTTTTGTGACCGCCGGCTGAAAGACTTGGTTCTCCAAATAGCCGTCGAGAACGCCCGAACGCTTGACGAGCTCGCGCACTTTCTTGGCTTCCGCGAGATTGCGCGCGAGCGGTTTTTCGCACGCGATACCGAGGAGCGCGCCGCCATTTTCGAGAGCTTCCACGATGGCTTCCATGTTGGCGACACGCTCGTGATTCGGGCCGCAAATCCATATGGCATGGATGGATGGATCTTTCACCATGGCTTCGATGGACGGGAAGGCTTTCGCTTCGCCTACGCCGCGGGCGTTCGCGAGCGCCGCCGCTTCTGCCGCGCGCCCCGTGTTCGGGCTCCATATCCCGCGGATATCCGCATCCCGCACGGCGATAAAAGACGCGATGTGAAAGCGCGTGATGAACCCGCTGCCGATGAAACCAATGCCCAATCGTTTCGTCGTCATCTCGTCATCCCGTCTTCCGTCAGTTGGCTTGAGCTACCATGGGCGGAGACTTCCAGATTTGCCGGGTCGTGTCAAGCCGTTACGTTAGAATCGGTTAGCAGGAATTGGGCGCTCCTGCGATTTGTGTTAAGATGTTTTGGTTACCAACCGGTCGGTAAATTATGATGACACGCAAGACAGGAGCACAGATCCTCTGGGATGCCCTCGAGCACCAGGGCGTCGAGACGGTCTTTGGCTATCCGGGTGGCGCGATCTTGCCGGTCTATGACGCGCTACTCGATTCGACTATCCATCACGTTCTCGTGCGGCACGAGCAAGGCGCGGCGCACATGGCCGACGGTTTCGGGCGTGCTTCCGGACGTGCGGGCGTCGCGATCGCGACCTCGGGCCCCGGTGCCACGAATCTTGTCACGGGAATTGCGACGGCGATGCTCGATTCGTCGCCTTGCGTCTTCATTACAGGGCAAGTTCCGAGCCATGTCATCGGTACGGATGCGTTTCAAGAAACAGACATCACAGGCGTCACCCTTCCGATCACGAAGCACAATTTTCTGGTTACCAAAACCGAGGACATTGCCCAGACCATCAAGAAAGCGTTCCATATCGCCGAGGGCGGTCGTCCTGGTCCAGTGCTCGTCGACATCACCAAGGATGCGCAGCAGGGTGAATGCGACTACGAATGGGATGACAGCCCGGTCGAGCTTCCTTCCCGCACCCCGCGACCCACGGTAAGCCCGGAAGAGCTCGACCACGCGGCGGAGATCCTGAACACTGCGAAACGCCCGCTCATTCTCGCGGGACGGGGCGTGACGCTTTCGGGTGCGACCGGGCTGCTTGCCGACTTCGTGGAGAAGACGCAGATCCCGGTCGCGATGACGCTTCTCGGTATCGGCGGTTTTCCCGCGTCCCATCCGTTGAATCTCGGCATGATGGGCATGCACGGCGAGGCTTGGGTGAACCAGGCTATCCAAAACGCTGACGTTCTTCTAGCGCTCGGCATGCGCTTCGACGATCGCGTTGTCGGCGACCCGAAGAAGTTTGCTCCGGCGGCGCGCAAGATCCATCTCGAGATCGATCCTTCCGAGGTGAACAAGATCGTTCAAGTCGAAGTCGCCCTCATCGGTGATCTCGCGGGCTCGCTCCGCGCTCTGGCGCCGAAAGTCTCTTGCCAGGACCTAGCGCCGTGGCACGGCTTCATCCGCGATCTGAAGGGCGACTCGGCGGTTCGTGACATCCAGCAGCTTCCCGATAGTGGCCATCTCTACGCGGCCCACGTCATCAGCGATTTGTGGAATTTGACCGAAGGGAATGCCCTCGTGGTGACCGATGTGGGGCAGCACCAAATGTGGGCAGCGCAATATTACAAGCACGACGCGCCGCGAAAGCTCATCACTTCCGGCGGTCTCGGCACGATGGGCTTTGCGCTCCCCGCCGCCATCGGCGCGAAAGTCGCACGGCCGGACGAGGAAGTCTGGGTCATCGTGGGTGACGGCGGATTTCAGATGACGGCGGCGGAGCTATCGACCTGCGCGCAAGAAGGGTTGAAATTGAACGTCGCCATCATTAATAACGGTTATCTAGGCATGGTGCGCCAGTGGCAGGAGTTTTTCTACGACAAGCGCTATGCCGCGACCCCGATGCGGAACCCTGATTTCGTCAAGCTCGCACAAGCGCACGGTCTTCTTGGGCTGCGCGTGGACAAGCGCGCGGGCATCGAAGAGGTTGTCGCCACCGCGCGTGCGGCGGAGGGGACTACCGTGATCGATTTTCGCGTCGAGAAGGAAGACACCGTATACCCGATGGTGCCTCCGGGCAACACCATCGAAGCCATGATCCGGCGGCCGGAATCTGCGCTCGAGAAGAAAGACGACAAGGCGCTGGTGAAAAAGGACTAACGTGATGGAGCCAAGCATGCGCGCCCGTACTTTCGTCGTTCTCGTCGAAGACCGCCCGGGCGTTTTGGACCGCGTCGCGTCGCTTTTTCGCCGGCGCGCCTACAACATCGAGTCGCTCGCGGTAGGCCATACGGAGCGCCCGGGCGTCTCGCATATCACCATCGTCATGAACGCGGATGACCGCGTGGCGCGACTCGTCGAGGCGAATTTGTATAAGCTGGTGGATGTTCTGAACGTCGAGGACGTATCGAACGTTCCGTCAGTCACGCGCGATCTGGCTCTTATCAAAGTTCGGGCGGGCCACGAACGCCGGGCGGAGGTCATGCAGGTCGGGGAGGTTTTTCGGGCCCGAGTCGTTGACGTGAGCCCGGACGCTCTAATTTTCGAGATTACGGGCACCGAGGACAAAATCAATCGTCTCGTGGAAGTGCTGCGGCCTTTTGGGATTTTAGGGCTCGCACGCACGGGACGGGTAGCTATGGCACGGGAGCAAACGCCTGCCGAGGAATTTGCACACGAAGGAGTGGTTTAAATGGCAACGATTTACTATGACAAAGACGCCGATCTCGCGATCGTGCGAGGAAAGAAAGTCGCCGTCATCGGCTATGGCTCGCAAGGCCACGCCCATGCGTTGAACTTGAAAGATAGCGGGGTGGATGTTCGCGTGGGGCTTCATTCCGAGAGCCGCAGTCGGGCGAAAGTCGAAGCGGACGGTCTTCAGGTGGGAAGCGTTGCGGAGGTCTCTGATTGGGCTGATGTGATCATGGTGCTTGCACCCGACACGAAACAGCCGAAAATCTATAAAGACGAAATCGAGCCGGGCTTGACGGCGGGCAACACGCTCATGTTCGCCCACGGTTTCAGCATCCACTACAAGACGATTCTGCCACCGCAGGACGTGGACGTTTCGATGATCGCCCCGAAAGCGCCGGGCCACCGCGTCCGCGAGACTTATGTCGACGGCGAAGGCACGCCGGTTCTCCTCGCCATCCATCAAGACGTGTCGGGAAACGCGAAGGCGTTCGGTCTTTCCTACGCGATGGGGATTGGCGGAAGCCGCGCGGGCGTTTTGGAGACGACTTTCGCAGAAGAGACAGAGACGGATCTTTTCGGCGAGCAGACGGTTCTCTGCGGCGGCGTGAGCCATCTCGTGAAAGCAGGCTTCGACACGCTCGTGGAAGCGGGCTATCAGCCGGAGATGGCTTATTTCGAATGTTTGCACGAGCTGAAACTGATCGTAGATCTCATGTATCGCGGCGGCATGAACTACATGCGCTACTCGGTCTCCGACACCGCGGAGCATGGGGACTATACCGGCGGGCCGCGCATCATCACCGACGAGACGCGCAAGGAGATGAAGCGTGTCCTCGACGAGATCCGGGACGGCACCTATGCCAAGAAGTGGATCGAGGAGAACGAGAAGGGCCGACCGTGGTTCAACGAGACCCGCGCGAAAGAGCAGGACCACTTGATCGAGCGTGTCGGCGCAGAGCTCCGGAAGATGATGCCGTTTCTCGACCCGGTGACGGTGAAGCCCGGAGAGGGGCCGATCTCGGAAAAAGCAGAAGAAAAAGAAGAAGTCGAGGCCTAATCACGGTCTACCGGACGTCGAGTAGGCGCCGCATCAGGTCGGGAACGAAGGCGTCGGATGCGGTGTGGCAGTAGGTGACGCGCCGCTCTGTCTCGAGCTCGCTCGAGACGATCAAGTAGGGCTTGTTCTCGCTCGGCTCGATGTCATCGGGATGCGTTTGGATCTGAACGGGTAGCGCGTCGCAATGGATCCATTGGGGCGACGTCAAGTAAGCGACCGCGAGAGTGTCGAAAGGGTAGATAGCGCGCACTTGGAAGTGGGTGTCGTACCAGTTCACGTAGTCGCGTAAAGGCTCGAGAAAAAAATCGGCGAGCTCGGGAACCCTCGCGAAGCGCTCGATGTCTCTTTGCGAAATCGGTGTCTTGGCAGAGATCTCGAAAGGCGCGAGCACGATGGGCGCACCCGAATCCAAGAGGATCTGGAACCCTTCCGAGTCGTACTCGAAGTTCATGTCCATGAGCGGCCGTCTACCTTCACCGATGACAAAGGTTTGTCCCGGCCGGCGGCCCGCGACCGCGATAATCTCCTCGATTTGGCTTGCGAGCTCGGGATGGTTTTTCAGGACCGTCGCGACATTGGTGACCGGACCGAGCGCCAAGACGGTGAGCTTCTCACGGCGGAGCGCCGCGGCGAGCGCGCGCGTCGCATCGTTCTCGATGCCGAGCTCGGCCCGGCTGGCAGCGCCTTTGTAAACCTCGAGGCCTTTCGGCCCGAACCGCTTTACGATCTCTTGGGCGTTAGGATAGCCCTGCTCGAGGGCGGAGTTCCCGAACACGACGCTCACGCCGCGCACTTCGAGCTCGGGAGAATGAAAGCTTTGGAGGAGCGCAAGCCCGTCATCGGGCTCGTGGCCGCCTCTCAACACGGCAGGGTCGACGTCGAGCCAGACGACTTTGGCCGCGAGAGCTATGACGAGGAGTCCTTTAATCACGGTTTCCTCCAACACGCTCGACGAGCGCCCCGATGGCTCGGGCATCCGTCACAGAGCGCGCATATTCCGGCGGCCTCAAGAGCCCGCCCATATAGACCCGCGGATTGCGAAACGTCATCCCGCTATCCTCTTCGACGAAGCCGGTGACGTGCAGCTCTTTGGCGCGGGTCGTTGCCGCAATTTTCTCGATGTTCTTTTCATGGATGTTGCCGGCCGGCATGATAACGATGCGTTCGGCGGCAACTTTCACGAGCTCCGCGAGAAGATCCAGACCCGCCACCGCGGACTCGTCCTGGCCGGAGGTCAGGATGCGATCGATGCCGAGCTCCACGAGCGTTTCGAGAGCGGCGATTGGGTCGCGCGTCATGTCGAAGGCGCGGTGGTAGGTCACGCTCATGGGGCGCGCCTTTTCGAGAAGCTCCCGCGTGCGCGCGACGTCGACGGTGGCGTCGGCGGCGAGTGCGCCAATGACGACTCCATCCACGCCGAGGCTTTTCGCCGTGGCGATGTCCTCGAGCATCACTTCGTGCTCGGGCTCCTCGTAGAGAAAGTCGCCGCCGCGGGGGCGGATGATGACGTGGAGGCCGATCGAGATCTTGGCCCGGGCCCGCGCTATCGCTCCGGCACTTGGGGTGAGACCGCCTTCGAGAAGAGCCGTACAGAGCTCGACGCGCGCCGCTCCGCCCTTTTCAGCGGCGATGGCGCTTTGCACGGAATCGACACAAGCTTCGATGAGCATGTGCGGAGTCTAGCAAGGCCACCCGTAGAAAGGGTACAAAACATCACATGAATCGCAGAAATGCTCTGAAACAAACAGGTTTCTTGGCGGCAGGCGCGCTTCTCGGGGGCTGCTCCGCACGGCAAAACGCGCCGGCGTCGGCTCGTGTGTCCATGCTGACGCTACCGAAAGTCAAGGTTTCGGAAGACCGCGTCATCCGAACGGTGGTGGGATTGAGGCCGTTCCGTCCGCCGGGATTCCACGTGGAAAAGGAGCGCCACGGCCTGAAGACCATCGTCCATAATTATGGCCATGGCGGCGGAGGCTTGACGCTTTCCTGGGGCAGCTCTTATCTCGCCCTTGAAAAGCTCTTCGAGGATGGTGCGGCGCCTTCTAGAGTCGTTGTGCTCGGCTGCGGCGCTCTCGGGCTCTCGGCAGCGCGCCTTCTTCAACAGCGCGGGCTCGACGTGACCATCTACGCCAAGGATCTTCCGCCGAACACGACTTCGAATATCACCGCGGGCCAATGGTTGCCGTACTCAGTGGCCGACTTCAGGCGTCGGACACCGGCGTTCAACGAGCAGCTCGAGCGCGCGTCACGTTTCTCGCATCGCATGTTCCAAAACATGCTCGGAAGCCACTACGGTGTGCGCTGGCTGACGAACTACGTTTTGAGCGAACATCCTTTCGGTGGCGGAGGTGAGGATCCCTCTACCGCCGGTCTGTTTCCGGAAACGAGAAACTTCGAGCCCGACGAGCACCCGTTCCCGGTGCCGCACGTGCGTCAATATGTCACGATGCTCATCGAGCCCTCGACCTATTTGAATGCCGTAGTGCGCGACTTCCAACTCGCAGGCGGCCGGATCGTCGTCCGCACGTTCGAAGACGTTTCCGACGTTCTGTCACTCTTGGAGCCGGCGATCGTGAACTGCACCGGCCTCGGGGCGAAGGCGATCTTCGGCGACGACGAGCTCACCCCGATCAAGGGGCAATTGACGTTCCTGCTACCTCAGCCGGAAGTCGACTACATCACGCTCTATGGCGATCTCTACATGATGCCCCGCACGGACGGCATCCTGCTCGGCGGCACCCACGAGCGCGGCGAGTGGTCGATGGACGTAGACCTAG
>SMVB01403919.1_pt1 | contig 16024 bp, 16 predicted proteins | sample 2456461 | NCBI WGS metagenome assembly SMVB01 (sample SAMN11095934, study PRJNA526329) | marine sediment metagenome | biome: Marine sediment; feature: Surficial sediment; material: Deep marine sediment; isolation source: Hadal surficial sediment | place: Pacific Ocean | collected 2014-05 | depth...
CCGCGCATCCGGCCACACTTGCGCAATCAGGGGGAAATGACTTGCAGGAGCAACGCCGCGAAAGGATCGGCGCCGACGATCTGACCGTGCGGGTGAACTACGGCGGCCTGAGCGAAGCACAGGCCGAATCCGGCATGCGGGCGTTTGCCAGGGACGTGCTTGCAGAGGTTCAATCCTGGGCATGAGCGGACTGTTATCCCCCGAACTGCTGGCAAACATAGGCAAGACCGAGTTGCCGCGCACAGAGGTCGTGACGCGCCGCGACATCCGCAAGTATGCGATTGCAACCGACCAGCGCCAGCGTAAATACCTCGACGGCGACGAAGCGCCGCCGCTGTTCCATGTCGCATTGTTCTGGGATGTCGTGGAGCGCGACGAACTCACGCCCGACGGTGTGTCGATCGACAAACTGCTGCCGAAGTTTCCGCTCGAACGGGCCATGGCCGGTGGTCTCAACATTCGCTATCACGACAAGATTCGCGCCGGTGATACGCTGATCGGCACGCGCACGCTCACGGACATCTATGAGAAGGAAGGCCGCTCGGGCCCGCTGATCTTCTATGAGGTGGTCCTGGAGGTGGTGCGCGATGACGCCACCGCGGTGATCACCCAGACAACCACCCGAATTTTACGATGAGTGGCGCGATCCCGGCGGAAATTCAAGTCGGCGAGGAGCTGCCCGGACGGGCACACACACCGGACAACGTGGCGCTGTTCATGTACAACGCAGCCCTTTGGAACCCCCACCGCATTCACTTCGATCTGCCCTATGCCACTGAGGTAGAGGGCTATCCGGGTCTTGTCATCGCCGGCCCGTTGATGGGCGACTGGCTCGGCGAGTGCGTGGATGAGTGGATAACCGATCGCGCCACGCTGGTGATGCTCGAATATTCCAACCGTCAGGCCGCCTTTATTGGCGAGACGCTCAGCGCCGGCGGCGTGGTTGAGGCGATCGACACGGGCACCGGTGAGGTGAGCCTGGATCTCTACATCAAGAACGAGGCCGGTGAGGTGATCACCCCTGGCAAGGCGATCGTTCGCTTCGATGAGTGATCGGTGCTCGACAATTCTGTATAACCTGAGGAACGCACATGAGCGACATTGAACGCAATAAAGCGGTGGTGGCACAGTTCTGGGAGCATTTTTCGAATTCTGATTTTGATGCTGCCCTGGCCCTGCTCAGTGAAGACGCAACCTGGTGGATTGCCGGCACGACGGATATTTCCGGGACCTATTCGAAACAGGAGTTCGCGGAACTTGCCAAGGGCATCGGCGAAAACACCGTGAACGGTATCGAGGTGAAAGCCATTCGGGTGACCGCCGAGGACGATCGCGTTGCGGTGGAAGCCGTGTCGTACGGAAAGATGAAAAACGGCAAGGTCTACAACAATTCCTACCACCTGCAACACATTGTTCGTGACGGTAAGCTGACCGAGATCAAGGAGTATCTGGACACGCAACACGTGCAGGATATCTTCGGTAGCGACTGATTCGATCGACACAGACGCTAATTTTATCGTCGGCTGTCGTATCCCGCGATGTTCAGCATGGACGTGCGAAAGAGTCGATGTGCTTCAGGCAGTTGCAGGCGCTCATCGAAGTAAACTGCCGTGCGCAGTCCGATCAGCATCGCGTAGGCGACCTCCGCGGAGTCTCGCGCGTCAGCGGCAAAACCGCGCGGCGTATGCGCGAACAGCTCGGTCAGATGTGCTTTGCAACGCTGATCCAGCTCGGATTTCTCCAGGTGCAGCACGGCATGATTCACCGCGACGCCGAAGCACTCGAGCATGAATCCGATCTCGGACTTGGTGATGACGTTGTCACCGAAAAATAGCTCGGCTATGAGGTCGATTTGCCGTCTTGGGTCTTCGTCGCGATAGCTCTCGATGCGCCTGACGATACGTTCGGCCGCATTCTGGAAGTACTGTTCCAGAATCGCGTCCTTGCCGCGAAAGTAGTAAAGCAGGTGGCTGGGCGACATCCGGGCGGCCCGCGCCACGTCGGCGAGCGTGGTTCTGGCGTAGCCCTGGTCAATCACGCAGGCGTGCAGCGCGTCGAGAATGCGTTTGCGGCGCTCGTCGCCGCGCTCCGCCGTGACCGCCGTTGCCGGCTTCACTTGTCGGCGACTTCGGTGGTGAGCTTGGCCGCGATCCCTAGACGCAGAACTTCGGATGCGCCTTCGTAGATGCGCATGGGTCGCGCCTGGCGATACAACCGCTCGATCTTCGAATCGCGGACCAGGCCGAATCTGCCCATCATCTGCACGCAGCGATCCACCACCTTTGAGGCCATCTCGCTGGCGGCGAGCTTCGCCATGGAAGAGTGATGCAACGTGGCCGCCGGATCGCTGCGGGCCATGAGGGCGGCCCGATAGGTCAGAAGCCGGGCCATTTCCACTTCCGTCCAGCTGTCGGCCAGCATTTGGGCGACCGGGCCTAAGCGCGCAAGCGGGCGACCGAACTGCACCCGGGTGCGGGTGTGGCGAACCGCCTCTTCGAGTGCGGCCTGAGCAAGTCCCACGGCGGCGCCGGCAACGGAAACCCGGAACGTTGCCAGGGTTGCAAGCAGCAGGTTCATACCCTGGCCTTTGTCGCCAAGGCGCGCGCTGGCGGGAAGCGCAACGTTGTCGAAGTGGACATCGCCGAGCACGTGGGGCGCGATCAACTCGGGCGTGGGTGTGATTGAAACTCCCGCTGCATCGGCGGGTACGAGCACCATGGAGAAGTCGCCGTCGTCTTTGCCGAACACGATGAACATGCTCGCGCTGGGTGCATTGGAGATGAATGACTTGGTTCCGCGCAGCCGCAGACCGTCTGTGGTGGTTTCGATTTGTGTTGTGACCGCTTTCAAGTCTGATCCTGCGTCTGGCTCGGTAAGCGCCAGGGCGGGCAGGACGTCTACCGTTCCGATTCGTGGCAGCCATTGGTCGCGTTGCTCGGTCGTGCCGGCAACGGTAATCGCGTAGCTGCCGATGCCTTGCAGCGCGAACAGCGAGTCGAGGTGGGATGACGTTGCCATCAGAACCTCCCGGACCACGCAGATTGCCAGAGGATCGATGGTGTCGAAGCGGCCGCCGTAATCTTGTGTCACCATCAGGTTGCTGAGCTCGCTTTCCTGCAGTGCCTTCAATATTCCAGGGTGAATCTCGCTGCAGGCATCGGCCTCGGCAGCGATGGGTTCGATGGACCGAGCGAGTTCCCTCGCCTCAGCTTGAATCTCGAGGTACAGAGGGTCGAGGTCGAAGTTCACGATTGATCCTTGTTCGCGCGACCTGCGTCTTTTCTGGCGCGTCCCGCGAACTGGGGTTTGCGTTTTTCCATGAAAGCGCTGGCGCCTTCCACCATGTCCTCGGAACCGATCGCCTGCACCAGCATGCCGAGCCCGCTGAGGTAAGCGTCGCGGCTCTGGTTCCACCAGACGTTGGAACTGATCTTGGCGATCTCGAGATACCGCGGGCTCATCTGCAGCAGCTCATCGGCCATCTTGGTGACCGCTTCTTCGAGTTGGTCGTCGGGGACTACCGCGTTGATCCAGCCGTACTCCAGTGCCTGGCTGGCGGAGTAGCGACGGCACAGAAAGGCGATTTCCTTGGCGCGCTTTTCACCCACGTTCATGGCGAGAAAGTTGGTGCCGCCGAGAACCGGCGCGCTGCCGATGCGCACCCCGGTCTGGCCGAGCGTGGCACTCTCCACCGCGATGGCCAGGTCGCAGGCCACCACCAGTTCGTTGCCGCCACCGGCAGCCACGCCGTTGATGGCCGCGATAACCGGGCGGGGACTGGTTCTGAGAGCTTCGTACACCTTGAGCGAGCCGTAAAACATGTTTCTCAGAGCGATGGGATCGGGATCGCTCAGGTTCTTAAGGTAACCACCGGCGCAGAACGCACGGCCGCTACCGGTAATGACGATCACGCCCGCGTCAGCCGCGTTCTCGATCGCCGCGATGAGCTCGATCGCCATCTCGGCGTCGTAGCTGTTCATGCGTTCGGGCCGGTTCAACGCGATCCACTCAACCTCACCTTTGCGCTCTACGATGATGTCAGCCATTTCGTCCTCGCTATTCCCATTACCTTGACGGCTCTCGGCATTCTGTGCAGAGTTTGAATAAAATTCAAGTTGATTGACCCGAACCGCAATTCGCTTTGAGGCGGGTGGGTTCGGGTCTATGATCGCTGCACATCCAAAGCGACATCACGAAACGTAGACATCTCATGAAAACTCCCACCATGGGGACCATACTGAACTGAGCACCACGGAGCAGCACAATGTCAGAAGAAACCGAAAAAAAGCCCAATTTTGATCCGATTGCGCTTGAGCAAGTCAATGTAAACAAAGATTATCCGATGGAGCCCGATGAGTTCGAGATACTCTACAAGCACAGTTGCTACTGCCACATGGCGCACATTTCCGAGTACGGCTACCCGATCGTTACGCCTATGTTTTACGTGGTTTTGGAAGACGGGTTTATTTATATCAGTAGCGTGCAGAAGTACCGCAAAAAAATAGACCAACTCATCGCCAATCCAAAGATATCTGTCAGCATCAGTAATGATGGGTCAAACGCAAGACGTCAAAAGTCGATTCAGATCATCGGCAAAGCAGAGGTATCTTTTGATCAAGAATTGCTGACCAAGGTTCACTGGGCGATTATTGATAAATACTGGTGGGATCTCAAAGACGACGAAGAGATGCGTAACGCTGCGTTTAAAGGCGTGCACACACCTAACAGAGCCATCATAAAAGTCATTCCAAACAAAAATTCACCAACGTCTTGGGATTTCGGCAAAATGGTTCAAATGTACGAGCGAGGCCTTTGGTTCAATGAGGCTTACGAAATGACCAAGCCTTACGACGTCCGGTAACACAACGCCTCGGGCGAGAACCGGACGGAGCCTTTTAATTTCGAGGGGGAATGACCATGGGTCGGTGGGACGACAAGACAGAAAAGGCGGCAGCGAAGTGGGCGTCGTGGCAGATGTACGAGTACTCCCAAGACGAACGCGTGCTGCCGAAGATCATCGAAGACAAGGCACGGAAATCTCCTAATCATGTAGTCTTTCAGTTTCGCGACGATCCGATAACGTTTGGCGAGCTGAACGACGATATCAACAAGGCGGCGAACGGCTTTCTGGCGCTTGGCATCAAACCCGGTGACAAGGTTGCCATACTGCTGCCCAACTGCGCCGAATTTTTGTACGTGTGGTTCGGCTTGAACAGGATCGGCGCGGTGGAGGTCCCCATCAACGTCGCCCTCAAGGGTGACGGGCTGGTTCATCAGATCGTGCAGTCGGACTGTGTGGCACTGGTTGCGGATACCGAATACCTCGATCGGCTCGAAGGCGTTGTGGACCAGCTCACAGCCCTGCGCCACATCGTATTTCGCAGCGCAGATGGGTCGTTTCCGAGCTGGCAGGGCAAGGAGTGCCTGGGCGTCGGCGAACTGCTCGATCACGCCTCGACCACGCCCGAGGTCAAGGTCGGATTCAGCGATCTGGCGACGATCATCTACACCTCGGGGACCACGGGTGTCTCCAAGGGTGTGATGCTCAGTCACTACTACTGGTACGACATCTGGTCAAACGCAGTGAAGTATGCGCGCTACACCGAAGACGACGTGCTCTACTCCGGGTTGCCGTTTTTCCACGGCAACGCCCAAGGCATCACCATCGGTCCGGTCATTCTGACCGAGGCCAAAGCGGTACTTGTGGAACGTTTTTCTGCCAGCCAGTTGTGGGACGACTGCCGGAAATGGGAGTGCACCGAGGCAAACTACATCGGTGGCATCATTCCGATCCTGCTCAAGCAACCGCCGCGTGATGACGATGCCGACAACCCGTTGCGCATCATGGTGGGAGCAGCAGCCCCGCAGGATGAATGGCACGAGTTTCAACGCCGGTTCAACACCAAGATCATGGAAGTCTACGGCATGACCGAATGCTATTGCTGCCTGGCCAGCCCCTACGACGAGCCGCGTGCGGGTTCCTGTGGGCAGGCGATCACCGGTTGGGACGTGCGCATGGTCGACGACGACAACAACGAAGTGAAGCCCGGGAGCCTGGGCGAGTTCGTTGCGCGTGCACAAGACTCATACGTTGGTACTACCGGGTACTACAACATGCCCGAAGCCAGCGCCGAGCTGATCCAGGACGACGGTTGGATGCACACCGGTGATCTCGGCCGCATGGACGAGGACGGCTATTTCTTTTTCGTCGACCGCAAGAAGCAGGCCATCCGCCGTCGCGGCGAGAACATCTCGTCGTTCGAGGTGGAATCGGTCATCAGCTCGAACCCGGCGGTGCTGGAATCGTGCGTAGTCGGCGTGCCATCGGACGTCGGTGAGGAAGAAGTCAAAGCCGTGGTGGTGCTCAAGCCCGACCACACCCTGACCGAGGAGGAGATCGTTCGCTGGTGCGAGCCGCGCATGGCTTACTTTGCGATCCCTCGCTACATCGCCATCCGCGACAGCCTGCCCAAGACTCCCAGCGAGCGGGTGGAAAAGTTCAAGATCAAAACCGAAGGGATCACGCCGGATTGCTGGGACCGGGAAGCAGCGGGCATCAAGCTGCAACGCTGAGTCGGCGCGCGCTGGCTGATGACTTCGCTTAGAGGACAGGTTGCAATCGTCGGTGCTGCGGACACCGAGGTCGGCAAGGTTGCGCACATGAGCGCCACACAGCTGTGCATCGACGCGGCGCAGCGTGCACTGCGTGATGCCGGCATCGGTAAAGATGATGTCGACGGTCTTGTTACCTGCAACAGCATGGCCGAGCCGCACATGTATCACGCCGAGGCCATGGCCGAGTACCTGCAGATCTTCCCCAAGTATTGCGTAAGCGCCGGCGCCGGCGGCGGCACCACATTTGCCGTGCTCTATCAGGCAGCGTCCGCCATCGCTCATGGAATCTGCGAAACCGTGCTGATCTCCATGGCCGACAGCCTGCGCAGCGGGCTAACGCGCGAGCAGGCGATGGTAATGCAGTCGTCGTCCGGCCATCCGCAGTATGAGACGCCCTACGGGTCCACGGTGCCCGGCTACTACGCGTTGATCGCCCAGGCCTACATGCATGAATACGGCGTTACCCGCGAGCAGCTTGCAAGCGTTGCGGTGACCTGCCGCGAGCACGCGAGCCTGCATCCTGGTGCGCAGATGCGCGATCCGATCACCGTGGACGACGTGATCGAAAGCCGGCTGATCGCCGATCCACTGCGGCTGCTGGACTGTTCCCTGGTTTCCGATGGTGGCGCCGCCATCGTTCTCACATCCGCCGAGCGCGCGAAGGACTTTCCGCATCAGCCCGTGTACCTGCTGGGCGCCGGCGAAGGCCACGGCCACGAGCACATCAGCCAGGCGCGCAGCCTGACCACGTCCGCCGCCCGGGAATCCGGCGAGCGGGCCTATGCCATGGCGGGCTTGGGTCCCGACGACATGGACCTGGTGCAGGTTTACGACTGCTTTACGCCCGTTGTGCTCATCGAGCTGGAGGATCTGGGTTTCTGTGCCAAGGGCGAGGGCGGTGCGTTCGTTGCCGAAGGCCATACACGGATCGGTGGGCGCCTGCCGATGAATACGCACGGCGGCTTGCTGTCGCATTGTCATCCGGGCAATCCCGGCTCGATGTTCGCGCTTACCGAAACGGTCACGCAGCTTCGCCACGCCGCCGGTGAACGTCAGGTCGCCGGCGCCGAAACCGCGCTGGTGCACGCTCAGGGCGGGATTCTTTCCAGCCACTGCAGCGTGATTCTCGGGCGTGAGAGGTGACGTCCGAACCTGCCAAGCTGCAGCCCGTACCCACACCGGAAAGCGAAGCGTTCTGGCAGGCTTGCAGCGAGGGACGGCTGCTCATTCAACGTTGCAATGCCTGCGGTCACCTGCAGTTCTATCCGAGGCTCCTGTGCACCGCGTGCGCGAGCGCGGAGGTTGCGTGGCACGAAGCATCCGGTTCCGGCCGGGTGAAGAGCTTCACGATCATTCGCCGCGCGGTCAGCGAAGCCTACGCGGGCGATGTGCCCTACGTCGTGGCCCTCATCGAGCTTGCCGAAGGCCCCACCATGATGAGCAACGTCGTGGGCTGCGAGGCTGAAGATGTTTACATCGGCATGAGCGTCTCCGTGCGCTTCGAGCGGCGAACGCAAGAGATTTCCGTGCCGGTGTTTGCTGCGGGGTAGAAAGTCCCATTTTTTCAATGAGTTAGCGGAATCCGCAAGGTGGATGCTTGGCGGCGTGGCGGGGAAGGGTTTTGGATCCGTCCGTGTTCGTCGTCGGGCAAAACGGGAACGAACTTCGAAACAAAATAATCGAGCTTGACCGTTTTTAATGTAGCACACATACTCTTTTCGCCAATTGTTGCTAATTGTTGCTAATTGTTGCTCGCTGATCGTCGCTACTTAGGGGAGAACCATGTTACGAACCAGTGTGAGACCCGTGTTCCGGGCCGCAGGCTTTGCCGTTGTTCTGAGCGGCGCAGGTTTTTCGATCCCGGCAATCGCCGAGGAATCAAGGCTCGTCATCGAGGAAATCATCGTCACCGCTCGCAAGCGAGAGGAGCCTTCTCAAGACGTTCCTATTGCGATTACGGCACTTTCAGCAGAGCTGACCCGCTCGACCATTAGGGATCTAACCGACCTCAACGATTATGCGCCCAATGTGCGGATCGATGAAGACGGCGGCAGATCAAATGGCGCCGCGATTACGATTCGAGGGATCAGCCCGACTCGTTCAGACGACAATTCGTTTGACGCGCCGATCGCGGTGATGATCGATGGGATCTATCTGGGCTCTCTGGCAGGCCAGATCCTTGAAAATTTCGATCTCGAGCGTATCGAGATCATGCGGGGTCCCCAGGGAACGCTGTTTGGTAAGAATACCGTTGGCGGTGTCATTCATGTCATTCGAAGTCGACCCACAGGCGAATTCGGACTGCGCTTCAAAGCAACCCTGGGTGAAGACGGCCAACGAGAAATACGTGCCGTTGTGAACACGTCGTTGATTGAAGGCAAGCTGGCTGCCAAGCTGTTCATGACGGGGATACACGACGACGGCTATATGGACAACATCACGACCGGTACCAAAATTCCCCAGAAAGACTATTCCAACTATGGTTTGACCTTCCTGGCGACCCCGACGGACAACTTCGAAGCCACCTTCACCCTTGAAAAGTACAAGGATGAAGGTCAGCTCAACGCCTATCAAACGAACTACAACGTGGGCGCGGGTGTTATAGATCCGCCGACTGCCGAGGCCGCCGAGCGGGGTGAACAAGACTATAGTGGGGGTTTTGAAGCTTGTACTGGTGCGACGACCGGTTGGGCCGCCGACCCTAATTTTGACCCTTCCGGCGTTTGTCGAACGAGTCTGGATAGACCGAACGTTGCAGAGCACGACACGTTGAATGACGCACGGCTGCGCGTGAATGCGTTCACCCTGAACATGCGCTACGAGCTCAATGAGAACATGACGTTGGTGTCGGTCACCGGCTATCGGGATATGAGCGAATACCGAATCTATGACTTCGACGCCTCGGGCGCACCTTACATCACGATTGAAAGATGGAACGACCAGGATCAATTCAGCCAGGAGTTTCGAATTGACGGCACCTGGGAGAATTTCACGTTGACCGCCGGTGCTTATTACTGGGAAAGCGAATTCACCCAGGACTGGGTGACCGGCGGGCGATTCTGGGCCACTCTATTCGGTGCTGTCGCATACGATCCGACGCTTTGGGCACTGTGCCTGGGCACCAATGGCCTGGACGGCATCTTCGCTCCCCTCGCTTGCGATTCGGGTCTGACCCAGGTCGAAGCGGGCGGGGACGTCACGCAGATCCTCTTCGAGACCCAGAAGACCGAGTCGATTGCGTTTTTTGCCCAGGGGGATTACACCTTCGCCGAAGACTGGACGATCACCGCTGGTCTGCGATGGACCGAAGAAAAGAAGCATTTCATAGCGGGCCAGTCGTATTTGTCGAACGTCGAGCGACAACGTGCGCGTAACTTTCCCGGATTCGCCGATCTGTCCAACACATGGGATGAAATATCGCCGAAGGTAGGACTGACTTATCAGTGGAACGACAATGCGATCGTTTATGCTTCTTACTCGGAAGGCTTTCACTCCGGCGGCTTCTTCGGTGTAAACCAGAATATCCGGGACTTTGAACGGGACCAGTACGATCCGGAATTCGCGCAATCCTGGGAGGTTGGTCTCAAGAGTACGTGGCTCGATAATCGTCTGCGACTGAACCTCACCGGTTTCTATAACGACTTCAAGGACAAGCAGGAGTCGTTCGTTGCGATTGATGAGGATACCAAGACCGTCGCTTCGAAATTCGATAACGCGGCTAATGTCGTCTACAAGGGTTTTGAGATTGAAACTCAGTACGTCGTGAGCGAAAACTTCAGGGTTTTCTTCAATTATGGGTTCCTGGACGCAGAATATAAGGATTTCGAGACCGACATTAATGCGACCGACGGGTTGGACATTGTTGAAGACGCGACGTTCCTCACACCTCGCGGAGCGCCCGAGAATACCATCGGCTTGGGCGGCACCTACACCGTGCAGTTGGGTGACGGAGAGCTGGAAATCTTCGGCAAGTATGCCTGGGTTGATGAGCTGGAAACCAACCTGCTCAATGCACCGCTGGGTCGGCTTGATTCTCGCGAAGACATTTCGGCATCGATTGGTTATCACACTGACCAGTACTCTGTAGTGGTCTTCGGTCGAAACCTGACAGATCAGCGAGTTGAAGGGTTCATCCCCATTGCGACCCTGTTCGCAGCGGGAACCGTGAACCGACCGCGATCTTTCGGCGTTGAATTCTCGTATGAGTTCTAAGGCTTGTTGAAGAAAAAGCCTGGCTAGCCCGGGTAGATGATGACAAACCCTGGCAATTTGCTGGGGTTTGTTCTTTCTGGGTAGCGAGTTCGAATCTCGAACTGTTTTAACCCGTCTGGTGAAACACCGGCCAGCGCTCGGTCAGTTGTCCGTCCTTGACCGCCAGAAGATCGCCAAATTGCAGCATCACGTGTTCGCTCTGGGTGGGGCGCAGGAAGATGTAGTCATCCACCTGCAGATCCACCGCCTCCGAGGTCGTGATCGGCTGCTGGTTGGTGCTGTGGTAGAGGGAATCGGGCACGCCGGGCGGTGAAACCACGTTGGCTTTCCAGTAGCCGCCGTAGATGAAGTACAGGCGGCGCATGTTGGGATTCCACCACGGCAGGAAGTCGATCATCCAGGAATCACCGGGCATCGTGAGGTTGTCGTAGCGTTTCAGGATCGGCGTGGCGATGAACAGCGCGGGCCGGTTGTCGTTGAGGTGATAGGTGTCGAAATCCGTCGGCTTGACCACGCCCGAGCCCGCGGCCAGGTCGTTCATGGTGCCGTCTTTTTCGTAGATCCGCAGCGTGTGGCTGCCCGCACCGTTGAGCGTGAGGGCGCCGACATCCATTCCGTCCTGGCGCGCCCGATCCATGAACCCCTGATAGATCTCGAGCACGCTCTGCACCGCGGGGTGCTCGAGCGACGCCTGCATGCCGGTGAGGTGTGGCTCATAGCCCATGAACCCGGCCAGCGACAGGTGCGTTGGATCGGCCCTGATCGTGTCGAGCAGCGCATCGAGCGCTTCTGGCTCGGGCAGCCCGCCGCGATGCAAGCCCACGTCGATCTCGACGTTGATGCGCATGTGCACACCCAGGCGCTTGGCGAGCGCCTGGTACTGCAGCAACCGATCCTGGGTGTCGATCAGCCACTGCACCTGTGCGGCGGGATCAAAGCCCGAGGGCGCAAGCTTTCGGTAGAAGTTCTCGGCGGCGGCAACGGGCATCGGTTTTCCGAGCAGGGTATCCGCCTCGGGAAAGGACTCTGCAACGGCGTTAAGAAATGGCTGGTGAAACACCATGAGCGAATTGGTCTTTGCCCGACGCATCACGCTTTCGAGCAACGGCACCGAGGGCAACGACTTGACCACCACACGATAGGTTTTCTCGGGCCCCACCGAACCTGCAAGCTGGTCGATGTTGTGGTTCATGGCCTCGATATCGATCAGCATCACGGGATGTCCCGGGCCGTCGCGCTTTAGCAGGTCGTTCAGGCGCGAGAAGTAGGCATCATGGGGCGCGCCGCGATCCTCGGGTTTCCAGAGCACGGCCGCCCCGACACCGGCCGCGGCAACCCCCGCTGCGCCGGTCAGTAGAGTTCGTCGTTTCATGCACTTTCTCCGAAAACGCCGCGCAGGTGGTCGTTCAACATTCTGCCGTCAGGATCGAGCTGCCTGCGGATCTCGCGGAAATCTTCAAAGCGTGGGTAGAGCTTGGTGAGTTGCGCGTGGCCCAGGGAGTGAATCTTGCCCCAGTGCGGACGCCCGCCGTATTTCCAGAAGATCGGTTCGATCAGCTCGAAGTAGGGTCGGTAGTCCTCTTGGGCAGTACGGTGAATCGAGATCGCCGCGTGATCCTCATGCCCCGCACTCATGCTCAGCCAGGTGTCGTCGCGCCGCACGTAGCGGTACTCCAGCGGAAAGACCACGTCGACCTCTTGGTCGATGATGGTATGCAGGACTTCCCGCAGACACTCGGCACCGGCCTCCAGCGGCACGGAATATTCCATCTCGTTGAAGCGATTGTTGCGCACGTTGCTGAGGATCTTGTAGGAAGCGTCCACCACTTCGGTTGGTTGAATCTGCTTGGCCATGGCGTTCACCAGCGGCCGGCGATCACGTGGGGGAACCAGCATCCAGCCGGCCATGGCTTCAGCGAAGCCGTCGCCTTCTTCGGGCGACGGCGGTGGGTTGTTGATCGGCTCATCGGTCTCGTCGGTGGCGAGCACAATCGCGTAGTCGGAGTGGGTGAGCGGAAACATCTCGAAATGACGGTGCGCGGCCGCCGACTCGTCGAAGCTCTGCAAAACTTCTTCCGTTCGCTGCATCCAACTTCTTGCCTTTAGACGATAACTCGACCGGTTCTGGATCGTCGTGCGCGTGATCACGCCCAGGGCGCCCAGGCTCACGCGTGCTGCGTTGAAGGTATCGGGGTCGTTTTCCGCATCCAGATCGAGCACATCGCCCGCTGGTGTGACCAAACGTAAGCCGGTGATGTAGCCGGACAGACTCTGAAACCCGATGCCGGTTCCGTGTGTCGCCGTGGCGGCGGCGCCCGCAAGAGTCTGCCGGTCGATATCAGGCAGATTGATCATCGCCTGACCGATGCCTTCCAGCGCCGGACCCAGATCGCCCAGGCGCGAGCCTGCACCGAGCGTTGCCTGCAGCGCGTCCGCATTTCGTTCGAGCACGCCTGAGAGTTGATCGATCACGATCAGGTGGCCGTCGGTCGGAACCAGCGGCGTAAATGAATGCCCGGACCCAACTGGACGTATTGGACCGTGCGTGGACTTCAGGAAGTCGACGAGCTCGCTTTCCGTTGCGGGTACGAAGCGACCTGCAGGGTGTGCGACCTGGCCGCCCGACCAGTTGCGCCAAGGTAGAGATGCGTCTGCGTCGGCAAACACAGGGCGGGTCAGGCCGCCAAACAAGCCGGCCAATACACTGCTCGCGAGCATCTCACGGCGGGTAAAGCCCCTCATCCGGCGTCCGCGGCCATCAGCTTGATCATCGCGCGCAGATCTTCGCGCTCGCACGACATGCAGTAGCCGAGCGGCGGCATGTTGTTGAAGCCCTCGATGGTGTGGGTCAGCAGGGTCGCTTCACCCTGATCAAGGCGCGGTTGCCACTCGTCGGTGTTGCTCATGCGCGGGGCGCCGCCTTCACCATTCACGTGGCACAGGGCACAGCTGCGCGACCACTTGGCCATCACCGCCTGGGTGATTTCAGCATCAGCGAACGGTTGCTGATTCTCCGCCGCTGGCTCAGCCGGCCGCTCCACGCCGGGCTGCTCTGTACACCCGCAGACAGCGAGAACCAGGACCGCGAGCGGTAGCCCGCGCATCAGTAGCGGAACGTCGCGTCCACACCAAAAAACCTGGGCGTGCCGATCATCTCTTCATTGAACCCGAAGAACGACAGATCGAACGCGTAGACCATGTACTCCTCGTTGCCCAGATTGCGGCCGAAGGCGGATTCGGGAAAATTTTACTCCAACGATCTACCCATTACCCCCGGAGAATCGGGCGGGTTACAAGCCCATGAAACGCCGAGGGTTGGCGCGCACGATCTGCTCGGCCACATCCGAGCCTGCGGCATCGAACGTGGCCTGGGCTTCTTCGTATGCGCCCGGATACGTGGAATCGAAGTGGGGGTAGTCAGAACCCCACAGTATGCAGTGGCCGAGATCCATCTCCAGCATCCAGCGCAGGCCGCTCGCCTCGTCGGCCTCCATGGACACGAAGCACTGCTCGTGGAAGATCTCGCTCGGTCGACGCTTCAGCCACGGAGTGTGGTGGCCCATGATCTCGAAATGCTCATCCAGCCGCTCCAGCCAGTAGGGAATCCAACCCAGACCGCTTTCGAAGAAGCCGACCCGGAGCGTGGGAAATCGATCCAGCACGCCTCCGGCGATGAGATCCATCACCACCGCCATCTGGCCGAAGGGGTGGGCGATCATGTGGTCATAGAAAACGTTGTCGCGGTAGCGGCCGGTTGAGAAGCTCTGCATGCGCGAGCCAAAGCTGCCGTGGATTGCGAGCGCCAGTTCGTCCGCTGCAACAACCTCCCACAAGGCATCACAGCGGGCATCGTACAGTGCCAGGTCCTTGAAGCGCTCCGGGCGGCTGATGATGCCGCTCAAGCCCAGCTCTTTCATTCGTCGGGCTTCGGTTACCGCTAGATCAATGTCCTGCAAAGGCACGATGCCCATGCCGAACAAGCGCCCGGAGTCCTGCCTGCAGAAATCGCTCAGCCAGTTGTTGTACGCGCGGCAGGTTTCGGCGGCGACCTCGGGATCCTCGATGTCACCCCACAACAGATGAATGGATGGGAAAAACAGGGCTTGATCGATGCCTTCGGCCGCCATCACCTTGAGCCGTTCGGCCGGGTCGTAGCTGCCGGGGAGAATGTCGGCCCAGGTCAGGTGTTTGCCGGGCGCCATGCCGCCGGGTATGCAGGCCTCCGCTGGGCCCGCGCCGGGTCTACCTGCGCGACTGTGACCCTCCACGTACACGCCGCTAATGCCGTTCTCGGTACGCACCTGCAGCACGCGGTCGCGAAATTCGGATCGGGTATATTCGGTCCAGACGATTTCGGGCTCGCAGATGTGGCCGTCAGCGTCGATGACCGTTGCTGGTCTGCTCATTGCCTGTCCCCCCTTAGCGACTCTTATAGTAAAACAGCCCTGAGGATATAGTAGAAGATCACGGCGAGCCCCGCACCGACCGGCAATGTGATGATCCAGGACATGAATATGGTGCGTATGACGGCCAGGTTGAGCGCGCCGATGCCCCGCGCCAGACCGACGCCGAGAACGGCGCCGACAAGCGTGTGGGTGGTCGAAATCGGCAAGCCGGTGCTGCTGGCCAGCACCACGGTTGACGCGGCTGCGAGTTCTGCGGCGAATCCGCGGCTGGGCGTCAGCTCCGTTATGTTGCGCCCGACCGTCGCCATCACGCGAAAACCGTAGGTCGCAAGCCCCACGACGATTCCGACCGCGCCGATGAGCAGGATGTACGGAGACACGGTTGCGGTCTGGAAAACCTCGCCGGTTTGAACGGTGGTAACAACTGCAGCCACGGGCCCGATCGCGTTTGCCACATCATTCGATCCGTGGGCGAAGGCCATGGCGCATGCGGTAACCACCATCAGGATCGCGAAGGTCCGTTCGACGTTTTGATGTTGAACGTGTGGAGAACTCAACTCTGGTGCGCGGTGAATCCGCCGCACCATCACGATCCCGCCGCACATGATCACCGTGGCGAACGCCAAAGAATAGGCAATGGCTTCACCTGTCGACAGCTCCAGGCCGATGTGTTTCAGACCCTTGAGAAGGGTCACCAGGGCGATGACCAGCCCGGTAAGGAAAATGTACATCGGCACGTAGCGTCGAGCCTGCAACTCCGGGTTCTCCTTATCGAAGATCAGCCGCTGCAC
>SMVB01268202.1_pt1 | contig 16021 bp, 13 predicted proteins | sample 2456461 | NCBI WGS metagenome assembly SMVB01 (sample SAMN11095934, study PRJNA526329) | marine sediment metagenome | biome: Marine sediment; feature: Surficial sediment; material: Deep marine sediment; isolation source: Hadal surficial sediment | place: Pacific Ocean | collected 2014-05 | depth...
AATATCTCCTTTCAATTGGGTTCCTTCGTTAATTCTGTTTTGGCTAACTGTTGGTTCCATAATCCTTTTTTCTTTTTTTTCTGAAAACATAACGCTATTAATTTTGGGGATTACTGTTTTCTTCTTCCATATTGATGGAAGTCAAATAGTCCTCCAGGTTTTTATGAATCTGAATCACTTTGTAATTTGACGACGATATTTCGAAAAACGCGCGTTTGATCTTAAATTCCTTTTTCTCTTCCAACACCTCCGCGAATCCTCTTCCTCCCCGCTTTGAGCTCAGGCCATGGATAATAACAAAATTGGTGCTAGGATTGTAATAGTCCATTGAAGCCGACATACGGGTGTAATTAAAATAGGTGATGGCTTCATTGAGCTTTTCCAACAAAGCGGCAGCTTCTTCCTGTTCGGTAGCCTCAAATTTGTACACCACCTTCCAAGTCTTCACTTCTTCTGCTTCAGGCACAAATTCCTTTGTCGCCAATCCGGGTAAAACCGTAGCATAGATCTTTTCTGCTTGTTTTCCTTCTTCAGACTGTGGATAATTAAGCGCTACAAAATTCAAGGCTTTTTTATAGGCTTCGAACCCGTCTTGTCGTGCCAAGGCAGTGGCCTTTAATAGTTCGAGTTTGGGAACAATGTCATTCCCCGTATAAAGAGAGATATAGTCGTCGGCGGTATCAATTACATACTGGTAATTAGAAGCTTCAAACTCCTTATACAGCGCTTTGTATTTAAACTCCGGGCTAGACTCGTCTGTGGCGAGTTGGGCATTGGGATTTCTTAAAATTTCGGCATAACGCGAATCCGGATGATTGGTTAAAATATCATTCTTCCAGCTTTCGGCGAGAGCGGTATTCTCTAAAATATAATATATCTTATACAAGTTATATTTGGCGGGAAGCAATAATCGATCCTGAGGGTTATAGCTCAACAATTTTTCAAGTCTATCAACGGCCAGGCCATATTCCCGAAACTTCACTTTGTAAATTAAACCGAGTTGGTAGTATGCAAAATTTCTATCACCCGTCAAACTGTCAATTACTTTTGGGTCCTTAGGTATTCTTGAAAGATACGTTTCCGGTTTGTACAATTCGCTTTCTGAAATGGGCTCTTCCTTCCCTTCTGCGATCTCAATATCACTCAAGGTATTTCTTTTGGAGGAAAGTCGCCAGTTATCTTCCAGCTTTCTATTCCCCCATATTTTACTGAATTCCACTCTTCCATAGGCAACCGTTGTACTATTGTAAAAATAAAACTTGCTTCCTTTGGAGCCCTCTTCTTTTTGTTGTTTTTTGTAAAACTCCTTGTTTGCAATACTCTCTTTTGCTTTGACACTTTCAATGGAATCTGCAATGGCTTGCTCTTTAAGTTTTGATGTATACTCTGTAAAAAAGGCCAATTGTTCGGCTTCACTCATGGCCGCAATTCTTAAGATAGAATCATTCTCTGCAGCAATGTCTTCATACTTAATGACATCGTCCAGGTTTTCACGTTTCTTTTTCACTCGTCTCCAGGTGCGGCTATTTTCTACTAAATAGGTCAATGTGCTGTCGTAGTAAGCCCCCGCTATTCTATACTCGGCGTTGTCAAAATTAATCTCGGCAAGGGTGGAGTAGTTGACAGATTGTAATGTTCGATCCTCACGAAATGCCCGGAGCGATTTATTGTAATAAATGACAGCGGTATCAATATTAACGATATTGAGGTAGTACTCCCCCATCTGATTGTAAATAATATCCAGATAAGGTCTGTTTTCACGGTTCTCTTCTAAGTCCTGAAGCAATTCCAAAAACGCTATTCGATCTTCTTTCTCGTAATCAAAATTGCGCCCCTGAGCGATATATGCGTTGATCATATATACGCGTGGTGACTTACGGTTTAGGTCGATCACCTCCTGAAAGGCAAGATTCGCACTGTCCTTAAATCCTAAACGGTTATAGAGTTGTCCTTTTATATAGCTGTAGCGACCTTTCAGCTCATTGTCTTTTACATAAGTTGAAGCCAACTTAATGAAAGGCAATGCGGCGTCCAAAGAATCTAAGTTCACAAAAGCCTGAGCCATGATCGCAGAGGCATCTGCTTTATCCTCTTCGCTCAAGTCTTCATTATCTAATAATTTGGCCAATTCCTCCAAAGCGATCTCTTCATTATTCAATCGAATATTTGTTTTGGCCTTCCACATTTTTGCCTGGTTAATGCTGTTGCTTGTGGGGTATCTGTTCAGAATAAAATTAAAGGCATCCTGAGAGGCGATAAAACGTTCATCATAATATCTGGCCTTCCCAAAAAGCATATAGGCCTCATCAATTTGTGGGTTGTATTCTTTCCCATCGATATAGATGGAATGTTTTTGGATGGCCTTCGCGGCTTTCTCTTCGGCCCGATTGAAATTCGGGTTGGTCTGATTTCCGGGTAGGGTTAATTTATCTTTTATCTCAATACGCTCAACAGGAAGGATTTCCCAAAAATTATCGCGAAATGACAATGCAAGCTCTTCTTTGCCATCAATAAAAGCAACATCACCATTGTACAAGGCATTGAACTCTGCCGTAACGGCGTGATAGTTTCGACTCATGAAACTGCTCTTCTTTCGCGAACAAGCCGCTAGAAGCAAAACCGTTACTAAAAGTAGCGTAATTTTTTTTGCGTATTTCATCAATATTGAAATTTCTTTCAAATGGTATGATATTGTAACTTAAAACCTCTGTATTTAGTATAATAACCCCTCTAAGGGAGCGTAAAAATACGTTTCTTTTTCATATCTCACTGAATTTGAAGTAAAATTTGACCGGCTTTCCTGCCTTACCGGGTCATTAGACAAATATTCCTTCGTACTTTTGTCAAAATTTTTTACCATGAGCGACTTTCATAGTCTTTCAATTTCCGAAGTAAAAAACGAAACCCCAAATTCGGTTTCAATTACTTTTGAAATCCCTGATCGGCTTACTAAAATATTCACGTTCAAGGCGGGTCAGTACATAACGCTAAAACACAATATCGAGGGTGATGAAGTGCGGCGGTCCTATTCCCTATGTACTAGCCCTAACAGCCATGTATTGAAAGTTGGTGTTAAAAAAGTTAAGGATGGTCGTTTTTCTGTCTTCGCCAATGAGATCCTGAAAGCCGGCGACACCCTGGAAGTGATGCCACCTAAAGGAAATTTTAAGTTTGAACCTAATGAAGCTGATCAAAATAAATATGTGGCCTTTGCTGCAGGAAGTGGCATTACCCCGGTAATCTCAATCATTAAGGACGTATTGGAAAGCGAGTCTAAAAGTTCATTTGTATTGGTTTACGGTAATCAAAATCTAAAAGAGACTATGTTTTACGCTGAACTACAATCGCTTCAACAAAACAACGCCGATCGTTTCAATATAGAATACATCTATAGCCGAAGTAAAGAAGAAAATGCACTTCGCGGTCGCATTGACCGATCGGTCGTCAATTATTTACTCAAGAACAAATATGGCGAATCAAAGTTTGACCGATTTTATCTTTGTGGCCCTAAAACCATGATCGATGTGGTATCCGAAACTTTAAAAGATCGAGGAGTAACCAAAGAAAAGATCCTGTTCGAACTGTTCACTTCATCCGAAGAAGGCGAACTGAGTGATAACCATGAGGGAAACACCACTGTCACCATAACATTGGACGATGTAACCGACACATTTGTCATGTCAAAAAAACAAAGTGTATTGGACGCGGTTTTAAATAAAGGTCTCGACGCCCCTTTTTCCTGTCAAGGAGGAATATGCAGTACCTGCATGGCTCGCCTGATCAAAGGCAAAGTGGAAATGCGTAAAAATGAGATCCTCACCGACGAAGAATTGGAGGAAGGCTTTATCCTTACTTGCCAGTCACATCCTATTACCCCTACTTTGGTGATCGATTATGATGATGTTTAACACATCGATGAATAATTAAATAATCCAAACCAAGGATTGCGAAACATCATATTGTAAACCCAGCACCTTCCGGGTTTCGGAAATCTGGAAGGTCTATTCTGAAAACCACCTAAAAAACGCATTTTGTCCGGATAGAGCCAAACATTCTGACACGACATGTGGCGAGTGTTCATCCCGTCTTTACTGTTTTTTCGAATAAAGGTTGAGCAAACTTTTATGAATGGAACGTTTATTATGTGATTATTTCACAGCAGTAATTCCAGTATTTTATCTATAACCTTTTTTGTCTCTATGGTTTGCATTACATTTTCATAGTCCGAAGGAAATTTATTGCCATAAACCGAGGTTGGAATAAGAGGATATTGATTTCTATCCGCTTTCAATTGGTTATCATCCGGTTGTTGGTAAGGTGTAAACCCTGCATAGGGGTGTGTTACCCCCCAAAGTGTAATAACGGGTATCCCAAGCATGGCTGCTAAATGTCCATTAGCACTATCCATGGAAAGCATCAGGTCCAGATTAGAAATAAGATGGAGTTCTTCTGTGAAAGAGAGTGCCTCTGCCACATTGGTAACACTGCTGAATTGTGTTTCCAGTTCTTTTAATTTTTCCATCTCTTCTTTTCCTCCACCAAAAAGAAGAACGCGATATAGCTGTGTATCCTCCAAATGAGTCAGAACTTCTTTCATCATTTCCAACGGATACGTCTTGCTTTTGTACGCTGCAAATGGAGCAATCCCAATACATTTTTTTGGTGCTGCACCAATAAGCGCGTGTAAACGAGGATTTAATGGCTTACGATCCGGGAAGATGGCAAAGGACAAATCTATTGGGTGTCCTAACAACTCAAATACATCGGCATAACGTTGATGAGTGGATTTTAATTTTACAATGTCCATCCCTTTTGCGTTGACTAATTTCTTTTTTTCGGCTCTACCCTTATCAATTGTCACCGATCTAATTCCCCTAAGTCGAAGAATGCGTGTAATATTTTTCGAACGAATAACATTATGCAGATCGGCTATTGCATCTATTCCCAGCAATCTTGCTTCTTTTGCCAATTTTAATAACCCTAATCCTTTATGCTTTCCGTACACATCCGCTTCAAGAAAATGAACGTTTGGAATATCCGTAAAGAGGGGCTCATAACTTCTTCGTGAAACCACAGTCAATTTTACATCAGGATGGGTTTGTACCACCAGGCGTAATACGGGTACGGTCATCGCTACGTCACCCATTGCGGAAAGGCGGATGACAAGTATATGTGAGGGTTTGGGCATACTGATAAAAAACCAAACCTTCCGGGTTTTTAAAACCAGAAAGGTTTACTATTTGATTACTTTTGGCCTCTTAAAACCGGGTTAAGCTCATCATCGTTGTACATCTTCATCTGTTTATAAACTTTCATGAATTTTCTGCCATTTTCTATATCGTCGATCAACTGCTGGATGGCAGTACTCAAATCCACGCGTTGTTCCAGTAAAACATCTAACTTCTTCCGGCAAGATTCACGGTGAGTTTGAGAGGCGTCCTCCCGGTTAGCTTCTTCGTTCATATGATAGACCTTCAACGCCAAAATAGACAATCGGTCCACACCCCAGGCCGGACTTTCGGTGTTGATCGTAGCAGAATCTAAAACCGTCACATTGGAATATTTCTCTAGAAAGTAACCATCGATATACTCTACCATATCCGTCCTGTCCTGATTAGAGGAGTCGATCTTTCGTTTTAAAACCAAAGCCGCAACCGGATCAATATCGGGGTCGCGAATAATATCCTCATAATGCCATTGTACAGTGTCTATCCAACATTTTCGGTACAACAAATGCTCCAGCAAAGAGTCGTCTTTATCATAAGGACTGGAAAATGTTTGATAGGGGTTGTTGATGATATGATATTTATCAATGACTTCTTGAAATATTTTATCGGCAGTTTCTGTGAACATTGTATTCTACTTTACTATTGAATTTTAACTTAATGAACAAGAAATAATCACTGTTTCAATTCTGGTTGCAAAGGTATCATATTTTGTCATAGTAAGGTGTAGAGGTTGTGTGGCATAGCTTCAATCCCAGGTCCTTTTTATAAGAAAACTAACACTATTGGTAACAACACAAAGATCCATAGCAGGATTTCCCTGAACCAGATTTCAGATCTCTTTTCAAAATAAACCGAAATCACTATCGCTGTCGGCGTAAGAATAAAAATTAGTTCTCCTCCGGTTTTTTCGGAAGAAATTATGGCCATGAATATCGAAACTCCTAAAACATATAGTACTAATCTACGATTGGTCCGGTCCTTTTTCATTACCGATGACAAGGTTGCCAAATACGAAATGGTTGTCCAAATAAGAGTGGCTGAAATAAATGTGATAAATATGAGAATTTTCTTTGACGCATAGCTCGAATAATCAAATGATCCTTCTTCAAGCCATTGTTGAAACCATATAAAAGGATCATCCCTTAATAAATGATATGTCATGTACATTAATAACAGTCCCGCCCATCCAATAAAGGGAATCAAGTAATACCGAATACTTTTATGAGGGATGCCCATTATCCCGACATAAAGAGGGATGAATAAAAGTAAACACCAGAAATAAAAAGCAGATGCAATGACTATCCATATTGTGGCATCGAGTATTTTCCGCTCGACATTCTTAAAGGATCGCAGGCTAAAAATTCGGCGTAAGGACAATAGCAAAAATACATTGGCCATAACTACATCGAGCTCGTTACTCCAGTCCGAAAGCATCATAGCACTACAAGAGAATATTAGTATGGCATAGGTGTTTAACCGGGTGAGTCTGTTTTTGCGTATAATAAAATCCAGGAATAACATAGAGAAGATCAACAGGCCAACAGCGCCTGATACCATAAAGATTTCCTTGGAACTCACAGTTAAATCCGGATTTGATAAATAGCTCAGACCTGAGATAACCAAAATGTAACAGATCAGCAACAGAAAATTTAATGGCCTGGATTTACCAAAAAAGCTTGTAAGCATGAGACTTTATTCATATTTTTGCGGTATAAATATACAGATATGTCTTGGAAAGGATTTTTTGAAGGAATACAGGAATTCGCAGAAGAGGTAGCTTTTGCTCCTTATAATGCATTGCGAAGTATAGAATTAGAAAGCTGGTGGGGTGCGAATGTGGTATCCTGGTTGTTTCTTATCAGCGGTTTTGTGGCCTTTATCTATTGGATGTGGCAGTTGGCTAAGGTTAACGCCAGCGGGTCAGAGGATAGAAGTCAAATTTCACATTCTTATCTGGGAGAGAACTGATTACAGATCAAAACCGATATCGGTTCTATAATACATCTTATCAAAATATAGTTCTTCTATGTTTCGATAAGATTTTTTTAGCGCCTGTTTGAAATCTGTATCCAGCGAAGTCACTGCTATTACACGACCTCCATTTGTGACTGTCACTCCATCTTTTACAGCAGTTCCAGCATGAAAAACTATGGAATCGCCAATGTGTTCTATGCCAATTATTTCTTTTCCATTATCGTAAGCTTCGGGGTAACCACCGGAAACCAACATTACGGTAGCTGCCGCTCTTTGGTCAATTTCGAGGGAGATCCCGTCCAATTTCTGAGTGGCCGTCGCTTCAAACAGATCGACCAGATCATTCTTGATCCTTGGAAGTACAACTTCGGATTCGGGGTCGCCCATACGAACATTGTATTCGATAACGAAGGGTTCGTTATCTACTTTTATTAGCCCAATAAACACAAAGCCTTTGTAGTCAATCTGCTCTTCTTTTAAACCATTGATGGTGGGAATGACAATCTGATCTTCGATCTTACGCATCAAGGATTCATCTGCAAATGGCGCCGGGGAAATAGCCCCCATACCCCCGGTATTCAAGCCTGTGTCTCCTTCACCTATTCGTTTATAATCTTTGGCGGTAGGAAGAATTTTATAGTTTTGCCCATCCGTCAAAACGAAAACACTCAATTCGATTCCGTCGAGGAATTCTTCAATAACCACCGTCGAACTCGCTTCGCCAAACTTGGAATGAGAAAGCATATTTTCCAATTCGGTTTTAGCTTCATTCAAGTCGTTTATGATCAAGACTCCTTTCCCGGCTGCCAGACCATCGGCTTTAAGCACGTATGGAGATTGCAGGGTTTCCAAAAAGCTCTTTCCCTCATCCAAATTTTCGGCTGTGAAGCTCTCATAGGCTGCTGTTGGAATACCATGTGCCATCATAAATTCTTTTGCCCGTTCTTTGCTTCCTTCAAGGAGGGCACCTTTTTTTGAAGGGCCGATGAGCATGACATCTTTCAATGAACTACTGTCTGCAAAATAATTATAAATTCCATTGACCAAGGGGCCCTCCGGACCAACTACCACCATTTCAATTTTATTCTCCAGTACACATTGTTTAATGGCTCGAAAGTCGTTCACTGAAATAGCTACATTTTCAGCTATCAGTGCAGTGCCCGCATTTCCAGGTGCGACAAAAAGATTTTCACAGCGCGGACTTTCTGCAATTTTATAGGCAAAAGTGTGTTCACGGCCGCCGGATCCTAATACGAGAATGTTCATAGTTATCAGATTGGTTTGCTGAGCAAAAGTAATTTATTTTTGTTCGAAGACAAGACTCGTGAACAATAAAAATCTGTCGCTTTTGGCTATTTCTGAAACAAGCTGTCTATTTAAAATTTGTAACTTGAACCGAAATATTCGCGCGTTGAATTTGTTTGAACTCACTTTAAAAATGAACGGTTTCCCGATCTCGGAAGCCAAAGCGCAGCTCCAGAAAATTCAGTTAATTCCCGAACATGATTATAAAGACTACGTTTTAGAAAAGCGGCAGGAAATATTCGGTTTTCATGTTTCTGAGAACCCTTTTTATCAAAACTTTGTGGGCTCAAATAAAATAGCCTCCTGGGAAGATGTTCCCGTGATGCAAAAGGCCGATCTGCAAAAACCATTGATCGAACGTCTTAGCGAAGGATATTCTAAAAAGCAGGTTTATGTGAATAAAACGAGTGGTTCCAGTGGCCATCCATTTATTTTTGCCAAGGATAAATTTTGTCATGCCTTGACCTGGGCGGAGATATTGGATCGTTTTGGATGGTATGGGCTGGATTTTCACCAATCCTTTCAAGCGCGTTTTTACGGTATTCCGTTGAATGTTATCGGGTATAGAAAAGAGAGGTTTAAGGATAAGCTCAGCAGGAGATATCGGTTTCCAATTTTTGATCTTTCCGATCAAAAATTAGAGCGATTCCTCCGGGTATTCCGAAGAAAGAAATTTGAGTACATCAATGGCTATACAAGTTCGATAGTGCTATTTGCAAAATTCCTTCAGAAGAAAAATTTGGTCCTTACCCAAGTTTGTCCAACCTTAAAATACTGTGTTGTAACCAGTGAAATGCTCTATGACAGCGATAAGAAATTGATGGAAGCCACCTTTGGTGTCCCTGTGGTAAATGAATACGGTGCGAGTGAGCTCGACCTCATCGCTTTTACAAATCCCAGGGATGAATTTATAGTGAACAGCGAAACACTTTTCGTTGAAATTTTGGATGAAAATAACCATACGGTTCCCCACGGAACCTCGGGGCGAATCATAGTAACAGGACTTTACAATAAAGCCCATCCCATGATACGTTATGACATTGGCGATACGGGAGTTCTTTCAACAACCAGCACTTTTAAATCACCTGTCTTACAAAAACTGATAGGCCGAACCAATGATGTGGCAAAGCTGCCGGGAGGCAAAACCGTCCCCGGACTTACCTTTTATTATGTCACCAAAAGTGTTATTGAAGATGATGGGAACGTGAAGGAGTTTGTGATCGAACAAACCGCATTGGATACATTCAAGATCAGTTATACTTCGGAAAGGCAACTTACCGATACTGAAACTCAGACGATCAAAAAAGCACTATATCAATACCTCGAAAACGACCTCAACCTGGTCTTTGAACGAGTGGTCAATCTGGAGCGAAGCGAAAGAGGAAAATTGATGCAGTTTATCTCCAGCCTATAAGGTTGTTTGAGATTCGAATTTCTCAATATGTTTAGGGCGAACAAGGAAATATTCCCAAAAGAAACGCAGTAAATAAAATACAGATCCAAGCCATGAATAGCCAAGGTGTTTGTGATAAAACCTGAAGTTATAGCTCACTAAATTCATTTTGTTCGAGCTAATTGAACCTTCCCTCACTCTGTAATACGCCAGATCCTCTTGCAATCCCCTTGCCGGATCTCCGCTTTTTTTGATGGCTTCTAACCAAACAGCCCAGTCTTGACGTTTGCGAATGCCGGGAGCTAGTATTTTTCCTAATTGAGAAGCTTTATAAACTCCCGTCAAGTTGCCGATATAATTGTTGCGATGTTGTTTTTCATAGGAAAGAAGGGGAAACGCCTTAATTCTTTTATTCAGAAGATTTCCTGCTTCGTCCATATGTAAATAACTTGTGAACGAAACCGCACAATCGTTCTCTACCATAAAATTTATCTGTTTTTCCAGCTTCGAGGGATGCCATAGGTCATCGCTATCCAGAAAAGCGATATAATCCCCTTTGGCCACTTCTGTAGCGTGGTTTCTACAAAATGCAGCCCCTTTGTTTTCATAAAGTTTTATAAGATGGATTCTGTTGTCTTGAAGTGCTTGCTGTTCAACAATAGCTGTGGAAGCATCCACAGAGGCATCGTCCACGATTATATGTTCCCAATTCGAGTAAGTCTGGTTTAGAACACTTTCCAAAGTTTGGGCAATAAATTTTTCAGCATTAAACAAAGGTGTAATAATGGAAATCAAAGGGGTTGTATTAATAGGCTCTTTCTTCACCTCGGAACGTGTTGTACACAGTTTGGGATACTATTTTAAGATCTAATATTAACGACCAGTTTTCCAGATAGAATATATCATATTTTACCCGGTTGATAATGTGATTTTCATCCTCAACTTCTCCCCGGTAACCACTAACCTGGGCCAATCCCGTGATCCCCGGTTTGATAAAATGGCGAACCATAAATTTATCGACTCTTTCGGCATACATATGTGTATGGCTTACCATGTGTGGACGTGGGCCCACCACACTCATTTCACCCTTGAGCACATTGATGAACTGTGGTAATTCGTCAATACTGGTTTTTCTTATGACCTTTCCGATTCGGGTAATACGAGGATCATCTTTTCGTACCTGGTGCAAATTTGCCATAGGATTAGGGCGCATCGATCGAAATTTATAACAGAAGAATTCTTTGTAATCCAAGCCATTTCGCCTCTGTTTAAAGAATACGGGGCCTTTGGTCTCTAATTTAATAATTAGCCCCAGCAATGGCGTAAGCCATGACAATATCCCAAGGATTATTAGGAGAGCCAAGGTAATATCGAAGCCCCGTTTTATGAATTTGTTAAACGGCTCTTCAATTGGAATTTTACGCATGGAAAGTATGGGTAAAAACCCATAATAGGTAAAGTCCAGTCTTTTGGTGTAAATTTCTTTGTTGTCGGGAAGGAATTTTAGAATTTTTAAATTGTTGTCTGCAAAATCAGTAAGCTTAGTAAGGTTCTCGTTACTCAACTCTGCAACCGAAGAGTAAATTTCATCAATATTGTTATTCTTTATAAAGTCCAGACATTCTTCCATAGAGGCTTTATCGGGGCCGTTTAGATCAAATATTTGCTTGAGATCATAGCCATATTCCGGGTTGTCATCAAAAAATTTGCGAAGCTGATCCGTTTTTTGGTTCAATCCTAAAATTACAACTCTTCTCAAGTTTCCTCTCAAAAGCACTCTGTATTTTTTGAGAAGATAGTAGATGGCAAGCTTAGCGATCGTTATGTATAGTATTACCTGAAGGGCATATTTTATTATTGAAAGCGGAGCTTGTCCCAATTCACTATAAAAGCCAAAAAACGCAAACACCAATAAAAAGAATAGAACTCCTTGTTTTCCTACCAATGACAGGAGCTTTGTCACTCTGGTGAAACGATATATCTCATAGAAATTGGATCGCATCGAGATAAATATCCAGGCGATCGACACAAAAATCACATAGTTAAGAAACAGGAAGTTTGACTCGAAAAATTGACGGGCCATTATATGGATTATCAATAGATCGATGATATAGGAAATAGGTCGTAAAAACCCTGAATATCTGCCTGTTTTAAATATCATTCTTAAAACTTGTTATGCTTTGAAAAGTCTTTGTGATCCCGTTTAGCGAGTTCGTCTTTCGATAGATTCTTAAAATAATCGTATGTTCTTTTCATCCCTTCTTCTCTTGTCACTTTTGGTTCCCAGCCCAGGATCTCTTTTGCTTTTGAAATATCCGGCTGTCTCTGCAAGGGGTCGTCTTCGGGTAATTTTTCGAAAATAATCTTTTGACCGGTGCCGGAAAGCTTGATGATCTCTTCAGCAAAATCGAGGATAGTAATTTCATCCGGATTACCAATATTTACAGGTAGCGTATAATCACTAAACAGCAAGCTACATATTCCGTTTACCTGATCATCTATATAACAAAAAGATCTTGTTTGCAACCCATCGCCAAAAACTGTAATATCTTCTCCTCTAATCGCCTGACCCATAAAAGCAGGGATCACTCTACCATCATTCAATCGCATTCTCGGGCCATACGTATTGAAGATCCTAACAATACGAGTATCAAGGCCATGGAACCGGTGATAGGCCATGGTTATGGATTCTTGAAAACGCTTCGCTTCATCATACACGCCACGAGGTCCTATGGTGTTCACGTTACCATAATATTCCTCGTTTTGAGGGTGTACCAAAGGATCTCCATATACTTCGGAAGTAGAAGCGATTAGGATCCGGGCATTCTTCTCTTTGGCCAAACCCAATAAATTATGGGTTCCTAACGAACCAACCTTTAAGGTTTGGATGGGTATTTTCAAATAATCTATAGGACTTGCCGGTGAGGCAAAGTGAAGGATATAATGTATCCTTCCGGGAACGTGTACAAATTTTGTGACATCGTGATGATAGAACTCGAACGAGTCAATTTTAAACAGATGTTCGATGTTTTTCAGATCGCCCGTAATAAGATTATCCATCCCTATCACGTCATAACCTTTGGCAATAAACTTATCACAAAGGTGGGAGCCTAAAAATCCGGCGGCTCCGGTGATCAACACTCTTTTATTCGTTTCGTTCATCGTATCATTTTGTTTCTTTTCTTCCAATGGAAACATACTTAAATCCTTCTTTGACCATCTCTTCTACTGAATATAAATTTCTTCCGTCAAAAATAACAGGGGCGGTTAACAGCTCTTTCACTTTTGAAAAACTGGGGGATCTAAAGATGCTCCACTCTGTACAAATAACCAACGCGTCGGCATTTTCCAGGGCCTCATACATGGAGTTGGCATAGGTGAGTCTATTCCCAAAACGCTTCTCGATATTATGCATTGCCTCCGGATCAAAAACGGTCAGTTTCGCTCCTTTTTCCAGCAGGGCATTCATAATATCCATGGAGGGTGCTTCCCGAATATCGTCGGTTTCCGGCTTGAAGGCCAATCCCCAAATCGCTATATTCTTCCCATTTAAATTATTACTGAAATGTGCTTCTATCTTCGGAATAAGTATCTTTTTTTGTTTTTGGTTTACCTCAATAACCGAATTGAGAATTTGAAAATCGTAGTTTTTGTCTTTCCCGGCATTGAGAAGTGCTTTTACATCCTTAGGGAAGCAAGATCCTCCGTATCCTATTCCGGGGAAAAGAAAGCGCTTACCAATACGTGAGTCGGTTCCCATCCCGACACGTACTTTATCAACATCTGCGCCTACTTTTTCACAATAGTTTGCGATTTCATTCATAAATGTGATCCTGGTTGCCAGGTAGGAGTTGGCGGCATATTTAGTTAATTCGGCCGATTTCTCATCCATAATAATTATCGGGTTACCAGAACGAACAAAAGGACCATATAGTTTTCGCATCAAATCGGTCGCCCTTTCACTACTCGACCCCACAATAATTCTTTCCGGTTTTAGAAAATCGTCTACCGCGAAGCCCTCTCGTAAAAATTCCGGATTTGAAACCACATCGAATTCGCAATCGGCATATTTGGCAATAACCGCTTTAACCTTTTCGGCTGTTCCAACAGGGACCGTGCTTTTATCTACAATTACTTTATACTCTTTAATTCTTTTACCGATTTCTTGGGAAACTTCTAAAACATACGATAAATCTGCAGAGCCATTTTCGTCTTCCGGAGTTGGTAAGGCTAAAAATATGATATCACCATGCTCCAGTCCTTCATCCAGCGAAGTCGTAAATTGCAGGCGGTTTGCTTTGATATTTCTTTCAAACAGTATATCGAGATGAGGTTCGTAAATAGGAAGGATGCCATTTCGCATTTTGTCTACTTTTTCAGCATCTATATCGACGCATACCACGTCATTGCCGGTTTCAGCCAGACAAGTCCCGGTTACCAATCCCACATATCCTGTGCCTATAATTGCTATTTTCATTCTTCTAAATAAACTCTCGAGAGTGTTTTAATATTACCTATTTCTTGTACACACGTTTCTAAAGTGTGCAAAAGTACAATTTGATACTATTATTAGTCCTTTTTTTCCTTTTTGTTTTCCGAAAGCTGACTCTGAATCAACATGACAATTAAAACAAAGCCAACATAATAAGACCCTATTTGCCTGTGAAATACATTTTCTACCATACAATAACTTACTAATACAATTATAAAAGCAGTAGGCATGAATTTCCTTCGGTTCTTAAAAAACACTACAAGGAGAAATAGGACGAACAAGGCAATGGCGATAAATCCGGAGTTAAAATAAATGTCTACAAACTGATTATGAGTATTGTGCCTGGACTCCACAAATTCATCCTTCTTAACGGCGTCATCGATCCGGTCATCATAACAGGCTGTCAGTTTATTCTTGGTTTCTTCAAAGCCAAAACCAATTAAGATAAATCCTTCTGTTTTATTGATCTGGTCCACGCACTTCCATACTTCAGTTCTTAGCTCCCAGGTCAATGTTCGTTCAAAAAACGATTTTTTAATAGCTTCCTCCGATGAGACACTTACTTTTGTCGAACTCAGTATTAACGCTGAAAGTCCCACAAGAACAACTAAAACAATAGGAAACCGTATCCATTTTTTAGGTCCATACAGTTGTCTGGTCAACAATAACAGGCCCAAAATAATCACTGCAATTTTTGAAACCATCAAGAAAATAAACAGCACATTGATGATGATTATCAACAAATGGTATTTATTTTCAGGGTGAAATTGCCGCCTCAAGGCCTGATAAGATATCAGTATGCTTAAAATCGCGATAAAACCTAAGTAAATCCTATCGATAAGTAAGGCTTCTATAACCTGTCGTGAAAACCCCAGTACAATATCTTCCGAAGTATTTATGATAATAAAAATATTGACCACTGAAAACAGAATTATGGCAAGTGAGGAAAAAACGATCGCAAGATTTATTTTCTTTGAATCTCCAATAGGAATATAAAGGAGAACGAACCCAAGGGATAACAACACCTTTTTGATCCAAACAAAATCATCCTCCAGGCGGTTGAAGATGGTGGCGTTGATCACGAGATAAATACAAAAGGCAACAAATAAAAGAGTTGGGGTTTTATTTAATTTTGTAAAATGCTCTTTCTTGATAATAAATGGGAATGTCACTACCAAAATCCCCATCAATATGTTGGGTAATATCCGTACGTAGTTGTCGAATGGTATTGAAAGGAACAATAACACATAAATGTATGGATATATTGAAGCTAGAAGTATGCGCACTACTTAATGTTTTTGAGTTCTAAATTTAAAAAAGATTCGCTCAACATCCTATTTTTTGAGATACTTAACTCAGCATTAATCAAAATGTGATAGCCTGCGCCATTATTGCTTGAATAATAGCTGCCAAAATACTGTTTCTTTTAATTCTTTTATCATTTTATTTACCGCCAGTAAACACCATATACTTAAATTAAGTTTAATTTGTTATTAGTGTTTTGTTGAATCTATATGTTCTATGATTTCAACATCAAATAAAAACGAGTAGATTGTTTTTACTTTTAAGCCTAGTCTCGTTGAACGGGCCCAATGAGAATAAAAAATCTATTGTTTAGAAACTTTGTAC
>SMVB01365155.1_pt1 | contig 16021 bp, 11 predicted proteins | sample 2456461 | NCBI WGS metagenome assembly SMVB01 (sample SAMN11095934, study PRJNA526329) | marine sediment metagenome | biome: Marine sediment; feature: Surficial sediment; material: Deep marine sediment; isolation source: Hadal surficial sediment | place: Pacific Ocean | collected 2014-05 | depth...
CGGTTGTGGCTCACCTTGAAGCTGGGGACCGTAATATACGGGTTTACGAGCGCGTAGTCGGGTACGAGCATCTCCTGGGCCAACATCGAGATGCGCGCCAGGTCCCACAGCGGTACGACGGTCCAGTAGGGCTGGCGTTTGACTCCGACATTGTTGACCGCGAACACTCCGGCGAGGATCAGCACCAAGATTGCCCCGAAGCTGGCGAGTTGGCGCAGTCCGTGGGAAGCTTTTCGTGCGCCCACGGCCGAGAGCACGAGCCAAAGCAGGGGTGCCACGCAGGGCAGCACATTGATCCGCACTGCCGAGGCGTAGAACGCCATCAATACGGCCACCGGTAAGGCGACAAAGCGACGCCTCGGCGTCGCGCAGAGAGCAACACCGGTGAGCAGCATTAGCGCGCTCATGGCGCCGACATCCTTGATGACCGTCGGCAACAGGCCAAAGCTGGGGGGAAGGAACCCGAGCAGCAGCACGATCCCGCAGCGCCCGGCGACGGTCCGTGCCAGCGCGATCCCGATCAGCGCGACACCCGCCCAGTAGACCGCAGCATGTACGACGAGCATCCCAGCCGGGCCAAACGTCACCCGGTTCGTCAGCATCCAGAGGTAGGCCATGATGGGTGGGTGCGGGTTCGAGATCCTGTCTTTTTCCGCCTGGAACAGCTGGCTGGCCGAGTCCCAGTTCATGAACCCCGGATGGAAGAGGTAGAGTGTTGCGGCGAAGCCGACGAGCGCCACTGCACAGGGAACGCCCAATCGTCGACCTTCCGAGGACGTCATGCGAGAACTCGCTGCAGCCGAGTCATTTCAGCGAACCGCTGCCCGTCTCTGCGGCGAATCAGCTCGACCACGGAACTGACCATCACGGTCGCTAGTATGAAGAGCCGTGCGCCGAAGGGCAATGACAAGCGGCCCGCACAAGCACTTCGAGTCTTCGATCCGGGAGCCAAAGAAGCGGGTTGAAACATCGTAGAAGATGGCCCTGTGCACGCAATGCGGCGTCAGATCTCCGTTCGTGCCGCGCCTGCGAAGCGTCGCACGCCCGATGTCACAGAGCTCAGCCCGCGCGGGTATGGATCGATCTCCCCCATTAGCCTACGCGAAACTTTGTCGACGGCGCGAGCTCCTATATGGGGAACCGGTACGTGTCCAGGCTGTAACGGGGCGGCCGCCAGCTGCGGACTTCCATCGCCTCGGGGCTGGGCTCGAGTTCCGGAGCCCACTCGATTGGCTCCACTCCACCGTTGGCCAGTACGACCCGGGACCACTTGAACTCGGCAATGCCCCGCTCGTTGCGCAGGTAGTCGGCGTGGTTCGTCCCGATGGACTTGCCCTGAATGCCGCCGACCAGCGTCTCGAGGAACTCAATCCGGGAATCGATTCGCCAGAGGACCTGGCGGGCGTCCGACAAGCGGTGCAGTGTCAAGTCCCTGCGGGGCCTTCTCGGGTGGGGGAAGAATCCTCGCCGCGTTCATGTGGAGCTCGCCCGGGCGCGCCATCGGAACGCCAGGGGAACGAGGCCAAGCACGGCGAGCGCCGTCACAGCCGCGACGCGGCCCGCTCGATAACCGGGCGCGGCGTAGCTGAAGACGATCCGGTGCTCGCCCGGAGGCAGGCGGACACCCCGAAAGAGATAGTTCGCCGGCCATACCGGAGTGGGCTGTCCGTTTACGGTCGCGGTCCAACCCGGGGCGTAGGCATCGGTGAGTACGAGTGCTCCCCCGCGATCGCTGCGCGCGTGCACGACGACCCGCTCCCGATCGTACGAAACGATTTCGGCCTCGACGAGCGGCTCTCCTCCCGCGCGCGCCTCGAACTCGGCGGATGCGACCACATCCCGGCGAGGATCGAAACCAGGGCTGAGAATCGCGTTCGCCGCCTCTTCGTCGCTGGCAGTGACGATGATTCCTTCGACGGTATATGCCCGCGGTAGGGCGTCGGCGTTCTCGTATACGCGAAGCATGTTCCGCTGGGAGGGTTCCACCAGCTCGGGCTTCTTCGGAAATTGAGCGAGGAAGGGGCCCAGCGGGGCCCTGTTTTCCGCTTCACTGGGTGCGATCAAGTAACGGACGCTCATCATGTCGAGGAGTCGCAAATGCGCCGGTCGCTTCGTCAAGGCGAGAAAAGCGCTCGGCCTCCAACGGTATCGCTGACCGGCTCGATCCGGAAGACGACCGTTCAACAGGAGGGCGAAGTATTTTTCGAGTCGGCTCGAAACGAGCGGATCGTAATCGTCCGCCATGTACATCTCGGCCACCATTCCCTGCTTGCTTGCCATCGAAGCGATGATCCACCACCGACCGACGAAGAGTGATCGCCAGAGCCCGACCCTCGACGCCAGCCGTTCGTACGTAGGATGATAGGCCGAGAATGAGTTTCGACCGGTCCAGACGGATTGGGTCGGAGGCCGCTCTGGTTCCTCGTGATCCGCCGAGTACTTTCGTAACGAATACGGCAACTGAACTTTGTTGGTGCGCGTGCTGATCAACGTCGCCAGAACCGGTGCGAGCGTCCCCGGACCGACCAGAGCAGGTGGCAACAGCGCAGCCGCGAGCGTCGCTCCGGTGGCGATCAAGTTGTGGCGGTCGATCGCGGGAACCGACCGCATCGCAGAAAGACTGGCCCCGAGGATCACGACGGGGACCAGCGCCATGCGGAGGCGACCCGACGGCCTGGCGACGTGTCGCAGCGCCTCGACTCCGGACGCGGCCGCCAGGGAGGCGGCGATTACCGCCAGGTATTGCAGCCGAAACGGCTGCCTGAACATCGATAGGCCGGGGATGGAGTAGTAGAGAGAGAACCAGCCGGTCGTCGGGCCCATCGAAAGCAGGCAGGCCACCGCGCCCCCCAACGCGAGCGGAAGAAGAAGCTGCCTGCGGAGGACACCGAGGAACGCCAACAGCACGATGGGGCCGGGAATGATCATTGAGACGAGACTGGCTCTGCGATCGAACAGTTTGGCGGCGTTGAGTCGCCATGAGCCCCACGCTGGCATGACCTCGTGGATCGAGAGCGGTTCCGTCGAACGAACAGTCTCGGCCGTCCACAGCAATGTGGGGGCCCACTGGATGGAAGAGAGGCACAGCGCCAACACTCCTGCGGCGAGGATCCGCCAGATCGCCGGCGGAGCAAGAACGAGAGCGCGGTAACGGCGATCCAGGAGCAACCCGGCCCCGAAGAGCGCGATGCCATACACGAAGTAGACAACGACCTGATATCCCCCGGCCAACACGGGAGCCGCGGTGGAAACGGCTGCGAGCGCCACGTACCGCCATTGCTTCGTCGTGACGATGCGGAGTACGGCCAGCGCCGCGACTGGAAACCAGACACCGGGCTCGAGAAGGGTCGAGGGGTTATAGATGACCGTTACGGAGAATCCGTAGGTGAACCCGGCCGATGCAACGAGCGCTCCCCAGATTCCCCACCCCAGCGCGCGGACGAGTGCGAACATTCCGACCGCACCGAGAGCAATGTGAAGGATTGTGCTTGCACCGATCGCTTGCCAGGGATCGAGGAATAGAAGCAGGAGCCGCGCCGGATAGAAGAAGCCCACGCCGAGGGTTGCGATGAAGGGCAGACCGCACGCCTGATACGGATTCCACAACGGTACACGTCTCTCGGCGAGCGCTCTGGCCGCCTCGGTGTACATCGGTCCGAAGTACATCAAGAGATCGGTACCGATGGGATCGTAGAACTTCGCGCTTGCGAGGATCCGCGCGTCGAAGAACCACGCCAGCAGGAGCAGCAGGCCGAACACCGCAATCAGATCGAGGCGGTGAGAGAAGACCCGTGCAACCAGTTTGCCGAATCCCCGTCTGCTTCGTCCCGGATCAGGCACCTTTTCAGACATCGCAGTCGGATCCAACGAAGACCCCCTCTCATACTATACGCGGCGCACCGTGTATATCGCTATATTGCGCTCGAGCGAGAGGGATGCAGAGAAGGATCAAGCGCATGGCGGTTCGTATTCGCCACGGAGTGGCTGTCGCAGCACTCCTGACTCTGGGATGCTGGGAGGAGGTGTACGTCCCGCCCGATGGGCGCTGGAATGTACTGGTCGTGGTGCCCGACACGGTCCGGGCGGACCACCTCGGGATCAACGGTTACCCCGCGCCCACCAGTCCCGCACTCGACGCGCTCGCCCGGGAGGGCGCGAACTTTACGCAAGCCATCACCGCGGCGCCGCGTACGTGGCAGTCGTACACGTCGATCCTCACGGGTCTCTACCCGCCGCGGCACGGGGTCCGCTACATCTGGGACCATCCGCTCGAGACGGAGACGCCGACCATGGCCTCCGTACTCGGAGCCCGCGGCTGGGAGACCGCGGCGTTCGACGCCAGCAACTTCCTGCGCTCCATGACCGCGGGGAAGCAGTTCCAGCGCTACAACGTCGCGACGAGGATCGGTGGCCGCAGCGAAGACGCAGTGGTCGTGGAACGGGCGGCGAAGTATCTCGGCAGACAGCGCGATGCGCCCTTCTTTGCCTTCGTGCGCATCAACGGTGCACACTGGCCATACCTCCACAACGAGTGGACCGACGAGTTCGAGCCCTGTTCCGGCCACCGCCACCTCTTCAACGGGATGACCTACGGGCTGGCGCATCCGGCCCCAGGAGAGGGCTTCAGCATCGCCAACGAGAGAGCCTTTCGCAACGCAATCTGGACCGATGACATCGACGAGGACACGCGCCGTCACCGCATCGCCCATTACGATGCTGAAATCCGGGCCACCGACACCCTGATCGGGCAACTCGTCGACAGTCTGCGCGAATCAGGGCTCCTCGAGAGGACCATCATCGTGATCAGCTCCGACCACGGAGAGTCGTTCTTCGAGCACGGCTACATGCAGCACGGCCCACGCGTCGACGATCCGGTGATGCGTGTTCCGCTGATCGTGCGGCTTCCGCGCGGCCACCCGGCGCACCGTTCCGGACGGGTCGTGGACACGCTCGTCCGCACCGTCGACATCGCGCCCACCATCTTCGATGCCGTGGGCGTACCCGCGCCCGAGGGGCTCGACGGTGTCAGCCTGCTGCCGGCCATCCGGGGCGAGGAGCCGCCCGATCTCTGGGCGTACGGCGAGACGGGACGGTCGTTCATGGGCATAGACCCGGAACGCCACCTGCCGGGCGTCGAGGGCAAGCAGCGCATGATCCGAACAGCGAAATGGAAGCTCGTCTGGATCCCGGACGAAGACGGGGGGATCCATCGACTCTACGATCTGCACAACGACCCCGGCGAGACCGTGGACCTGGCGGCGCGCGAGCCGGAGCGATTGATGGCGCTGCGCAGACACCTCGACACGATCCTCGCAGTCGAACGGCAACGCACGCCGGAGCGCAAGCTCACCGAGGAGCAAGAACAGCAGCTGCGCGAGCTGGGCTACCTGCGCTGAGCCCCTGAGAGCCACTCCAATTCAGCAGCGCCCGACCCACTCGATGCATCGCGTGTTCTCCGTCGGCGGCTGGCCGGATCGTAGGGTTGCGGCGCAACGCGGTGCACTTCGCGGAGCAGGGAGCCGCATCAGCGCGCTCGCGATCGTCACCGGAGGCTCGGGTTGGCTCGGGCGCCGCCTTGTGGCTGCGCGTCGCGTCGGCCCCGCGGACCTCCCGGCCCTACGACCCGCGACGCGCATGCAGTCGTTCGACCGTGATCGACCCGGACTTCTCCTCCACCTCGCACCGAAACTCCTCACACAGTCGATCGACGATCGCTCTCAACAGCTCCCGGCCCAACACGTCGTAGTCGCGATGTCTCCGCGACAAGGCAGGTCGGTCCACGAACAGCACGTCGCCGGCGCGCAGTGGGTGTGCATGGTTCACGATCCGGTCACGGTTCGACCTTACACGGCCGTCTTCCGTTGCATGCGTCACCGGGAAGACGTGGCCTTTCCCACTGAGCATGACCACTTCCACGGTGGCTACGGGCGCCAAGAAGACGGCGACCTCGCGAGCTTGGGGGGCGTACTCTTCGATCAGGCGCAGGGCTTGCGCGCTCACACCCAAGGTTGGCTCGGGACGGGTGAGACAGCCGGGCAGCGCTGGACACCCCCCAATCCGAAAAAACCACGGCACCCCACTCAACGAAGTGCGGCTCGAATGGTCTATCCACTCCCGAAGCGGGTGCCAGTATTGCACGGCGACGAGGATCGATAACGCAGATAGACAGAACACCGTAGCCAACCTGAAACCCCGTGAAAGACCAGTCCCCCGCCGGGTCAGTCGCTCTCCCCAGAACCCGGCCACGAAGACCGCCGGAATGACGACGGTGTGCAGTCGCGACGAGATCGAGAGACCCAGATAGTAGGTCAGCTGGGAGATTCCCAGCAGGGTCATGCCGAATGCTATGGTGAGTGCCGACGCCCCCCGCTGTGTTCTCAGAAACGGCAGGCTGTAGGCACACGCGATCAACGAGGCAAGGTAGATCAGAACGACGGCGACCCACCCGCCGCCGAGTGGCGCGGCGATGTTGGTCAACCCTTCCCCCACCGGCGTATACGCACGGACGAAAACCAGGTAGCGCTCCCACTGCGGCCATTGCCCGGCACGAGAGTACGTATACAGCGCGAGCGCCAGATGTGCGGTCGACACGCAGATCACCGTCGAGCAAGCCCGAATCGCCAGTGGCCTGACCCATGGGCGGCGTTTCCCGGCGTCGAAGGCCGTCTCGAAAGCAACGATTCCTCCAGCGGTTGCCAGTGCAAAAAGGAAGACTTCGACACTCCACACGGATGCGATCGCAACCACAGCGCTTTCAGCAAGCCTCGACGCGCGCGTCAGCGACGGGCGGTAACAGCGGGCTGCAACAAGCAACAGGAGTGCATAGGGGAGTCCAAGTCTGAGGGGCCCGCCCGAGGGGAATATCGTGGCGCCGCCATGTCCCCCCACGAAGTTCACCAGAATCACTGCGGCCAGCACCATTATCGCGCACGTCACAGAGTGCAAGACACTGCGCAGAAGAACGTAGACACAGGCGTACTGAACGATCACGAATATGCTGACGATGAGCGCAAGTCCGACATACGACATCGGCAGCGCATCCGGCGTGAAAACCGCGGCCAGAAGGTATATCGGAAACACGCCGTACTGGGAGACGACATCCACCAACAGGGTTCGTCCGTGGACGATCGCGGTCACCGGCCCCAGGAAGGCGCCGTGATGGGCCATGTTGAAATGCAGATGAGGGTCGAAAACAAACACCATCATGCCCACGACGACGAGCACATCACCGACCCGCACCAGCCACCGCGGTAGCGTCCGTCGCCGTGGCAATCGCACGCACAGTCCCATCGCGGCCACGACGGCTATTCCCGCCAGGGCCCACGGACCTGGAAAACTGCGAACGCTGAGGAGTAATACGGTAACGGCAGCAACCGGTGGTAATACGATCGGAGTCATTCTCGCGAGGATCGGCTGGGACAGGAAGCGTTTGCACGCGTCTCGCGCCACGCGCAGCGTGAGTAAGAACCCGAAATTCACGGCCGGAAACAGGATCACGACGGCGGTGCACACCGCGGCGAAAGCCGCCCCCGGCTCAGCCAGACGGGTTCCGAACATTGTCGGCGTGCGGGGGAAACCCCAATTGGTCGTGGACCAGCGCAGTGCCGCGGCCGCAGCGAGAAGCGCGAGACCGTTCACCAGAACGAGCACGGGAAGTATCTGGCGCCGCCCGCCGCCGAGCCGTGCGGCGATGTATCGAACCAGGCCACTCGCGGAGATCGCCAGGAGCGGGGCGACCGTCCAGACCTCGACGAAGATTCGCCACTCCTCCGCCTCGGTGATTCCGCCGGCCCGGTGGTACCAGATGATCAAGAAGATGAAGTAGACCCCGTAATCGAGGGCTAGCAGGGCGGCGAAAAGTTGCTCGGATGCAGATGCCCGTTCCCGCCACCGTACACGCAACGAGCGCGCTCGGATTCGATCCATGACGGTCAACTGGAACACTCCGCCGACGACCCATGCCCGTCCTATTGCGGCAAGTCCGGCGGCGCCGCTTTGGGCCAGGGATAGGTGTTGACACCGGCAGCGCTGTCGAGAGGGGTCTTGGGGAGTGTTTCCTGCCAACTCAGCACTTTTCTGGACAGGCGTTTCACCAGACCCGGGTTGCTCGCCGCAAGGTTGTTCATCTCCGACGGGTCCGCGGGGATATCGTACAGTTCGGTCCGGCTGCCGTCGGGATTGACGAGGAGCTTCCATCTACCTTCACGAATGGCCAGAACGGGGCTGCGATTGATGGGGTGTCCGTAAACCTCGTAGCGCCACTCCCACATCAGCGGTTTCGTCCGTGTCTGCGGTCTGCCTCTGAGCGCTGCGGACATGTCCTCGCCATCGAGCTTCAGGCCCACTGGAAGCTCGATCCCCGCCAGAGCGCAGATGGTGGGGAGGAAGTCGACGCCGCTGATCACCGTGCTGTCGTCGACGCGGCCGGCCGGCGTCGCCTTCGGCCAACGGACGATGAACGGGACGCGCACGCCGCCCTCGTAGATGCTGCGCTTGCGGCCGCGGAACGGCCCGGTGCTGCCCACGCCGCTGTGGGACGCATTGCTGATAAAAATGTCCTCGGGTCCGTTGTCACTGGCAAAGATGATCAGCGTATTGTCAGCGATTCCCAGCCTCTTCAACTTCTCGACGAACAGACCTATCTGCGTGTCCAACTGGTTGACGGCGGCGTAGTAGATCTGCCACGCGCCGCGGTGCCTGACGCTTCCTGGCGAGTAGCGCCTGTAGAATTTCATCTGGGCATCCGAGGGATTCAGCGTGGCATGCGGATCAATGAACCAGACATTGACGTAGAAGGGGCGGTCCCGGTGTTTCTGGATGAACGCATAGGCTGCGTCCAGGGTTTCTTTGGCCGCGACAGGCCGTTTCTCGGCCTTCCAATGATTGAATGTAGTCAGGGCGCGCGGGTCGTTGCTGAGGTTGCTGATGCTCTCGCTGATGCCGTAGGCGCCCAGCAAGGGTGCGCCCCAGCCTGCTCCCAGATGCCACTTGCCAAAATGCCCGGTGACATAGCCGTTCTGCTGCAGCAGTCGGGTGATCGTCATCACCGCCGGGTCAAGGAAATTCTTCATGCCCCGGGCTTTGTTGTTTCCCGGACTGCCAAAATGGCCGTGCACGCCGAGTCGGGCGGGGAACCTTCCGGTCATGATCGCCGCGCGGCTCGGCGAGCAGACGGAGCCGGCGACGTAGAACTGGGTGAAGAGAATTCCTTCTCGTGCGAGTCGGTCTATATTGCTTGTCATCAGGCGCCTGTTCCCATACGAGCCGAGATCGCCCCATCCCAGATCGTCCGCAAAGAGAAAGACGAAATTGGGTCGTTCGTCGGCCAGGCCCAAGCTTGGCGCGCAGAGGAGCAGCAGGGTCCCGAACAGCCCCTGCCTCCAGCACAGTCTTCCAAGATTCCGAGCGATCTCCCTCATCGTCAATTCTCCAGACCATTCGGCGCACCGCACGATGGGATATTCGCCATCCACTGGGATGGCGGCTATCGGCGTGCCGTGCCGCCTGAGTAGACCTCCTCGATCACCGATTCCGGGCGATGGTTCACCTCGTCGAAGATGCGCCAGATGTACTCGCCGATGATGCCGAGCATGACGATGATCAGGCCGAGGAGGAACGAGATCAGCGCAGCCAGGGTCGCGAAACCCCGGTTCGCCTCGAAGTCGCGTTGCCCGAGGAGGGCCAACACGACCACGACGATGCCGTAGAGGAAGGCCAGGGTCGCCACGCCGAACCCGGTGACCGAAATCAGCCGTAGGGGCACCATCGAGAAGCCGAGCAGCGAGTCCACGAAGAGCTTGAGCCGCTTGCGGAACGTCCATCGGGAGGCACCGTGCTCGCGTGCCTGCCGTTTGTAGTAGATCACCGCGGGCTTGAAGCCGAGATAGTGCGCGAAGACGGGAACGTTGATGTTCTTTCCGGACTGCTGCATGTAGGGGAGCAGTGCACGGTCCATCAGCACGATGTCGAAGCCGCCGCGGGGGTAGTCGCTCATCACGAGCAGCTGCACGAGCTTGTGGTAGATCGAGGCGAAGAGCCTCGAGCTCCATGAACCCTCGCGTTCGGTACGCGCGCAGATGACATACTTGGCGCCGGCCAGCCACTTGTCCACCATCTGGATCAACAGCGCCGGAGGATCCTGTAGATCTGCCGTGAGGATCGCGAAGCAGTCGCCCTCGACGAACTGGAAGCCGGTCTTGAGCGCCATCATCGAGCCGAAGTTGCGGCTGTGCTTCACCACCTTGACGGCGTCGTAGTCCGAGGCGATGTCGAGGAGCTCGCGCAGGGATCCGTCCCCCGAGCCGTCGTCGACGAAGATCAATTGGAGGCGAACCTGCCGCTCCCTCAGCTCCGCGTCGATCTGCATCAGGGCATCAAAGAGCGGGCGAAGGGACTGCTCGTTGTAGTAGACGGGGATGACGACCGAGAGCGTCTTCATCTCATTCGAGGAAGAACTCGGAGTTCAGGCGGGAGATGCTCGTCAGGGTCTTCTTCCGCCACGTTCCGATGATGACCTGGTTCTTCTCGACGTCGCTCATCACGTGGCTCCCAGCGGAGATGATGCAGTTCTCCGCTACCGACACATGATTGGCGATTGTGGAATTCGCGCCAAGGAAGGAGTAATCGCCAACGGAGGCGGATCCATTCACCGCGCTGTGGGCTGCCACGAAGCAGTGGTTCGAAATGGTGGAGTGGTGGCCGATGAAGCATCCGCTCCAGAAGATTACGTCGTCTCCCACAGACACGAAGGGCTGGATCACCGCCTTCTCGAAGACGAAGCAGTGCTCGCCGAGCTGGACGTTCTTCCAGACGAAGGCCTCTGGGCTCACGTAGGAGGCGGCCCGATAGCCGTGCCCTAGCGCCAGCTCGTAGAGCCGCGCGCGGACCTTGTTCAGCCCGAAGTAGGTAATGGCGACGAAGAAGTGATGGTCTTCGGGAGCGAAGTGCTCAGTCAGCTCCTGGAAGGGAACCACCGGAAGGCCGAAAAGGTTCGACTCATCGATGAACTGCTCCTCGACACCGAAGCCCACGACCTCGTAGGGCGAGTCGTGAGTGAAATACTCATAGGCAACCTTCGCGAACGCACCCGTCCCGATCAGGATGAGGCGCTCGCGTTTCTCCATGCACGGTAGTGTGGCGCGAATGTCCAGAAACAGCAACCGGAAGTCAATGTGCAGCCATTCTGCACACGCCTTCAGTCGGCCGGATCGAGTTCTCGGAGTGCGTCCACCACCAGCCGCTGCTGCTCTTGCGTGAGTGCCGGATACATCGGAAGCGAGAAGATTCGATCCGCCACCGCCTCGGTGACCGGCAGGCTGCCGACGCCCCCCCCGAACGACTCGTAGGCGGGCATCGTGTGGATCGGCCAGGGGTAGCTCACGTTGACGAGGATCTCGCGGCTCGCGAGCTCCGAGACGATCCGATCGCGCTGCTCGTGGCGCACGACATAAAGATAGTAGGCGTGCTCATTCCCCGGGGCGCTCTTCGGCAGCACGAGCACCGTGTCGGCTAGACGCAGGTCATAGTGCTCTGCGATCTCCCTTCGCTTCGCGATGTACTCGTCGAGATGCCCGAGCTTCTTGCGCAGGATGGCGGCGTGCAGCTCGTCGAGCCGGGAGTTGTAACCGTGCTCCTTGGCGAAGTAGCGCCCGTCCATGCCATAGAAGCGAAGGCGACGGAGCCGCTTCTCGGTTGCTCCGTCGCTCGTGAGGACCATCCCGCCGTCGCCGTAGCCCCCGAGCAGCTTTGTGGGATAGAAGGAGAAGGCCGCGGCGTCGGACATGGAGCCCGCCTTCGCCCCCCGGAAGCTCGCACCGTGGCTCTGGGCGCAGTCCTCCACCAGCTTCAGGTCGTGTCTGTCCGCGAGTCCTCTCAGCGCATCCATGTCGACACACTGGCCGTAGAGGTGGACGGGCAGGATGCAGCGTGTTTGCTCCGTGATGGCCTCCTCCACTTTCGAGCTGTCCATCAGGTAGGTGTCCGGATCGATGTCGACGAAACGCGGTCGGGCTCCGGAGGAGACGACGGCGGAGACCGTCGGAACCGCCGTATTGGAGACCGTGATGACCTCGTCGCCCTCGCCGACGCCCACAGCCTTCAGGGCCAGAAAGATGGCGTCGGTGCCGTTCGCGACGCCGACGCCGTGCGCGACGCCGCAGTAGCGCGCAAACTCTTGTTCGAAGGCGGCAACCTGGCTCCCGAGGATCAGGCTGCCCGATTCCAGAACGGCATCGATGGCCTCGTGGATCTCCGTCCTCTCTGTCTCGTACTCCTCGAGATAGCTCCACACCCGAATCGACATATCTGCTAGCGCCCTCCCGCCGAGCGCCGCATCCAGTCGAGCACGAACGCATCATCGAGCAGCTCCCCGCGCAGGCCCTCCAGATCACGCGTCCGGATCCTGTCGAGCACCTCCTGCATGAAGAGCGCGAAGCAGTCCGCGGCTGGCACCTTGACGATGGACGCGCCGCTCTGCTGCGACACGAGCAACTCGTTCTCCAGATCATCAGGAGGCGTGAAGACACGGTCCACGTCCGCGCCGAGATCGGGTCCCAGAAAAGAGAGGCGGTTGCGATAGGCCGTCGTGAAGCCGAATTGGCCCGCCATCGAGCATCCCCCCGGATAGCTCATCAGGACGCTGAACGCCGTTTCGACGCCGTCGGGCCCGCCCGTCGACAGTACCTTGCACTCGATGTCCTCCGGGCGGCCGCCCCAGAAGACCCGGCCCGGCGAAGCCGCATAGGGGCCGAGGTCGTAGAGCGCACCGCCGCCGAACGCCCTCCGATAACGGAAGTTCTCCCCGTCCATGGGCGGGAACGAGAAGCTGGCCAGGATGCAGGTCGGTGCAGCGCCCGGACGGGCGAAGAGCTCCCGGATCGCGTCGATCTGCGGGTGCCGCGTGTAGACGGTCGCCTCCGCCAGACACAGACCGCGGCTCCGGGACACCTCGACGAGCCGCTCAGCCTGCCCGAGATCGAGAAAGGCGGGCTTGTCGACGACGACGTGGCGGCCGGCCTCGAGCGCGCGTTCGGCCCAAGGCGCGTGCTCGCTGTTGATGAGCGACACGTAGACCAGTTCGGCGTCGCTCTCCGCGAGGGCCCTCTCGTAGTCCGAGAAGGCGGCATCAGAAGCGCTGCGGGAGGCGATGTCGATCCCGGTGATCTCGGGCAGCGTAGAGAGCGCCGGTAGCAGCCGCTTCCTGGCGATCGCGGAATTACCGAGGATCAGGACCCGCACGCCGCTCCCCTCCTCAGATCCAACTCGCGCAGGACAGCAGGGTCCGCGCGTCGACACTGAGATAGCCGTGCTTCAGGAGCTCGAGCAGCTGCCCCAGGGTCATCCAGGTGAAGTGCTCCGGCACGTCGAGCACCTCGTCCGCATCGAGTTCGAGGATCGTGTTGAGGTTCTCCATGTGGAAGAAGCGCCCGCCCTCCTCCGATTGGATCACCGAGTAGCGGATCTCATCCGCATCGAGCTCGAGGAAGCGATCGAGGAACGGATACTCGCTTGAGCGCTCGCGTTTGTGTTCGATGTTCGACAATGAGACAGTGGGGGCAAGATCGACCACGTCGACGTTCCCGGGCTCGACCTTCGCCTGCACGAGGAAGTGCAAAAGCCCTCCGTGCTTCTGGGTGATGAAGCCGTGGAGACCCGTGGTGGCGTCCATCAGCAGGGGCTGCGTCCATCGCGCCACCTCCCGTTTCCCCGCCTCCACGGCGACAGCGATCACCGAGAAGTACCGACGCGACTCGTGGACGATCTCGCTCTCGGTGATCTCCCAGTTCCCCACATCGGCGAGCGGGATGGTCTCGGCTCTCAGCTCAAAGCGGGTCTTCATCTCGGTGATCCAGGCCAGCAGCGCGTCCATGGAGTGCATCGCGCTGGACTCCGCGTACACGGACGTGAGCAGATCCTTCTCAAAGCCCTCGAGCGCTCGCGCCTCTGGAGAATCGGCGGCACGCGGTTCCCGATCGACGTAGGGGATGCAGGAGATCACCGACCTCGCATCCATGTTCACGAAGTTCTCGAGCCCCTGGAGCCTCTTGATCTCGCCGAGGGTGAGCCAGCGGAAGTCGTCGAGGACCGAAACCTCGTCCTCGACCTCGACGATCATGTTCCGATTGCGCTTCTTGAGGAATCGGCTGCCCTGCTCGGTCTGCAGCTGGTCGACGAGCCGGCGCTCGGCGGGCGCCTGGGAGAAGTACTCGAGATAGCTCGGAACGTGTCCACCGTGGACCTGGCTGAAGTTGCTGCGGGTCGCCTGGACGGTGGGAGAGAGCTGGAGAGTGTTGATGTTTCCCGGCTCCGCCTTCGCTTGCATCAGGAAGTGCAGGACACCGCCGAAGCGCTTCGAGAGGATCCCCAGGATCCCGATCTCCGGCTGGTTAATGATGGGTTGGTCCCACCGTGTGTCGTCGCCGAAGTTGGTTTCGACGCGGAGCCCCTCGATGCGGAAGAAGCGGCCCGAGTCGTGCACGAGATTCCGGGTCCCGGGCTCGAAGCTCCACTGGTCCATCGCGTCGAAGGGGATCGGGCGCACCCGGAAGGCGTTCGACGCTTCGCACTCGCGAAACCAGGAGAGGAAATCCGAGTTGTCGAAGCAGGGGCTCTCCCGGAGCAGGGAAGAGCGCAGGAAGCTCAGCTCCTTGGATTCCGCTGCCATGTCAGACGCCTTCGGGATGGAGCACCTGGAGATAGTCCTCCCAGGTCCGGACCGAGCGGGAGATGTCATAGTGGGTGCTCGCCAGCACCAGACAGACCGTATCCGACGACATGCCGCGGATCTTGATGAACAGCATCCTGGGCACGTAGAGACCCCGGGTAGGGTCGTCCATCCGATAGGTGGCGGAGGCCTTCCCATCGCAGAGCTCCATCTCGAAATCGCCCGCCAGGGAGACGACCAGCTGGTCGGTGTCCATGTGGGCGTGCCCGCCCCGGTCCGAAATCACGTGATGCATGTAGAAGATCCGCTCGATCGGAAAGGGCACGTCCCGCTGGCTCTCGATCGAGGTCAGGACGCCACGATCGTCCCGGTTCGAGGGCAGATCGATCCAGCGCACTTCGTCCAATCGGGGTCCGGCGAGCTTCATCGGGTTCGAGAGCATAGGTCTTTTTTGGCACACCGGTTTCAGGGGCGAGCGCGCTCCGAATGCCAACGTAGCACCCGGCATGGGCCGAATTTCTTCTCCTGCCGGTAGCCGGTGCGGATGAAACGGATGTACTCGACGTCTCCGCCGAGAGACGGCGACAGATCGCTACCGGCGGATAAGCGATTCAAGCGGGGTCTCGCGGTCTTCGGACGTCCGAAAACCTCGTATGATGGTAGGTCTTCGGGGGATCTGGGGCTGACCGGGAACGTAGGCGCCGACCTGCGGCTGCGATCCTCCGCCCCCTCCTCGGAACTCAGCATCGATCCGGGGGGCTCCTCGGCGACCAACTTCAACGGCCCTCCTTCCGGGCCACCAGGAAGGTGCGATTCCGGTCGAGGAAGGTGCCCTCGCGCAGGATGCACCGGTTCATCACGTGGAAGCGCTCCGCGATGATCTCGCACACCCCCTCCAAACCATCCCCTTCCAGCTCCGGGGGATGGGATTCGAAAAGGAGGAGTCCGCCCGGCTCGAGCAGCGCGTGGCACTTATCGAAGTAGGCCTCGGTCGAGATTCGTGTGTTGCCGTCGTAGGTCTTGTGATTGGCGAAGGAGAGCACTGCGCCGAAGCTCGCGTCGGTCTCGAGATCCTCGAAGGAAGACACCCGTAGCTCGACGTTTGGGCGCTCCAAGAAGCGGGCTGCCAGCTCACCGATCCGAACGAGATGGGGGTTGAGATCGAAGCCCACCAGCCGCGGCACCACGTCGGCGATCGAGAGGGAGACGAAGGCGGTATTGCAACCGATCTCGAGGGTTGGACGACCTTCGACGAGCTCCCGCAGACCCATGGCCGCGACCCGTGTCCGCGTATCCCGCAGCCCTGTGACGTGGATTTCGTCGAGGGATTGGTAGAAGTAGCCCTCTCCGTAGTCGTAG
>SMVB01403318.1_pt1 | contig 16014 bp, 16 predicted proteins | sample 2456461 | NCBI WGS metagenome assembly SMVB01 (sample SAMN11095934, study PRJNA526329) | marine sediment metagenome | biome: Marine sediment; feature: Surficial sediment; material: Deep marine sediment; isolation source: Hadal surficial sediment | place: Pacific Ocean | collected 2014-05 | depth...
GGGCCGAGCGCGGCCCCAGCCCCGGCAATTTGGCGAGCAACTCGATCAGACGGTCGATTTCGGAAGCCGGCATTGCACCGCTAGCCGAAAGGCAGGTTCATTCCGGGGGGCAGTTCGAGACCGCCGGTCAGTTCCTTCATGGCCTCGGAGGTCATGGCCTCGGATTTGACCTTGGCATCGGCGTGGGCGGCGACGATGAGATCTTCGAGTATCTCGCTTTCATCGGGCTTCATCAGCGACGGGTCTACCATGAGGCCCTTCATCTCGCCCTTGCCGTTCAACGTTACCTTCACCAGACCGGCGCCGGAGATGCCCTCGACGGTCATGCCGGCTAACCGCTCCTGCATTTCCGCCATCTTCGCCTGCATCTGCTGCGCCTGCTTGAGCATCGCGCCGATATTTTTCATGGGTCAGTATCCTCGCCGTCAAAATCGTTTTCAACCGGGGTTTCCAAGCCGCCCTCCTCGCCCGCGCCATCGCGGCTGGTCACCCGCTCGATCCGCGCGCCGGTGAAGGTGTCGAGCGCCGCGCGCACCACCGGGTCTTGCGCCACCGCCGTCAGTGCGGCCTGTTCGTGGGTTGTGTCCTGCTCTGCCAGGGTCGGCTCGCCCGCCTCGCGCGACACGCTGACCGACCAATGGGCGCCGCGCCACTGGCGCAAACAGTTCAAGACCTCGCCAGATAATTTCCCCGGCGCCGTGTCGTTGGGCCGGAATTCCAGGCGGCCGGGTTCATAAGCGATCAGATGGACATTCATATAGAGATTGTTGCGGAGTTGGATTTCACGCTTTTCGGCGAACAGCTCGACAAGCTCGCGAAAATTTTCAGGGTCCGGATCGCCCACCATTTGCGGCGCGGGCGCCAATTCGGGGGCCACGGCGGCCATCGTCGTGGATTGCGGCGGCGATTGGGGCAACGGCGGCGCTTCTCCCCCCATAGCGGGCGCTTGCGTGTCAGCGATTGCAGTCGCGCCACCATTCCCCGCCGCATTTGCGCCTGGCGGCGGCGCGGCGGCAGGCTTGCCGCCATCCGCGCTGAGGCGCGCCACGATATCGGCCGGCGACGGTAAATCGGCGGCGTAGGCCAGTCGAATGAGAACCATCTCGACCGCCGGCAACGCCAGGGGCGCCCGCTGGGCTTCGCCCAACCCCTTGAGCAGTATCTGCCACGCCCGCGACAAGACCGAGACCGGCAGCCGTTCGGCCAGATCGCGGCCACGGGTTCGCTCAACTTCCGATATCGTCGCATCGTCGGTGGTTTTCGGCACCAGCTTCACCCGGGTGAGCCAATGGCTGAGCCCGAGCAGGTCCTGCAGTATCGCTATCGGATCGGCGCCCGAATCGTAGAGCGTTCGCAGACCGGTGAGTGCGTCGTCGGCGCGGCCGGCCATGACCGCCTCGAACAAATCGTAGACGCCGCTGGCGTCGGCGATCCCCAACATGGTGCGCACCTGCGCCTCGGTGGCGGCCACCCCGCCGGAGCCATAGGCCGCGATCGCCTGGTCGAGCAACGACAGGCCATCGCGAACCGAGCCGTCGGCGGCGCGCGCGATCAGCCGTAAGGCGCCTTCGTCTACCGCCGCCGATTCCTTGGCGACGATACCGGAGAAGTGCCGCATCAGCTCGTCGGCGCCGACGCGCCGCAAGTCGAAACGCTGGCAGCGCGACAGAACGGTGACCGGCACCTTGCGGATTTCGGTGGTGGCGAAAATGAACTTCACATGCTCGGGCGGTTCTTCCAGCGTCTTCAGCAGGGCGTTGAAGGCATTACGCGACAGCATGTGCACTTCGTCGATGATGTAGACCTTGTAGCGGCCGAACACCGGGCGGTAGCGCACCCCATCGAGAATTTCGCGAATATCGTCGACCCCGGTGCGGCTCGCCGCATCGACCTCGATGACGTCGGGATGACGGTCCTCGGCGATGGCCACGCACTGCTCGTCGCCCGGGTCGGGCGTGATCGTCGGCCCATCGGTGGCATTGAGGCATTTGGCGATGATCCGCGCCGTGGTCGTCTTACCCACGCCGCGCACACCGGTGAGGATAAAGGCGTGCGCCACCCGGTCGAGCTTGAAGGCGTTGGTGAGGGTCTGCACCAAGGCTTCCTGGCCGATCAGTTCGTCGAAATTTTGCGGCCGGTATTTGCGCGCCAACACGACGTAGTCGCCGGTGGCGGCGCTGGACTCGATGGAAGGTGACGCCGGAGGCGGCGCCGGCGGTTCCGCATCCGGGGCCGGGCTGGGGGCCGGGCTGGGCCCGTCGAGAAAGCTGGATTGATTGATGTCGTCGATCGTCGGGCTGCCGTCTTCGGATCCAGCTTCGTCTAGAGTGCCGTCCGGAGCGTCATCATCGGGTGTCAGGTCGTCGGAGTCGGCGTTCATGGGCAGTAACGCGCCCCATAAGTGGGGGTTTGAGGGCTCGAAGTGGAAGGCCAGTTTGAATACGACCCGGGCAAAACTCGTTACGGCTGCTTCCTTCCGGACCTGACCGGGTTGGCGAGACGCCCGTCCGCCCGACCTTCCAAGGCCACTATATCAGATCGCTCGCCGGGCGGAACCAGTGCTTGGGGATCAAATCTGTTTCCGTTCGCCTGGGTTAGAGCAGTATCGGATAAGATTGAACCATTCTGGCGGAGCGGATGTGTGACAAGACCAAGGGATTTGGTGATGATCATAGCCGTAGCTATGGTCGAGCCTAAGCCCGCCGGCATTGGCACATAGCCGCCCGCCCCTTCGGGTTGGCGATCGGCGGACATCCACTTTGTCAGACAGCTTGCCCGATGTCCCAGCATCGGGCTGCGCCGTCTTTCGCGTGGCTGCCGCCCCGATCACCAACAGAATTGATTCAATCTTATCCGACACTGCTCTAACGTTGCGGCCAGGGGTCCATTATGACAATTTCACGCCTCACAAACGGCACCGCCATGACCCGCTCGAATTTCTACGCCACCATCAATCTCGACCGCGCCGCCAATCAGCGCACCGACAGCGAATAGCTGGCGAACCTGCTGCGCGCGCCGCAGAGCCGGGTGCTGCCGCTGTGGCGCAGCCAGAGCCTGTTCACCACCGGCGACGAACTGGCGATGGTCGAACTCGATATCGGCCACATCGAGACCCTGTCGGACGGCCAAAATGAGCCGATTCTGCTCGGCCTGATCGGCGAGACGGCGTATTTCAGCCTCGATGTCAGCCATATCGAAAACCCCGCCGATCACGGTATCCTGGGACAGCAGGGCCAGTTCGCCGATCTGCGCCAGGTCGGCCCGGTCATGGCGCGCGATGTGGGCAATCTGCTGGCCTATGCCCGCGGCATCGACTATTGGCACCAGCGCCACCGCCATTGCGGCGTCTGCGGCGCGGCGACGCGCAGCGAAGCGGCCGGCCACCAGCGCCGCTGCACCAATGAAGCCTGCAACGCCACCCATTTCCCGCGCACCGACACCGCCTGCATCGTGCTCACGACAACGATAAGATTATCCTCGCCCGCGCCGAGCGCTTTCCGCCGCGCATGCAGTCGGTCCTCGTCGGTTTTCTCGAACTTGGCGAAAGTCTGGAAGACTGCGTGGCGCGAGAAATTTTCGAGGAGGTGGGGGTCCAGGTCGCCGACATGACCTACCAGCATTCGCAGCCCTGGCCGTTCCCGGCCTCGCTGATGGTCGGCTTTCACGCCCGCGCCGAAAACACCGATCTGCATCCCGACCCGGCCGAACTGGTCTCCGCCGGCTGGCACAGCCGCGACGAGTTGAAGGCGATTACGCCGGACTCCGATCTACAGCTACCGCGCGCCGATTCGATCGCGCGCCGCCTGATCGAGGACTGGCTGGCCGAAGAATAAACGGGTCAGGCGTTAGTGGCGGCGGAAATCGTCGGCCGGGAAGGCGCCCAGAATGCGCACCTGCGAGGAGAAATAATCGAGCTCTTCGAGCGCCCGCGCCACTGGCGCGTCGGCCGGATGGCCTTCGAGTTCGGCATAGAAGCGGGCAACGCTGAAGCGCTCGCCGGTGATATAACTTTCCAGCTTGGTGATATTCACCCCATTGGTGGCGAAGCCGCCCATCGCCTTATAGAGCGCCGCCGGCACCGAGCGCACCTGGAAGATCAGCGCGGTCATGCAGGGCCCGGACTGGGGGTCGGGGTCGCGGCGCGCGCGCGCCAGCACGACGAACCGCGTGGTATTGCCGATGCGGTCCTCGAAGCGGTCGCGCAGCGCTTTCAGACCGTAGATTTCGCCGGCCAGCGCCGGCGCCACGGCGGCAATCTTGGGATCGCCCATCTCGGCCACCTCTTTGGCCGAGCCCGCGGTATCGGCCCGCGCCACCGTGCGCACCCCCAACTGATTGAGCTGATCGCGGCACTGGGCCAAGGCCTGGGTGTGGCTGCGCACCTCCTCGAGACCTTCCAGGGTCGCGCTGTCGAGCGCCAGCAACTGGTATTTCACCGGCAAATAATGCTCGCGCACGATATAGAGTTTGGATTCCGGCAGCAGGTGATGGATATCGGCGACCCGCCCGCCCAGCGAATTCTCGATCGGGATCATCGCCAGCGCAGCCCGGTTGTCGGTCTCGACCGCGGCGAAGACATCCTCGAAGGTCTCGCAGGGCAACGGCGTCATGTCGGGAAAGGCTTCCCGGCAGGCAATGTGGGAATTGGCCCCCGGCACGCCTTGATAGGCAATTGTGTTCGCCGGATCGGCGGTCTGCTCTGTGGTATCGGTCATCGGACGGCTCTTACAATTAACGCGCGCCTAGCCAAGGAGGGCCCGCGCGCGCTCGAGATCGGCGGGAGTATCGACACCGAGCGGAACCGTGTCAACGAGCGCCACCTCGATGCGCATCCCGGCCTCCAGGGCGCGCAGCTGCTCGAGCCGTTCGCGCGCCTCCAGCCCGCTCACCGGCAGGGCGACAAAACGGGTCAACGCGGCCCGGCGGAAGGCGTAAAGGCCGATATGGTGATAGTGCTCGCCGGCGCCGGCGGGCACCGTGGCGCGGCTGAAATAAAGCGCCCGCCCCTGCGCCGCACCCGGCTGCAGCGCGATGACCGCCTTGACCACGTTGGGATTGCCGCGTTCGTCCTCTTGCGTGATCGGGCACGCCAGGGTGGCAATATCGACGCCGGGCGTCGCCAGGGCGGCATAGGCGGCGCGCACGGCAACGGGATCGAGGGTCGGCAGATCGCCCTGCAAATTGACCACCGCATCATAGGCCTCGTTCGGATCGATGGCGTCCAACGCCGCCGCGGCGCGGTCGGAGCCCGACGGCAGATCGGGGTCGGTCAGCACGGCGGTGCCGCCGACCGCTTCCACCGCATCGGCGATTTCGCGCTCGGCGCAGGCCACGATCACCGGCCCCACATCGGCGTCCACGGCGCGGCGCCAGCAATGGACGATCATCGGCTCGCCGGCGATATCGGCCAGCGGCTTACCGGGCAGGCGGGTCGAGCCCATGCGCGCGGGAATGACAACCACAGGGTTCTGCGGTGCGGATGGGGTCGGCGGGTCGGTATCGGTCAGGGAAATTCTCCCGCGGTGTCAGTGCGCTGCGACCTAATGCCACGAGCGGCAAATCGAGGGTGGCGGTCTGTCGCGGCGAAAGATATACCTCGGGCCGCGCGAACGGAACCGCCGGTGTATCGGTCCAAGTACCCGTGAACTGGGCAGGAACGCCCATAGACACGATTTGGCGATCTGGCTAAATGCGCGGGCACACCATAGGGTGTAGAGGTTCCATCATTCATGCTGCCGGGGACTACAGCAAATGTCGGGTTTAGAAATAAACAAGTGGATCCTGGCGGCCTTCACGACGCTGCTGATCGTCTTGTTGATCGGCAATGTCGTGAACGAGCTGTCGCACAAGGAACCCCTCGAGCATAACGCTTATGCCGTGCCGGGGTTGGACGGAGCGGCGCCCGCCACGCCAGAGCCGGCGAGCCAGGCGGCGGCCGCGCCAGCGCTCGAATCGATCACGGCGCTGCTGGCCTCCGCCGATCCGGCGGCCGGCCAAAAGGCCACCAAACGCTGCGCCATCTGCCACACCTTCAACGAGGGCGGCAGCAAAAAGATCGGCCCCAACCTGTGGGGCATCGTCGGACAGGAGATGGGCACAGTCGACGGTTTCAAATATTCCGACGCCCTGCGCGATAAGGGCGGCGCCTGGAGTTACGACGATTTGAACGCCTTCCTGGCCAACCCGAAAGTGTTCATCAAAGGCACCAGGATGAGCTTCGCCGGCGTCAAAAGCGCCGAAGACCGCGCCGCGATCATCGCCTATATGCGGCAACAATCGAGTAATCCGCTGCCGCTTCCCGGCCAATAAGCCAATACCGCTAACCGCCACGCCGCCAGCGTGATAAACTCGCACGTAGCGCAAAACCAGCGCGGCGTGTGATCGGAGCCTATCATGAGCGGTAAAGTCGACCCGGCGTTGATCGACCTGGCCCTGAACCTGGCCGACGCCAGCGGGCCGGTGATCCTCGACTATTTTCGCTCCGGCCTCCATGTCGAGCGCAAAGACGATGCCAGCCCTGTGACCCGCGCCGACCGCGAGGCCGAAACGGCGCTGCGCCAAATGCTGGCCGCCGAAGTACCCGAGCATGGCATTTTCGGCGAAGAACATGGCAACGAACGCCTCGACGCCGAATATGTCTGGGTGCTCGATCCGATCGACGGCACCCGCTCCTTCATCAACGGCATTCCGCTGTTCGGCACCCTGATCGCGCTGACCCGTAACGGGGCGCCGGTGCTGGGAGTCATCGACCACCCGGCGCTCGGCGAACGGTGGCTCGGAGTTGCCGGTGCGCCCACCTTGCACTGGGGCCGCGGCGACGACGGCGCGCCGGTCCACGTGCGCTCTTGCGATAGTCTCGATCAGGCTCTGCTCTGTACGACGTCGCCGGAAATGTTTTCCAGCGACGAGATGGTCCGCTACCGGCAGGTGCAGGCGGCAGTGCGTTACGCCAGGTTCGGCACCGACTGTTATGCTTATTCCATGGTTGCCAGCGGGCAGACCGATCTGGTTGTCGAGGCCGGGATGAAACCCTATGATTATCTCGCCCTTGCCGTGGTCGTGGCGGGCGCCGGCGGCGTCATCACCGACTGGCAGGGCGCGCCGCTGACCCTCGGTTCTCCGGGTTCGGTGGTGGCCGCCGGGGACGCGCGGGTGCACGCCGCCGCCCTGGCGCTGTTAGCCGCCGAATAACGCAGAAGGCCTCGCCATGGCGCACGATGTCCGCATCGCGATTTCCTGTCCCGACCGCACCGGCCTGTTGGCGGCCATCACCGGACGCCTGTTCGACCTCGGCGCCGATTTGGGCGACACCAGCTTTGCCGTATTGGGCGAAGCCGCCGAGTTCGCCTGCGTTGCCAAACTACCGGAGTCGATGAGCCCGGAAGAGACCATGGCGGATCTCGCCAAGCTGCCCGACCTCGATGGCGCGACGATCACCGTGACGCCCTTCACCCTAGGCGCGGTACACGGCGAACGCGGTCAGATCACCCACCGCATCGAGGTGCGCGGCACCGACGAACCCGGGCTGGTGGCGCGGCTGGCCGAGGTGTTCGCCGAATTCGGCGCCAACATCGTGCGCATGGATAGCGAGCATATCCCCGGCGGCCGCGAAGGCGATTATCTGATCCGCTTCGAGGTCTGGCTGCCGCCCGAGCGCGCCGCGAGCTGCCTCGCCGCGGCGGCGAACACCGCCGAAAGTCTGGGCATGTTATGCAAAAGCGAGGCAATCTAGGCACAATCGGCGCGGTTTTGGGGCAGCATTGCGGCGGGCGCTAACAAGCACGTGAAAATCGGCCCGCGGCGCTTGATCGAAGCGGGTTATAGGCCCCATGTTGTAGCGGTGGACACCACAGGCATATGGAGGCAAGGGCATGCGACGAACCGGTGCAATCGCCGCTTTGAGCGCGCTGGCATTTTTAACGACCGCGGCAGCGGTATCCGCCGCCGGCACCAACGGCCCGGTGCATGCCCTGGCGATGCACGGCACGCCAAAATTCGGACCCGACTTCAAAAATTTCGACTACGTCAACCCGAACGCACCGAAGGGCGGCACGCGGGTCATGGACGCAACAGGCACGTTCGACAGCCTCAATCCCTTTATCCTCCAGGGTAATCCGGCCAGCGTGGGGTTGATCTACGATTCGCTGATGGTGCAGTCGGTCGACGAGGCGTTCACCTTGTACTGCCTGCTCTGCGAGACGGTCGAAACACCCGACGACCGGTCCTGGGTCGAGTTCACTATGCGCGACGATGCGCGCTGGCATGACGGCAAGCCGGTCACGGTCGACGACGTTATTTTTTCGTTTAACACACTGCGCGAAAAAGGCCGGCCCTTCTACCGGTTTTATTACGCCAGTGTCTCCGACGTGGCGAAAACCGGCGACCGCAAGGTGCGCTTCACCTTCTCTGGCCCACCCAACCCCGAATTACCGCTGATTCTGGGCGATCTGACTATTCTGCCGAAGCATTACTGGGAAACGCGCGATTTTTCGAAGACCACGCTCGAGCCGCCGCTGGGTAGCGGCGCCTATCGAATTTCCGACGTCAAACCGGGACGCTCGATCACGCTCGAACGGGTTCCCGATTACTGGGGCAAGGACCATCCCACGCAGGTCGGGTCCAATAACATCGACACGATCCGCACCGACTATTTCCGCGACCGCACCATCGCGCGCGAAGCGTTTAAGGGTGGCGATATCGATCTGTGGATCGAGAATTCTTCCAAGGAATGGGCGACGGCCTTCAATGTCCCCGCGGTTCGCAAAGGGTTGATCGTCAAACAGGAATTTCCCCATGCGCGTACGGCAGGGATGCAGGGTTTCGTGTTCAATCTGCGCAAACCCATGTTCCAGGACACCAAGGTGCGCCAAGCCCTGACCATGGCCTTCGACTTCGAATGGTCGAACGCCAATTTATTCTATAACGCCTATACGCGCTCCAACAGCTACTTCGACAATTCGGAACTCGGCAGCCGGGGCTTACTCAAAGACGCCGGTGCGGAAGAGCGCGAAATTCTGGAGCGCTACCGGGGAAAATTGCCCGAACGACTCTACACGGAGATATTCCAGGCGCCGAAGACCGACGGTAGCGGAGCGCGCGGCATCCGGCCGAACCTGCGCAAAGCGGCCAAGCTGCTGCGCGAGACCGGTTGGGTCGTGAAGAACGAAAAACTCGTGAATGGGAAAACCGGAAAACCTTTTCGGTTCGAGGTTCTACTCGTCAGCCCTGCTTTCGAGCGCATCGCCCTGCCGTTCAAACGAAATCTGGAGCGTCTCGGCATCGACGCGTCGGTGCGCACCGTCGATACGTCGCAGTATCAGAATCGACTCGATGCCCGCGACTTCGACATGGTGACGGGTAATTGGGGCCAATCGCAGTCGCCGGGCAACGAACAGCGGGATTACTGGAGCAGCCAGGCGGCGACGGCGCCCGGTTCGCGCAATCTTATGGGTATCAGCGACCCGGTGATCGACGATCTGATCGAACTTGTTATTTCCGCGCCCAGCCGGGACAGCCTGGTACAGCGCACCCGCGCGCTCGACCGCGCGCTGTTGTGGGGCTTTTACGTAATTCCCCAATTTCACCTGTCCAGCGACCGTATCGCGTTCTGGGATAAATTCGGACGGCCCGATAAGGTTCCCTTGCTCGGCGAGGCGTCCAACATCGGCGCCTGGTGGATCGATCCGGCGAAAGAGGCCGCCTTGGGTAAGAGCGCGAAAACTGAAACCGGCGGCTAGATACTGTTCTGGCCTCGATTCGCACACATCATTAGGTTAGCGCCATGCTCGCCTATATCATCCGCCGGCTGTTGCTGATCATTCCGACGCTGTTTGGGATTATGGTCATCAACTTCGCTATTATACAAACCGCGCCCGGAGGCCCGGTCGAACAGATCATCGCCCAAATTCAGGGGACTGCTGTCGACGCAACCGCCCGCGTCACCGGCGGCGGCAGCGAGCTCAGTCAGGGTGGCCTGGATGGCCAGCGTCTCGACCAAATCGGCAGTTTCGAATCCAAATACCGCGGCGCGCGCGGCCTGCCGCCGGAATTGATCGCCGAAATCGAAGCGATGGTCGGTTTCGACAAACCGCTGCACGTGCAGTTCATCAACATGATAGGCAACTACGCCACCTTTAATTTCGGCGACAGTTTCTTTCAGGATCGCAAAGTCGTCGATCTGGTGCTCGAAAAGATTCCGGTGTCGATCAGTCTCGGCCTGTGGACAACCCTATTGATCTATCTGATCTCGATCCCCCTGGGAATCCGCAAAGCGGTGAAAGACGGCAGCCGCTTCGACGTGTGGACCAGTGGCATTATTATATTCGGTAATGCCGTTCCCAGTTTTTTGTTTGCCATACTTTTGATCATTCTTTTCGCTGGCGGCAGCTATTGGAACTGGTTCCCGCTGCGTGGCCTTGTCTCGGAAAACTGGAGTGAACTGTCCCTAATCGATCAAGTGCGCGATTACTTTTGGCATTTGGCTCTGCCTCTTACCTCACTGGTGATAGGCTCCTTTGCCGGCTTAACGATGTTGACCAAGAACTCGTTCCTCGACCAGATCAGCCAGCAATATGTCGTAACTGCCCGCGCCAAGGGGTTGGCCGAGAAACAAGTGCTTTACGGTCACGTGTTTCGCAATGCCATGCTGATCGTCATCGCAGGATTCCCGTCAGCCTTCATCGGTATCCTGTTCACTGGTGCGCTGCTGACTGAGGTTATTTTCTCGCTCGATGGTCTGGGACTACTCGGCTTCGAAGCGGCCCTCAATCGCGACTTCCCGGTTATGTTCGGTACCCTGTTCTTTTTCTCCCTGATCGGGTTGCTGCTGAACCTGATTGGCGATCTGGCCTATGTGGTCATCGACCCGCGCATCGACTTCGAAAGCCGCGAGGTCTGACATGACGATGGCAGCGGTCGATACTGCTACGCGAACCGGCGGCGAAGTGCGTGCTCCTAAACTGTTCGGCCTCCGCATATCGCCAATGACGGAGCGGCGGCTTACCAATTTTCGCGCCAACAGGCGTGGCTACTGGTCGCTGTGGCTATTTCTGGCGCTGTTCTTCTTCACTCTGTTTGCCGAGTTCATCGCCAACGACAAACCACTGTTGGTGCGCTTCGACGGCGCCTTGTATTATCCGGTGTTAGTGAGCTATCCCGAGACCCTCTTCGGCGGCGACTTCGAGACCGAGGCCGACTATTCCGACCCGTTCGTTGTCGAGCTTATCGAGGAAAAAGGCTGGGTGGTATGGCCACTGATTCCCTACAGCTTCGACACGCCGGTGGCCGACCTGCCGACGCCGGCGCCCTCGGCGCCCTCGGCGCAGAACTGGCTCGGCACCGACGATCAGGCTCGCGACGTGACGGCCCGGTTAATTTATGGATTTCGAATATCGGTACTGTTCGGACTTGCCCTCACAATATTGTCGAGCATCGTCGGGGTCACAGCCGGCGCGGTGCAGGGCTATTTCGGCGGCTTGGTCGATTTGATCTTTCAGCGCTTCATCGAAATCTGGTCGTCTCTGCCAACGTTGTTCCTGCTGATCATCCTCGCTTCGGTGGTCGAGCCTAACTTCTGGTGGCTCCTGGGTTTGCTGCTGCTGTTCAGTTGGATGTCGCTAATCGGCGTGGTGCGCGCAGAGTTTCTGCGCGCGCGGAATTTCGACTATGTACGCGCCGCCCGGGCGCTGGGCATGGGCAACCGGCTGATCATGTTCCACCACGTGCTGCCCAACGCCATGGTCGCCACGCTGACGTTCCTGCCGTTTATTACCGCCGGGTCGATCACCGTTCTCACGTCGCTCGATTTTCTCGGCTTCGGAATGCCGCCGGGTTCGCCGTCACTCGGCGAATTGTTGAAACAGGGTAAAGTTAACGTCCAAGCTCCGTGGCTGGGGCTCGCCGGTTTCTTTGCAATCGCCCTCATGCTCAGCCTGATGGTTTTCATCGGCGAGGCGGTGCGCGACGCCTTCGATCCGCGCAAACAGATTTCCGGAGACCAGGGGTAATGGCCGAACCGTTGCTATCGATCCACGATTTGTCGGTCGACTTCTCGACCCCGGGCGGCCTGGTCCATGCGGTCAAGCGCATCAGTTTCGACATCGCCAAGGGCGAGACCATGGCGCTGGTTGGAGAATCCGGTTCCGGCAAGTCGGTGACGGCGCTATCGATCCTGCAACTGCTGCCCTACCCGGTGGCGCGCCACCCCGGCGGCTCGGTGCTGTTCGAAGGCAAGGAAATGATGGGCGCGAACCAGGCGCAACTGCGCGGCATCCGCGGCAACGACATCGCGATGATTTTCCAGGAACCGATGACCTCGCTCAATCCGCTGCACTCGGTTGAAAAGCAGATCAACGAGGTGCTGTTCATCCACAAGGGGCTGGGCCGCGAGGCGGCGCGGGCGCGCACCCTGGAGCTGTTGAAACTGGTCGGCCTGACGGATGCGGAAAGACGCCTCACCGCCTTCCCCCACGAACTCTCCGGCGGCCAGCGCCAGCGGGTGATGATCGCCATGGCGCTCGCCAACGAACCCAAACTGCTGATCGCCGACGAGCCGACCACGGCGCTCGACGTCACCATTCAGGCGCAAATCCTCGAACTGCTGCGCGACCTGCAAATCCAGTTCGGCATGTCGATGCTGTTCATCACCCACGATCTGAGCATCGTCCAGAAAATGGCTCAGCGGCTGTGCGTGATGAAGCAGGGCGAGATCGTCGAACAAGGCCTGACTCAACAGATTTTTGACACGCCGGGCCACCCCTACACACAACATCTGCTGTCCGCCGAACCGTCGGGCGAGGCGCTGAAACCGGCCGACGATGCGCCGCGGGTGATGCATAGCGCGAATTTGAAGGTCTGGTTCCCGATCAAGACCGGCCTGATGCGGCGCACTACCGATTACATCCGCGCCGTCGATGGCATTACCATCGATGTGCGCGAGGGCCAGACGGTGGGTGTCGTCGGCGAGTCCGGGTCGGGCAAGACGACGCTGGGCCTGGCGCTGCTGCGCCTGATCGCCTCCGAAGGCCCGATCGAATTCGACGGCCACCAGCTCGATGGTTTGCACTCCAAGAAACTGCGCCCGCTGCGCCGCGAAATGCAGATCGTGTTCCAGGACCCCTTTGGCAGCCTATCGCCCCGCATGTCGATCACCCAGATCATCGAAGAAGGTTTGAAAGTGCACAAGATCGGCGATACCGCAGCCGAGCGCGATGCCCTGATCTCCCAGGCGATGGAGGAAGTCGGCCTCGACCCGGCGAGCCGCCACCGCTATCCGCACGAATTCTCCGGCGGCCAGCGCCAGCGCGTGGCCATCGCCCGCGTCATCGTACTCAAGCCGAAATTCATCGTCCTCGACGAGCCGACCTCGGCGCTCGACCGGTCGGTGCAGGCGCAGATCATCGATTTGCTGCGCGACCTGCAGGCCACGCACAAGCTCGCCTATTTGTTCATCAGCCACGATTTGAAGGTGGTGCGCGCGATCTCCAACCATGTGATCGTCATGCGCGACGGCAAGGTGGTGGAGCAGGGTCCGGCGGCGCAGATCTTCGACCAGCCGAAAGAGGACTATACCAAGGCGCTGATGGCCGCCGCGTTCGACCTCGAAGCCGTCGGCGTGGGCGGCGTTATTTCCACCTGAGCCACCCCATGACCCTGCTGATTATCGCACCCGGCGAGCGCCCCGAATGGTGGCGGCGCGAATTCGCCCGCATCGCCCCCGATCTCGAAGTGCATTGTTGGCCCGATGTCGGCGACCCCGCCGGCATCCGCTACGCGCTGGCCTGGAAACCACCAGCCGGCGAGCTCTCCAAACTGCCCAACTTGAAGCTGATCCTGTCGATGGGCGCCGGCGCCGACCATTTGTTCGCCGATCCCGGCCTGCCCCAGGTGCCGGTGACGCGGGTGGTCGATCCCTACCTGACCGCCGGCATCAGCGAATATGTGCTGCTGCATGTGCTGCGCTATCACCGCAACCAGCCGGTCTTCGAGGCACAGCAGCGCGAGCATGTGTGGGACGACCGGGCGCGCGAATTGCGCCAGGCCGACGAGCGCCGCGTCGGCGTGATGGGGCTGGGGGTGCTTGGCCGCGACGCCGTGGAAAAGCTCGCCGCGTTGGGTTTCGACGTCGCCGGCTGGAGCCGCACGGAAAAAGATATTCCCGGCATCGCCTGCTTCCATGGGCCAGATGGGTTGGCGCCGTTTCTGGAGCGTACCGAAATTCTGGTGTGCCTGCTGCCGATGACGGCCGCAACCGCCGATATTCTCAACCGGAACACCCTGGCGCGGTTACCTCAAGGGGCCTATCTGATCAACGCCGCGCGCGGCGGCCATGTGGTCGAAGCCGGTCTGACCGATGCCCTGGCCTCGGGCCAGTTGACCCACGCCACCCTGGACGTGTTCCGCGAAGAACCCCTGCCCGCCGATCATCCCTTTTGGGACCACCCGCGGATCACCATCACGCCCCATAACGCCAGCATCACCGATCCGCGCAGCGTGGTGCGCCAGGTCGCCGAAAACATCCGTCGCATCGACGCCGGCGAGCCGCTGCTCCACCCAGTCGACCGCGACGCGGGGTACTGACTGTCATTCTTGCAAAGAAAAAGGAGCCGCGATGAACGCGGACCCCGTAGTTCAACCGTTTGTTCCGGTTTTTTTTATTCCGCGGCCTCGGCGAGGTCATGCCCCGCCGCGGCGGTAATCTCATCCAGCGCCGGTTTGATGACCTCGTTGAAGGCGGTCATGTTTTCGATAACCGCTTCCTTGGGCATCTGCGCGTAGTGATAGATCATGGTGATGTATTCCGCAGGAAAGGCTTCCCACTGCTCGACCAGTTGGTCGCGAACGGACTCCGCCGTGCCGATGGCGTACAGACCCGAATCGAGCATCGAGCCGATGACATCGTCGGGATGCAGCTTGCGGCGGCCCATGGCGGCGTAGAAGTTTTTCCAAATGTCGAAATCGTACTTCATCACAGCCTCGATCGCGGCATCCTCGCTTTCGGCGATCTGCAGCCAGCGAACCAAGTTCTGGTTCTGCCCCCGCTTCCAGTTGTAGCCCGCCTCGTTCGCGACTTTGAGATAATTGTCGCTGAGCGGCCCGGCGGTATCGATGTTGGTGAAGTAGGTCGGAATGAAGCCATTTCGGGCGCAGTATTCGATGGTTTCCGGACTGCCGCTGCCGGACACAAATACCGGCGGATGCGGATCGGAATAGGGCGCCGGGCACACGCTGACGCGCTGCGTCGAATTATCGGGGCCGACTTCGCCCGGGGCGCCGAAGCGCTGGGTGACGCCGGCATGGGCGAGTTGCCAATCGGTGACGCCGGTATCGCCAGGGAACGGTATCTGCCAGGTCTCGCCCTTGTGCTGCATCGAATCCTGGGTCCAGGCCTTAAGGACAATTTCGATCTGCTCCTCGAACACCGCACGGTTTTTCGCGTCGGCGTCGATATCCTTTTTCTTGACGTCGGCCTGCGAAAAGCCGGCGGTCACGCCGGCCGGGTTATACACCGCGGCTGCCGGCGACTTGGTCGCCGTGGTGCCGTAATGCTGGCCCATGACGTTGGTCCAACGGCTCTGATAACCGCGAGCGAAACCGACGAAGCAGCGGCCCTGGGTCAGATGATCGATGATCGCCACCTCTTCGGCGACGCGAATCGGGTTCTGCACGCTCATCACATAGCCAAGCTGGCCGACGCGGACATTCTTGGTGATGGCCGCCCAGTAGGCATTCATGATACCCGGCGCCGGGCCGACCTCGTAGCCTTCCGACCAGAAATGGTGCTCGATCGTCGCCACACCCCAATATTCCAACTCATCGGCGGCGCGAATGACGTCGTGCCAGCCCAGCAGCGTCTCCTGATAACGCTCCTTGTTACGTCCGATCGGTCTGAGCTTCTCGCGCTCCTCCTCGTTTTCGGCGTAAATAACGGGGTATGTCTGGATAATCGGCTTGACCATTAAAGCGCTCCCTACCGCTTGAATTACTGTTGTTCTCGATTGGGCTTATTGCTATCGA